>Ga0194060_10000074_pt1 | contig 67178 bp, 51 predicted proteins | sample SepL225m_MetaG_FD_163427 | JGI IMG/M metagenome (GOLD analysis project Ga0194060, IMG submission 163427) | Anoxic zone freshwater microbial communities from boreal shield lake in IISD Experimental Lakes Area, Ontario, Canada - Sep2016-L222-5m | ecosystem: Environmental > Aquatic > Freshwater >... | reverse complement strand
ACTCCTACTTCCATTAAATGATTTACCATTATGTATAAATGTATCAGTTCCTGGATAAAGCTTCCACCATTCTTCAAATTCTACATTTGTATTCTTTCTCTTAGGAAGCCTTTTAAACTCTTTTGTTTCCATAAAGTTTAAGAGTTCCTGACCTAGTGTTGTTATTGTGTCATTTTCATTTATCAATCCTTTTCTTACTAAAGATTGATACAAGGCTCCTATTTTAACACTATCCTTACAGAGAGCATTAACATCATATTCCTCTTGTACCAATCTTAGTATGAAAACAACATCTAATGAATATCCACGTTTAACAAGCTCCTCAAAATGGTACGCTGTTAGAGTTAACTTCATCTTCTTTTAGTTTATACACTGTTATTTTAGCAGGAAGTCTTAATTCTGATTCTTGCTCATCACACCATCTCCAATACTCTTCTTGCATTTGTCTTTCCATCTCATAGAGATATGCTCTATCTAGATCATAAACTCTGTCCCAGTCTTCTTCCATCATTTCGTTTCCTCCTTAAAATAAGTTAATAATTGATCTATTCGTGTTTCTACTGCTATTGACTCTGCTAACTCTGCTGCTAACCATGCTGCTGACCCTGCTGGCCTTGCTGCTAACTCTGCTGCTAACCATGCTGCTGACCATGCTGCTATTAACTCATCATCTGTTGCTTCTCCATTAGCATACCTTTCAGCACAATTAACTGCATCAATACTTCTTTGATCTATTGATTCTTGCGATTTAAACGTTTCTCTTGCACACCACAGAGCAAATAGCCTCAAGTCTTTGCCTGATAAAAACTCATTACGACATAACAGCCATATTATGTCATTTTTGTTTGTAATTGCATCCCTATACTTTGCTACCCAATCAATTACTGTTAGTGTCTCATTGTCATCTGTAACAATTACGATAGGATCATAACAGGGATTAAAACTTCTAATCAATTCATTATTAATTGTTTTCATTTCATTTCCTCCAATTCTTTTTTAAATAATTTATTTGTATAGGTCTGATAAACATAGACCTATTTATTAGTTAGGCACAATTAAATGTCCCAATAGTCCCAGCTTTCTGGTGGATGATTTTCAATAAAGTGGTTATAACCTTCTTCTGTATCAGCAAATACTTTATCTTCAAAATTCCCCCACACTTTGCCGTATTTTGGGTGTATCGCTTCAAAATCATTTACCCAATAGTAATAATCTTCGTGAATTTCTCCACTTATTTCCCACCCACTTTCATTTTTACCGATACATTCTTGTGGTAAAGTATTTGCATCGTGTCCTGTAATGTTAAATTCTTTTGTTATCATAATTAACATGCTGCCCAACCAAAGAATAACCATTTACCAGATCTTTCTTGTGTTGATTGCTTATATGTAACAGTTGCCACTCTTGAAGATCCTTTTTCAAGTGTCTTCTTCATCTCTATGCTAGTACGCTTTGTTGTTTTTTCTGTGTACTCTCTAGCATATTTAACAGCATCACCTTTTGTATTAAAACTTTTAAGGCAATTATCATAATCATATACAGCATATTTAAGAATCCATTTCTTTGTTCCTGGTTCTATAACATGCTCCACTTGAGATTTAATCTTATTAGTATTGCTTTTAGGTTCTTCTATACATATACCTAAGCATTCTCCTTTTTGAAGTAAGTCATATTGTTTATCTATAAACTTCTCACGAGATAGACCACTCTTTATAAAATCCTTTGTTATATCACTAAATCCATTAGTACTATTGATTGCTCCTGAATAGCCTTCTTGATGACCATATTCATCTGTTGCAGCTTCTACAGCTTCATTATAAGCTTCTCTAATTGTTTGTCCTCTTCCTACTGTTCTGAATTGTTGTGCTCCCATAACTTATTTCTTTTTAAATTGTTCAAACCATTCATTTATGCAATACTTACTAGTTTGCTTTAAAGCAGGATATGATTTATATGTTGAGATGTAATCAACTAATTCCTTATCACTAGTTGAATGTGTACATATATATCCATATGTTAGCCTAAACTCATATATTTTTAATATTTCTCCAGCTAAATTGAAAGGTGTATCTTTCAATATTTTAATTCTAATATTTTCCATCATGATTTTTAGTTTTTAATTCTTAATCCAAATTGTAAATCAAACCATGCATATGCGTTTTCTGCACGTTCTTTATTGCATTTATTCACCTTTTTTATTAAGGGAATAGCATAGCTCTTAAATTGAGCATTCTGTTCCCTTGTCATGGTGAAGTTAAAATACCATTTGTCATCATCCATTGCATCCATTAATGTCTTACCAACCATTTCTAATTCATATTTCACTAAATGTTCAGCAAGATTTTCTCTAGTTACCTTCTCCACTAACATCACCAAAGTGTTAATTGATTTAAATCTACTGGTTTATATTTTCTTCCTTCATATGCTATTTTATTTACAATACGAAGGGCTTTCTCAATGTAATAGTTATGATTTATATTATCCAATGGATGATCTTTATATAACTTATTACATACAGTCATCAACCATTCACCAGCTTCCACTTGTGATATGGCTGCAGCATTAGTTGTACAATCAGCATTCTTAATCTTTAAGAGCTTTTCACCCTTCTTAGATACATAATAACGAATAAGCTTATTATATACACTCTTCTTACCATCAGATATACCTTCATAATGAAAGTCCTTAGAGGCTTTCTGTCTTAAAGCAAAATCATATATGTTCTTATGATTCTTAATTGTATCTTCAATAGGAATGTTATGTACATAATATTGCTCAAGAGCAATTGGTACAATTCTGGCAGACTTATTCTTGTGTAATTCAAAATCTGTCAGGAAATCACCTTTCTTCTTTATCTCACCATTTGTCTTAATAGCAATATAATCATTAACAGTGCTGAATATAATCTTACTATAGTCTGTTCTTTCAAGTTCATAACTTGTCAAGTTCATCCACCATTGATTAATTTCATTCATTTTGTCAAGCTTATTCTTATTCACCATAATAGTGACACCATCTGTATTTGCACTAATTACATGAATTCCCTCTAGTTCATATGCTTCAATTAACATCATTAATGATAATTCACCAGTGATAGTAGTAAACATAGTTAGTTCTCTATCATATATCCAAGATTGCATATCAGAGGATTTTCCGTATACACTATTAACAGCAAGCTTTAATGCTCCTACAATTCCTGCTATACGTTTATCTGTCTTAGCAAGCGGTTTAAGCTCTAATCTCTTCTCAAACATCTGTTGGTATCCCCTAAGGAATTCAATGCCTAAATGACCTGGAAAACGCTTGTTATTGATAATAATAGCTGGATAGTAGCTGGAGACATCCCAATCTATAATTTCTACATCATCTGTAGCTTCAAACACCTTAGGACCATTAACAGTATGAAGACCTCCTCTAGCAAATGTATATACATTATCAAATAGATGTATGCTCTCTACAAATTCATCCTTAAGCTTCATTCTTCTTCTTCTCATTGCTTTCAGGAAATCCTGTAATTGAGCAGTTTTAAATTCTACATATGATGCAATACACTTCTTTACAAGCACTTCATTCTTAAATGTACCTCTCTTAGGCAATTCTTTATATGTTATTCTCTTCTCCTGGCAATAGAACTTCTTAATCATTTCATCACCAATCTTACTATCAGAGAAGTTGAGACATCTAATACCAAACTCTTCTTCTATATCTTGTCTCAATTCAATTCTATTATCACCCTTATACAATGGATGATTTGTTTCACCTATAGTTATCTTATAGAATTCATAAGTGGACATAACATCATTCCTACAATAATCTTTAGTCAGAATAACATCTTCCTCTGTCATATTCACCTTTGTATGATGAATAGGCATTTCCTCAATATTCTCAAGATCCATTTCAAATTCTAGTCTTTTTAAACTCACCATACGATTTTTATTATCATAGTGATGTATTTTAAATAAGTCTAGCTGTTTTAATGCAAGCTGATGTTCTCCATATTCAGGAAATACATCATAGTTAGCATCATGAATTACATCAGCAGCTTTCTGAGCTATCATAGCACATATTTCCATTCCTGTGTGCTCTTGCCAATGTTCATGAGTCTTAAAGATCCATTCTAACACTTGACTATCAAATCTGAGATTATTATATCCCACCCAATAATCATCTTTCCAAGCTTCAGTGAATCTAATAAATGAATCAAGATCATTTCTCCATTTACTCACCTCAAACTCAAAATACAAATCTGTGTTTGGATCATATACACCAACAAGAAACAATTCTTGCATGGTTTCTATATCATAAATAACTACTTTCATATCAGTTAGTTAATATTATCCCAATAATGGTCACATTCATTTGCTTCCTTATCATAAGGAACTTCCATAAAATATGATTGCCAATATTCATCAGCTATTGATGTATATCTGTAACACTTTGTTTTCAATGGGCATTCTTCACCCCTACATTTAGTTATATCTGGCATGTTATACGTTATTACATATTAAATTGTCAATTTGTGATAAATCATATGCTATTGCATATATTTTAAATAAAAATCCCCACTCTCACTATAATAGCAAGAGCAGGGACTGGGGACAGGGAAAACTGGATACATAATTAATTCTTTTCCCAAAGTTACTTTATTTTCCTCAGTTTTGCAACATGTTGATGATATTCTTCTGAAGGAGAATAGTAATATTTACCATTCTTTAAAACAAGTCTGTCCACTTTCTTAGCAAATACTTTGCCTATTAGCCTATCTACATCCTCATCACTATTAGGTGAATATATTGAGGGAGTTGCGTGACACCACGATGATTTATATTCTAGTACCATAATTAAAAGTAAACTCTAAAGTGATTTGAATGTAATTCCACCTTCTTAGCAACACCTTCAAATGTCATTCCTTCAGGAAGTGTAAGTTTAGCTTCTTGAACAGGAGTAATTATTGCTTGTTTCTGCATTTTTTTACTTAGTGGATTAGGAATACCTAATTTTCTACGCATAAGACCCACTTTAACTTGTAAAGAGTCAAAGTCTCTATCCCATTTAATTGAATAGATTTTTGCAATATGACTAGTTCTTTTACCCAATTGCAATTCATTTTTTAAAATTTCATTTTCTTTTTCTGTGTAAAATTTTAGAGTTCTCATAATTTTTTAGATTTTAGCAAAGCAACACATTCCTGATGTATCACGATACCTGGTGAATAAATAACTTGTTTCTTGTTGAGTTTTAAATATTATATGTTTAATAGGAGAATCATATTCTTGATATTCAATAACTTGTTCGTCCCTTGCTTTAAAGAACTCATCAATTGTTTCCTGAACTCCTATTCTAGTAGAGAATGTCATTATGAAATTGTTTTTGAATTTGCTGATATATTCTTTCATATATCTAACAGTAACGCAAAAATCAAGATCATATAATGTATTCTCTTTATTAGCATCAGCTGTAAGTATATCATCATACTTCAGATGAACAGCACTTTCTTTAAGTGTGCTTAATTGTTTAACAAGTGTTGGCATATCTCTCTCATATATCTCAAAGCTTTTACATCCTCTATCTTTCAAGAATGATATATACTCATTGATATCTGGTCCAGCTAGTCCAACAACTTGTTGAAATTGAAATCTCTGTAATAGAAATTCCCTTACAGCATGCTTATTTGTAGCATCTGTATATGTGGGCTTCAATCGTCCCATGATTCTATAAATTCTTCATCATCATCATCATTATCAGAAAATAGTCTTAATATCACTTTATCTTCTGCAATAGTAGAATCAATTATTCCATATTCATACTCATCATCATCAACATCTATTTCTAATATACCATCACACTCTTGGATTATATAGTTAATGTCTTTGATTGTTATATCTCTGAGCTCATCAGAATCTTCTCCTTCATCCCACCACCCTATTTGTTCAGGAGTGGCGAGAATGGATTCATCTGTATCAAGAATATATAATTCTATTGGATAACCATTGTTATTAATATAATCTTCTTCGTCATCCATATTCATAAATGAACGATCTAGTTGATATACTTCTAGATATTCATTCTCTGTACCAGCACGATGCATTCTAATAAACATCATTCCCTTCTCAAGATGAAGAGGTTTGTAGTTTTTAACTACTAATTCACCTGGATAATACATAACATCAGTCTAAATGGCTATTAACACCATTAATGGCATGATGAATATCACAAAACTTATTGCTTATGATATTAAAATACTTATGATCCCAATGAACCATTGACATCATTAATAAAATAAGTAGAAATGGTAGATTCCACACTACAAAAAATAACCACAATGCAAAATTTAATACTTGTTTCATAATTTATTTGATTTTGAGTTTAACAAAAAAGCCACCCTTATTTGGGTGGCTTGTCTTCATGTGCTAATAAATAGCTTACAATAATTTCAATTATGACCCATATAGCAAAGTATTTATAATCATTTCTTCTAACAATTGATCTGATTCATCTAATGATAAATCTTCTGGTAAATAATATAAATGACCATTATAATCTACACATTTGTGATTATCCATCATAAGTTCTACATAGTCGTCAGTTTCATCATCCCTAACTTCAATACAATAATCATTAAGGAATCTCTCGATTAGTGATTTAATATTATTAATCCTCATCTTCTTCTAGTTTAAATAGTTCATCATAACATTTTCCACATATACGAGAGATAATTATTTCTCGTTCATCTGCTGTGAGATTACTAAATGCAACTTGAGCCAATTGTCCCTGTTTATGTTGGAACAATTGACTCTCTGTAACATCAAGATTGTGATTTTCACCACAACTTCTACATGTAAATATCATTAGTTAAATTTTGATTTTAAATTCTCTCTGTCTATAATATTCTTTAGCTTAATAACATATTCTCCATCTTCAGCATAAGATTGTGAAAGATAATTATAATAATCATCTTCTGTCTTAAGTTTAGATAAATATGTTGCACAATAGAATCCGTAATCATATACAGAATCTGACCAGTTCTTATAATAAGCATGATTGTTCTGTGATCCTTTAGAAAGAGTGACACGTTGTGTAGCCTCTTTCATACCAAATAGATTATTATTCTCTACAAATATCCTTGAATGAAAGTTATTTGTTTCTAACAATGCTTGTGCATATACTATATAAGGAAACTGAAAATTCATTTCCTTAATATGATCCACCAATTTACCTTCAGTAAACTGATTCTGTTGAGCCATTATGATCAATACTTGCCTCTCTGTGAGCTTTTTATCAATCTTAACAGCTGACCAGCTGATTATTGTAATGGCAGTTGCTATAATTCCTACAATAGCAAATGCTTTCTTTACCATCTTCACTTCTGTAAATGTTAGCAGTTCTTCATTGAATTTGTAATACATAATTTTTAATTTTTAATTATTACTACGCTTCCACACTTGGGACATAATAAGAAATAATACCATGTGTTACATCCTGCACACATTCCTCCTTTAGTCTCGCTCATGTTTAAAGCAAAGGTGACACTTAATTAATGCATGACTATATCTTAGCAATTGATGTTTTGATATCTTCCATCTATGCTCTGATGTAATCTTATCTACACCACATAAATGATGCAAATCATCTAACTTATGAACCTTATGTGTATGAAGATTCACAATGTAATGGTATCCCATTATTTTATCCCAAATGTTTCTCATATACGTATATATTTAAAATACAAATATAACTATTTTATTATTCTCATCAATGCTCTTTTAGCCAGCACTAATGAAACTTGCACATCATATAGTTCTTTATGTGCCTTATAATTATACACATCATTAATATTATATATGATATCAGTGAGACTATCAATAGCCTTTTGCACTTCTATTGCAACATCTAATGTTACAACTTCTTCCTTTGGTTTAGTAGTGAGGACAAGTGTGCTTCCCTCTGTATAACCATTCATATTCTCACTCCAACTAATGTTTTTCATAACAATGCTATATAATAGTTTATAAAAAGCTTCCTACTCAGCACATATGTGCCTTTCGGAAACTCAAATTAGTTAATAATAAATTTTACTACAATGTAATATGTTATTAATGTACATAACATTAAAATTAGTACATTAGTAATCCTCTCAAAGTCAAAATTTAAATTCATCGTCTGTTGTATTTATAAGGTTTAGTACATTTATTCTGTTTCCACGAACCTGATGTTCCATAATATTGAACACCACAAGAGCACATAATGCTCATTAACAATAGTATTATTATAACTTTCATATTATATATGATTTACTAAGTTATGATAATCTTGTTCTGTCTCTGGATAGGTTCTAATATTGAATCTCTCCTTTTGAGTAGCTATCATTACAGCAGCTTCATATCTCTGCTGTTTGATATAATTTTCACTCTCACGTGTATACACACGTATGTCAGCATCACGCTGCACTTGTTTACTTGAATAAATTGGTTTCATAATTAAATAAGATTTGAGTTTATATAATTAAATACTTTTTTGTTTCGACCTTCTATTAGGTCATCATCAGCTTGAACAATAGTCCAAGAACAGAATATAAATATATATCAATACATATAAGAAGAAAATATTTATTCTATATATGATAATAATATATCACTAATGCTATATGTAATGTTTGTATTTTGATAATTCCGTATCAAATATTAACGGTTATTACCATTGAGAGGTGCTACAGCACTACATTCTCACCCAACAAACACTAACAAACTAATGCTAAATTACCATTGCTCTCTCGTAAAAATTTAAAGAGAAGGTAATATACCATTAGTGTAGAAGATATATAAGGATGAATGAACATTTGTTGTGAATTAACCCACCCAACTGTACGAATGAATTCGTTGTTCACCCACCCTTATATATGCTTCAAGAGAGAGCCCCGAAGGGCAAGCTCTCTCTCTGCACAGACTACATCGCTCCTGCGAGATTATTGTAATCAATGGCCTCAGGAGACCATTCCTTTACAATGATATCATCTTGCTCTGTCCATCCTTGGCCAGGCATTCCCACATAGAACTGATTTTGTTTGTCATTGTGGAATACTGGAAATCCACTGATCTCTCCCATTCCCACTCTGTAGGAACGTACTAATTGAGTCAGATCTTTACTGCAAATCACAGTAATTACTTCCACCTTGTTTGTAGTCTCGTTCAATTTCTTGTACAAGATCGTGGCACGCTCTGCTTTAGTTTTGCTCCTGCGAACAAGCAACGTTGAGTAGCCCTTAAAAATCTCTGGAAGAGTACCAACACTTGTGTTTTCTGATTGCTGATCTTCGCGACGATCAACCTTTGCTAATAATTCTGTAACATTTGCCATAATCGAATAGTATTAAAGTTTATTAATGTAGGGAGCCCACCCCCTGAAGGCTAAAAAATAGGTGGGGTTGTAATTGGTAGTAGGCTCTCCTCCCATATACACATCACTATGGGGGGGTAGAAAAAAATTATGACAAGCACACTCACAAGATGCCTCTCTGGCCCTATAGAAAAAAAAATTTAAAAAGATTTGGAAATGTGATTTTTTAGTTTGACCTTTGGGGCGGTGGTAGGGCTTGGTCTACATACATCAAAACAATTTAAGGGATAATATAGCAATATACAATATTGAAACAATTGGAATTGTTATAATTAGGTTTATCTTTGTACATATAAACTAAATGATGGAAACCAAAATAATAGTTCAGAGTCTTAAGAAGTCTGTTGATAATAGTTTATTATTGGCTGAGAGATATTATTCTCTCCTTTCTGCTATTAATGATTTGAAGCTTACGACAAGGGAAATACAGCTCATAGCTTTTACAGCTATTAGGGGTAATATGTCATATGCTAATGTGAGAGAAGATTTTTGTAAGAAGTATAATACAACGTCTCCTACGATTAATAATATTATTAGTAAGCTTAAGAGAATACATGTTTTAATTAAGGATAAGGGGAAGATAAAGGTGAATCCAATTATTCTGTTGGATTTCAATAAGGATGTTACATTGGAAATAAAGCTTGTTCATGGACAAACCAATTAGTCTTTCTGTAAAGAATTTCCTTATTAGGAAGATGGCTGTTGATATGATGATTTCTGAGAAGACGCTTGAGATTGTTATTAATCATCAATTTGGTTCTGCTCTTGATGCTCTTTCAAAATATAGGACAGTGGAGCTTTCTGGGTTTGGGAAGTTTGTTCTTACACAGAAGAGAGTTGATAGGGCAATGAAGAAGTATTCTTCACAGATGGAGGTGTTGAATAATGAGCTGGCTAAAGAGGATGTTACAGAACAGAAGAGAAAGCAAGTGACAGCTACAATGAATACGGTGGAGAATAATATCAATGCTTTAAATAAGAGGATTTCATGAACATTGAATTTGCACATATATATGAGGGATGGAGAAATCATATTATTCCTCCAGCACATTTGAAGAAGGCTATTAAGTTGGTGAGTAGGGAACGGATGATGATATGTAAGGGATGCGAGTTTAATTCTAGGAATAAGAAGGATTATCATTCTGTACGTATTGATGAGCATTGCACAGATTGTGGATGTACGTTGTCAGCAAAAACTAAATGTTTGTCATGTTGTTGTCCTATGGATTATTGGACATCAGTTGTTTCTAAAGAAGAGGAGGATAGAATAAATGAAAAGTAAAATACTAATTAGAAAGATTGCATTGCATAATTTCATTACGTCACTTATTGAGATATATGATGATGGTGCAGACTTTATTGATATTATGGGAACAACAGATCCCAATCAGGATGAGATAGGGCTAATGGTACGAGAGGAGTATTATTCAGAAGAACCTACAGAGGATGTAGAGAAATTATCAGAAGACGAATTAAACCAATTGATATGAAAGACACACAAGATGCATTTATGATTATGGAGAGGCTAGCTGCATTAGTTGCCACACCAGGAGTTAATGAAGATACACAAAAGATTGCAAATGATCATATACAGACTATTCTAACGTCTGTTGTGAAAGGAGCTATTAGTAAACTGTCAGCAACATCAGCAGGATTGTTTGTATGAGAATAAATTATTATAAGGAGATATTAGGTGTTCTACAAACATTGAAGGAGCTTCATCCAGCACAGAATATGGGGAAGCATTTAGCCACTGTTATAGATGACTATGATCTCTGGAGTATGAAAGATAAAGAGTTGTATTATGCAATTGATAAATATGCAAAGCAGCTTGATCTAGACACTCACATAGATGAGGATATAGATGTTATAATAAAGGAGGGGATGAATCTGGATAGTTTCTTTCTCTTAGCAGATCCAGAAGACGCATATTAACAACAACAAAAACCAACTACATATGGAAATTCAAGATTTAATAGATAGTTATTTAAATGATATATCACATAGGAATGACGATTTACCAGCTTGTGGTTCTGATGATGCATGCGAAATGGTTAATAATCTTTTAAATAGATCAGAAAATAAAGAGATTAAATTACAATTAAAAAGCAGACAGTCATTTGATGAAGAAGATATCTTAGATGTTATACTTTCTTCTACAGAAGAGGAAATTAAAAAAGATATTAAAGAAATATATTCTATTTTAAATAGGATACAAAAAAAATTAAAACTAGTGTAATGGCATTAAAGAAAACTACATATATAAATACGGAACTCATTTGGGCAGAAGTACAATTGTCTTCTTGGAAGCAATATGTTGATGCTAATCCTTTGCATAAGCTTGTTGATAGGATTGAATGGAAGCCTACAGCTAAAGGAGGAATGCTTCCTATGGTGATTGCTTCTATTGAAGCTCAAGGTAAGTTTATTCAGGAAACAATGAAGAACTATCTTGCCCTTCTAGAAGTGGTTGAAAAGCTACGTGAAAGAGAAGAAGCAAAGGTGGAAGTGAGAGGTAATGTAGGACTAGGCACAATGGCTGAAGACTTCTTAAAAAATAGAGGATGATAATCCCTACAATAGATTATAAGGATTGGTTCATTAATCAGCCTAGAGTTCCAGATAGACAATCAGAGGAGTATAAAGCATTCTTTGATTTTCACAAAGAGATATGCCTCACAGGCTGTATGATGAATGGAGAGTATATCAATCCTTTCTTATATTGGCATTTAAATATATGGCACACAGAGGTAGATATAATAGATGAGCGTGGAAGGATTAACCAGAAGTATGCTAATCCATATCTTAGAGACAATGAGTGGATTGTAACTAATGAAATAGAAAAGGCTCATCAAGAGAAGAGAGGACTTGTTATTCTAGGAATTAGACGTTTTGCTAAATCAGTTATAGAGGCAAGTTATATTGGTTGGGGAGCTACGTTTGATGAGAACTCACAGAATATTATTGCTGGTCTTAACTCAGCGGATATAAAACTTATTACAGATAAGCTTGATAAGGGATTAAACTTTCTTCCTGAAGCGTGGAGATGGCAGAGAGTGGAGGACAATTGGAAGAATCAAGTGACATTAGGAATTAAAACAAAAGCAGGAGAACGTATTCCATTCTCCCAGATCCTCATCAGGAATCTTGATGAAGGTAATAATGAAGAGGCTATTGCAGGTACAAAGCCTAGAAAGCTTATTATTGATGAGATAGGTAAAGGTAATTTTCTCAGAGGATTCCAGGCAGCAGTTCCTGGATTTACCACTCCTTTTGGTTGGGGATGTTCTCCAATTCTTACAGGAACTGGTGGAGATATGAAGAAGTTTATGGATGCTAAAAGTCTCATGTTTGATGTAGACAACTATAACTTCCTAACATATAATAATGAAAAAGACACCAACCGAGTTCATGGGTTATTCATCTCGTACAAGTATAGGATGGAAGCAAAGGAGTCCTCAACACTTGGGGCATTCCTTGGGAAACCATCCACTAGCGAGCTGCACGATATACCAATGCTTGTATCTAATGAAGAAAAGGCAACAGAAATTACCAACACAAACCTTGAACGGTTAAAGAAAGCTGGCGATAGAATTGCATATCTAAAAGAGAAGATGTATTATCCTGTTGAAGTGGATGATATATTCTTAAATGAGGATACAAACATATTTGATATTGAGGCAGCTAAGCGTCAGAAGACTAGACTATTAAATCAAGAACGTACAGGAACACCTGTTATTCTGTTTCACGATGGAGAAAAAACTTCACATGAGTTTACAGATAAACAGCCAATTACAAACTTCCCTCTTAAGAGCTCCGATTTAAAGGATGCCCCTGTTGTTATATATGAGTTTCCTGTAGAGAATCCTCCATATGGTTTATATGTTGCAGGAGTTGACCCTTACAGACAAGGACAGTCTGCATATAGTTCCTCTCTAGGAAGTGTATACATATATAAGAGGATGCATGATATTATGGGAGAGAAGTATCAGGATATGTTTGTAGCTAGTTATTGTGCTCGTCCTGATAAAAAAGAAACATGGGAAGAACAGGCAAGACTTTTGATTAAGTATTATAATGCTCGTACCCTATGTGAGAATGATGACATCTCTTTTATAGAATATATGAAAGCAAAGGGAGATGCACACTATCTAGAGAAACAACCACAATGGTTGTTAGAAGTTGTACCTAACACTACCGTTAAACGTGAGTATGGGGTGCATCGTAGTTCTAGAAAGATTATTGATTATCTTCATAATTGTTTGAAGAAGTATATGGAAGAATCTATATATAAGGAAACAAATGATGATGGAGATGTGACAAAAGAGTTCTTAGGAGTGAGCAAGATATTTGATCCTGTTCTTCTTGAGGAGATTATACAATACAATGATTCTGGTAACTTTGACCGTATTGTTGCAGCAGAGCTAGCTATAGCTCAAGCAATTAAGATGGATCCTATTATGGGTAAGGTGGGAGGATCAGGAGACCCTAGAGTAAATTCAATGTTCAAACCAAAAATTAAAAATGTATTATTCTCCGAATCAAGGGGAATGTTTAATATAAAGAAACATAAACTGTTTATATAATGGCAATTATAAGGTATACAAAAGATGCTACTATTAGGTATGCATATCTTAACATCTTTCCTGATCAATTCAAGACAGATAAAGAAAAGCAAGATGAGAGTTGGGTGAAGAACACAATGGACTATTTTGCTAACAAAGCCTATGCTGAATATGTAAAGAACCGAGACACCTTTGTAAAGAACTATGATTTGATGAAAGGTATTCTTCGTATGGAAGATTTCTATCAAGAGCCTCAGGTTAAAAGTTTTACAGATATGTTAGAAGCAGATTTACAACTTCCTGCATATGTAAAACATTATAGTATTATCACCACTCCTATCAATGAGCTAGTTGGAGAGATCTCCAAACGCCCTGATACATTTAGAGTGAAAGCATTTGATGATGATAGTAAGTCTGAAGAACTAGAATTTAAAACTGGTATTCTTCAAGAGTTTATTGTCAATCAAGCTAAAGAAAAGATTCTACAAAAAGTTGCAATGGCTGGTCAAGAAGTATCTGATGAAGATGTTCAAAAGATGACAATGGAACAAGTGCAGGATCAATTAGACTCTTATACATCTATTGCAGAGAAATGGGCCAATCATGTATTAACATGTGAGAAAGCTGAATTTAATCTAAAAGAAAAGAGTGAGGATGCATTTAGGGATATGTTAATCTCAGCAAGGGAGTTCTATCATATATATGAAGACAACTCTAAGGTGGGATATAATATAGAAGTGGCTAATCCAAAGAACGTATGGTTCCTTACAACACCAGATAGAAAGTGGGTTTCTGATCCAACAGGTAGAGCACAGGGTGCATATGCTGCTGGTACAGTGACAGTTATGGAACTATCAGAAATCATTGAAAGTATTCCAGATATTACAAAAGAAGAGATAGATCACTTACGTTCTTCTCTACAGGATTATGGCTTAATCAATGTTCGTGAATCAAACCTTGGTAATCCTAATGCCCCAGAAGGTATAGACTCAGTGCAATATGACACATTTGATCCTCTCGTTCTTCAGACAAGAATGATGATAGAGAGTGAGATGAAAGAAAATAATGATGGACTAAAAGACTTCTTAGGACTTACAAACAATGTGTCTTCATTTGGATATAAGTATGTTGTTGTTAGAAGCTATTGGATATCTAAAAAGAAAATAGGCAAACTTATATTTATAGATGAAATGGGCAATGAGCAATCAATGCTTGTTGATGAAAATTATAAATCAGGAACTATTCCTACACAACAATCATTAGAGTGGGGATGGATTAATGAATGGTATCAAGGAACAAAGATTGGTCCAGACATCTATCATATTAAACCTTTTAAACTTCTTAGCTATTGCCCTATTATTGGTACTACATATGAAGTGAAGAATACAGAGGCAAGAAGCTTAGTTGATTTAATGAAGCCTTTCCAAGTGTTATATAATGTATGTATGAACCAGCTTTATCAGCTTCTTGAAAAAGAAGTGGGTAAGGTGCAATTAATGTCCTTAAGACATATTCCAATCCCTAAAGATGGAGATGCACAAGATGCATTAGATATATGGGAAATGGAAGCACGTAGAAGAGGAGTGGTATTTATTGATGACTCTCCAGAAAACTTAAAGAGTCCAAGTTCATTCAATCAATTTACAGCTCTTGATCTTACACGTACACAAGAAATACAATCTAGGTACACTCTTGCTCAACAAGTGAAGAATGAATGTTGGGAACTTATAGGTATGTCTAGACAGCGTATGGGAACTATTTCAGCTAGTGAAACTGCTACAGGTACCAACACTGCTATGCAACAAAGTTATTCGCAAACAGAGCCTCTATTCGTTGCTCACGAGTATGTAATTGGTCAATTGTATCAAGCTATTATTGATGCATCATTATATGTAGAAAGTGCTAAACCACAATCTACCCTATCATATATAACATCAGAAGGAGAATCTGCATTTGTACAAGTGAATGGTGATGATCTTAAGTTTAGAGATTTGAAGGTGTTCCTCACCAATCGTCCTGAAGATACTCAGATGTTTAATGAACTACGTCAATTAGCACAAGCTGTTATACAAAATGGTGGATCATTATATGATATAATTGAACTATATTCTACTAAGAGTATGAGAGCAATGAAGAAAACATTTAAAGATCTTAGAGATAAACAACAACAAATGCAAGAGCAACAAGCTCAACAACAACAGCAACAGCTTGATCAACAGAATCAACAAGCTCAAGCAAACCTTGCACAAGCACAACAACAACATGATGCTGATCTTGCTCATGAAGACTATCAGAATGAACTAGATAGAATCAATAAGAAAGAGATAGCACTCATTGCTGCTGAAGCAAAAGGGGGTGCTCTTCCTGATGCAGATGCTAATGCTGTACCTGATGTCCTAGAAATTAATAAATTAACACATGAACAAACTAAAGCTGCTAAAGATTATCAACTTAAGATGGCAGATATTCAAAGTAAGAATATGCAGAATATGCAAAAGCTTCAAGTGGAAAGAGAAAAGCTGCAGGTTGCAAGGGAAAATCAAGCAAATGATCTAGCAGTTGCTAGAGAAAATGCTAAAGGTCGTAATAAAAAATAATAAATTTAGTTAGAAAAAAAAATATTAATGCTATATTATCCACAAAAGTTATAACTATAGAACGATATACCTTTGATATTAAATACCTTTATTCTACTTTTACGTGTAATAAAAACCAAAAATAAAATAAACTACATATGGCTGAAAATCTAGAGACTCCGTCTTTCGGAAATTTTAGTATTGAAAATACTATGGAAATGGGAATGGGAAATGCAGAACTTTTAAATGATCTGTTATCTCCAGAAACATCCACTTCAGATCCTAATGAACTCAAAGAGATCATTGCACAGGTTGAAGATCCTGCTCCAACAAAAGCTCCTTCAAAAGGAAAAGAAATTGTTCAAAAACTTGAAGGAGAAGAAACCACTGATCAAGACCTTATTTCTAATTTCTTAGGAGATGATGACACTGATGAAGATGATGATGAATATGTTGCTCCAAAAAAGACTGTTACTAGTGAAGAACCTGAATCTGAAGAAGAAGAAGAAGTTTCACAATTCACAGCACTTTCAAAAGACCTATATAAACTAGGTGTATTTACAAAGGATGAAGATGAGGAAGATGTTCCTGTAACAACTCCTGAAGAATTTCTTGAAAGATTCACTGCAGAAAAAAAGAAAGGTGCTATTGAAGTTGTAAATAATTTCATTGGTCAATTTGGAGAAGACTATCAAAATGCATTTGAAGCCATATTTGTAAAAGGAGTTAATCCAAAAGATTATTTCAATACATATAATACAATTGCAAACTTTGCAGAACTTGATCTAGCTGACGAAGATAATCAAGTGAGAGTTATAAAGCAAGCATTGACTGATCAAGGTTTTGAGCCAGAAGATGTAATCACAGAAATTGATAGGCTTAGAAACTACGGTGATCTTGAAACAGTAGCTGCTAAACATCATAAGGTGTTAGTCAAACGAGAAGCTATAAAACTTCAACAACTAGAACAGAAATCTGAACAAGAGTTACAACAAAAAGCTGCAATTAAAAATCAGTATATACAGAATGTTCAACAGATCGTTCAGGATAAACTAAAAACAAAAGAGTTTGATGGTATTCCCATCAATCCAAAATTGGCTAACGAACTACAAGACTTCCTCCTGGTGGATAAGTATAAAACAAACTCTGGTGAAACATTAACAGATTTTGATAAAGCCATCTTAGAAATGAAACGACCTGAGAATCATGCAATGAAAGTTAAGGTTGCACTACTTCTTAAGATCTTAGAAAAAGATCCTACATTATCAACAATACAACGATCAGGAGTCTCAAAGAAGTCTGATCAATTATTTGGAGAAGTAGCAAGACAAGTGACAAAAGTAAAATCTGTCACTCAACAAAAGAAACCTAATTCATGGTTCGAATAATTTTTTTAATATTAAATAGATAACAAAATGGCAATTCAAACAATCCCAGGTCTAACTGGTTTTACTTATGCACGTATCGCTTCAATGGACAAACGTGCTGTAGGTAAACTTACCGATGCTAATCACTTGGAATCATTTCACAGCACTGAGCCTGCAGACTATGATAAAAAAATCATCAGTCTTTACACACAGAGCTCACTGTACAGTAATGACTTCCTTGACATGATTAACAAAAGCACACCTTATTATATTGATAATAATAGTGATGCTTGGAAATGGCAGGTAGCAGTACCTTACAAATTCCCTAAAATTATTGACGTTCCTGAAACTACTGCTCAATTAAGCAAGCCAGGTATTGATGGTCAAGAATTTCAACTCATTCTTGATACTAACGAATTCTCTAAGAATGCAATCATTTCTGTAGGTTCTCGTCAGTATGGTCCTCGTTTCTATGTGATCAAAGATCCTCAACCTTGGAACGTGGGTTACTTGTACAGCTTCACTCTTATCAGTGACAATCCTACTGTTGATTATGTATCTTCTACATTCCTACAGATTGGTATTGAACTAGAATTAGTTGATGCTGCTATCGGTGAGTTTGACCAAGATCTATTAGGTCTTCCACGTTTGGGTGAGCAGATCACTATGTTTGAATCTCTTGGTTCTGGTTATGGTTTTGAACACAAAATCACAGAATGGGCTGATGACAAAATGATGCGTGATGCTTCTGGTAAAGCTCTTGACATTTTGGTATATGCTCCACAGCGTAGGAACCAATTACCATTAACTCGTAATGATGTTAAATGGGAACCGTTTATCGAATTCTGGATGCGTAAATCTATGTTAGAACTTAAGGTTAAACGTATGATTTGGTCTAAGCCAGGTACTGTTAAAACTAATGGTTCTAAACAAGAATTGAAACGTACTTCTGCTGGTGTATACCACCGTATGCGTAACAATGGTAACCTTGTTCAGTACAATCGTGGTGAGTTCTCTGCTAACTTGATTCGTTCAGTGTTTGGAGATTTATTCTATCGTCGTGTGGATGTTAAAGACCGTAGGGTTAAAATGTACACTAACGAAGCTGGATTTGATGTATTCCAACAGGCTCTTAAAACAGATGCACTTAATAGTGGACTTACCTTCATGGCTGATTCAGGCAATCGCTATATGCAAGGAGAAGGACAGCACATCACTTATAACTTTGCATTTGATGCAATGGTAACTCGTGAGACTGGTCGTGTTGAACTTATTCACTTGAAAGAACTTGATCTTCCACAGTCTAACTTAGAGTTTGGACAGAACAAGAAAAGCACTCCTGTATTCATGGTATTTGATGTTAGCCCAATGAGCGATGGCTCTATGATTAACAACATGCGTGAAGTGCGTATGAAGGGTGCTCCTTCTATGACATGGGGATATATTGATGGTACTCGTCACCACTTAGGATTTGCAAAATCTCAAGGTATGTCAAGTGCTAACAAGTTCCCAGGATATGAAATTTGGATGAAAGACCGTTGTGATGTGTTCATTGAGGACTTATCACGTACAGTGCTCATCGAAGAAATTCCACAGTTCTAGACCCCTCCCGAAAAGATCATCCTCTCCTAAGTTCCACTTGGGGGAGGACCTTTTCAAACTATAGAGATGAGAATTGGGTCTTCCCAATTGCTATGATGTTCGATCATCACATCTCACGATTAAAACCAATAAATTAAAAATAACTAAATATGGGTAAGTTAGGAAAGATTTCAGTATTGAAAAGAGAGTATAATAATGCTCAATTACAAACAATGCAAGGTGGACTTGCACTTCAAGGCATGACAAGGATTCCTGGAACAGGAGTATTTAAATATCCTTACAAAGAGCTAGATGGTAAATATAGAACAGGACTAGACAAAGATGCTTCATACATTAAACGAATTCAAGATCCTCTAGAAAAAGAATTAGAGATTGAACGTGTAATAGCATTGAAAGAAAAGCTTGAATATGAGTTAGGTGATATTGATCTTGGATCTCGTTCACAGTTTTGGAACTACGGATTATCAACATCTAGTGATGATCAAAGACATGTTCAACCTGTTAAACTATTAGATGGAGATAATTTATTTGATCTATCAATTGCTTTTCAAGAACTAGCATTTTCATGGTTGAGAGTACATCCTACAATTGCTTCTAGCTATCAAGCTTGGGAACGTGGAGAATATCCTGCAGATACACAATTCTATGTTGCAGATGATGAAATCGAAACAGCAATCATATATAAGAAAAAGCAGTTAATTAATAAGGCTATTTCTAAATTTGATTCAATGAGTCCTGATAAGAAGCGTAAGGTGGCCAGACTATTAGGATTGCCAGTTACAGAAGATTCTAAAGAAGATGTTGTATATAATCAAGTTGATAACGTATTGAAACAAACTGAATTTGCAAGTGGCAAATATCAAGGATTATCTACAGTGGAAGTCTTTAACAGGTTTGCTGATATGAAAGAAAACTTACTCCATATTAAAGATCTTGTCAAACAAGCTATTACACATTCCGTTTATAGAGTGAAACCAAATGGTAAAGTTTATGAAGGAGAGTTTGAAGTGGCTAAAGACGAAGATGATTTAATTAAGTTCCTTGTAGATGATGATAACCAAGATGAGTTATTGACACTAGAAGGAAAGTTAAAAACTAAGAAACTCGCTTCGATATGATACCAGTAGATAGTTTATTATATAAGATTGATCAAAAACTAAATAAGCTATCTACAAACGATCACCAACAGATCCAGCTTGAGGATAAGATTCTTGCCCTAAATGAGGCTCAAATTAAGCTTATCAAACAAAAGGTGGATGGTATTAGCGTTGTAAGTGGAATGGGCTTAGATGCCTTTAAAAAGCGATATGAAGATCTACAAAGTTTAGTGATATCCTACAATGATGGAGCTCTGTCACTAGCTTTGAAGAATCTTGAACTAAACCAATGGGCAGCAAACATACATCTACTTAATCCTAGATATATGTTTTATGTTGATAGTTATGTATTAGCACATAAAGGAAGATGTAAAAATAGAAAGATCTGGATTAATCGAGATTTAGCTAAACATGGTGATTTACAATTCATTCTGAATAATGATCATTACAAACCATCTTTTGAATACCAAGAGACTTTTAACTTCCTATCATCTGATGAAATAAGTATTTTCACAGATGGCACATTCACTCCAGATAAGATCTACATAATGTATATGAGATATCCTCAATATATAAATAAAACAGGATATATACAATTAGATGGTGAACCATCATATGATCAAAACTGTGAGCTTGAAACATATCTTGAAGATGAGCTCGTAGATCTTACAGTGCAGAATTTAGCAATGTATACAGAAAATGCTTCTGCTGTTCAGAGTGCTCAATTCAGAATACAAACAAACGAATAACTTTTTTTTCTTAATTTAATAAATAAACAAAATGGCTGATTTTTCTCTAACAACGCTATTCGTAGTACCAGTGGGGCAAGCTGCACTCCCTAGTGCTGGATCTACGCAAGACCTAGCTCCAGGAATCGTTGGAATTTTTAACAACAGTTATGCTACCGTTGATTCAACGGACATTGCTGATTTCCCTTATTTCTACATTGCACAAGGTCGTGTAAACACTTACCTACAAGGTTCTAAACGCTCTGACAAAATCAAGGGCTGTCCTGCTGGTGTAGGTTGCAATTCTAATGTAACTGAGTGGTACAAAGTAACTGGATGTCCTACTCCTGCTAATCAGATTACTGATGTAACTGGATGGAATGTAAAATGTGGTGATATTGTCACTCTTACATTACGTGCTCATGCTAGCTACATTGATACTCTTTATTTCAATGGTTTCACTCGTTCAGTGACTGTTAATGCTCCTTGTTGTGATTGTGGTGGTGATCCTTGTGACACTGTTGACACTTCTGCATTGATTGACCAATTCATTGTTAAGCTTAGACAACAAGCTCCAGGTAACAACCCTGACAACATTAGCTTTAACACATTCTACACTTTTGAAAATGTAGGTGGAACTATTTTACGTATCACTGGTAAACCTCTTACTAAATATGGTCAACCATGTGACGTTGCTGCATTCCCTTGGGAATATGATAGGATGTGGTTCCGTACATTTGTCTACAGTGGTCCTGCAACTACAGCTGACTTTATTGTTGCTGATGCTTGTAACTTTGTAGCTGAAGCAGTTGTACAACAGCGTTCTTCTTATCCAAGTGGAACTTCTGCTGAGATTCAACAGTTAGAAAAGAACTTCTATAGCTACCAAGCTGGTTATCTTAAACATCTATATCGGATGGTTGGATACAATGAGAACTTTGAAAGCTGGGTATCTGCTGGTACAACTTATGACACCTACTACATTAAGTTTAATGAGTTAAATAAATCAGCATATGTTTGGGGTGATTATATTCCAGAAGATGCAACAGTAATTATTGCTACTCCTCAGACTGATGGTAATGGTGCTCCTAACTCAATTGGTGCAGATATTGAAGCTGTATTAGTAGCAGGTATTGGTGCTGTTGTAGATGATAACAATTGTGTTATTACTACTACCACTACATCTACTGCTCCTCGTTCAACTACTACTACTACTAGCACCTTGATCCCATAAGGATAACAAAGGCGATTAATTTCATATAACCTATGCCAGAGGAAGAGAGGATAACTCAACATCCTCTGGCATATTTATTTTAAATCATATGGCAGATCTTAAATTAGACATATTAGTAATCCCTACGTATAATACAAGAACTCTTGGTATTGCTGATGCGTCAATATATCCTACTGATCCACCTAATGTCAGTGCAACTCTTAATATAACTATTCCTGGATTTGCAATAAAGAGTCTTAACTTTAATGTTAATAGCTTTAATGTATATACTTCTAGTACATTAGGATTAACACCAGTTGGTAGTCCTGATATTCCTCTCCCAGATGGAGTGTACTTCTTAAAGTATATTGTATATAATAATGCTGATTTTACATGGAATGAAATAGAAAGATCAATCATACGTGTAGAAAGACTTCAAGAAAAGTTTGATGAAGCATTCATGAAACTAGATATGATGGAATGTGATAGAGCAATTAAGACACAAGCAAAGGTAGATCTCAATACAGTTTATTTTTTCATTCAAGGGGCAATTGCAGCAGCTAATAATTGTGCAACAACAGAAGCTAACAGGTTGTATATACAAGCAGATAGAATGCTTGACAATTTTATTAGAAATAACTGTGGATGCTCTGGTAATAATTATGTAATAAATTTCAATACTTATGGCAACTTGTAGTAACTGCAAAGCAACTTTCGGATGTGGATGTCAATTGATAAATGGACTATGCCCCACGTGTAACGCATCAAAATAAAATATAAGCAATGTTATTACCTAGACTTACAAACTGTCCAGAATGTGCCTCTATTCCTTCTTTATTAAGAAGGATTGACTGCAGTCTGAATCAGCTGGCAAGGAATCTTTATAACAATACGATATTCTCACTCAATCAACCAATATCAGGTACTGTTATACTTGATCTATTAAATTATAAAAGAATCTTAACATATAGGGTTTGTAATCCTAATTATGCTGGTTGCTATTCATTAAATGCAATTGCAAGTAGGGTGATCCTTCTTACAGTGGGCTGTATTCCTGGATGTGATCCAGATTGTATGACAGTTAGATATACAAGTACTTCTACCACTACAACGCTTCCTCCATGTTTTATATGTGGGGACATAGATTGTACTCCAGTGACTTAATTTATATACAATATATTAAAATAAAAAAATCATGGCATGTTCTAATTGCTTTAATGGATGCGTTGATATAGTTTCAGATCAATGTGTTCGATATACAGGGATAGATGTTCCCAGTTTGGGAATTCAGAATGGTGATCCTCTTTCTAGAATTGAACAATCTTTAATAACTTTTTTACAATCTGCATTAGATGGCACAGGAATCAAACCACACATTGATATTCCTATATGTGATCTTGTAAGAAATAATCTCCCCACTTGTGGAGATTTTACTATTGTAGATTATACAACAGCTCTTATTAAATCAGCTTGTGATCTTCAAGAGCAAGTGAGTGCTATTGTAATAGATGTGGCTACAATTAATAATACACTAGCAGAATTAAATTCAATATATGCACTACCAGGATGTCTTACAGGAACAATAGATGCTAATAGCACACATTCTGTATTACAAGCAGTGATTAGTGATTTTTGTGCTCTTAGTAATAGTCTTCCTAGTACATATGTAAAACTTGATGATATTGATAGTATTATTAATGATTGGTTTTTAGCAAATCAGCCTAATTCATTAATTAGTAATAAAATGGTTCCATATGTAGCTGTACCATTCTTTGATCCAGATATTGCTGGAAAGTTTGATAGTACAGGTAAAGGAATTGATACTACTATTTGGAAGAATATATATTTATGTAATGGTAATAATCCTGGAGTTCCTGACTTAAGAGGCGTTGTTCCTGTTGGAAGAACTGACATGGGTGCAAATACATTTAATGCAATAGTGAATCCAGCAACTCCTGGAAATCCTACATATAGTTCATTTGGAATATCAGGTGCTAATACTATTACATTGCAACCTGCACAAATGCCTACTCACACACATACTGCTACCACTGCACCTTTTACACATTCTCATTATTCTTTTAATAGTGATGTTATTACAGGAAATAGTCCATACCTAACTAATACTACATATCCTGTATATAGAGATGAATCAAATGACAATTCTTCATATAGAATAATGGGTAGTTATACTCCATCTACACTAGGGCTAACTAGTGATGTTACTATTACTTTAAATACAATAAATGCTAATGCTGGATCTAGTGAGTCACATTCAAATATTCAACCAGTAATTGCTTGTTATTATATTATCTATATTCCTTAATTAAAATAATTTATGTCTTGTCAAGGAACATATAATGTTATTGGAAGCTTTGCTCATTTGGGTAAAACAAGTAATTGTGGATGTGGGTGTGGTTCTAACTCATGTTCTGCTGATCCAATACAATCGGATGCTGTTATATACAGTGGTCCTAATCTACCTTGTACTGGTGTAACTACGTGTACTACATTAACTGAAGCTCTAAAAAAGATAGATGCTCAGATTTGTGAGTTAATACAAGAAATATTTAACTTAACTTCCACTACAACCACTACTACCACTACAATAGCACCATGTACTTTACTAGGTGAAATAGTTTGTCCAGATTGTATAATTACAGCTGGAATAATATGTTAACAATATAAAACTAAAAATATGGCCGTCATAATAACACTAACAGCAGTGGGATCTAGTATAAGTGATCCTTTAAATATATATACAAGTCCTGATAATTCAACATGGACATTGTGGGGATATCCCCCAACTAAATATGAATTAACACATGGTGGTTATTTATTTACACCACCAGTAGGTACTCAATATTTTGAAGTGAGATCCCAAAATGATACATGTGCACCAGGAGGAATTCTGGCTCTTCAGTGTCTCACTACTACCACTACTACTTCTACAAGTAGTTCTACTACTACTAGTACCACTGCTCCTCCTGGTCCTACCACTACAAGTACAACAAGTACATCAACATCTACTAGTACCAGTACATCTACTAGTAGTACAACTAGTACTACAACAACTAGTTCTGGAATTACAACAACTACAACAACTACAATTCCAGTACATTTTACTTGGTATCTAACTTCATTACAACTTAGTTCAGGAGCAGCTTGTGCAGCATCTCCAGGAGTAACTCCTTACTATAGTGGAATATATTCAATTGGAACTATACCTAGATTTTATACAGATCCATCATTAACAATTGCATATGCTCCAGGAGATGGATATATTGGATATAATGCAGTATCTGGTGGAATTGCTTCTTATAGTGCAGCTATAGCAGTCACTACTGGTAATCTATCTTCTAATACAAGTTGTATTACTACTACTACTACTACTACATTTGCAGGAGGTACTTTAGTTACTATGAATCTTACAAATGGTGCAACAGGTATTTCAATTGGAGGAATACTTGGATCAGGTATGACAGTTAATGGATATACATTTGTTCAAACGGGAGGGGATCCTTCTCCTATAAGTGGAGGCGAATCTGCTACATATGAAGTAACTATTCCTAATCCTCCAGGAACTTATACAATAGTAGTAAATGATATTCTGGTTAGTTCAGGTACTAAATGTTTAACGATTACGGATAGTCATGGGTATCCAGTTAATGAACAAGTAATTCTAAGTGGAACAAAATCATTCTCAGCTCTATATATAGATAGTACCCCTCTTGCATTTACAGTTCTTGATGGTCCATGTTAATAATTAAAATGTCTTAGGTTTGTTGGTTTTCCTAAGATGTCTCCCCAGATCAAAAGTCTGGGGAGTTTTTATTATAACTAATTTAGTTATAATAGATAACGTAGATAATTAAAAATATTTTGAAATTATAAAAAGATAATATATCTTTACCTTCAATTTTAACTAACTCCATTTAATATGAGTGAAAACCAAGATTTATTAAATCGGCTAGAGCAGTTACTTAGTTGGAAACAAAGTAAAAAGTTTTATGCTAACAAGCTAGGAATCACAGAAGTTGAAGTTGAAGAACTACTTAATGAGTTAAGAAATAAAGACTCTAAAGAATATGTTGAGAGTGATGATGAAGATTATATTAATGAATTAGAAATTAGTGTAATAAAGTTTTTTGAAGATCTTGAAAAAGGAACAGGAGAAATAGTAGTTAATACTAATGAAGAGATTAGATCTCTGGATGAGCTAATTATAAAGTGTAAGATAGATACAGAGAAGTGGGAAATAACAAAGTATGTACAGAATTATTGGGGGAATAAAAGCACTCCTCATTGGCAAGTTAAAGCTTGGCTAGGAGCAAAGAAAGAAGAACAACTCTTTCAAAATAGTTTTATAGAATTTTTAAATGTATATATTCCTACATCTCAAGATGTTGAAAGTCCTAAAATCTTTACTAAGAATGCATTTGGTAATTTAGTTATCAATAAACAAGACTCCCATCTAAATAAATTTGATGTAGATGGTAATAATAATATAGACGATAGACTTGCTAACATTCTAAATAAAACAGAAATCATAGTTAACCAAGCAAGACTATCAAACAACTTAGATAATATTACATATATCATTGGTAGTGATGAGTTCAATAGTGAATTCACAAACATGACTACCAAAGGAACTCCTCAACAGAATACTCACTCACATCATGAATCTTTTGAATTTATATGTGATCATGAAGTGGCAATAATTACAATGTTACTACAGAATGCAAAAAATGTAGATGTTGTATATATTTCAGGTAATCATGATGAGTTTGCAGGATGGTATATGATCAAATGGTTAGAGAGTTATTTTAGATTTACAGATAGAATCACATTTAACGTAAGTCCTAAATACAGAAAATATATATCATATGGTAATAGTGCATTAATGTTTAATCATGGAGATGTTCTAAAACCAGCTAAACTAGCATCTATCTTTCCTATGGAATTTAGAGAAGGTTGGTCCAAGCATACTAACTTCTATATATTCACAGGAGACAGACATCACGAAGTGAGTCTTGATTTAAATGGAATTAAATTCTATCAGCTTCCTGCTCTATCTAATGCAAAGAGTCTTTGGGATGACAAAAATGGTTATACATGCTCAAGAGCAGAAGTGACAGGATTTTTAATAGATAAGGTTGATGGGATAACAAATATATTCAAACAATATTTATAATGTCAACATTAAGAAAATTAGTTTCAGATGTACGTTCTATGCATAAGATATTATCTACGGATAGTCTTATCACAGATAGAGCAATAGCTTCTGAGATACGGAATGATTCTCTCCTTCTTATAAAGAGGGAGACTAATCTCAGAAAGCTCTGGGCTACTGATACATTATTTACGACTATTCCATGTTTAGAAATGATGGAAGTTTCTATATCAGAATGTTGTGATTATGTAGATCCATGTAGTGTTGCAAGAAGCAAAGAAAAGCTTCCTCGTGTATCTGAAGGTAATTATCAATATGTTATTCAAGGAGTATATTCTATCAATGCAATGAGTGGTAGAGGAAAGAAGATAAAAGAGATAACAGTAAATCGTTATGCTAATCTTCTAAAACTTCCCATCATAAGAAAAGAAGAATATTTCTGGATATCAAATGGCTATTTATATGTTAGTAATCCTCTCTTACAAGCTGTAAGATTTGTAGCATTCTTTGAAGAGGATATTCCAAATAGTATTATGTATCCTGACTGTGGTTGTGGCACTGCAGAGGTAACAGATGAAGAATGGTGCAAGAATCCTTTAGACAAGGAATTTGCCCTTCCTGGGTACCTAGAAAAGCAAGTGTTGGAACTTACCTCTCAAAAACTATTAGCTACATACTTCCGACTTAAAACAGATATAACAGAAGATGGTATTGATGGTCAAGCACCAAATGCACCAAACTTAAAATAGATGAGAGTAGCAGTTGATTGGAGATCCTCTAGTAAAGATAACTACAATAACTTCTGCAAAAGTCATCCTAGTATATCAGTTACATTTGACCAGTGGAAGAATATTATATATTCCTTTAATGAATCATTTAGGGAGTATATTCTTGAAACTGGAGAAAAAGCAAAACTACCTTTTGGATTTGGTGAGTTTTCCATTAATAAGAAGAAGAGAAAAAAGATGAAGCTTATAGATGGTAAGGAATTTGTAAACCTTCCTATTGATTGGCAGAAGACAAAAGCAAAAGGAAAGATTATATATAATTTTAATTTCCACACAGAAGGATACTTCTTTGGATGGACATGGTTTAAAAAGACTGCTAGATTTAAACAATCTGATCTTTTTTATTTCAAGGCTTCACGTACAACCTCTAGATTATTGAAGCACTATCTAACAACTAACGACCAATATCAGCATATCTATAACGAATGGCAAAAATAAATAATTATGGCATACTATTATAAATATAATTTTACATCACCAGAGATTGTATACTCTACAGTGAAGGAAGAGCTGAAGAGCTATTTTGACACAGGTGCTGTTGATGATCTTATGTTTCCTACATATGTTGATAAATGTCTTAGAAAACTTGGAAGATCTTCATATGTTATAAGTGAAGAAACTTTAAATATAGAAGATTTTCAAGCTAGACTTCCTGATAACTTCTTTGCTGTAAGAGAAGCATGGATGTGTACAGAAATAAGTTCTCTTCCATATCAATCTGCAAACTCATTCTATTCACAGACTGATGATCCTACAACAATACTAATTGCTCCTATCACAACAGATGGTCCTGGTTGTAGTAATCCTGAATGTCATAATCCTGATTGTGATGGTAGTTGTTTTCCTAATCTTATACAAGCTGTATACAAGACGAATAGAAATCTAGTAAAGTCTTATAAAAGAGAATATCTACTTAAACCAGGAAACATCTCTGCAAAACAAAACTGTGATGTAAGTTATACTAATAACTGGGAAGCATATTCTGGTGCTAATGGCAACGGATTAAACAACTTTGCTCCTGGAGATTCTGGATATGATTCATTTGACATTAGGGACAATAAGTTTGTAACTAATTTTAGAAATGCAGCAGTGCATTTAATATTTTATTCTACAGATTATGATGCTGCAGGTAATCAAATGATTCCTGATAATTATCGTATTAGAGAATTTGTTGAATCATTCATTAAGTATAAAGTGTTTGAAACATTAACCAATCAAACTAATGATGAAACTTTTCAACAGTTACAGCAGAAACTTGTTTACTATAAGCAACTCACTGATGAGGCATTTATTATGGCATCTATTGAGATAAAGAAACAAGATCAGTATGCTAAACAAAGAAGAATCATAAAAGATCTAAATAGATTTAATATGTACGAATTGCCAAACTATACCAATAGATATGGTAGAAGACGTAATAACTAATAATTATGGCTGATCAGGAACAACAACAAGGCAATATAAAACAAGAGTATAATAATGCTACAGTTGGATTAAATCAAGACCAAACTCTTAATCAAATTAAGAAGGGTGCCTTGACATATGCATTAAATGCTGCTGTTGAAAACTTTGATGCTAGTTCTATTAACTACCAGAATGAGGTGGGTAATGAACTATGTGTTAATTTTCCACAGGGATATGTTTTAATTGGTACACATTTTATTGTTGAAAAAAATAAACATATATTCTTTATTACTAGTTCTACAACAGGAGATAGTCAGATTGGATATATGGATAATAATGATTGTATATATAGAGTGCTGATCAATGCTCCATGTTTAAATTTCAATATTAACCATCCAATACATAAAGCTGTACATAAAATAACCAATTGCACTACAGAGATATATTGGACAGATGGATGTAATCCAAGAAGATATTTAGATATAGATAATATTCCAAAGGTGTTAAGATCAGGAAGTGCATTATGTAGTCCTGTATATACAGACGATCTTAATTGTAATGCTCTTAAACTACAACCTAATTTTCCAATTCCTGAATTAACAATAGCTGATGTTGTTAATGTTGGTGATTTAATTGCTGGTACTTATCAGTTTGCTGTACAGTATTCTGATGCTGCAGGTAATGCATATACATCATTCTATTCTGTTACCAATCCCACTCCTATTGCAGATCCTTTTATTACATCAGTTAATTTTAATTATCCTGTTGGAAGGTCTATTATTATTGATGTAAGTAATCTTGATGTTTCAGGATACTTTCAGTATTTTAATATTGCTGTAATAAAAACAATCAATGGTGCAAGTTCTGTAGAACTATTGGGAACATATTCAATTGAATCTGCACAAAGACAAATAACATACACAGGACAAAATGTTGCCACTATATCATTGGCAATGGCTGATATATTTGAAAAGTATCCTTATTACGATATTGCACAAGATTTAACAGCAGTGCAAGATATTCTTGTATGGGATCAACTTACATCTATAGATAGACTTAACTATCAAAGTATTGCTAGTCAAATTACTTTTCAATGGGAAAGTTGGAGAATACCTGCAACAGAGAATTATTCAAATGAATTAAATGCTACAAATCTTAGAGGATATCTACGAGATGAAGTGTATGCATTTGAGATAGTATTCTTATTAAAGAATGGTAAGCAGACAGATGGTTTTCATATTCCAGGAAGAGTGATGGGTCAATCTGAAAATAGACTTCCTATTGCAGAAGCAGATCCTGATTTTATTGGAGCTCCTTCATATACTCAAGGTGGTATAGGATATAGTCCTTATTGGGAAATATATAATACAGCTTCTGTAACAGGAACTTCTCCAGAATATTCAACTGATCCAACATACAAAGGACCTTATCAATATGGACAATTTGCATATTGGGAATCAACAGAAGAATATCCCTGTAATGAAACTTTGTGGGGAGATTTAGCAGGACAGAAAATTAGACATCATAAGTTTCCAGATGTTCTTGTAAGTCCTATATATGAATCAAAGATATTCTCATCTCCTAGTTCTATGGTGATGGGTAATGATGCTATATTTCCTATTGGTGTAAATATTGATATAGCACAAGTTGCATCTCTTATCAATTCTTCATTACTTACTACCGAGCAGAAGGATGATGTTGTAGGATTTAAAATTATAAGAGGAAATAGAAGTACAAATAGTTCTATTGTTGGAAAGGGAATTCTTAGAAATGTAAATAAATATAATAGAGATGATCAAGAATTTTATTTCCCCAATTATCCATATAATGATCTTAATGCAGATCCTTTCTTAACACAAACTAATAATGCATATATTGATCAGTGCATTGTATTTAATATTGATATAACAAAATTAGTACAAGATTTTTCAGGAGGAAAAGATTATGCAATTGTTCAATACACAAATTGTAATACAAATAAATCAACAACACTTAAGTTATATGAATTAGGAGTAACAGAAATATGTTCTATTACTAAACCAATTATATTAGATCCTGCTACAGGAGTAGTTAGCTATGCTGATTATGTTAATTGGTTAATTTGGAATGATTATACAGAAAATACTATCACAGTAGCATTTATAGATCCAGTACTTGGGTATGTAGAAATACCTGTTATTCCTCAAATTCCTGATGCAGGATTTATAAGTGAAACTGTAAAGGCAATAGTAGGATCAATTCCTACTGAAATTAGTAGTTCTAATGGATTACACAAGGAATATCTTAATTTAGTAACATCCAATAAAACTTGTAATGTTACTATACCACTACAACCTGTTAGTAATGATTTAAGAAATAGACAAATATTTAATTCTCCTGAAACATCTTTTGGGCAACCATTCCTTGGAACTATTCTCAAACTTGAAAGTGTAATGTTTGGTACTGGTAAAGCACATTTTACAGAAGTTAGAAATAATGCTAAGTATAGACTTCTTACAGAAAAAGCACAAAGATTAGCTCTTGATAGTTCTAATACATTAGGAAATATTACTTCTCCTAATTTTAGTGCACAAGCAATGTTTGCAGCATATCAATCTTATTTAACTATTTATATAAATGGTATAACAAGAAAGAACTTTGCATATTCATTTAACTCTATTGCTGATTATAATTATGGGGCAGAGATTCCAAATGATCTTGGAATTAAACAACGTAATCTTGAATTAGCTAGATATTTGATTCCCTCAATGGAGGCTGTTGGTGATGACCTTGTAGTTAATAATTATCAAAGAGAATCTTCTATATATTTAAAAACAGATTCTGATAAACCATATTTACCATTTCCTGATAAAACTATTAGTTTAGCTCCTGGTGGAACTTCTATTGTTAGTGATCATTCTAGATTTACTATTTCTGGATCAGACAACTGTGGAACTCCTGCAAGAGAAACACCTATTCAAGTTGTGTCATACTATGCTTCATTAAAGAATCAAGTAGTAAATCAATGGGGACAAATTTATTCATATCAAACAGTTGATACAGGATTTCAAAAAACTTTAAATAGTGGTACATCTACTACAATATTTGGTGGAGATACATTTATTAGTAGGTTTGCATTTAAAACTAAACTTCCTTTCTTTATTGATAATAGAGTGGATGCCCCAGATGATAGTGATATATTTTATGATGAAATAGGTAATGTTGCCTATCCTAAATACTGGCACTCTGCAAGAAGTATTCTTAAAGATTATACATCTAGTGGAGGACTTTTATCAAATATCATTTCATATAAGGCACATAATTTTGATTGTCCTAATGATGGAATAATAACCACTGGTACAACTACTACTAGTCTTACTACATCTACCACTACTACTGCTGCACCAGGAACAGCAACATCAAGTAATACACTAATGTATTATGATGGCTATTTCTATATGTTTGCATATGGAGTGCCAAGTTTTTATTGTGAAAGTTCATATAATCTAGATCTTCGTCAAGCAATTGATAATAGAGCAGGAGACTTCTGGCCTCATGTTAGTAGTAGTATTCCTGATGATTGGGTACAACAACATTTTGTACCTATTGCTCAAGACAATACATATAATTATAATACAACATTCTCTAAGCAGAATAAAGAAAATAGTTTTTCACATCTTCCTCCAGATTGGGAAAGTAATCATTGCTTTACAAACTTTCCATTCAGAACAATATATTCTGAGAAGCAAGTAACTGATGCAAGTAATAGAGTGAATAATTGGTTAACTTATTTACCAATTTCTTATTATGACTTTCCTCAAAACTATGGCAAGCTTACATCATTAGATGGTATTCAGAATAAGGCTATATTAGCTCGTTTTGAGAACAAAAGTTTAATGTATAACAATCTACTCACTATAGATACAAGTAACCCTCAAGCGGCTTATGTGGGCAATCCTAGGATGTTTGAGAATCCACCAATTGACTTTGCAGAAACAGATCTTGGATATGTAGGAAGTCAGAATAAATTCTTATTAAAGATTCCTCAAGGGCAGGTAACAATAGATGCTAAGAGGGGACAGATATTTCTACTAGATACAGATATGTATGGAAGACCAAAAGCAAATGATTTAACAGGATTTGGTTCTGGAATGAATAGATTCTTTACAGACCATTTAGCATTTGAAATCCTTAGATATTTTCCAGAAGTAGATGTTGATAACAACTTTGCAGGAATAGGACTTCATGGTGTATATGATTCTAAATTCGATAGGGTGATAATATCTAAGTTAGATTATATCCCATTAAGTAAAGATATTAAATATGATGCTGCCACTCGTGACTTCTTCTTAGAAGAAACAGTTAATGGTTTTATTATAAGAACTCAAGTTTATCTATCAGATAGAAACTATTTCTGTAATAAGAGTTGGACATTATCATATCACATGAATCTTAAAGCATGGATATCATTCCACAGTTATATTCCTAATTGGTATATAGCTGAGAATAATTTCTTCTATTCTGGCTTGAATGGATGTTGTGATGATTTTGAAGTGATAGTGGCAACAGCTGCAGATCCTTGTTTATTAGATGGAACAATTGATTGTAATATTATAATAACAACAACCACAACTACCACTGCTCCCATTACTACTACAAGCACATCTACAAGTACATCAACTTCTACAAGTACATCAACCACTAGTAGTTCAACAACTACCACCACCACAACAATAGATCCCTGTACGTTAACAGGAGGAATAATTTGTAATGCATAAATTATGACTACTATAACAATTACTGAAGCAGGTCCTAATATTAGTGATGTATTAGCGATATATGATAATTCTACTGCCTCTTGGTCAGTATTTAATTATGTATCAAAATCATTATTGGAAAGTCCTGGGTACACTTTTGTACCTAGAGCAAATGCTACTGCCTATCAAATTAGAGATCTTAGTAGTTGTCGAACTATAGTTGAACTTTCTTGTACTCCTGTTACCACTACATCAACAACTACTAGTAGTAGTACAAGTTCTACCAGTACAACAACTTCTTCTTCTACATCTTCTACAAGTACATCAACTAGCACCTCTACATCCTCAACTAGTACAAGTACATCAACTTCTTCTTCTACATCCACTAGTACAACAACAGCAGTACCAAATAAATGTTATGGATTATTATATAATTGGTATGTTGTAACTAATACTAGTCCTGTCTATGCTAATAATGCTCATATTCCTAATAATTCTGAATATACAACACTTGCAACTACATTAGGTGGAATACCTTTAGCTGGTGGACATATGAAAGAACCTGGATTAATATATTGGAATTCCCCAAATGTAGGAGCTGATAACACTTCAGGATTTTCAGGAAAAGGAACTGGAATAAGACAACCTTATGGAACTTTCCAATATATAGATAGAATTTTACTTATATGGTCAACAGATTTATATGATAGCTTAAATGCATCAGTTGCTGAACTTAGTTATGCTAATGCTAATTTTAATCCTGGAGGTGGTTTAGGATTTACTGGAGGGTGTGCTATTCGATTGATAATGAATACTGTTCCTAATATAATTAATATTGGAGGAACCACTGGTGTATATATAGGAAATGATGGTACACAGTATACTTGTGTATTAATTGGATCACAGTGGTGGATGTCAGAAAATCTGAGAGAAACTAAGTATAGAGATCTATCTACTATTCCTGAAGTTACTGATAATACTGCTTGGTCAATATTGACCACAGGTGCACTGTGTGCATATAATAATGATTGGACAAATGCTAATTGTGATATTACAACTACTACTACCACAACTACTGCTAGTCCAACTACAACAACAACAAGTAGTAGTACATCAACTTCCACATCAACAAGTAGTAGTAGCACAACTACAACCACCACCACACATCCACCAACAACTACTTCTACAAGTACATCCACTAGTAGTAGCACAACTACAAGTACTACAACACAACCACCTACCACTACTACAACTACTAGTAGTACAACTCATACAACTACATCAACTAGCACTAGTAGTACTACGACTACCACTACTACACATCCTCCTACTACAACTAGTACATCAACATCTACTACTACTATTCCACCAACAACTACATCCACTAGTACATCTACTAGCACAAGTACCAGTACGTCAACAAGTACAACAAGTAGTACCACTACAACTACCACTACACTTACACCAATCAATTATGGTATTTTGTATAACTATTATGCTGCTGTTGATAATACAGGAGGTAGAAGTATAGCACCTGCTGGTTGGCATGTTCCAACACATACTGAATTTACAACATTGACCACATATTTAGGTGGAGCAACAGTAGCAGGAGGAGTGTTAAAACAATCAGGACTTGTATATTGGAATACACCTAATTCTGGAACATTTACATCTGGATTCTTAGCTAGAGGTGGAGGATATATTTACAGTGGAGGATTTAGTGGTTTAAAAACACAATTTAGAATATGGGCATCTACATTATATACCACTCCTACAGCATGGTTACTTCATTTAAATAATAATGATCTAACTGCAAATCAATATGTAGAACCTTTAGCATCTGGACAAAGTATTAGATTAATAAAAGATGATTCTATAAATACTGGTACCGTAACTGATTATGATGGTAATATATATTCAACAGTTACAATTGGAACACAGGTATGGATGGCATCAAGTTTGATTGTTAAACATTATAATAATGGTGATGTTATTCCAAATGTTACTAATGGTACAACATGGGCAGGGCTAACAACAGGGGCTTGGTGTTATTATAATAATGATATTGCTAATCAATAATTAATATGTCAAAAATAATAATCATAAAATTAACAAGTGCTAGTCCTAATGCTGGACCATTTACAATAACTGATCTATATGATAACATCATAGCAAGTGATGTTACCAAAGCTCAGCTTATTGCAGGAGTGACTTATGAAGTGGATGATAGTGTTAATATGGTTACAATTGAATCTGTAGGAAAATGCATTATAAAGAAGACAGTGACTGTTGGTATAATTAGTACACCAGAACTTGCTAATACTAAATATACAGAAACTAAAACAGCATGTTTGTGGAGACACTTAACTAATGTAAATACAACATATAATAATTTCTATGGAAACATAGAACCATATATAATTGAATATCCATTTGCATATCAATACTTCGACCAGATTCTTCAGAATGTAAAAGACTATACAAAAGCATATAGATACATTGAAGATGGTACAGGAGTGTTCAGTTATAATGATAAAGTGGAAATCAATGAATGGTTTAATAAAGCAGTTGTATATAATGGCCAACAAAGCTCTGGAATATTAGAACTGGTACCAAAGCCTCTCCATAATCTAAAAGCCTATTTAAGCTATCCTATATTCAACACAGATAGCAAAACTATTATATATACTAAGAGTGATAACTTCTATCAATATAATACATTCTGGAGTCTTGTTAAAAACAAAGCTATTCCATTATTCATTACAAGTTGTGAGAGTTTATCAATTGATAAATTAGTTAATCAAGCTAATATGGATTATGGCTTACGCTCATTCAAGAAAGAACCATTAAGAGCAAAAGAACTTAAGGTGAGACATATTCTTGATGACAAATCTGATGTAAGCCTAGTGAGTCAATTTATATATACACCTGCTCAAATCTCTTATAAATAATGAAGAATTGGTTAGATAAATATGCAGATGGTGGAACGATGCAAGAGTATCAAGAGAACTATAATGATTCTCAAACATCTCTTCCTCCAGGATTTGTAGGAATGGGTAATGATATTTCTGGTAGAAACTACAGCCCAGCATGGGGAGGACAGTTTGCTATGGGAGGATCTATTCCAGGAAGTGTAGGATTTACATATGCAAGAACAATAAACCCAGCTCCTTCAGAAGGTCCTTATGCAAAGAAGACAATGCCTTCTGCACAGAATGGTGAAGAGATGAAATACTGGCAAGAAGGATTAGATTGGAAACCAAAGACTATTAGTAAGAATGGTGGATGGCTAGAGAAGTTTCAGCCAGGAGGAATGTTATTTGTTCCTTCTGAACAACAACTTCCTGTAGCAGCAGGAACATTAGAAGCAATGGGAGAAGGAATATCTGCTCCTCAAAAAGCTGCAACATATTTAGCTTCAGGAAAATATCAAACTCCTTCTGAGGCAATGGGAATAGAAAACCCATACGGTGCGTTTGCTGCAGATTTTTTATTAGATCCTGTTAATCTTATTGGAGGTAAATGGCTTGGTAAGGGAGCTGAGGCTGCTAGTAACATGGCTAAAACTATTAAAAATAGTGAAGGAGTTGGAAAACTTAATCAGTTAATAAAACATTCATCTGTAAAAGCAAAAGATCATTTAGCAGGGGTAATAGCATCATTAGATGATCCTAGACCTTTCTTTGAAAAGTTTCCTATAACAAAAGCACAAAGAGATGCTGCAGTTACTGCACAAAATAAAGCTTATGCTGAAGGAATTGATTTTACAAAAGATTACTTTTATGGAAATGATATAAACTTACGACCTGAGATAGAACAAAGAATTAGAAACATAGATCCTTTTATTAGTGATGATAACAATTTTTTAAAGACTGCAGAAAACAATCCAATTTCTAAAGCTAGAAATATATTATTATCTACAAGAACAAAAGATCTTGAAAAAACTGGATTACCACTTAGTACAAAAGAAGAAATTTTAAATAATAGAGGATCAGCAAGAGGATATAATAATCCTGAAACTAATGAGAGTATAACTTTTAGAAATCATGGATTTTACAGTTTACCTCCAGAAAGAGCAAAGCATACAGGTATACATGAATTAACTCACTCTGCACAAAGACTTGGAGAACGTAATGGTCTTCCATATAGTGCAGAGTTAACAAATTATGATCCTAATGTTACTGATTACTTTCATGCTAATCCTTATACAGATTTAGGTAGAGAGTTTGCAGAAGGTATGGCTAGTCCTGTTAAAAATAAATATGTATGGAATGCATCTCCTGATGAATTACATTCTGAGATATTACCTTCTAAAGAAAAGATTTATCGTAAAGCTATGGCTAAAGGATTATCACATGAAGATGCTATGGACATGATTGTAAATCCTTCAGATAAAACTATTGATCGTTTAATTAAAATGGTTGATCATAGAAAGTTTTTCAAACCATCTACAACACAAGAAGAGAAAAGACGTTTAGTTAAACTACTACCTGCAGTAGTTCCTGCTGTAGGAGTAGCAGCTAGTCAACAAAAAGATGGTGGTATTACAAAAGATGATGCTGGATATTGGAATCCTGACAACTGGGGAAAGCCTGTAGAGATAGGTAGTAATAATATTACAATGCAAGGGGTAAATCAGCCTCTTTTAGGCATCTCTGATACAGGAGATACACAATACATGGTCCCAGGAAAAGACTACAAATTTAAGGGTAAGAAGGTAAGAGAATATCCTATAGGAAAAAATGGATTAAGACAAGAACAAAAAAGTTTACAGAATCTAGATAATCTAACTAATTTTACAAACTATAACACTCCACAGAAAGGTGGATGGTTACAAAAATATTCTAAATAATTATCATCATGAAAGATAAGATTCTAAAAATTGCAGGAGTTAAGACTGAGAAACAGTTCTATAAAAAGTTTCCTTCAGAGGAAGCCTTTATGAAGATGCATGGAAAAGCTTTTAAGAAAGCTCAGATGGGTACTAAGATAGACACTGCTCAAGTTGGAACAACTCTTCCAGATTTTGAAGCAGATGCTCCTACAAGTAATCCTGTTGTAGATAATGCTTTGTCAAAAATGGGAAGTGCTTCTCCAGATATTTTAGGTAATTTAGGTGGAATAGCAGGAGTTGCTGGTACTGTTGGAGGAATTGCAAAAGGATTAAGTGCATTAAAAGCTGAAAAGCAAAAAGTAAAATCAGCAAGACAATGGCAAGGAGTTAGTGATGTTTCATTAGCTGCATCTAGAACAAGAGATGTAGATGCTAATAGAATGAACCAACAACTTAAAGTGCGTCCTGAAGATATAAAAAATACAGGAGAAGAATTCTTTCCTATATATGGTGTAGGAACAAACGTTCTTGCTAGAAATGGTGTAATGTTACAAAATGGCGGACCAGTGGGAGGTACTCCTACAGAGATACAAAATACATATGGTACAGGACATTCTATATATGATGATGGTGGATATGAACCATTAAGTGATTCTGAAATAGTAAAACAATATAGAACTGGTGGACTAGTACAAGCTCAAAATGGAAAAGGTTTATTTGGTGGAAATACTGATTGGATGGCTAATACAGAACTTGGTAAATTTGCTGGTAATAGTGGTGGAGATATTACAAGTAGTTTAGTTACTGGTGCCACTGGAGAAAATGCTGGTGGAGATATTGGTGGTAGTATTGGAGGAGCACTTGGATCTGCTATTGGTGGACCAGTAGGAGGATTAGTTGGTAAAGTTGGTGGCAAGTTAATTGGTAGTTTACTTGATAAGAATCCACAAAAAATTAAGAAAGCACAAGATGCAACAAAGAGAAATGTAGGTAATATGGCATTTAATCAAAATGCTCAAGCATTACAAACTCAAAATCAATCATATATGGAAAATGGTGGATGGATGAATCCTGAGTATAATCCACAAGTGATAGCTAAGTTTGGAGATCACTCCCCACAAGATGTATATGATTTTGCTCATGAAGGAATGCAATCATTAAGAGCTGGTGGACATTTACAATCATATACACCTCCTAGTGAGCAAGCTATGGAAACATATGCAATGGGTGGTGAACTTCAAACACATTGGGGAGGACATGCACAACCTATCTCTCAGAATCCCTATCTTCCTGATGGTGGAGAAACAGTTATGTTCAGAGGTAATAGTCATGAAGAACGCTCTCCTAATGGAGAAACAGGAATAGGTGTAACATATGGTAATAATCCTGTAGAAGTAGAAAGAGGAGAACCTGCTGTCAAATTACAAGATGGTGGATCAGGAGGAGATAGCAGTCTTGTTGTATATGGTAATTTACAAATTCCTAAGTATGGTGCAGAGATGTTAAATGATCCTAAAGCTAAAAATAAGAAATTTAAAAACTATGTGGCTGATCTTTCTAAGAGCGAAGTTAAATATAATAAAATACTTGATAAGTCTTCTGGTAACTTAAAGGATCTTGATGTACGTACACCAATAGATCAACTTAAACTCTCAGCTCTTCATGCTAATCTTATGGGAGGAAATATGCATCTTAAAAATATTGCAGATAAAAAACAAGATGCAGCTCATTTACAACAAGCTATTAATGATACAGCTGAAGAGCATGGAATAATAGCAGATGATCTTGCTAGAAATAAAATAACAATAGATAAAGAAGCACAAAAACAATATGCTAAGTTTGGTGGTAATTTTGAACAAGCTGGGATTGGAACATGGCTTGCTAAAGGATTAGATAAAGCTGCAACAAAAAGAATTGCTACAATGGCAGAAAGAGAAGCTGCTCTTGTAGCAGAAGGAGAAGCAGCTAAAGCAGCAGCTTCAAAAGTAAAGAAATTAACAAAGGCACAACAAGCTGCAGTGGATGCTAAAACAGTTGCTGATGCAGAAAAAGCTGCTATTAAAACTCAGGAAGATACAAAGATTGCTGAAAAAAATAGAATTGGTTGGGGAACAGCAGCAGGAATTGCAACAGGAGCATCAGGAATGATGGGACTTGCAGGACTTTTACATGATTGGACTACACCTCCTGCTAGACTAGAAGATATTGATTCTAGATTTACCACTCCAACTGCACAGGATTCTATAGTAACACAATACCCACAAAAAAGAAATGGAGATATGATTGGATCATATTACAAAGCTCAAAAAGGAATATCTCTTGAAGAGTTACAAGGCATTGTAAATAAGTCTGACTATCATAACACAACTAATCCAAATGCACCTCTACAACTTATGGCACCTCATGATCCAGGATTAATTCCTATTGAGAATAAACCTCTATCAAATGAGTTAGCACCTATACATAAGTATAGTTATAATAAACCTAAATCTAACTGGGCTGATGATGCAATGATGGTTGGAAGAGAAATTCTTCCATATGTAAGACCTAGTGATACTGAACAATTAGATCCTAAACAATTAGCAGGAGAAATGTATGCTATGTCTACTAATCAATTAGAACCTGTACAAGCAATGGGATATCAACCACAGTTAACTACTCCATATGATATATCTTTACAGGATCAAATAGCTAGTGTAGATGCACAATCAAGAGCTGCCATTAGAGCTGCTGGTAGTAATCCTGCAGCACAAGCTCAGATTATGGCACAAGCAAATGATGCTAAGAATAAAATCTTAGGAGAACAGTTCAGAATGAACCAATCTCAAAAGGCACAAGTGTACGGTAAGAATATTGAGGATGTTAATAAAGCTAAACTAATCAATATGGACATTCTTGATAAACAATATTCAAGACAAGCTGAAGCTAAAGCTAATACAAAAGCTGTAACACAGGCTGCTCTTAATTCTATTGCTGATAAGTTTGCTAAAAATAAACTGGAGAACAGACAACTTAAGACCTACGAGAATCTATATAATTATAGATATGATGAGAATGGACATCTTGTAAATATGAATGCTCCTGAACAATTTAACACTAATGTTAATACTACTGCAAACTCCGCACAAAATAGAATTGAAGCAGATAAAGCAGAACTTAAAGCATATAGAGATGCAGAAACAGCTAGATTAAAAGAAGCTGCTGGAAAACTTAAGAAAAGAAATGGCTCAATTGTAAAAGCCCTAAAAAATTTATAACAAGTTTGATTATACCAATTTACTGAAACTCATTATATCTATTGTGTAATATAATGATTTCTATTACATTTGAAATTTAAAATACTATGGCTTCATTCGCAGATAAAATACCACAGTTTAATCCATATATTCAACAATTGCCTGTAGAGGCAATGGTTGAGGTTGGTATGCAGAAACAGAAACAATATGAAGAGGGTGTACAAAAAATACAAACTCAGATAGATAATGTTGCTGGTCTTGACGTGATACGAGATGTAGATAAACAATATCTGCAATCTAAACTAAATGCATTAGGTAGTAAACTAAAAACTGTAGCTGCTGGAGACTTTTCTAACTTCCAATTAGTTAACTCTGTTGGTGGTATGACTAATCAAATTGCTAAAGACTCTGATATAATAAATGCAGTAGCTTCTACTCAAGCATATAGGGCTGGTATTAAGGATATGAATGACTTTACCAAAGAAGGTAAAGGCTCTCCTTCTAATGATTGGGATTTCAAAACTGAAGCCAATAGATGGCTAAGTGGAGATTTAAAACATTCATTTAATGGTAAATATAATCCTTATACTAACTATAAGAAAAATGCACTAGAAGCTCTTAAATCTGTTACAAAGGATGAAACAATAACTGATGCTTCATTTGCACAAGTAACAGATTCAAAAGGAAAAGTATCATGGGTACCTACTGATGCTACTACTCGTACAAAACTTGCTGGTGTACCTCCTGAAAAAATTCAAGAAGCATTAATGGCAACATTAACCCCTGCTGATTTTAAACAGATGGAGATAGATGGTAGATATCAATATTCTAATATGGATAGTAAAACATTTATAGATAATGTAAACTCATCATATAATGGGCATCGTGATGCATTAGAAGATCAAAAAGCTATTCTTGAAAATGCAAAAACTACTACAACATCTGCTCAAGAAAAAGCAAAACTAGATGAACAAATTGGTTCTATAGATAAATCATTATCACGCATAACTGGTGAATATGAAAATATATCAAAGACATTTGCTGCTGGTGATGTTGAAAGTGCTAAGGCAAGATTAAGTACATCAAATTTCATGAACTCATTTTCCAAAGCATTTGGTTATACACAGACTTCTCAAACACAGGAGACAAATCCAAGTGCTGTGATGGCAATGACAAGATCAAGGAATAATCAAGATTTTCAATTAGCTAAAGCAAAGTTAGAGCAAGATGATAGACACTTTGGAATTACTAGTGAATTAGCACGACAAAAACTTGAAATAGACAGAGCTGCTGAAGATAGGGCAGCAGGAAAAACAAAAGGGACTAAAGGATCAGGACTCTATGGAGGTACTAGTTTTACAGTGAATCAAGATGATGTTCCTATAGTTGCTGCACAAAAAGTAGCACTTACTATTGAACAAACCACAAAAGATCTTGCTGCTTCTGACCAAACTTTTATGAAGCAACGTGGAAAAGATCAAGCATGGCTTGATCAACAAAAAGCTGCATATGTAAAGAATCCTAGTGGGGTAGATCCTGTTATTAGAGATTATTTTCAAAAGACAGATGAAGCAAGAAGAAATAATGAATCTCTTTTAAATGTATTTAATCAAGTTACCTCTGAAGTGGAGGCTAAGCATGGTGGTAGTATATATGCACATATTCCAAAAAATTCTCCTTCATTAGTTTATAAAACATCTTCAGGAAATGTTACATTCAGTCCTAAAGATATTGTAGATTTTAATAATGTAGTTGAAAAATATACAAGTTCTGAAAAAGAAACTGGGGCATTTCCTGGGTCATCAGTTAATCGTGGGATAGTATTTGCAGATGAACAAGCAAAGAAAGAACTTACAGATAAACAAAAGTTACTATATGATATACAGAAAAAAGCATATGCAAGTCCTGGATCATTAACAGAAAATGAAAAGGCACTGGTAAAAGGCTGTGATGTATATAAGAAATTAGTCAATGGTCCTTATAGAAGCATTCTTAAAAATGTAAATGATGAGGTGGGAGAAATCTTAAAGACTAAATTAAGTGCCACTCAAGGAGTAGAGTATGGAATTAATTTATCAGATGAAGATGCTAGATCTCAGTGGAAAAATACACTTGCTAGATTTGCTAGTGTTGCAGAAAGCATGGAAGGAGGATTAGCAAATTCTCCAAAGTTTGATATAAATAACTTAAGAGAAATAATAACAAAGCCAGAAACTTCTAACATTAAAGTTGTAGAGGGCACACAATTTCAACCTTCAATGTATGAAATTACAGTGAGTGGCGGTAGTGGCAAAAAACCTGTTGAAACTACTTTTAGACTTTCTGCTCAACAATATCATGAGACATTTGGAAGTATGTATGAGGCAAATCCAGCTGCAAAAGTAGCTAGACCTTATTTAGAGCAAATCATGAGAACTCCTGGTGAGTACTCAACAGCATATGATGGCAAGGCAACTAATTTAAGTAATTCCTTTTTGAATAATTCAGATTTTCAAAGTGTGAAGTTATTTGGTTTATCAGGAAATATTGAAAATCATGGAGGATCTTATTCTATACGACTTAACTTACATGATCCTATAACTGGTAAATGGCATGAAGATATTCCCTACCCTCAATCAGGTCTTATAGTAGAAAATGCAATAGCTCCAGCTCTTAGAGATTTAAATGACTATCAAGTATTTAAACTTATTTATAAACGCTATCCTACAGCAAACGATATAGATAAAATACAACAAGCTACACAAAATCCTTCTTATGGCAGATAATAAACCATTGTTAGATCAATTAGCATTACAAGAACAATTTGGTGGATACACTCCACCAGAGGCTCCTCAAGCTTCTCCTTCTATTCCATTTGAAGGACTAGACATGTCTATACCTATGCCTTCTTCTTCTCAGGGAGAGAGAACACCTGCTCCACAGTCACTTGAAGCATTAGAGAATTCTCTTTTATCTATACGTAATGATGATAAGTTAAGCGGAGGAAGTGTCTTAAGAAGTATAAAAGATATTAGTTCTGATAGATACCAGAACTTTATGCCTGGGGCCTACAACAATGAAGATGCATATGCTCAAGGACAGAGCTGGTCATCTAAAATGATAAATGGTGTTGGTAAAGGACTTCTACTAACTGGTACAACATTTTTGCAATCCACTGTAGGATTAGTTAATGGTTTAGTAAAAGCAGCCAGTGATGGAAGAGCTGCATCCTTTTATGATAATGATTTAAATAAATGGGTTGATGAAATAAATAAGAAAGCTGAAAACTATCTTCCTAATTATTATAAAGATGTTGAAACAAATGCTTCTTGGTATTCTCCAACAAAACTACTCACTGCTAATTTCTTTTGGGACGGTATAATAAAAAATTTAGGATTCTCTGCTGGTGCTGCATTAGCTGGGAATGTCTTTGCAGGGGGAATAGGGGCAGCAAGTAAAGCACTCTCTTCACTTCCTAAAGCTGGAAAATTATTTTCTTTAGGAAGAGCTGCTGAAGCATTGGCTGTAACAGAAGAAGGATTGTTGGCCGCTGATAAAGCTGCTGAAACTTATGGCAAGATAAAATCTCTATCTGATAAATTTTTAAATCAATATAATGTTTTAAATCCTGGTAGTAGGGCACTTGTTGCTGGTCTTTCTACAACAGGTGAAGCTGGATTTGAAGCATACCAAAATCTTAATCAGTTTAGAACTGATAGAATTAATGAGTATAAAACTACTCATGGTGGAATGGAGCCAATGGGTGAAGCATTAGCTAAAATTAATGAGAATGCTGATGCTGTTGGTAATGCTTCATTTTTAGCAAACGTAGGTTTATTATCTGCAACAAATTATATTCAGTTTCCTAAAATATTAGGATCTTCATACAGAGCTGAAAAAGGGATTGTTAATGACTTAGTTAAAGGAGTTGAAGATATTACTGAACAAGAGGGTAAGTACGTTAGTAAAACAGCCACACAACAAAAAGGTATACTATCCACTCTAAAGAAAGTTGCACCATATACATTCTCTGCATCTGAGGCATTTGAAGAGGGTGCTCAATATGCTATTCAAACAGGTACACAAGATTATTATAACAAGAGGTATAATAATAAAGATACTAGTTTTCTAGATAGTATTGGTGTTGGTATTCAACAAACTCTTGGTACTAATGAGGGTATGAGTAATGTTCTTATGGGTGGTTTATCTGGATCACTTATGATGGCTCATGGGAGATATACAGAAGGAAAAGAATTAAGAGAAAACACTGAAGCTGCTATTAATAGTTTTACTAAATATAGACTTTCTGACTTTACTAAGGATACAATAGATTCTGTTAATAGAGGAACAGCTCTTCAAGAAGAAAGAGAAGCACTTTTAAAACAAGGCAATATAACAGACAGTAAAGATATAGAACATGATTATATAATTAACTATTTAACTCCACGTATTAAATATGGCAGATATGATCTTGTTAAATCTGAGATAGAGGATTATAGAAGACTAGCAATGACAGATGAAGGTTTTTCCCAATTACAATCTGAAGGAAAAGCACTCACTACAGATAAAAAAGAAGCATATCTTGAAAGACTTAATAAGTTTGAACAGACTGCAGAGAATGCAAAATCTTTATACCAATCATTACACTTACGTTATGGTGGAATGGTTAATGATAAAAAGACTCCCATCTACCCACCAGAGGTAATGGATAAACTTGTATATGCATCTTCTAAAATTTCAAATTATGATAGTCGTATACCTGGGTTAACTCCTGGATTAGTCAATGCTGATATTGAAGTTAATACTGTTATTAATGACTTATTAGAAGGTGATGATAAGAGCTATAATGAAGCAATGACAAAACTTAATAGTTTAGGTAAAGTTGTTGATGCATCAAGTAAAACAGTTCTTCCTGAAGAAATTATATCACTTAAAGAAAATCTTGAAGATGTTGCTAAAATGAGTCTTCGTAGAAATAAGTTCTTAGAAGAGTATAATGATATTAAAAAGAATCCAAGTAATTACCAAACTATAGAAGATGAAGAAGAAGTTGCTGAAACTGATACTTCTGGAAAACCTATTCCTAAGAAAAACATTATTATAAAAACAAAATCTGGAGACAAGACTATTACTATTGGACAACAATATGTAATAGGAAAAATAACTAGATATGATAAAAATAATAATGAGGTGGCACATGCCCCAGTGATTAAAATTGTTCAGGAGAATGATAATGGTACAATTAAAATATTTAATCCTACAACAAAGACAACAACTGATATAAGCAAGGAAACGTTGTTAGGATTAAATATACAAAGTTATGATGCCATAAAAGCAGATCCAAAATCAAATTTCCTATATGAGAACAGGGACACTACATATGAACACTATGGTATAAAAGATAAAGATGGTAATCCTGTCAAAGGTAAATTAGCATATAATCCTACCAAGGATAGATTAACTTTTGAGTATAAGGATGAAAATGGTGTAGTTAAAAAATCAGAAGTTTGGAATACCCATTTCAAAGCTAAACCAGGGTTCAAAGATGCAATGGTTAGACCAGTGGGTAAAATATCAAATGAAGCAACTACAGCAGCAAGAAAGTTTGCAGATGCCCCTATAACTATTTCTAGAGGTCAACAGATAAGACAAAATATAATCACAGAATTATATGAGAATAGTGTCAATCGTGTAAAACAGATAAGTGAAAAATTAGAAAAGAGTAAAGAGAAACTTGAAGAACATACTAAAACTTTAGAAGATCTTAGAAATAAAGCGGAAACAGTTACTAATAAAAAAACTGTTAATGCATTGAAAAAACAAATTCTTGATATAGAGTCTTTACGTGTTATTGTAGAAAAAGAAGTTAACGAACTATCAGAAGAAAAATCAAATCTTGAAAATAGTATTCCATTTTTTAAAGAGTTCCTTGATAGTTTAGATTCTCTTCCTGTTTCTGGAGCTGAAATTAAAGATCAGATAAAAGATGATATATACAAACTAGATGATCTTTTAGAAACAACAACTAAGGCACTTATTAAACATCAAACTTTATTAGATAAAGCAAAGGCAATTTTAAAAGATTCCCTAAATCTACTTAATGAACATATACAAAAAATAAAGGAAGCAAATCCAGGCATTCCCCTTTCTATTGCTGAGCTTGAGGCTAATCTTGATCAGTATTCAGAAGGAGTGGAAAACTTTGACAAAACTGCATTCACTGCTTTAGTTGTACAACTAGAATCTGACATTAGTGATTTTGAAAAAGGACTAAAGATTGTTAAACTAACTGCTAGTGTAGATAAGTTAGAGGAACAAGTTAAAAGTATTCAATCTGAAATTGATGCAGCAATTGCTGAACAAACTGCAAAAGAAAAAATAATATCAACATTTGAAAAATTTGTAGAAACATATAAAGAACGATTAATAGAAGAAAGAAAACTACAATCAAATGAGGCTCTTGCAAAACAACTCATTGGAACAAAATCTACTGGCTCACCAAATATGTTTGGTAAGGGATCTTTTGAAGTGGCTGGAAAAAAGAATGCATTGGCTGTACTTAGATCAGGTCGTCCTATAGATAAAAATAAACCTGCTCAAAAAAGAATAGACAAATTTACAAAGAAATATAATTCTTTAAATGAAGAAGATAAAAAGAAGTTTAAAGTAATAATTGTTACAAGTAATACTGAAGAAAAAGCAGGACTTCTTGGGCTTACATCATATATGCTGAAAGATCTTTCAGTAAAAGAAAAAGCAAAAGAAGAAAATAATCCAAAGAAATCAATTGTCCTTGTAATAGTTAATGAAAAGGGTGAACTTGTTGATCAGAATGGTGAAGTAATTAAATCAAAAGATACAAATGTTTTAGAGCGTGCTGTATATCAATCTCTTCCTAGTGAAGAACTTAAAGGAGATTATCCACAAAAATCTGGATCAAATAAATATGAGTCCATGTTTAGGGAGGACATTGTTAATAATGATGCTCTTAAGAAAGATCTTGAAAAACAATATAAAGAGTGGAGAGATGATCAATTAAGTAATACACAATTAGATGAGCCTCAACCATTTGATGCATCTTTTGGTAGTCCTGAGTATTCTGAGAAATGGGATGATAAATCAAAAAGTTTTGTTAGAGATTATAATAAACGTGTATCAGCAGAAAAAGCTGGTCTACTTCAAAAAGGTACACTCAAGACAGCTAGAGTGATAACTGTACCTACAACAAATCAATCTGTAACAGAAAATTCATCAACATTCAATACACCATTTGGAAGAGTTGTATTAAGAATTCCTAATGTTGGATTAGCTAAATTATTCAATAGAAAGTTTAGTGAAAAAGAAGCCACTGCTATATATGATGTATTACATCAGATTACAAAGAATGCTGCTGAAGAAGGTACTGTTGGAAAAGAATCTAAATCAGCACCATTATTTGAGTGGCTACAATCAGTAGCATACTGGGGTATTGTAAAAGATTCAGATGGTAAACCAAAACCTGCAGGATACAATAACATGTGGTTTCAAAAAGTTAATGGTGATACAAAATTATTTATATCTGGATTATCATCAGATGCTGACCGTAAAGTGGATGCAACAAAAGGTTTTTCATTTACACCTAATGGATTAGAACAAGAAAAAACAGCTATTATATACCTAATACAACAATTATATAATCATACAGATGCTAATAAAGTTAATGGTAGTAATTGGAAAAATCCTTACACTGAACAATTAGGTAAGGGTGCTGATGGTAATCTTATTGAAAGAGTATGGCCTAACTATCAAACATATAAACTTTCTGATAAAGCTCCTGATGAATCGGGAAATTTAACAATTGAAAGAAGTGGTGATGAGATTCCTTTGACAACACAATTCAGAGCTCTTAAAGATGAGGATGATGTTAATAGAACAGGAACATATTTTACACTCACTGGTACAGTGGATAACTTTGCATTAAAGACTCCTGTACTAGCTCCTAAAAAACAAGTAACTCCTACAAAACAAGTAGTTAAACCATTAATAACTACTCCTACAGGAATTGTAGAAGGAGAGAGACCATTGAAAAGTGGAGGAGTTGCTAAGTATACTATTGATAGAAAGAGAGTACTTGATGAATTAAAATCACAGAAGGAAGACATTCTTGATGATCCTCAAAGTGTTGAGTTCAGTGCCTTTATAAAATTATTACGAGATGAAGGTATTCTTTTAGTTACTGGTGTCACTGAGGAAAATCTAAATGCACTTAGTAGTGTCTTATCACAGCTAAGTGGTGAATCAAAAGATAATCAATTTGCTCTTCAGTTTATATATGGAACAATATTTAAAGAATCAATTCCTTCAATTCTAAACTATAATAAGGAACTAATTGGTACAGAATCCTTCATGGGAGGAGAAGAAGTTACCACATCACTTATTAATAAAGGTGATGACTTAAGATTTCAAGGTGGTGATTATCAAGTGATAAAGATAACTGCTAAAGGAGTTGATGTAACAAATCTAGCCACTGGTACTAAGAGCTTTATAAGCAATGAAGATTTAGCTGAAGAAGGCATAGAAGTCAGTAAGCCAGAAGTAAAGAAAACTACTAAAAAACAAGCTTCTTCTGATATAGAAGCTAAGAAAGCTAAATTAGAAAAAGAATGGAAAGAGGAATTAAAACTTGCAAATTTTTATTTAACTGGTTTAGGTAAAGGTACAAGTCTTACTCAACTTGGACTAGCTACTGTAGAAGGATTAGGAAATATGCATGAACTACTACTTCATGCAGTACCTTTTAAAGAATTAAAAGTTATAATGAATAACATATATAAATTAATTCAAGATTTATATATGAAAAATAAATTTACTTCTGTAACGTATGATCAAATAGAAAATTCTGATGAAATTAAAGCATATAAAGATTATTTTGATTCTGATAAAATTAATGCTAAATATGAAAAAGAACTAGCTAAACTAAATGAACAGAAAGAAGAACTTCCAACAGAACCAGATTCTGAAGACTTTAATACTCCCACAAATAGACAAAGCAAAAGATTCAAACCATTTAGATTAAAACTTAACACTCCAGCTGAAAAGTTTGAAAAAGAAGATTGGGAAAAGATAGAAGAGTTTTTCAAAAAAGTTCTTCCAACAATTCCTTTATATAGATTAAAGAATATGATTAAGGCTACCAATGGCAGACAAGCTTGGGGTATGCTTCATAAAGGTGGTGTTTATGTATATGAAAATGCAGAGGTGGGTACAGCATATCATGAGGTGTTTGAAGCTATATGGAGTATGTTCACTAGTCCAAAAGAAAGACAAGCAATCATTGATGAATTTAGAAACAGAGAAGGAACCTATAAAGATAGATTCACAGGAGAAATAATTCAATATAAAACTGCTAGTGAAGATCAAATAAGAGAAGAACTAGCAGAGGAGTTTAGAGATTTTGTTATTACTAATAAGAATGTGGCTAATCCTACATATGGTAAATCATTGATTAGCAGAATGTTTGCTGAGTTAGTTGATTTTATTAGAACATTCTTTACAGGTAAAAATGCTAGAACTAACACAGCAAACTTATTTAGTAAAATAGGCAATGGATATTATGCAGAATATAATCCATATGAATCTAAATTATCATATGCTAAGAGAGGGGTTATAGATAGAGATTATGCTACAGCTGATGAGGATTCTACATTTAGACTTACTCCTAAGATTATAACTATACCATCTGCCCAAGTGCATGATATAATTCAGCAAATGACATTTGCTACAGTGGCTGGATTAATGGATAACAATGATAGTGTTTTTGCAATAAATAAAATTCCTAAGAGTAGGTTATATAATGATCTTAGAGCTAATGTTTTAGATAGTATTAAATATGTAAGTGAACAATATGCTAAACAAAAAGCTATTGGAAAAATATCAGATGCAGAATCTAAAAGAAAAATAAGTCTTATGAAAGATTTATTTAACAATGTTAAATTAGAATGGGATAATATTGTAGCATTACATGAACAGAAGCTTAAGTCTTATAATGTTGAATTTGATGAGAATGATGAAACAGTTCTTAGAGATGAAGATAATTCAGGTAAAGGTGAGTATGGAGATGCTACTAAAATAGATTCATTTAGAAAAGCAAATAGTACTATTAAATTATTGTTTGCTACATTACCACAAATAGAATCAGGAAGTAATGGACTAGACTTTGAAGAGTCATCTATAGGTGGTGTTATGTTAATACCAGCAGATCAAGTGTATATTCAACTATTGAATAAACTGCATGACTCTGTAGATATAGATGAAATGTTTAATAGATTACAACTAATGGCACAAGGTAATCCTAATTATGCTGCTCTGTATAATCGTCTTACAAAGAAGTCAGTAACTACAGATGCAAATAAAACATCTATATTCACTGGTTTAAAAGATTACGATCTTGAATTAATTTCTGAATTCTGGAAGACCATGAAAAAACAAAATGCAGATGTTATTTCTGTATTTGTTCTTCCTTCAGGAGAAGTTGTAGTTACTAATTCTACGTTAAGTTCTGCAGCTAATCAAGCTAAACGTAAATTATTCAATAGTATAGTAAATACAATTAAGGAAGATGAATCTCCATATTTTAGTTATGATTCTAAAACAGGTAAATATTCTGCTACAGATATATTAAAAAAACTAACATTAGAAAGTGACAAGCTAGAGCAGTATACAACATTCTTAAAGAATATAGGAATCAGTTTCACTTCAAATGATCTTAAAAAATTAGATAAGAAACAACTTGGCGTATTTAGAAAAGCTGTAGATGGAATTAGAACAAGTTTTGCTGAAAAAGGTCCAGTGTATAAAAATAATAAAGCTGTTATTGATGAAGAAACAGGAGAACCTATAGACAATAGTATTAAAACATTTAGTAATAAAACATTAGATATTGTTAAGCAACTTACAAATCTTAGTATACTTAAAGCAATTGTTGATAGTGATACCGATTTTGAGAGTACATATTTTAACATTAATGGTGAACGCTCACAAGCATTTGTTGGTACAAATGCAATAAGTAATCTATATACAGTTCTTTCAAAACTAAAAAATATTAAAGAGCTGGAAGAAACACCTTATGCATATCTTCTTACAGATAAGTTTAGTCAAGGTAGTGTAGTGCTACAGAGCATGTTTGATATTGGTCATGATGATGCAACAGGAAATCGTATTGAAGATAGTGAAAATCTATTGCATCCTATCTTTGTTGATGGAACAATCAACGAAGCCACTGGAAAGAAAAAAGCATCTGCAAAACAATCATTGGTACAAAGGATTATACAGGAGCTTAATCTTAATGCAGTGGGTATTTATTTAAATCTTGTTCCTGGAGATGCAACTATTGAACATGCAAGTAGAATGCATAATGATGGTTCTCCATTTGTAACAGCTGCTACATTTAGAAACAACTCATTTATTAATATATTCAAGAACTATTTCATGTCTGAAGTGGGGCTTGCTAGAGATGGACGTACAGTAGTAAAAGGAAAGAAAGCTAAAGATCTTCGTTTCTTTAAAGCAATCTTTGCTGATGATACCAAAAAGAAAGATAATGAAATAAATAAGTTACATAATGATATAATGAATTTTAAAAAGGACAATGGAGAAGAAGCAACTTCAGAAGAACTATATAAAGAATTCAAAACACAAATTGATAATGCTGTAAGAATCTTCATTAATAAAGAAGCAACAAACACAGATAGATTACTTAGAACATTTGGTATTGTATACTACGATGAAACAGGATTAGTTGCTAAAGATTTATTATTTGCTGAAGGTATGAAGTTAACTGAAGCAACATTAAGAGAACAACTCAAGTTGATAACTGTTAATTACATGATTGCAAATATTGAATATCATAAATTACTATATTCAGATCCTTATCAATATGCTGATGAGTTAAAGCGTGTTAGAAACTTTACCTCTCCAGGACAAGCTCTTATAACTGGATCAGTTAATGAAGCTTATGATAAAGCTTACAATAGAGGCTATTCAGAGGGGGACATAGGATGGACAGATATGGATAGAAACTATTATAGATCTATTAGTGTTGGTGATGTACTTAGCACAAATGATCTTGATGGATATAATAATGCTTGGAAAGAAACAGATGGTGCAGGTATAATTACACTCAAAGCTAATCGTATATTTGGTATACGTACAGGAAACTGGAATGATTCTAACGATAAACAAGTTAGATATGATGTAGCATATGAAAAAGTTGTTAAGGGTGAAGGTCTATCAGATGAAGAAAAACAAGAAAAAGGACTAGTTCTTAATGATGAGGAAATAGCATTTGATATTAAACGAGTTGAAGATGAAGATGGTAGAGTGAGATATATAGGAAATAATCCTAATGTAAGAAGTACATACACTCCTAGGAAACCTATTATAAGAGGAAGTAAAGTGAATGGCAGAAACTATAATGATGTAGTGTTACATAAACTTGCATTGGTGCCATATTCATTTAGAATTCTTCATGAAATGGACCCTAATTCAAATGCAATTAAGTTGTATAATAAAATGCAAGCAGAGGATGTTGACTATGCTGTATTTGAATCAGGTAGTAAAGTGGGAACAGAAGCAGTGTTTGAATTATATAAAGATGGTATATTTAATACTGATCCATTTGAAACAGAAGAAGAAAAAAATAATTCTGATTTACCACAAGGAGTTTCAAAAATACCATTCTCTATTATTGCTCTACAAGCAGATGTACCTTCTAAAGACTCACCAAAAGTTACACAGGGTTCACAAGTTACTAAACTAGTAACTATGGACTTCTTAGAAGGAGGTATGCCTATTGATTTTGAAGTGAAAGATGCAGAAGGTAACATCATTACTGACTTTGATGAAAGACTCATAGAATGGATTGCTTTAGATACGGATGCAAAAAGGGAAGAAGCATCTCCTCTATATAAAGAAATTCAAAATAATCAAAAGTTACTAGAAGCTAAACTTGAGCAAGGGTATTACACTCTTCTTAGAAAACTTGGTATTAAGGAAACTATAAACAAAAATAATAGAAAAGAATTTAGAATAATAGATAGAGAAAAATTAATTACTACTCTAGGAGAAGAGATTGAAAAGAGAGAAATTAATAACAATATCATTGATAGTTTTGCAGGATTTGCAAGTGGGGACACTATACTAGAAGCAACTCCTTCATATCAACAAATCAGAAATATATTATATTCTATTGCTGATACAAATATTACTTCTCCTAAAATTTCTGGAGGAATGAAAGTGCAAATAACCTCTGCACTATTTGAATCTAAGAATAGAATAAAGACTACTGAGATTACTGATAAGAAAACTGGAAATAAAAAAACAGTATATTCATCTAAGATTCTTAAATTTTATGAAGATGAAGATGGTAAGCGTTATTGTGAAATAATGGTTGGACGTTGGTTTAAGTCAGATAAAACTGATGAAGAACTTATTCGTTACTTCAATGAAACAGAAGAAGGTAAAGCAGAAATGGCTGCATTATTTGGTGTAGCATATCGTATTCCTACACAGAAACAGAACTCAATTGATGTATTCAAGATAGCTAAGTTCCTTCCTGAAGACTTTGGTGATTCTGTTGTTGTTCCTTCTGCTATTGTAAATAAAGTGGGAAGTGACTTTGACATTGATAAACTTTCTATATACTTAAAGAATCTAAAAACTGGTGCGAATGGTTATCCTACAGTGATTAAATATCTTACTAAAGAGAATTCAACACTACAAGAAAGATATGCTGAGTGGGTATTAGGCAATAGTACTAAAGATAGTAGAAAGTATGTTAAGTTTTTATCTAAGGATAAAATTCTTGCTATAAGAGATAAGTTTAAGCCAGAGTTTGATAGGCTTACTAGAGAATACAAAGCTACTATTGCAGATATAAAAGGTATTGCATATAGTGAATTATTAGAAGACTATGATGATATTAAAAATGAATTCACTGAACAAGATGATGAGATAGCTAAATTATTTAAATTAGGAAAGAAGATATTTAGAAAACTTGGAGATTCTCCACAATCTGAATTCTTTATGCTAAGAGATTACATGGCTAAAAATAATATTCAAGGTACTGAAGAGATCAGAAAATATTTAGCTATGGCAGAAGATATGCTAGATGATAATGAGTTTGGTGATGAAACAAATGTTGTTCTTGGTGATTTAATTTCTAATTATAAACAAGAGCTTAGAATACTAGGAGCTAATGAAGAGTATATAAATAATGCAAAGAAAGAAGCATTAGTTAAATTCAGAAAGAGTAAATCTGGAGCAATTGAAGGAGTGGCTAAACTTACTAGTATAATGAAAGAGCCTATACTCTCTAAAATGAAAGGTGAAGAAACTGCCTTTTATGATAGTGAATATATCACTGAGCTTGCAAGGGTACTAGATCTAATGCCAATAGAAAAGTTTTCTACTCAAAGTGAGTATCAACAGAATAGTATAAAGGCTTTAGAGAATGCATATATTCAGTCATTACAAAACCTTATATCTCATCCATTAAACTTTAAGAGTTTAATTAAACCTAACTCTGCTGAGTCATTAAAACAACTCTCTATTGATATCAATGATGAGATGGGAATACCTGAAGTAGATTATTCTTCTGTAGGTAATATGATGAGCAGAACATTCATGTCTAAGTTAAGATATGCATTTGTAAGTGGTAAGTATGCAATTGGTATTGCTGCTACAGCACAAACTAATCATGCTAATAATCAACGTAGTCTTACATATGTTAACACTGATAAGTCACGGAGTAATAGTATAGATCCTGTTGATAGAACTATATTGGGAGGTGATTCTAAAGCAATAACATTTGCTAATGATCCTAATGTTAACTTCAAGGAATATAATAAAGTGAAGATCGGTGGAAAGATTATGCCAAGTCTTTCTATGATTAAAAATGCTGCTGGAGAATATATATCAGATATCATAGGAATGTTTATTGATGGGTATGTTGATATTGCTGCAGGTGCCTGGGTTATGGATATTGGTGCTGCTCCTAATGTTGCATCCACTTGGTTGTTCTTAACTAAGATTGGTGTACCAATTAAGACCATTGGATATTTCATGAATCAACCTATCATTAATGATTATTTAAAATCAGTAGAAAACAGAGGATACTCTTGGTTATTTATTGAGGATATGATTAATGATACATTGGAATCATATAAACCAAAGAGTAAGGTGTCAGTAAGTTCAATTCCTTCTGATGGTGATTTATTTAAAATGTTAAAGTATAATAAATCAAATACTGATTTAGAAGAAGGTGATAAATTAACAGATCTTCAAAAATCTCAACAACAGTATATGTTGAAAGAGTTCTTGAAATATGCTAAGATGGCTGAACAATTATTCTTAGTAACACAAGGATCTAACTTTGATACAGCAACTATCAATGATCCATATTTAATAACTAAGAAAAGATTACAACTTGAGAGAGCACAAAATACTATTATATCATCTGTAGATAATCTATTAGAAAAGTCATACATTGGAAAGCTTAAAGATTTCATATATGATTTCAGAGATGCTTTTGCAGAGATACTACTATCAGATAAACCGAATGTAAGGAATGTAATGGAACAAGTTATAACACCTTACGTAGATCTTAATGATAGAGAATTTGTAAAACTTGCTCAGAAGGCAGTTAATACACTCTTTGATTGGGCTGTACAAACTAAACCAGAAGGGTTAAACTCTAAAATAGCAAGTATATTACTAGGAAATGAAGATGAAAAAAGTGCAGCTGAACAAATTATTGCATATAGAGATAGCATATTAGGTAATGAAACTAAGGGTATACCTGGAAAACCAGAGCATGAATTATACCATAACATCATTCTTAATTCTATAGAACAATATGCATATCCAGGATACAAAAAAGGAAAGGTTAATAACTTAGAATTAACAGGAAGAGATAACAAAATCTATGATCAGAATTTAATAATCAGTGGCTTTGAAGAATTAAAACAAGTACTGATTAGTGAGAATAAAGATCTCTATAGAAAATTAGTTAGTCTTTCAATGATTCAATCAGGATTAACTAACTCCCCTATTGCATTCACTACACTTCTTCCTTATGAAGATTTTAGAGAAGAATACAATGATGTGTTGTCTGTATTAGAAAATATACCTAACTTAGATGACTTTTACAACCTAAATGTATTTGAAAGAACTAATGCAAATGATTCAAATGTTGTAGCATTCAAAAGAGCAAAACTTCTTGAAAGTAAACGCTCATGGGGTGATCCTTATTATAATCCAGACATAGCATTTCTTGATGAAAGATTAAAATCTGCACAAGATAAAGGAACTATTCCTAAGGTGGTAAATATTAGTGTTTATTCTCAAGAAGGAAAATCTGACTTCATGACATATCAATGGGAATCTTCTATAGGTAATGCTACACGTATCCAAAGAAGAAAAATTGGAGATAAGTCTCATGTACATAAGGTGTTAATGAAGAAGGTGTATTACTTTGATGCTAAAGGAATTAGAAAACCTTTCATAGAATATTCTGAATCTGAAGATAAGACAACAGGAGAAGTAAAAATATATAAAAAATATTTATATAAAGCTATTAATGCTTGGGGAGATTCTTATAGAGCAAATGAGTTCTATGATAAAATTCAAGCTTCTGTTCTTGATAATGATTATGATAAAGTTAAAGAAGTAGAAGATGCTGATATTTTAGAAGTTGTTGGTGTTGAACAAGTAGATAAAAATGAGAAGTATGCATCAGATGATTATTTTATAACAAAGGGTGAATTGCTAGAAGACTACTCACAAACTACAGGAGAAACTCTTGGAACAGAATCTAGAAACGCTCCTAAAGGATTTCCCGAAACAAAAAGACCTAATGAAAACTGTGGAGGATAATATATGGCATGTAAGATTGAAATAAGACATAATCTTGAAAAAGAGATTGGTAAAAAAGCTGAGATTTTAAAAACTGCTAATTGGAAATTTGCTCAACAAGAGGCTAAGAATATTAATAAGTCTTATAATTTTGATGTAGTGTCTGTCCATGAAGGAGAGAATGATTATGTCAATACAGTGAGAGTTGATGTTCCTTCTGAATTAGTTGATAAATATCATGCACATTTTACTAATCTTGAAAGGATAGAAGCAGCTGCTGTACAGCAAGAAGATGCTGATCGCATGGAAGAAGATTTTGAAGATGATTACTTGTTTCAAAAAGAGGAAATGGCAGCATCAAAAGCTTCTGCTGAAACCCTTGAGAAAGTAAAAAAGGCTGCTGAAAAAATGGGTATTAGTATCCAGGCTCTTGTAGATTATGCTAAGAAAACAAAACTTAATACTAAAGGTATTAATGGTGTTGCAGATCTTGTTAAAGGAGTTATAGCAGTGGCAAATAATATGGAAGATGCTGCACTTACAGAGGAGATGGTACACATTGCTACAGCTATTCTAGAGCAAACAAATCCAAAGCTTATCACAGATCTTATAAGTAAAATAGAGAAGTTTAAAATCTATGGTATAACATTAGAAGCATATAAGAATGATAAGAACTATCAACTAGCTAATGGTAAACCAGATATTCGTAAGATTAAAAAAGAAGCTGTAGATAAGCTAATCTCAGAGCTCATAATTAATCAGTCTGAAGGAAGTACAGAATTTCCTGAACTAATGCAAGAAGCTACTCGTGAACAAGTTAAAAGCTGGTGGGATACTATTCTTGATTATATAAGAAGTGTGTATAGAAAATCAGATGTTGATCTTCTTGAATCATTTAATAAAGTTGCTAAGCAAGTTATTGAAGGTAATGTAGGAGCTAAATACGAAAGAATAGATGATAAGACATATTTAAAATTTGCATATGAATCAAGTAGTGATGCTTCTAAAATCTTAGAAAAATATCTAAGTAACTTTGGTATACAAGTTAAAGATATTAATGAGATAAAAGATAAGTTAGGAATAGATGAAGTAGGGTTTGCAGATTTATTATCAAAGATTGCCTACACAAAAGATAAGAAAAATCTCCCACCTATTGCTGGAAAGTTTATTGCATATATGATGCAATATAATGCACTTATAAAAAATGCAGTGGTACAATATGCAAAAGAAGATAAGGCATTAAAAACTGAAACTAGTGCAATTTATTATGTTGCTCCTGGATTAGGTAAGACAGAACTTTCAAAAATAAATCCTAATAAGTTTGTTGACATGGATGATCTTATTGCAAAAGCAGTTAAGAACATCACTGGTAAAGTACTTGATACAAATGATGCATCCCTATTAGTTGGAAAGGATGAGAAAGTTGCAGAAGAATTAGTAAAATTAATTAAAGAAGTAAAAGAAACACATATTATATTAAGTCCTATTAGCTCCCCTAAATTACAACAGTTAGGATTTAATTATTCAAAATATTATATTCCTGGAGAATCAAACAAAGAGAGTATAATAGAAGGTATTTCTAGAAGAACTACTAATCCATATAATATCACCGATGAAGAATATGTAGCTAGATACATCACTCCATATGAAACTAAAGGAAACATAGTTGAAGTTAATGGATATATTTCAGATGAGTTTAGTGATTTAAATGATTCCAAAGAAAATGTTTCTGAATATTTATCTAAACGTGATTATACTAGTTCAGATAATTATAAAGATTTGGATAAGGATGAATATTTTGAAAGAATTGGTAATTTAATTGCTGATGAATTAACTGAACGAGTTAATGTACAAATTAGTAAATCCTTATTAGATAAAATTAAAGATATTATAAAAGAGTTCTTTGCAACATTTAAAACTAATAGGGAGGCTGTTGATAAGATTAATAAAAATATAGCAACAATAGTAGATGGAATCTTAGCAAATAATAGAGATTTAATTACTGTAAGTCCTTTTAAACCTGGAGCAGAAGGAAAGCCAGTATCTTCTGTATCAATGGAAATGGCCTTATCAAAAGACTCTTTTGGTAAATCTATTGTATACAAACTTAGTAAATATGGATTTATATTAACAGGTTCTACAGCTCTTTCTGAACAGGGAACTATTCTTAGACCTGATGAGAATCCGTTACATGATATTGATTGGGTATCTCCATTTACTAGAAAAGAAACAGAAGAGAAATTCCTAGATGCATATCCTGATGCAATAAGAGTGAGGGATATCTATGGTGATGGATATGTTACTGATAGTTATTTAATAGCTCCTACTGGATATAAAGTTTTAAATTATGAAGCAACTAACTATAATGGTAAAATCATTATTAAGAGCTATGATATAGTAAATAATAAAGGTGAAGTTGTTGGTACATACAGACTTGAAAGAGATGAAAAAAATAAAAGTAAAGAAGTTGAAACTGGAGTGAGGGGAAAAGTAATTGACTTCTTTAGTTATAATACTCCTTCAGCTGGAGATATTAATACTCCTTTTACATTTGTCTCTAAGGATGGTGAAAAGATTCAATTAGCGAACTGGAAAGATACATTTAAAGCTAAATTAAATTATGCTAGATATAAAGATATATGGGATTATAATAGATTCACTCCTAATGAAAATGAAATAAATAGACAAGAAGGGAGACTAGTTTCAACTTCTGATATATTTAATGAGGGGGATATATACTTTCAACGTGTGGCAAATGATGCAGTGGATAATTTTTATAACACTGTTGTAAGTTATTCTGATAGAATGAAGTTACTTGATCAGAATGAAGATGATCGTCACTATACATTTGACTTAGGAAGAGTAGCAAAATCTGTAACACAGAAAGTTAAAGAGTTTGGTAAGAAGAAGTTCAATAGAACTGATGCCCAGAAGCTTGTTGACGATATGAAAAAGACTTGGGGATCTAAAGGACATAAGTTCTTAGAAGACTTTATTAAAAAATGTCTGTTAGATGAAAATGGATATAGAAGGGCTATTCCTTTAAAAACCAAAATTAGGTCTGACTTTGATCCTATTACAGAGAAATCAATAATGGATTTTGCCACTGCACTTATAAATTCATATCACCCAGATACACGTTTTCTTATAGAAAGAATGGTGATCAATACAAAAGTAAAAGGAATGTTAGGTTCCACTATTGACTTTATGGCAATTGAACCAGATCCTAAAACAGGAATTAAAGTGGATGTGCTAGACTGGAAATTTACTAGTATAGATAAAACTAAAGATGAGGACATTCCTTGGTATAAGCAAATAGAGTGGAAACCTCAAATGGGAGAGTACACAAAGATGCTGTATAATTATGGATTAAAACCAGAGCAATTAAGAAAAGCTAGAATGGTTCCATTTATAACTAACTATGAGTATTCTGTACCTGGAGATAGGAAGAGTGATTTGGTTGCCACTTCTGTAGAGATAGGTAAATTAGATGTATTACAAGAAACAAATTTATATTTACTTCCTGTACCTAGTATTGCAGAGTCTACAGGTAATGTAGCAGTAGATAAACTACTTGAGGCATTAAGACATCAGTTAGAAAAATTATATAAGAAGCGTGTTTCTGGAGCTGGGAGAGAGGAAAAACTTCAACAAATTGCAGAGTTAGGTAAAGCTATAAGACTTCTACATTTAAAACTAGATTTCAAACCTTTGCTTAATGTTGGAACTACATTTATAAATAATGCAAATGCTTCTTTTGATGCTATTAACAAAATTGATTTATCAACATTAAGTGAGGCTGAATTAAATGATCAACTAAGACAGTTACTAGGATACCAAGTAGGTGCTGAAAAATTTACAGCATTAGATACTATATTCCTTTCTCAATTTCCTAAAGAAGGACTTGATGCAGAACAACAGAAATTATTAAAAAATCTAGAACATAACTCCGCTGAAATACAACGTATGCTCAATAGGGTAAAAGAAATCCAGGGAGAGATTGTTGTACATTGGACACTTAAACGGAAAATTACCACTGAACAAAGTAAAATGTCAGTTGTAGAAGCTGAAGTTGCAGTGGGAGGAATGGCTAAAACATTTTTAGAAGGAACAAAATTAGGAGCTAAAATTGTAAAGCTTGCTACTAATATGATTTTGGTTGCAACAAGTGCTACATCTAGGAAAATTGCTAAAGAGATAAAAAGATTTGAAAAGATATTATTGCCATTAGAAAAAGAGGCTAGTGCTAGAGGAAAAAAAGCATTTGACTTAATTGGTAATGTACGTAATGGAAAGTTATCTCTTATAAGAAAACTTAGTGATGAATATTTAGAAGAAGTTAAAGATGCCAGAGAGTCAAAAGATAAACAGTTCTTCTTAGATAATATGGATGTTACTCAATATAAGAAGCTAGCAGAAGAACTAATTACTGAAACAAATAAAGTTTTTGATAGCACTTCATATTCTAATGATCAACGTGAAGATGAGAATATAAGAAAGTTTAAAAAACAAGAGTTTAGGAATAAAGTAGATATAACTAGCAATAACTTTACTGGGTATAATGAATACCATTTTAGAAACATATTTAAACAAGTCTTAAAAGAAGAAGGTCACTACTCTAAAGAATATCAAGAAATGCGTAAGAGTGAAGCTGCTTTAGCTGCATGGGAGTTCTTTACAGAATTAAACAAAAGAGCTAAAGGGACAGGATATCTTGGTAGAGGAACAGGCTTATCATTCTTCCCATTAATAGAAGCTAGTATATTAGAAAAATTTAAAAGCACTGATGATGTATTGGCCCAGGTAAAGGAATCTTTCTGGAAAGATATGTATACAGTGAAGGCAGAAGAAGAACAATCCTATTCTAAAATTGATCCTGAAACAGGTAAAGTAAAAAGGGAAATACCTAAACACTTTATAAGAACAAATAAAGCAGTTAATCAACTATCTACAGATCTTAATAAAGTAGGAACATTATTTATTAAATCATTACTAGAGTTTGAAAATGCTAGAGCAATGGAAGATGTACTTCTTACATTAGATGCTGTAGAAAAAGCAAAGAAAAACCTCGCATTAGATGATAATGGATATGTTATATATACTGAAGGCATTTCCACAGAAAATGATACAGATAACAAAAACGCCCTTATCCTAAGAACTATAATAGATGATTTTCTATATGGTTTAAGTGAAGACCTTAGTTCATTAGGAAGTACTCTTGCTACTGGGGCAGTAGCTAAATTTAGTAAGGATGAAGAGAACAAAGAGAAAAATGTTGTTTCTGTAAAGAAAGCAATTAAAAATGCTGATACATTAGTTAGGGCATTAGCTGTTGGTTTGAAACCATTAATTGCTTTAGCTAACTGGGCTGGTGGTCAGTTCCAGTCATTCCTAAGTGCTGGAAATATGTACAGGTTTAGAGAGTTTACAAGGAACAATTGGAAAATTACAACAGGAATTGGACTTACATTAATGGATAAGTTATTATTAGATTTTATCCATCCATTAAATGAGGATATATCATTAGAACAAAGAAGGAAATTAGCTAAAAAACAATCTTTCCTTAAGTATTTAAGTACATGGTCATTCAATGATATTATGATGGCTACTAATTACTTTCCTGAAAGAAAATTACAGTTTGCTAATGCTATGAGTTTTAATGATAACTCAATGGTAATAGATGGTGAGATTATTAATATTAGACAATACTTAAAAGAGCAAGATAGAAAAGCTAAGGAAAAAGGAATATCATATGAAGAGAGGAAAGCTTTAGAAAATTCATTTGAGAGTAGGGTAGAGAAATTAAAGGAATCTTCCTCTCTTTCTAAAATTGCTGAAATAAAAGATGATGAACTATCTATTCCTGGTGTTAGTGAAGAAGAACTAGCTAAGTATCGTGTCAAAGTGATTGAATATGGTAGAGGATTAAATGGTCAGATGAACTCAGCTAATAAGGCTGGATTTAGAAGAGACTCAATTCTTAGCTCATTTATGATGTTTAAGACATGGATACCTAAATTAGTTTCCGTTCGTGCAATAGATATAAATAAAAATATTGAGTTAGGCGAATGGGAATATGGTAGAACTAGAGCATTCTTAAAAACATGGGCTCATTTAGGACTATTAAATGTAAAAGGACTAAGAGATATTTATTTAGGAACTGATGAAGGACTCAAGGTGTTAGATGAGTTATTAGAGGCAAAACAAGATGAATACTTTAAGAAGACAGGTCAAGTTCTTGAAATTTCAAGAGAAGAGTTTCATGATCTTATGAGAAAACAAGTTAGTGACCAGTTTAAAGAAATTGGATTATTACTTGGACTTCTAACTATGGTAATCGCTGCAAAGATTGCTGCTCCTGACGATGATGATGAATTAAAGAAAAATAGGTATAAGCAACTCGCAAAAGCACTAAATAAAGTGACTGATGAGGTAAGCTTCTATTATGACCCTAGATCTGCAGATGCTATTACTAGAGGATCTATTATTCCAGCACTAGGGCTTCTTGTAAAAATTGAGAAAATTATTTCAAGTACAAGCAAAGAAATTTTTGGTGAGGTAATAGGTGATCAAGATATGGTAGATAAATCATATCCACTAAAATACTTTTTAAATATAATTCCTGGAGCTGCTCAATTTGATTCAGACATATTACCTTTTATATATCCAGAAGCTGCAAGAAATCTGGGAATACGAGTTAGTCCACAATCAAGAATGCAACAATAATTAATTAATTTTGCACACTACATAATAATATAAAAGAGATGGATGTACGTTGTACTGCTACCCCTTGTCCAGTTATACTAAGTGCCACCTGCGTATTTTACGAAGGTCCTAATTTAATATATACAGGAATAAATACCAATGATAATTTAGAAATTGTCATTGAGAAATTGAATGCTTATATAGTTGCTGGTGGTGGATCTGCTGGTACGTCTGGTTCTTCTGGAACCAGTGGTACTAGAGGTACGTCTGGTTATTCAGGAACATCAGGAACAAGCGGTACAACAGGTACATCTGGAACTTCTGGATATACAGGAGATAAATATAAAACTACATCAAGCAATGTTCTTACAATAGGAACAGGAATTAAAAATTTTAGTGTAGGACTAGGATTAGCATATTCAATAGGACAACCAGTTGTAATAGTGAATGGCGGTAATTCAATGCAAGGCACTGTATTATCATATGATCCCCTCACAGGTGCTATGTCAACTAATATCACTTACACTACAGGATCAGGAATGTATACATCCTGGGCTGTAAATATTGGTGGTGCTCCAGGAGTTGATGGTACATCAGGAACTACTGGTACATCTGGAACAACAGGTACATCAGGAACAACTGGTACATCAGGAACTACTGGTACTTCTGGTACAACAGGTACATCAGGAACTACTGGTACATCTGGTATTAACGGAACCTCTGGAACTACTGGTACATCAGGTGTGAATGGTACATCAGGCGTTAATGGTACATCAGGAACTACTGGTACATCTGGAACAACAGGTACATCAGGAACAACTGGTACATCAGGAACTACTGGTACTTCTGGTACAACAGGTACATCAGGAACTACTGGTACATCTGGTATTAA
>Ga0194060_10000073_pt1 | contig 68142 bp, 49 predicted proteins | sample SepL225m_MetaG_FD_163427 | JGI IMG/M metagenome (GOLD analysis project Ga0194060, IMG submission 163427) | Anoxic zone freshwater microbial communities from boreal shield lake in IISD Experimental Lakes Area, Ontario, Canada - Sep2016-L222-5m | ecosystem: Environmental > Aquatic > Freshwater >... | reverse complement strand
TACCTGGTCAAACTGAGCGTCGGGGGCAAAGACTACACGACGAAAGTGGTGATCGAGGCCGACGAACAATAACACCTGTTTGTTCGCACGAGACGGGACCGTTGACGGGCGCCACACGCCGGAGATGTGGCGCCCGTTCTGCGTTCGGTGCTATTGTTAGACCTGAGGATCGACCAGACTCGGTTGATATCGCGCATGCCCCAGGAACCACTAGAACTGCCGCTCGAACTTCAGCCCCGGTCGCGGTTTGACGCGATCGACATGCGCGCGCGGGTCACCGACGTGCACGGCGACGTCTTCAAGCATTTCGACCGAAGTCTCTACTGCTCGTTCCACACCACGGCGGGGTATCTGGAGCAGGGCTTGGTGTCGCGGCTGTCGCGGCGCCGGCAGGATGTCAGCGGGTACCTGGATCCGTTCCGCGCCGTGTTTCCCGAGGGCGCGGGGTACCGGCACGACGAACTCGACGAGCGCGAGGATCTGTCGCAGGACCAGCGGGAGATTGAACCACGCAACGCCGATTCGCACCTGGCGTTCATGGCGGCGGGCCTTCGGCCGTGCGTGACGTATCTGAATCGCCGTCACACACCGGTGCCCTTCGTCGATCTGGATGGGGTCAACGGAAACCGTCCGCGACTGCGCAAGACCAGCGTGGTGGCCTACAACTCGGAAGTCGAGGTCTGGCGCACCAGCGTTGGCGTGCCGGTGTCGGTGCACTCGGTGGATTCGGTGAATCTGCGCGATCCGAATCTGGGGTTGTACGACATCGCGACCGCCGCCATCCGTCGGGCGGGTGTGGCGAAAGGCCGCTTTCGGATCGAACTCGCCCCGGGAGAGCGTCAGGCCGGCATCACCGTCAACGAGTACGAAACGCTGCTGATGCGCCACGATCTGCGCGAAGTGCTGCGCGACCCGCTACGCTTCATGGCCGAAAAGGGCCGGCATGCCCTCAAGCATCCGCGTTCGATTCCCCGAAAGACGCGCGATTACGCGGCGTACGACGCGGTGGTGGCGCTCAACAAGCTTGTGGAAGCGCTGGGGCTGAGTGAGTCGTGGGTCGAGCGGATGGTGGCGCGCCTGATGGCGCTTCCCGCCGAGAACTTTTTCCGCATGAAGCGGTCGGTCAGCCTGCTCGTCTCGGATCGCGAAACACCCGGATTGCCAACCGTGGTGCAAGGCCTGTACCAGAGCCCGATTCTCGTGCAGTGGCACCGGTCGCCGGGCAAGACCCGGCACGTCGAGTTGTCGCTGACGCGTTTCGCCTGAGATCAGGCGGGGCGCCAGAGCCCCGAGCAGGCGTACATCGCGATGCCGGCCGCGGTGGCCACGTTGAGCGAATCTACCCCCGCCACCATCTCAATCCGGACCCGGGAATCGATCATCGTCAGCGCCGGATCGCTCAGGCCGGAGCCCTCGTGTCCCACCACCAGGGCGATGCGCGCCGGGCGCCGTTCCTGAAACGCCCACTCGCCCAATTCCTTCGCGCGCGCGTCCGGAGTCAGCCCGACCAGCGTATAGCCCGCTTGCTTCAATGTCAGGAGTCCGTTGGGCCAGTCCTCGATCACCGCCGACGGGACACGTACCGTGCCCCCGATGCTGACCCGAACCGCCTTTCGGTACAGCGGATCGCAGCAGTCAGGGCTCAGCAGCACCGCGCCGGCGCCAAAGGCCATCGCGCTGCGGAACAGTCCGCCCATGTTGTCGGCGTTGCCGATGTGCTCGGCCACCACAATCAGGCGGGCCGAGGCCGCCTGCGCCAGCGTGGCGGCGACCGTGGCTCCGGCAGGCCGCTGGCAGATGGCCAGGCACCCGCGGTGCATGTTGAATCCCACGATGCCGGACAACACGTCGGCCGGCGCCACGTAGAGCGGGATGCCGGGACGCAGATCGGCGAGGTCTCGAAGACTCTCGAGCGCAGGAGGCGACACCAGCACCGACCGCACGGCATAGTGGTGCCCCGCCAACAGGTGCCGGACCACGATCCGGCCTTCGGCCACGAACAGGCCCCGCTGCTTGAGCAGCACCGGGTCGGGGACATTGCGGTAGTCGGCGACGCGCTCGTCATCCAGCGTGTCGATGGTCTCAACGTTCATGGTGGCCGATGTCTGTGAATGCGCGTGGGGTCAACGGGGAAGCGTACCTCAACAATACCACGGCCCTCCTCGGCGTGCAGCACACCGGGGCGAGGCGCGCGCCTCGCCCGGCCGGTTGACGCGCCGCTGCCACCCCCGCAGACAGCCGCAGGGACAACCGGAGGCGGGCCCGGCTATGATAGGGCTGCGCACTTGTTCTGTTGCGGAGGGTCTGACGTGCATCATCCAGAAAAACTCGCTATCCTCGTCGGCGGCGGCCCGGCACCCGGCATCAACAGCGTGATCAGCGCGGCCACGATCCGCGCGACACTCGAAGGGGTGGAGGTGGTCGGCGTTCGCGACGGCTTCGAATATCTCATGCACGGAGACATCGACCACGTGCAGGAACTCACCATCGACGAGGTGAGCCGCATTCACTTCGTCGGCGGATCGCACATCGGCATCGCTCGCGCCAACCCGACCAAGAACCCGGCGCACCTCGAGAACACGATTCTGTCGCTGCTGCGGCTCAACGTGTCGATGCTGATTACGATCGGCGGCGACGACACGGCCTTTTCCGCGATGAAGCTCGAGGAGAAAAGCGGTGGCCGCCTGCGCGTGGTGCACGTGCCCAAGACCATCGACAACGACCTCGACCTGCCGGCGCACATCGATACGTTCGGGTTCCAGACCGCCCGCCACCACGGCGTCGAGATCGTCAAGAACCTGATGGTGGATGCGCTCACCACGTCGCGGTGGTACTTCGTCATTGCCATGGGCCGCAAGGCCGGCCACCTGGCCCTGGGCATCGGCAAGGCGGTTGGGGCCACCCTGACGCTGATTCCCGAGGAGTTCGGCGGTCGCCCGCCCATCAAGCTGAAGACGGTCGTCGACACGCTGGCCGGCGCCATCATCAAGCGCCAGAGCTACGGTCGCCGCGACGGCGTCGCGGTGATTGCCGAAGGCCTCGTGCTGGATCTGGACCCGGCCGATCTGTCTGCCCTCGACGACGTCGAGCGCGATGCGCACGGCAACGTCCGGATCGCCGAAATCAATATCGGGGAGATTCTCAAGCAGCAGGTGCAGAAACGGCTGCTCGGGTTTGGCCTCAAGACCACCATCGTCGAGAAGAACATCGGGTACGAGCTCCGGTGCGCCGGCCCGATTCCTCTTGATATCGAGTACACCCGGGACCTCGGGTATTCGGCTGCGAAGTACATCCTGTCGGGCGGCAACGCGGCGATGGTGTCGATCCAGGACGGCAAATTCGTCCCCATCCCGTTTCACGAACTGCTCGATCCGAACACGGGCAAGGCGAGAATCAGGCTGGCCGACGTCTACTCCGAGAAATACGCCATCGCGCGAAGTTACATGCTCCGCCTGAAGCGGGAAGACTTCGAGGATGCGCACGAGACGGCGAAGCTGGCAGCTACCTGCGGCGTGTCGCTGGAGCGGTTTCAGGCCGAGTTCGGGTACCTGATCGATTCCGAGCCGCCACGGCTCAAGGTCGGGCCCGACAAGCGGGGGTTCGTGGCAGACCACGCCGCCCGCGATTCGTCGGTGTTGCTGGACTAACTCGTCGCGGGGACGGCGAAGCGCGAGGTGACCTGCGCCAGCACGGCATCGCGCAGGCTCCGTCCGTCGGCCACGAGTCGGTCGACCTCGGTGGTGCAGGCGCCTGCGAACGCGCGGTCGGCGATCGCCCCGAGGTTGATGAGGACGTTGAGCGCGGCCCCCTCCAGCCCGGCCTGCGCCGCCAGCGCCGCGACGCCGGCGTCCGACGCCGAGTTGGTGTTGCCCGATTGCGCGGCCTGTTGCGCGAGCTGCAACGCATCCAGACAGGCTCTGGCCGTTCGCAACGGCACGTCGGCGGCGTGCTTGTTGGCGGTTTCGATCGCCGAGGCCCGGTGCGCGATCTGCTCGGGCGTGCTCTTGGGGAGGCGCATCGCATCCATCACCAGATTGAAGGCCGCCGTATCGTCGTCAACCGCGCGCGCCAGCGTGGCCTTGACGCGCTGCCCCGCTTCGGCCATCGCGGCCAGTTGCTCCCACGCCGCCTCGTAACCTTTCTTGCCGACCGTCAGGTTCGCCACCATCGTCGCCAGCGCGGCGGCCAGGCTGCCCATCAGCGCGGCCACCGATCCTCCGCCCGGCGCGGGCGATTCGGTCGACACCTCGTCGACGAACCGGAGGGTGGGCAGCGACATGAGCGGCTGGGCCGGCTTGAAGTGATACTCGATGATCTTCTTGTCGGGGTCGAACGCGGCGACCTGATTGAGGCCGAGCGAGGTGATCGCGATCTCGACGAGCTCCCGCTCGGGCACCCCCGCCGACTTTCCTTGCCTGCGCAGAAAATAACGGCCCGCCTCGACGAGCGGCGCCAGCGGCGTCACGCCCACCAACTCCGATCCGGTCACGATCAGGCCGCGTGCGTCGGCTTCTTCCCGGACCGTTTCGAACACCACGTGGAGAGGCGTCGTCGTGTAGTCGAGCAGATTGATCGAGACCTGAGCCTGCCGGTATTGATCGATGTACCAGCCGATCGCGCGAACCGCCTTGAGGCGGCCGGGCACCTTGATCGACTCGCCCGCGCCGTCGCGGATGATGTCGCCGTTCGCGTCGCGTCTGGCTCGGCCGCCTTCGCGGATGGTGAGGGCGATGTCGTTGGCGAGACGGCGATCGACCGTATTGAGATTGACGTTGAAGGCGAGCAGGAACTCGCGTGCGCCCACCACGGTGGCACCCGAACGGGCGTTGAAGGCGTGCGGCCCGGCGTCGGGCACCCAATTCGGATCCTCGAGCTTGCGAGCCAGGCCTTCGTACTCGCCGGCCCGGACCACGGCCAGGCTTCTTCGCTCGTCTCGGCTCGCCGCGTGCTCGTAGAAGTAGACGGGAATGCCGAGTTCGTTGCCGATGCGCCGCCCCACCGTCCTCGCCAGTTCCGCGCACTCCGCCATGGTGATGTCGGCCACCGGAACGAACGGGCACACATCCAGCGCGCCCATCCGCGGATGCGCGCCGCGGTGCGTCGTCATGTCGATTAGATCGGCCGCTCGCCGGGCGGCTCGAAAGGCGGCCTCTCCCGCCAGGTCGGGCGGACCAACAAAGGTATAGACCGTGCGATTGGTGTCGGCGCCCGGATCGACGTCGAGGAGTTTGACGCCGCTCACGCCGGAGATCGCCTGCGCAATCGCGTCGATGACGGCGCGGTCGCGGCCTTCGGAGAAGTTGGGGACGCATTCAACGAGTCGAGCCATGCGAAACACCTCGTGACGCGGGGCCATGGAGCGGCCCCGCCGTTCAGCGTACGTCCGCTCAGGCCTGTGCGGCAAGCACTCGCCAGCGCGGCTGGGCGCCGGTGCGCGGGCGAAAAGAGAGACGCCAGACGCCGACCATCCGGAAACCGCGCCTCGCCGGCACCCGTCCACGCAGGCGTGGGGAGGCCGGGTCCCGATACCCGGCGCACGCTCAGAGCAGTTTGGCCGCCAGCTCGGCGATCTTCGACCGCACGACGTCTTTCATCGTGAGGTGCGCGAAACACGACTCGCCTTTGAACCGCTCGACCACCTGGACCAGGCCATTGGACAGCGAATCGACCTCGGCGCGGTCGATCTGGTCGGGGTCCCCGGTGAGAATCACGCGGGCGCCCTCGCCGGCCCGCGTCAGGACCAGCTTCATATCCTCCTGCGTCAGGTTCTGCCCATCATCGACGATGATCACCGCGTCGTGAATCGACCGACCGCGCAGGTAGTTGATCGGGGAGATTTCGAGGACGTGGTTGGCCAGCAACTCGTCCACCGTCGGCCCGGCCGGGACTGGCGGGTGCGTCTTGTCCGCCTGGTGTTCGGCGAGTTGATTGGTCCACCGTGTCCCGCCATTGAGGCGGCGCATGATGAAGTCGAGATTGTCGATGATCGGCTTGGCCCACGGGGCCATCTTGTCGCCCAGATCGCCGGGGAGGAAACCCAGTTGGCGTCCCGCCTCGGCGTTGACGCGGTAGACCTCGATTTTCGACACCTTGCTGGCCTTGTAGAGTTCGTAGGCGCAGAGCAGCGCGATGAGCGTCTTGCCGGTGCCGGCGATGCCCACCAGCGAGACGATCAGCGACTGATCGTCGAGAATCAGGTCGCGGGCGCACGCCTGCTCCGGATTGCACGGGCCGAAGCGCTCGCCCACTTTGGTGTTGACGCGGCGGAGGTACCCGACGCCGTCATGCTGCTTGTAGATGCCCCACGCGCTTTTCCCGTTGCCGCGCACGTGCAGCTCGCAACACTGGTTCGCGAACATCTGCGAGACGTCGGTATAACCGGCCACCGCGTCCAGTGAGAGCCGCTGTTCGTGATGCAGCGTCGAGAGCAGGCCCGCCTGCTCGGGCGGGATCTCGATTCGCATCCGGCCCGAGTAGAACTTGTCGGGCGAGGTCACCGGGCGATCGCTGTAGTAGTCTTCGGCGCTCACGCCGCGAGCCCGCGCCTTGCAGCGCATGGCCGCGTCGCGGGTCACCAACACCACCGGTTCGTTGCGATGCGCCTCCTGGTAGCTGCTGGCCAGCAGGATGATCGCATCGTCGGCGTAGGTCGAACTGAAGCCGGGCCAGGCGCGGGCCATGTCGAGTTCGCCCCCGTGAAAGCGGAGCTTGCCGCCGTTGACGGGGATGCCGTTCTCGAGTTCGTCACGCGAGGCCTGCATCTGGAGCTGGTCGAGGTACCGAATCGTCTGGCGCGCGGTGTACCCGACGCCGTTCGCGCTGGTCCGGCGCCGGTCCAGTTCCTGAAGGACCGGGAAGGGGAGCACGACCGTATTGTCATCGGTCAGGTTCTGGAGCGCATCTGGCGCCGACACGAGCACGCTCGTATCGACGATGTAGACCTTGTGACGGTCCCGCTTGCCTGGGGTCATGCCGTGCCTCCTCCGCCGGATGTCTGGCGCGCGGGCTGGCGGACGCCGAGCGCAGCCTTCTTGGAGATAATCGACGGTTCTGTCGCCGGGACGACCCGGAAGCCCAACGCCACGGCATTGCGTCGGACATCGTGGTCCAGCGCAAGAATGGCGAGGCCCGGGATGGCCGAGCGCGCCACCAGCGCGCTGGCGAGATGGAGCGCCGAGATCGTGTCGAGCGGTTCGCTGGGGAAATCCCGCCGGGCCCGCTCGACGCCCGCCGGGTGGACGCGCAGTACGTGCCACGCTGCAGCCGCCTCGTTGAGGTGCGCGCGGCGGTCGGCCGCATCCGCCTCCGACAAACGCGCGGCGCGCTGCTCGCGCTGCAGGGCGCGGTCGCACTCGACCAGCGTCAGATCGGAGGTGACCACCAGTTCGGCCTGTTGGAGCAGCGCCCGTATCGGATCGGCTCCAGCCTCGCCCAGCAGCCACGCCAACACGGCGCTCGACTCGACGTAGAGCCTCATCGGCCGCCCCGATCGGCATGGCGAGCGCGGCGCGCGGCGTGGTCCGACCCGGTGGGCGGGAGCTTCGGATATGTGGAGGGCCCCTCGGCCGACGCCAGTGTCACCTGGCCCTCCTTGGCGAGCACGGCCAGGCCGGACGGGACGCCCTGGCCCGGCTCCCCGTCCGCCTCGCGCAACTCCGCGACGATGGTGCCGCGGTCGCTGACCAGCACCCGTTCGCCCAGGCGCACTTCGCGCACGTATTCGCTGAGGCGGTTCTTGAGTTCCCGGATGCCCACCGTCTTCACGCGGACAATGTAGCCACATGTAGCTACATTGTCAACCCGGAACAACATCCCGTGCCGCGGCGACATCGACACGCGTCCCGCGGTGCACGCCCGAGCGATGTCCAGGGACCATGGCAGGACGATTCGGCGCGAGACGCGCCAGCGCGGAACGGCCTCGGGGGGCGCAGGGCCACGTGGCCCACCCAACGCCGTTAGCGGCCCGCGTCAAGTCCGAGTAGGATCGTCAGCCAGGAGGCCGCGCGTGAACCAGATTCTGATTGGCAAGGGCGAGCAACCCGTCCACCTGCTCGCCAAATACGGAAACCGCCACGGGCTGATTGCCGGCGCAACGGGCACCGGCAAGACCATTTCGCTGCTCGTGCTGGCGGAAGGGTTCTCGCGCATGGGCGTGCCCTCGTTTGTCGCCGACGTCAAGGGCGACGTCGCCGGGTTGGCGACCGCCGGCGTGGCGAACGACAAGGTGCAGGATCGCGTCAAGAAGATCGGCATTGATGGCTACGCGCCCGAAGCCAGCCCGGTGGTGTTCTGGGATCTCTACGGCAAATCGGGCCATCCGGTGCGCACCACGGTCAGCGAGATCGGCCCGACCCTGCTGGCCCGGATGCTCGAAATCAACGACACCCAGGAGGGCATGCTCGAAATCGCCTTCAAACTCGCCGACGATCAGGGGCTCCTGCTGCTCGATCTCGACGATCTGCGCGCCCTCCTCGGGTTTCTCTCGGACAACCGGAAAGAGATTTCGGCGCAGTACGGCCTGGTCAGCACGCAGTCGGTGGCAGCCATTCAACGCGCACTGCTGTCGATCGAGCGGGAGGGCGGGGAGGCGTTCTTCGGCGAACCGGCCCTCGACCTGCTCGATCTGATGCGCACCGACCTCACCGGCCGCGGCATCGTCAGCATCCTGGCCGCCGATCAGCTGATCCTGAAGCCGCGCCTGTATTCGAGCTTCCTGTTGTGGCTGCTGTCGGAGCTGTTCGAGAAGCTGCCCGAGGTGGGGGACCTGGACCAGCCGAAGCTCGCGCTCTTCTTCGACGAAGCGCACCTGCTGTTCAACGACGCGCCGGCCTCGCTGCTCCAGCGGGTCGAACAAGTGGTGCGGCTGATTCGGTCGAAGGGCGTCGGCGTGTACTTCTGTTCGCAGTTCCCCGACGACGTGCCCGGCGAAATACTCGGCCAGATGGGGAACCGTATCCAGCACGCCTTGCGGGCCTTTACGCCACGCGATCAGAAAGCGGTGCGCACGGCCGCCGAGACCTTCGTCGCCAATCCGAAGCTCGACGTGGCGACCGTCATTTCCCAACTCGCCGTCGGCGAAGCGCTCGTCTCCACGCTGCAGGAGAACGGCGTCCCGATGCCGGTAGAGCGAACGCTGATGGCCCCGCCGCGGTGCCGGATGGGCGCGATCACGCTGGACGAGCGAGCGGCGGTGCGCGCGCGGAGTCCGATTGGCGCGAAGTACGACGCGCCTGTCAATCGCGAGTCGGCGTACGAAATTCTCAGCCGCCGAAACGCCTCGCCGGTGGCGGCTGTGCCGCAGGTGGGCCCATCGGTTGCGCCACCCACGACACCCCCGGGGGCCGGATCAGCGCCAGTTCCCGCGCCGACCGGCCCCCAGCCAGCCGCTGGCGGAGGCATGATCAGCGATTTGCTGTGGGGGACCACTCGCCGCCAGGGCATGGTCGAGGCGATGGCGAAACAGGCCGCACGCACGGTGGGCAGCCAGGTCGGCCGTCAGATTATCCGTGGCGTGCTGGGCGGGATCTTCGGCGGTTCGCGGCGGTAGCCTCCGACGACGGCGGTCGACTGGCTGGCATCAGTCGACTCGGCCGACACCCCGGCCACCAAGGCCGGCGCGCTGTCGCTGGCCGTGCCGAAAGCCAAGGTCCAGGCGCAGTTGGCCAAGCAGGGCGTCGACGCCACGGCCCCGCCGCAAACCGATGCGTCAAGTGACATCTCATCCATCGACCTGAGCGTCAAGGCCCCGCCGGGCAAGTAGGCGGGCGTCGCGCCTCGCGTGAGTGCGAGGGCTTGGGGTTTGTCCGGCGGTGGCGATACAATGCGCCCCATGAAGAGACCCATCATCGTCGTGGCGGCTGTTCTGGCGACGGCCGTGTTCGTGTCGGCGCAGGCGAAGAAGGCTCCGGCGTCGGCGCCGGCGAAACTGCCGCCGTTCACCATCGTCGAAGCGACGATTCCCGAGATGCGCGCCGCGATGGAACAGGGCCGCGTCACCTCTCGCGACCTGGTGCAGCAGTGTCTGCTGCGCATTGCCACCTACGACAAGCGGCTGAACGCGGTGATGACCGTCAATGCGCACGCGCTGGAAGAAGCCGAGGCGCGCGACCGCGAGCGGGCACAGGGCAAGGTGCGGGGGCCGCTGCACGGCATTCCGGTCGCCCTCAAGGACAACATCCACACCACCGACATGCCCACCACGGGCGGCGCGCTCGCCTTCGACGGCTTGATCCCGCCCTACGAAGCCACGCTGACCAAGAATCTCCGCGATGCCGGCGCGATCATCATCGCCAAGACCGTGATGACCGAATTGGCGAACTGGGTGGCCACCGGCATGCCGGGCAACTACAGCGCGGTGGGCGGCTACGGCATGAATCCGTACGATCCGCGGCGGGATCCGCGCGAGGCGACTGGCGATGGCCGGCCCGTGCTCGGGACCGGCGGATCGAGTTCGGGCATCGGGACCGCGGCGAGTTTCTGGGCGGCCAATGTCGGCACCGAGACCTCGGGATCGATCCTCAGCCCGGCGAACGCGAACATGCTGGTCGGCATCAAGCCGACCGTCGGACGGATCAGCCGGTACGGCGTCATTCCGATTACCGCCGATCAGGATTCGCCGGGGCCGATGGCGCGCACCGTCACGGATGCGGCGATTATGCTGGGTGCGATGGAGAGCGCAGGCCCCGATACCAATGACGCCGCGACCAAGACGTGCACGCCGCCGCCAAGCCGCGACTACACGACGTTTCTCAAGGCGGATGGTCTCAAGGGCGCTCGCATCGGCATTCCGCGGGCGTCCTATTACGAACGTGTGGTGGTGCCGGGCGCGACCCAGCCTCGCGGAGGCCTTGGCGCCGAACAGTCGAAGGTGATGGCCGAGGCGATCGAGGTGCTCAAGCAGCAGGGCGCCATCATCATCGACCCGGCCGACATCCCAAGCGTGGTGGCCAAGGACGCGGCCAGCAATATCCTGCTGTGGTCCACCTGCGGTGGTCTCGACAACGCGAAGGGCAAAGACGCCGACTGTTCGATCGTCTTCAAGTACGGCATGAAGCGCGACTTCAACGCCTGGCTGCAGTCGCTCGGGGCCGCGGCGCCGGTAAAATCGCTCACGGAGTTGCGCATGTGGAACGTCGCGCACCAGCGGGCGGGAGCCATCAAGTACGGGCAGGCGCTGCTCGACATTTCCGACGAGATGGATGTGCGCGCCGATCGTGCGCGCTACGACGCCGATCGCGCCAGGGATCTCAAGCTGAGCGCGACCGAGGGCATCGACGCGGTGATGAAACAATACACGCTGGACGCGCTGCTCTTCCCCGGTTCGAACGGCGCGGCCATCGGGGCCAAGCCCGGGTATCCAACCGTGATCGTGCCGTTTGGTGTCGTGGCGAATGCGCCGCCAGGCGGCGGTGGGCGCGGCGGCGCGGCCGCGGCTCCGGGAACACCTCCAGCGTCGGGAGGGACGGCGCCGGCGCCCGTCTCGCCCGCGGCGTTGACCGGTGGGCCTGGCATCGGCGCGCCAGGGCCTGCTTTTCCGGCCGGCTTCGACGCCAAGCCATCACCCTTCGGCGTGAGTTTTACCGGGATGGCCTGCAGCGAGCCGAAACTGATCGCGATCGCGTTCGCCTTTGAACAGGCGACCCGCAAGCGCGTCCCGCCCAAGCTGTAGCGGCGGGCTTCGCACACGGCGGGCACGCGCCGGGGCGCCTCGGCGTCGACCGAAGCGGGGCGCGTGTATCAAATCTGCGACATCCGGCGCGCCTGAAAAATGGTGTCCGTCGTCGTCCGGCCGATTACAAGAGGGATGAAATGTCCTCTGTTGGCCGGGCGCGACGGGTCTGCCACATAACAGGCGTCGCGATGAACATGGACGATCCGCACCCAGCCACCTCCGCCGTCGCGGTTCGGCCCGCAACGCTGCACGGGTTCGGCCCGTCGGCGGTCGCGCCGTTCGCATCGCATATCGGCGACGAATGGGAAGGGGTCTTCGATAGCCTGAGCGATGCGGTCACCATCCACGACGAGCACTTCAACATCGTCCGCGCCAACGCGGCGGCGCGCGCGATGCTCGGTTTGGGGCCGGCCGAGGCCGGAGCCGCCATCAAGTGCTTTCGCCAGTATCACGGCGCCGATGCCCCGCCCCAAGCCTGTCCGAGCTGCCGCTGCCTCGAGTCGCGCCAGCCGGGCGTCTACGAGTTGTTCGAACCGCATCTGAATCGGCATCTCGAAATCCGCGCCTTTCCGCGTTTCGATGGCGCCGAGCGGTGCGTCGGCACGATTCATGTCGTCAGGGATATCTCCCAGCGGCGGGACGCCGAGACCGTGGTTCGCGACCGCGATGAGCGATTCCGGAGCGCGTTCATGACGGGGTTGGACGCCTGTTGCGTCGTGCGGCTCGACGACGGCGTCATTCGCGAATGCAACGCGGAGTTCGAGAAGTTGTTCGGATTCGCCAGAGACGAAGTGATCGGCCGGACGTCGCTCGACTTGAACATCTATATCGACTCCGGCGTCCGCGACCGGGCCTTCGCGGATTTGAATGAGGTGGGCCACGTCCGGGACCTGGAGCTGAAAGGCCGCCGCAAGAACGGCGACGTCATCACCTGCTCGGTGTCCGAGAACGTGGTGCCGATCGGGCAGGTGCCGCACGTGGTGTCAGTGGTGAGGGATGTCACCGAGCAACGGCGGGCCGAGGAAGAGCGAGAACGGCTCCGCGGACAGTTGCAGCAAATCCAGAAGATGGAATCGGTCGGCCGACTCGCCGGCGGCGTGGCCCACGATTTCAACAACATGCTCGCCGTCATTCTCGGGCGTGCCGATCTCGCCATCGCGAGCGTCGAGCCCGGTTCAGAACTCCACGCCGACCTGGTGGATATCCGGGACGCCGCGCAACGGTCCGCCAACCTGACCCGCCAGCTGCTGGCGTTCGCGCGAAAACAGACGGTGGCGCCCAGGGTGCTCGACCTGAATGCCACCGTTGAGGGCATGCTCAAGATGTTGCGGCGGTTGATCGGCGAGGACATCGACCTCAGCTGGCGGCCCGCTGCGGATCTGCCGCCGGTGATGATGGATCCCGGGCAGATTGATCAGGTGCTCGCCAATCTGTGCGTCAACGCCCGCGACGCGATCGACGGCGTCGGTCGGGTTGTCATCGAGACCGATCAGACGGCGATTGACGCGCTCTATGCCGAGAGTCGGCCGGGCCTGTCGCCAGGCGAGTACGTGCGCCTCATCGTGAGCGACACCGGCTGCGGCATGACGGCAGACACCATCCAACACGTGTTCGAACCGTTTTTTACCACGAAGGCCGTCGGGGCCGGTACGGGACTGGGCCTGTCGACCGTCTATGGCATCGTCAAGCAGAACCGCGGGTTCATCGACGTCCACAGCGAAGCGGGCCACGGCACCACGTTTACCATGTACCTGCCCCGGCATGCGGGCCAGGCCGATCACCTTGCGGAGGCCGACGGATCGGGCGCGCCCAACGGCCGAGGCGAAACCGTGCTGGTGGTCGAGGACGAACCGGCGCTGCTCAGGCTGAACGTCAGAAACCTCGAGTCGCTCGGCTATCGCGTGGTGTCGGCGACCACGCCGAGCGAGGCGCTGCGAGTGGCCGGAGGCCAGGCTGGCACCGTCGACGTGTTGCTGACCGACGTGGTGATGCCAGAGATGGACGGCATGGAGCTGGCCCGGCGGCTCAACGCCGTCTTCCCGCGGATGAAGCGCATCTTTACGTCGGGGTACACCGCCGACGTCATCGTTCACCGCGGTGTGCTCGATCAGCACGTGCACTTCATTCAAAAACCGAGCAGCAGAAAGGCTCTGGCCGCCACGCTTCGCCACGCGCTCGACCAGCCGTCGTAAGGCGGATCCGGCCACTGTGTCGGTGAAACTCGCGAAAGTCTCGACCGACCTGAAGTCGATGTTCCGTCTGATGATGCCGACCCCTCCGGTCACAGACCGACGCATCGGCCCGGGCGGGGAAGCCCACCTCCAGGCTGCCTCGGTGGCCTCACCGGTGAGTCGCACGTCGGAGTCTCCGATCATCGCGCCTGGCTTGACTGACTCGACGCCTCCGTCGCCCCCGGCGAGCAGGGCGCGTTCCTGGGGGGAGATCTGACCGCCAGAAACGTCGCTACGTATTGGACTAATAATGGTCTATTGAAGTCGGAATATGCATTGTATAGACTGTAATAGGTCTATTGCATGATTTCGAAAACACCGGCCCGATTGGCGGCACTGCTGGGTCAGCAGCTTCGAGCCCTCAGGCTCCGCCAGAACGTCGACCAGCAGCAGCTCGCCGCGCAAGCCGGCGTGGCCCTCAACGCCGTCAAGAACCTCGAGTCCGGAAAGGGCGCGACGACGCGCTCGCTCCTGAAGGTACTGAGGGCCCTGGGCCGCGAAGACTGGCTCGATGCGCTCGCTCCGCAGGTCTCCATCAGTCCGTTGCAGGCTCTCACGCGCACGCCCACGCGCCAACGCGCCTCGAAGAAACGAAGGTAGGAGGCGTCGGTGTACAAGCCCGTCGAGGCGATCGAGGTTCGCATCTGGGGGCAGCGGGTTGGCGCCGTCGCATTCAACGTCATGGCTGCCAACTGCGACGACCATACCAAGAACACCTCGTTTCTTCTGCGCGAGGGGAGCGCCTGGGAATTGGCGCCTGCCTACGATGTGATCGACGCGTACAATTCGCGAGGGGAGTGGACGCATCAGCACCTCGTGTCCGTCAACGGGAAGTTCACCGACATCGTCCGCGACGATTTGCTGGCCGTCGCCGATCGCTTCGCAATTGGAACCGCGCCGCGGGTCTTGCAGGAGGTCAACGCGGCGGTGAAGTCGTGGCCTTCGCATGCGAAGAAGGCGAAGGTCAGCCCGCGCGAGACACAACGCATTCGGGCGCAGCATCGTTCGCTGTAGACGTCCAAGGTGGACACCACGTGCGCGACGGTCGCATACGCGAATACGCGCGAGGCGCTCGCCTGCCGGAGCGGGTCCCGGCGTCCGCTGCATGTTCGTCGCGGGCTGGTTGCTGGATGATGGTCGGGGCGACCCTTCGACCCTTCGCCCCTTAGGCACGCGCAGGGTCGTCCGGAGCCTTGTCGATGGACCACAAGCTGAGGGTCGTCCCGAGCCTTGCCGAAGGACGGCACGCTCAGGGTCGCCCGGATTGAAGAGTTGGTCGGGGCGACTGGATTCGAACCAGCGATCCCCTGGTCCCAAACCAGGTGCGATACCAGGCTTCGCTACGCCCCGAAGCCTCGACTATGGTACCGGGGTTGGCGTCCTGGCGCAACCGCGGTTGCGACACGTTCGTCGCGGGACGGGTTCCCGACCGCCGGCAACCGGCTCCGGCCGACGCCTTCCGGCCGTGATGCCCGCGAACCAACGTGCCCATGTCTCCGTCTAAGTCCTTCGAGGCACAAATACGGCAATACGTGTGTACTCTCATGAGTTCCTGCTGATGGAGCCACCGCGGACGTCGCGGGCGCTCGCGATACGCAGCCGTCGTTGCGACTCGACGTACTAGGTCGTCAAGGGGAGGTGTGATGTTCGGTCGGATCCGTCGATGTGCCGTTCTCTGTCTGGTCGTGCACGTCGGTCTCGCCACCGCGTCGGCGCAGCAGCCGGCCGCGCGACCAAGCGCCAGCCCCGTTCCGCCCACCGCCACCTACGCGATTACGCGGGCGGCCTCCGACATCAAGGTCGACGGCGTCCTCGACGAGGCGGCGTGGGCGAGCGCGACGGTCATCCCCCTGTCGTACGAGTGGCTGCCGGGCGATGGAGTCGCACCACCGGTGAAGACCGAATGCCTGGTCACCTTCGACCGCACGAATCTCTTTATCGCGTTTCGCGCGTTCGATTCAGACCCCGCGCGGATCCGTGCCCATCTGATGGATCGCGACGACACCGATACCCTGATTCTCGACGACCACGTCGGCGTGATGATCGACACGTTCAACGACGAGCGCCGCGCCTTTCAGTTCCGCGTCAATCCGCTCGGCGTGCAGGCCGACGCGGTCTTCAGCGAGCAGGACGGCATCGAGGATTTTTCCTGGGACATGATGTGGGCGTCGGTCGGCCGAATCACCCCCGACGGCTACGTCATCGAGATCGCGCTGCCGCTCAAGCAACTGCGTTTCCCGCCTGGAGCTGGCCCGCAGACCTGGGGCTTCGAGGCGTTTCGCTCGTGGCCGCGCAACGTGCGCCATCGCATCAGTTCGACGTTTCGCGATCGAAACAAGGGATGCATCCTGTGTCAGGAAAACAAAATCGCCGGGCTCGAGGGGCTTGCGCAGGGACGCAACCTCGAACTGGATCCTACCGCGACGTTCGGCCGGACCGACACGTTGGCGTCGTCGCCCAACGCCGGGCTTGCGGCCGGCCGTGTCAATGCCGAGGCAGGCGTGACAGCCCGCTGGAGCATCACGCCCAACATGACCCTCAACGGGACGGTCAATCCCGACTTCTCCCAGGTGGAAGCCGATGTCGCGCAGCTCGACGTCAACCGCCGGTTTGCGTTGTTCTATCCGGAGAAACGCCCGTTCTTCCTCGAGGGCCTCGACTTTTTTACCACGCCCATCCAGTCCGTGTTCACGCGCACGGTGAGCAATCCGTACTTCGGCGCCAAGCTCACCGGCAAGCAGGGCGCCGATGCGTTCGGCGTATTCGTGACCAACGACCGCCTCAACAACCTCGTCATCCCGTCGAACCAGGGGTCCGACTACGCGTCGATCGACCAGGCCGTGACCACCGTCGTCGGACGGTACCGGCGCGACGTCGGCGAGGGATCGACCATCGGCGCGATTTATGCGGGACGTGAGGGCGCCGGGTACCACAACCGACAGGTCGGGGTCGACGGCTTCTGGCGCATCACCCAGTCTGATTTCCTGCGGGTGCAGTACGTGCGGAGCGACACCGCGTATCCCGAGTCGATCGTGGCCGACTACGGACAGCGTGCGTCGGGCACAGGCGGGGGCGGTACCTTTGTCGACTACCAGCACGCCGGCCGGACGTGGTCGGCCTACGGAGACTACGAGGCCTACAGCGCCGGTTTCCGGAGCGATACCGGTTACGTGCCGCGGGTGGACTATCGCAACGTGTTCGGCCTGGTCCAGCGGCGGTTCCAGCGCGACGTCGGGTCGTGGTTCAACACCATCGACGTCGGCGCGCGGGCATGGCGCTCGATGGATTCGGCCTGGACGCTCACCGACCAGACCGTGGCGGGCTTCTTCAACTACATCGGCCCCTATCAGACCTCGCTCCAATTCAACCTGGCGCGCGACATCGTCGTCTATCGTGGCGCGCGATACGAGTATCCGCGGCCCAACTTTGCGGCGGGCATCAAGCCGGTTGGCGGGGTCAACATGCAGGTGATGGGCCGGTGGGGCGGAGGCGTCGATTTCGCGAACGGCCGAACGGCCACGCAGGCCCTTCAGTTCGGGCCGCAGATCGATGTCAACCCGTCGTCTCGGATCAGCCTGCGCCTCAGTTACAACCTGGACCAGCTCTCGGTTGAGCGCGGCCGGCTGTATCGGGCGAATCTTTCGCAATTCAGGATGCTCTACCACTTGAATGTGCGCACGTTCGTCCGGGCCATTCTCCAGTACACGGACATCACCCGCGATCGGCTGCTCTACACCTTTCCAGTCGAGGGCCGCAGCCGCCACCTGTTTTCGCAGTATCTCTTCTCGTACAAGCTCAACCCGCAGACTGTGCTGTTTGCCGGATACTCCGACAACGCGCTGGCGAGCGAGACGGCCGATCTGCTCCGCCTGAACCGGTCGTTCTTCGTCAAGCTCGGCTACGCGTGGGTGTTGTAGGTCAGTACTGTCAGTCTGCGGTCGGGTGCCTTGTGGTGGCACGGGCCTGCGCCGTCTGCCGTTGGGCCGCGAAGGCCGACGACCCAGTTACCGCTTCGGCGGCTTGGCCGTGACGGGCGGCGTCGCCGGCTGGGCCTTCTTCGCCATCTGCGCCAGCAGCGCGCCCACCTGTTTGATTTCTTCGCCGTACACGGCCCAGTTTCCCTCGCGCTGGGCCTGCAGCGCACGGTCGTAGTGCTGCTGGGCCAGACCCGCCATCGCATCCGGGGACGCGTCCGAGGCCGCATCGGGCACGGGCTCAGACACGGCGGCACTGTCGGATTCGGGTGGTTTGATTACCACGCCGCGCCGGAAGATCTTCTCGATCGCCAGGTCGAGGGTGTCTTCCATCGCGATCTGGTTTTGATACGCGACAATGACGCGCTTGAGTTCCGGGATCTTGCCGCCGGCCGACCGCAGGTAAAGCGGACGCACGTACATCAGCGCATCTTCAATCGGGATCACCAGCAGCGTGCCCTGGATCACTTCGGAACCCTGCTGGTTCCACAATGTAATCTGCGGCGAGATGGCCTGGTCCTGATTGATGCGGGCGGCGATCGTCCGCGGGCCGTACACCAGTTTCTGCTTCGGGAACTGGAACACGAGCAAGCGGCCGTAGTGCGCGCCGTCGCTGCGCGCCACCATCCACGCGGCCAGGTTGTCTTTGCGCCGGGGCGTAAAGGCGAGCATCTGGATGAACTCGGCGTCGCGCGCGCCCGGCAATCGCATGATCGTGTAGTACGGCTCCATCGGCGCGGCCACCGTGCCCGTCGACTCGATCGCCGGAACCTCCCACTGGTCTTCCTTGTTGTAGAAGACCGCCGGGTTGGTCATGTGGTAGGTCGCGAACATCGCGCTCTGCATCGCGAAGATGCCCTCGGGGTAGCGGATGTGGCGCCGCAGTTCGGCGGGCATCTCCTGAAGCGGACGCAGCAGGCCGGGAAAGATCCGGCTGATGGTGGTGACCACCGGGTCGGCCGGTTCCGCCAGGTAGAACGTGGTGGTGCCGTGGTACGCATCAATCACGGCCTTGACCGAGTTCCGGATGTAGTTGATGCCGGACTCGGTGCGCGTGGCGTACGGGTAGTGATCGGTGGTCGTGTACCCGTCGAGGATCCAGAACAGCCGCCCGTCGGCGATCACCATGTACGGGTCGTGGTCGAACGCCAGGAACGGCGCAATGGTCGCAACCCGCTCCTTGATGTTGCGATGGAACAGGATGCGGCTGTTCGCGGTGAGATCGTCGCTCAGCAGGATCTTGACCGACTTGAAGCGCGTGGCGAACAGCGTCTTGCGGACCAACGATCCCACCGACACGCCCCCGCGGCCCTCGTAGTTCTGATAGACCGGTTCGTCGCCCCGCGGGTAGTGGAACTCGCGGGCGTTGGTGCCGACAAACACGTAGTCGTTCGACGACTCGCCAAAATAGATCGCGGGCTCTTTGATGTTGAGATTGATGGACGATTCCGGCGGGATGTTCTTGATGAACAACACCGGCAGCCCCTCCGGCGTCACTTCGTTGACCGGTCCCAGCGTCAGGCCGTAGCCGTGCGTGAAGGTGAGGTGTTCGGCGATCCACGAACGCGACGGCAGATTCTCGACGTTCAACTCCCGGGCCGACAGCATCACCTGTCGATACTGGCCATTGACGAGGTAGCGGTCGATATCGATCGAGACGAAATCATAGTACGTCCGGATTTCCTGGATCTGGCCGAACGTATCGAGCAGCGGCTGCCGATCCCACAGGCGTACGTTGCCGATGGTGGACTGGTTGGCGGCAATGTCCTTCTTGGTGAGCAACGCATCGCCCAACGCCTGGCGTTCCTCCACCGAGTCGAGCGCAAATGCCTTGCGGGTGGCCGCGATGTTGTACGCCAGGTACGGCGTTTCTTTGACCTGTTCGTTGGGGACCACGACGAGACGCTGGACGCCGGTGGCAAACACCGCGCCTCCGATGAGCGTCACCGCGTACAGGCCGAAGCCGGCCGGCAGCAGCCACGACCGTCTGGCAAAGGCGTGGGCGGCCGCCATCAGCGATCCCACCACCGACACCACGCCGAGGATCCGCAGCGCCGGGAGGCGCGCCGTCACGTCGGCATACGTGGCGCCGACGATGATGTCGCTCTTGGAGAGCACCAGTCCGAACGCCTCGAGATACGCGCCCGCTCCCAGCAGCAGGAGCACCGCCGCGGCCAGCAGCGACAGGTGACGGCGGGCGACGCGCAACGGCGCCATCGGGCCGCTGCCCGGGGCCATGCGTCCCGGGAGCAGTGAGATCAGCACCGACCCCACCAACGCCACCAGCGTCACCGCGAGCAGGAGGTTGCGGACAAACTCGAACCACGGCAACTGGAACACGAAAAAGGCAACGTCCTGTCCGAAGATCGGGTCGCGATCCCCGAACGGCCCGCCGTGCCGGAAATTGAGCCACGTCATCCACTGACCCGATCCGACCATGCCGGCCAGCGCGGCGGCGACCACCGACACGCCGGCAATCAGTCTCGACACGCCGCGACGCTGGAGCACAACGGGCGTGCCATCGGCAGGAGACACGCCCAACACCAGATAGGGTTCGTCGAAGTGGCGCAGCGCGAGACGGAAGTTTCCAAACAGCAGCAGGAACGTGATGACGGCGACGACGGCACCCAGCCCGAGGCGCGTAACCAGGCTGGTGGCAAACACCTGCTGGTATCCGGTTTCGCCAAACCAGAGCCAGTCGGTGTAGTAGCCCGCCAGCGACGGCCAGACGCCTGCCACCAGCACCACCAGCAGCAGCACCGCGACTTGAATGCGGGTCTCGCGTTTCACCCCGAGCCTCCTCCAGCGCCGGTCGCTCCGGCCGTCTTCGACGTAATGGCGTTCGTCATCGTGCGCGTGCTCCCGACGTCGACACGCGCGCCATGGGCCGATCGCGAGGCCTGATGGGCCCGCGCCGGGCTTGATTCAGTAGGGTAGCACGCCCTCCGGCGGCGGGGTGCACGCGGGGCGGCCAACCGGGAGGCCGCCTAAGCCAGGCCCGGCGAAGGGCTCATGGTAGACTCGGCGCCAATGCACCCGCCGCCAGAGGTTGTGGGTTTCTGGCCGCGACTGGCGGCCGCGGCGATCGACTACGTCGCCATCGCCGTGGTGTGTGCCGGGCTCGGCGCGGCGGCTGGGGGGCTGTCGGGTCTTCGGCCTGCCGCCGCTCTGGTTTGGAGCGACGCCATCGGCGGCGATCCGGTCCTGGGCGCGCTGGCGGGTGTGGTGACCGGATTCGCCTTGGTTGGCGCGCTCGGCATGTCGCTCGAAGCGTGGTCCGACGCCACCCTCGGCAAGCGCATCCTGCGCCTCGTGGTGGTTGGCGCCGACGGGCTGCCGGCCCCTGCAGCCGTCCGGGCGTCCCGCTACCTGGTGAAGAACTGCCACTTGCTGCTGGGAGCGGCCTCCAGCCTGTCGGGGATGTGGATCGCCGGTGCGCTCGCCCCGCTCGCCACGCTGGTTGTGGTCGCCGGAAGCGCGATGGTCTACTCCGGCGATCACCGCGCGCTCCACGACATCGTGGCCGGCACCGCCGTGGTCCGCAGGCCGCCCCCCGTCAGGCCCTGATGTTGTCGAGCGCCTGCGCCAGATCGGCGATCAGGTCGTTGGCGTCTTCGATGCCCACCGAGTACCGGATCAACCCGTCGGTGAGTCCGGCTTCGAGACGATGCTCGCGCGGCACGCTGGCATGCGTCATCAGCGCCGGGTGTTCGATCAGCGTCTCGACGCCGCCGAGCGAGACGGCCAGCGTCGCCAGTTTGACCGAATCCATCACGGTGCGCCCCGCATCGAGCCCCCCGCGGACTTCGAAGCTGATCATCGCCCCGAAGCCCTTCATCTGGCGTGTCGCCAGTTCGTGCTGCGGGTGGGAGGGCAGCCCGACGTAGCGAACCCATTCCACCTTGGGATGCGACTCCAGCCACCGTGCGATTTTCATCGCGTTGGCCTGCGCCCGCTCGACGCGCACGCCCAGCGTCTTGATGCCGCGAATCACCAGGTACGCCTGGTGCGGATCCATGTTGCATCCGAGGATGATCATCATCGGCCGCAACTGGCGGTGCAGTTTCTCGGTGGCCGACACCAGGACCCCGCCGACCACGTCGGCGTGGCCATTGAGAAACTTCGTCACCGAGTGCAGCACCACGTCCGCGCCGAACTCGATGGGCTTCTGCAGATACGGGCTGGCGAACGTATTGTCCACCACGAGCAGGGCGCCATGCTGGTGCGCGATGGCTGCGGCCCCGGCCAGATCGGTGACGTCCATCCCGGGGTTCGACGGGCTTTCGACGTACACCATCTTCGTGTTGGGCCGCATCGCCTTGCGGATGTTCTCGAGATTGGTCGAGTCCACCCACGTCGACTCCACGCCGAATCGCACGAGGTGCTTCTCGGCCAGCATCCGCGACGGGCCGTAGACCCCGGCGGTCCCCACCATGTGCGTGCCCGTGTCGAGCAGCGCCAGGTAGGCCGTCGACACCGCGCCCATGCCCGAACTGGTGGCCACCGCGCCGAAGCCGCCTTCCAGTTCCGCCATCTGCCGTTCGAGGGCGGCGATGGTCGGGTTGCCGAGCCTCGTGTAGATGAAGCCCTCCGCGTGGCCGGCGAACCGGTCGGCGCCGTTCTGGGCGTTGTCGAAGGCGAAGGTCGACGTCTGGTAGATGGGCACCGTCGCACTGCCGTATGCGTCGTGATGCTCGCCGGCGTGGATCAGCTTGCTGTCGACGCCGAGATGCGTGGTATCCGAATGGGCCATAAAATGAATCCTCACCAAGCGGCGTGCCGAACGGAGGGGCGGGCGAAGGGGCGCCTCAGCATATCCTCGACGTCGCTGTTCTGGAAAGCCTGCGGCCGATCAGGGCGTCCCAACACGCCTGCGGCCCCAACACGCCTGCGGCGCCGACGCGGCACGCGCCCCGCTACCGCCGCGACCCGATCACCACGCGCCGGCCGTCATACGCGGGCTCGATCGATCCCTTCTTCCGCACGTATTCGATGACCACATCGAGCCGGTTGCGCCCGGTGTTCTCCTGCGCGACGCCCTTCAAGGCCATGCCGGCGAAATAGGAATTGGTCGCGCCCGTGTACGTCTTGTCGTCGTCGAGAGCCTGGCCGTTGATCGTCACGTCGGTCAGCGCGCCGTTGACCATGCGGTACCGCAGCCCGGAGACGTACGGCGTGTGTCGGCTGAGCATCGCGCGGATCTGGCTTCCGGTGGCTTTGAACACGATCACTTTGTTGTCGAACGGATCCATGGTCACCAGGTCGGCCTGCGTAATCGCGCCCGACACGAGCGTCGCCCGGACCCCGCCCGCGTTCTCCAATTCGAATTCCGCGCCGGTGATGTCCCGAACCGCGTCGGCCACCAGGTTGTACGGCGCTTCGTCGTCGCCGCGCGTGCTGAAATCGGCCATCGCCTGGCCGACCACCTGTCCGAATCGTTGGGCGATAGGCTCCCAGAACTTGCTCACCACCGCGGCCACCGACGCGTCCGCCGCCGTCGCCTCGGTCACCGGGATCAGCCGTTCGCGATACCGGTCAACCGACCACGTGCCATTCGCCGCCTTTCGGAACAGCAGGTCGAGACGCCCCACTTCTCCGCCCCACTGGAACGCCTGCACGACGATGGTGCCGTTGACATCGTCGGCTTTCAAGTCGTCGGAACGCCAGATGAACTCGCCCACCGGCAGTCGCGAGTGCGAGTGCCCGCCGATGATGACGTCGAGGCCCGGCACCTCGGCGGCCAGCTTGTTGTCGAGGACGTCTCCGCAATGCGAAATGAGGACGACGACGTCGGCCTGGGCGCGGAGCGTCTTGACCACCTCGCGCGCCGTCGCGATTTCGTCGAGCACGTCGATGCCGTCTTTGCCGGCCGGGTAGTTGGCGGCGTCGTGCGTCAGCAACCCGAACAGCCCGACACGCAGGGCGCCGATCTTCTCGACCCGAAACGGCTGGCCGATCGGCTGGCGCGTGGTGCGGTCCACCGCGTTGGCCAGCAGAATCGGGAATGCGGCCATGCCCACCAGTTTCTTGGTCTGGGCCATCGACATGTTCAATTCGTGATTACCGAAGGTCCCGAACGAATAGCCCGCCGCGTTCATGGCTTCGATATCGGCCTCGCCGTGATATTCGGTTGAGAACGGGGTGCCGTCCGAAAAATCGCCAGCGTCGATCAACCACACCGGGGTCTTGCCCGCCGCCAGCGAGGCGCGCAGTTGCGCCGCCATCGTGGCGCGGCGCGCGATGCCGCCGATGTTTCGCCGTTCCTTCAATCTGGCCTCTTCCGATCCCTGGGCCGCCACACTCGGGTAGCTGAACGGCAGGAGATGGCCGTGCGTGTCGTTGGTGTGCAAAATCGTCAGGCGCGCCGTGGTCTGCGCGGCGGCGAGGACGGGCAGGCAGAGCGCAAGAGCCAGAGCAGCCCACAGCGAACGTCGAATCACGGTTCCACCTCAGGAGAAAGAGAAGTGCCAGCGTGGGGACAGATCGTCCAACCCTGCCATTCTACCGAATTCGCGCCAGTCCCGACCGGGGCAGGTTGGTGGCGTGTTCGACCAAGGCGACGCAGGACCGGTAGAATGGGTCCGCTTTGCCGCAGACCCAACCAGGGAGAGGACCAGGGGCACCGTGACACTGTTGCTGACGATTCTCACCGACGATCTGTTGCCGATCTTTCTGATCGCCGGGGTCGGATTCATGCTGGCGAGGCGGCTGCAGGTGGACGTGCGCATGCTGTCGCGAGTCACCTTCAACGCGCTGGCGCCGTGCTTGGTGTTCAACTTGATCGTCACGAGCCGGATCGGTGCCGCCGAACTCGGCGGCATCGTCGCGTTTACGCTGCTGCTGGTCGCCGCGCTCGGCATCATCGCGCGTCTGGTGGCGGTGCCGTTCGGCCTCAGCCGGCCCGAGTTGGCGGCCTTTCTGATTGTCGTGATGTTCTCGAACGCGGGCAACTACGGATTGTCGGTCGTGCTGTTTGCGTTTGGTCGCGAGGTGCTGGCGCGCGCGGCGGTGTACTTCGTCACCAGCGCCTTGCTGATGTACTCGGTGGGAATCGTGGTGGCGTCGAGCGGGCGCAGCAGCGTCGGCCGCGCGGCACAGGGCCTGCTGAAGGTGCCGGCGATGTGGGGATTGGTGGCGGCGGGCCTGGTGTTGTGGACCGGCGTGCACGTGCCGCTCGGATTGAGCCGGCCGGTCGAACTGCTCGGGTCGGCGGCCATTCCCACCATGCTGCTGGTGTTGGGGGCGCAACTGGAGCGAAGTGCCTGGCCCGAGCGCCCGGGCCTGGTCGCCACCGCTGCCGTGCTGACGCTGGTGGTGGCGCCGGCAGTGGGGATCGCGCTGGCCGCCGGGCTGGGGCTGACGGGGCCAGCCCGGCAGGCCATGCTTGTCCAATCGGCCATGCCGAGCGCCGTCATCACCACGATTATCGCGCTGGAATTCGACGTCGCGCCAACCTTCGTCACGGCGGTGGTGGTCGTCACCACGGTGGTGAGCCCGCTCACCGTGGCGGCGCTCATCGCCTGGTTGCAAACCGGATAACGAGCCTGGGCGAAGGTGGAGCGCGCCTTGGGACGCCCTCGATACAGAACGAACGTTCTGGAAAGTTTCGCTGACAAGCGCCTCGGTCTTTTGTATAGTGCACGGGTACTGTCGCGAGGGTGCGACAGTTTCTGTCAAAACTTTGGCTGGTGGACCCGAGCCTGCGAACCAGCGTAGGACAGGTGGCGCCCCCGGGCGGCCCGAAGGGTCATCTTGTTACCAGAGGAGGTCCGAATGGTGTCTCGAGCACTCGCCGTCCTGTTGATCGTGCTGACGGCGTCTGTCCCAGCGTTTGCCCAGAACTCGCCTTCATCGGCTCAAACGCCGACACCAGCGGTGTCCCAGGCTCCCGCGCAGGCCGCGTCACAGGCGCCGCCCCCGGCGGCCAAGCCCGGCATGACCCCGGCCGAGCAGCAAAAAGAAAAGGACAAGAAGGAGAAAGAGAAGGCGGATCAGGCGCCGAAGTTCGAAGAGCAGATCGTGGTGACGGCCTCGAAGGTCGAACAGCAGCTGGTGAACGCGCCGGCGACCGTCAGCGTCATCACGGCCCAGACGCTCTCCAGTAAAGCGGCGTCCGACTACGCCGGGTTGTTCCGCGCGGTGGCCGGGGTCAACGTGTCGCAGACCTCGGCGCGCGATTTGAACATCACGAGCCGCGGGTCCACCAACTCGCTGTCGACCGGGCAGCTCGCGATGATTGACGGCCGCAGCGTCTATCTCGACTTCTTCGGATTTGTCGGGTGGGACTTCCTCCCGCTGAATTTCGCCGAGGTCAAGCAGATCGAGGTCGTTCGGGGGCCGGCGTCGGCCATCTGGGGCGCCAACGCGATGAGCGGCGTGGTCAACGTCATCACGAAAGCGCCGCGCGAGATGCAGGGCACAACGCTGACGATGGGGACCGGCGTGTTCGATCGGACCACGCCGGGGCAGGCCGCCGATCCGGGCAATGGCCATTCGTTCTATACCAGCTTGAGCCACGCCCAGGTTCTCAACCAGGAGTGGTCGTACAAGATGTCGCTCGCTTATGTGTCGCAGGATGCGTTCCCGCGGCCCAACGGCCAGCTCGACAATGCCTACAAGTCGACCTATCCGTCGTTTGTCAACACGGGCACCGCACAGCCGAAATTCGACGGCCGGGTGGACTACGATTTTCCTGATGGCCAGCAACGGCTCACCTTCGGCGGCGGCTACGGCGGCACCAGCGGAATCGTGTACACGGGCATCGGGCCGTTTACGATCAGGAAGGGGACGGGCCTCGGCTACGGTCGTGTGGACTATTCCCGCGGCGGGCTTCGGGCGCAGTTCTTCTCCAACATCCTGAACGGCAGCTCGCCGGCGATGTTGTCGATCGGCCTTGACGGCAAGCCCATCCAGTTCCTGTTCAAGACGCAGACCTACGACTTCTCGCTCTCGAACATCTCGGCGGTCGGGACGCACCACGTGTTCAGCTACGGCGGCAACGTCCGCTACAGCGCGTTCGACCTGTCGGTGGCCAAGGGTGGATCGTCGCGCAGCGAGCAGGGCGTGTACGTGCAGGACGAGATGTTCCTCACGCCGCACTTCCGGTGGCTGGTGGGCGCGAGACTGGACCACTTCGACGTGCTGAAGGATCCGGTGGTGTCGCCGCGCACCACCTTCATGATGAAGCCGAACGAGCAGCACACCTTCCGTGTGTCGTACAATCAGGCGTACCGTGCGCCGTCGCTGGTCAACAACTTCCTCGACACCGCGATTCTGCAGCAGGTCAATCTGGGCGCGCTCAGCCCGGCATTCGCGGGTCGGATCTTCACGTTCCCCATGCCGGCGCAGGGCAACACGAACCTGGTGCAGACCTCGTTGCGGGCGTACGAAATCGGGTATACCGGGACCTTCGCCAGCCGGGTGCAGCTCAGCTTCGCGTGGTACTACAACGACACGCGCAACGACATGTACTTCACGCCGGTGGCCGCCTACAGCTCGACCAACATGCCTCCGGGCTGGCCGCTTCCCCCATACGTTCTCGACCAGATGGCTGCTGCCGGAAGCCCGCTGCCGGCTCGCTACAGCTATGTGAACAAGGGGAAGCTGACGCAGACCGGTGTCGAGATGGGGATTGACGCGGCATTGACCAAGGGCGTCAATATGTTCGCCAACTACTCGATGCAGCCCGACCCGTCGCCCTCGGGCCCCAACTTCACCATCAACGACGTCAACCTGGCGCCGCACAACCGCTTCAACGCCGGGATTAACTTCTCGCAGAATCGGTTCATGGGCGACCTGTCGATGAACTATCAGGACAAGGCGTACTGGAAGGACATCCTGGCGCCGCTCTATGTCGGCTGGACCAAGAGCTTCACGTCGGTCAACGGCAGTTTCGGGATTAACTGGGCCGGCGGAAAGATTCGGACCACCGTCAAGGCCAGCAACATCTTCAACCAGTTGATGCAGCAGCACGTGTTTGGCGACATCATCAAGCGCCAGGTCACCGGCGAGGCCCGGATCAGCTTCTAGATCGTCAGCGCGGATTGGCCTGTTTTGGGCGGGCCGCGGGTGGGGAAAGCCCCGCTTGCGGCCCGTTTGTTTTTGGGGTCGTGTCCCGCGTCGGTCCTCCTGCGTGCTGCGTTGGCGCGGCCTTTGCACGGTAAACCCCCTATCGCGGCCGAATTTGCGGACTTCCGTCACATAAACCGAAGCCCCAGCGGGGCCTGCCGGCGGGCAGGCGACTTGGCTGCCTGTACTGTCGGAGGAATTGATGGAACCACGCCCTAGCGACTACCGCCATCTGGTGCGAATGGCGGGACTGTTCGTGGTCGGCATCTCGACGTTTCTGGTGTTGCGGTCGGTGTTCGTGCCGAAAGACTACGGCCTGTTCGGCCCCTTCAACCCGGGCGCGCTGCAGCAGAACATGGATCACCCCATCAAGTTTGCCGGCCAGGCGACGTGCGTGGTCTGCCACACCGAGCAGGCCGACCTGCGCGCCAAAGGGCGTCACGCCAACGTCGCGTGCGAGTCGTGCCACGGCGCGCTCGCGGTCCATGCCCAGGCGCAGACGGACGGAAAGACGTCGGCCAAGCCGCAGCGGCCCGACCCCCGCCAGACCTGCGTCGTCTGCCATACCGCGAGCATTTCGAAACCCAAGGCGTTTCCGCAGGTGGATCCGGCCGAGCATGCCCCAGAGGGCCCGTGCACGGCGTGTCACGTGCAGCCGCACAACCCGAAGATCGCCTGACGAGGCCCAGCGATGAATCAGGACCGACGAACCTTTCTCGGACACACCGGCAAGTTGCTCGTGCTTACGGCGGCGGCGGCCGCGGCATGGGAGCACGTCCTGGCCGGTGCGCCCGAAAACGCGCCTACCTACAACACCAAGGAGCACTGGTGGGGGATGGCGATCGACATCGAGAAGTGCATCGGCTGCGGGACGTGCGTGCGGGCCTGCAAGACCGAAAACGATGTGCCCATCGAGGACAAGTATTTCCGCACGTGGGTGGAGCGGTACGTGGTCGACATCCGCGACCTCGAGCACCCGCACGTCGAATCGCCCAACGGCGGCTACGCCGGGTTCCACGAACGCGAAGTCAAGGACCCGAACTACAAGATGTTTTTCGTGCCCAAGCTGTGCAACCACTGCACGCACTCGCCGTGCGTGCAGGTCTGCCCGGTGGGCGCCACCTTCGAAAGTCCGGACGGTGTCGTGCTGGTCGACAGGCAGTACTGTCTCGGATGCCGCTACTGCGTGCAGGCGTGCCCGTACGGATGCCGCTTCATCGATCCGCGCGTCGAAACCGTGGACAAGTGTTCGCTGTGCTACCACCGGATCACCAAGGGGATGACCACCGCCTGCTGCGAGACGTGTCCGACCGGGGCGCGCAAGCTGGCCGACCTCAAGGACCCGAAGGATCCGATTCACGCGTTCCTCCGCGACCACAAGGTGCAGGTCTTGAAGCCCCAGATGGCCACGGGCGCCAAGATGTACTACAACGGCCTCGATGGCTCGGTTCGGTAGGAGACGACGACCATGAATGGTGTGGAAGGGTTCATCTACCCGAACGAAATCGAGCTGCAGTGGAGCGTGCTGATCGTCCTCTACCCGTTCATCACGGGTCTGGTCGCCGGCGCCTTCATCCTGGCCTCGCTGGAACGCGTCTTCAACGTGGAAGCCGTCAAGCCGACCTACCGCCTCGCGCTGCTCACGGCGCTGGCCTTCATGCTGGTGGCGCCGCTGCCGCTGCAAATGCACCTGGGCCATCCCGAGCGATCGCTCGAGATGTACCTCACACCGCACACCACGTCCGCGATGGCGATGTTCGGCTTTGTGTACCTCTGGTACCTGATGGTCGTGCTGGTGCTCGAAATCTGGCTCGACTACCGCAAGGAGATCGTCCTGAAATGGCGTTCCAGCGAGGGCTGGATGCGCACGCTCTACGGCGCCATGGCGCTCTGGTCGGACAACATCAGCGAGTCGGCCCTCAAGCTCGACGACCGGCTGGGCAAAGCGATCACCGTCATCGGCATTCCCTCCGCCTTCCTCCTGCACGGCTACGTCGGCTTCATCTTCGGTTCGATCAAGGCGAACCCCTGGTGGTCGACGCCCCTGATGCCGATCGTCTTCCTGTTTTCGGCCATCACGTCGGGCATCGCCTGCATTCTCCTGATGTACTTCGCGACGTGCTGGTACCGGAAGGTGGTGGTCGACATGCGCTGCGTCGACACGATCGCCAAGTACCTGTTCTACGCGTTCGTCGTCGATTTCACGCTCGAGATGGTGGACCTGATCCAGCGCATCTACGAGGCGGACGAGTCGTTCCGGGCACTCGATTTCATGGTGCACACCCGGTTGTTCACCTCGCAGATCGTCGTGCAGATCCTGCTCGGCACGGTGCTGCCAATCGCCATGCTGGGCCTCACGCAGCTGCTCAGGATAAAGGACACCATGCGGCGCGCGATCTACGTGGCCGCCGGGATGTTGACCCTGATGGGGATTTTTGCGATGCGCTGGAACGTCGTGATCGGCGGCCAGTTGTTCTCCAAGAGCTTCCTCGGCTACACCACCTACAAGATGGAGTTCGCCACGCGCGAAGGGATCCTGCCGGCCCTCGTGCTGATGGCCCTGCCGTTCGGCATTCTCTGGGTGCTGATTCGGTTGTTGCCGCCGTGGGGGCACGAGGAGCAGGCGCACATCAATCGGGCCTGACCAGACTCGCCCGGGCGCCGCTCACCGAGGCGTCCCGGAACCGTGCGCCGCTGCCGGGGAGGAACAGTCGTGGACGATCGGATCGTCGGTCTCGAATCCACGGTCGAGCAACTCCGAACCGCCGTCCAGGCGGTCCAGCGGCGCCTCGACGCCCTCGAAGCCGGGCGGGCCGCCGAGACCACAGCCAGCATCGGCCTGCCGGCTGACGTGGCGGCGACTGCCGATGTGTCCGCTGCGCAACACGTTGCGACCACGCGAGGCTGGCGCGATCCCATCGTCGTCTTGTCGTTGCTCGGCCGCCTGTTGATTGTGCTGGGCGGAGGCTTCTTCCTCCGCGCCATGACCGACACCGGCGCCCTCGCGCCCACCATCGGCGTGGCGCTCGGCTTCGCCTACGGCCTGGTCTGGCTCGCGCTGGCGGATCGAGCCGGTCAGCGCCAGCACGCCCCCAGCGCGGTGTTCCACGCGCTCGCGGCCGCGATGGTCGCGTTTCCGCTGCTGGTCGAGGCCACGAGCCGGTTCAAAGTGTTGTCCGGGACCGCCGGCGCCCTGGTCATCGCCGTGCTGACCGCAGGCCTGTTGCTGGTGGCGTGGCGGCGGCGACTCCACGCCGTCGCGTGGCTCACCGCGATCGTCGCCCTGCCGACCAGCGTGGTGATGCTCGGCCAGACCGGCGTCGTGGTTCCGTTCGCCTTCTACCTGATTGCCTTTGGCATCGCCACCCTCTGGATGGGCTATGCGCTCGACTGGATGGCGCTTCGCTGGCCGGTCGCGCTGGTGGCCGACATGGTCGTGCTGGGCGTCACCATGCGGGCGCTGGCTCCCGAACACCAGGACGCGCCCAACATCGCCATGCTGGTGCAGTTGTCGCTGCTGGGCGCCTATGTGATCAGCATCGCGATTCGAACACTGGTCCGGGGCCGCAATGTCATTCCGTTCGAGGTGGTGCAGACCACGGCCGCGCTGGTGATCGGCTTTGGCGGGGCCGTCTCGGTGACGCGCGCGACGGGCGAACTGCCCACGATGCTGGGCGTGGCCAGCCTCGGGTTTGCCGTGGCCAGCTACGGCCTCGCGTTCGCGTTTATCGACCGCCGGGAGGACCGCGCGAGAAACGTCTACTTCTACACCAGCCTGGCGCTCGTGTTGGCCATCGTCGGCCTCAGTCTCGTGCTGGACGGCCGGTCGCTGGGCCTGGCGTGTGCGGCGCTTGCGGTGGTCGCCGCGGGATTGTGGTCGCGTGTGGGGCGGCTGTTCATGCTGCTGCACGGCGCCGCGTACCTGGTGACGGCCGGGATCGTCACCGATACGTTGAGTTATGGCACCTGGGCGTTGATTGCCGGCAGCGTTGGCCCGTGGGCGCCGCCAGGCGTCATGATGCCCGTCGTCCTGGTCGCCGGCGCCTTGTCGGCGGCGCTTGCCGCCACCGAGCCAGCAGCCGACGACAGTGCGTTGGCGAGCGGACCGAGGTTTGTGATCATCCTGGTCCTGGTGTGGACCGCCGGCGGATTCGTCATCGGATACCTGGCGCCGGCCTTCGGCGGAATGGCCGATCGCGCCGTTGACATTGGCGTCCTCGCGACGGTTCGAACCGGCGTGCTCGCCATTTCCACGCTGCTGGTCGCGTGGATCGGCCGCCACCTGCGGTTCCGCGAGTGGGGATGGCTGGTGTACCCGCTGCTGATCGGGATTGGACTCAAGATGGTGGCCCACGACTTCATGCAGTCGCGGCCCGTGACGCTCTTTATCGCGCTGGCCCTCTATGGCGCGGCCCTCATCGTTGCCCCGCGCCTCCGACGCCCGTCCCAGAGCGCCTAACGATCGAGCCACATGTTCGACGCGGTCTCGCGAAATGCGGGGGGCAGCGACAGGCGGGGGGCAGGCACGCCCCTTTTCTCCGCAGGAGCACGCACTGGTCTGAGCCGGCGGAAGCGGCCGCCATCGGCGTCAGGCGTCAGGAGTCAAAAGGCTGCCCTTGACTGTGCCAAATAGGCCATATATGGTAACCATATGAAAGACACCGACAAGACCACCGTCTATCTGGGTGGCGACGACTACCGGCGTCTGAAAGGGTTGGGCCGCAAGCGGGGCGTGCCGGCCGCCGAACTGGTGCGCGAGGCCGTCGCCGAGTACGTCGTTCGCCATGCGCCGCAGCGTCAGCCTCGAAGCTTCGGCAAGTTCTCGAGCGGCCGCACCGACCTGAGCGAACGCGCCGAGGCACTGCTCGCCGGCATGGGCCGAGCGCGATGATCGTCGCCGATACCGGCGCCATCCTGGCGCTCATCGACAAGTCCGACCTGCACCACGCCGCACTCACCGAGTTGTACCAGGAGGCCCCTCACCGGTGGGTGCTTCCGTGGGCGATCCTGCCGGAGGTGGACTACCTGGTCGGCGCGCATCTGGGTCCACGCGCCGAAGAAGCGTTTCTCGCCGACCTCGCCGACGATGTGTTTCTGGTGGAGTGGGGGCGCGAGGCCGATCTCGCCAGAGCGCATGCGTTGACACGGCAATACCGGGCGCTGAAGCTGGGACTGGTGGATGGAATCGTGATGGCGATGGCCGAGCGACTGCGAGCGGCGGCGATTGCGACGCTCGACGTTCGCCACTTTGGCGCGGTCACGATCAAGGGCGGTCCCGCCCTCTGGCCGCGCGATGGCGACGCCCGAAAGCTGCGCCGCAAGCGTCTCGAATCCTAAACGTTCGGCCGTGGGTTCGATAGTCCAGCGATGGCCTTGCGGGCCCACGCCGGGTCTTCGAGCATCGCCCGCCCGACGCCAACGACGTCCGCGTGTCCTTCTCTGACGATGCGGTTGCGCAGCGTCAGTCCGGCAAAGGGCAGCGGATCGAGAAGTGTCGACATCAGTTCTTGCCTCGTACGGCGCCGAGGTTCTTACCGCTTCGGATATCCCGGCACGGGCGGGAAGGCGAACGGCTTGTCTGTGATCTGTTTCATCAGGACTTCGACGGCCCGCTCCAGCTGCACGTCGCGCCCGGCCGACGCGGTGGCTGGATCGTTGTCAAGCAGGATGTCGGGGTCAACGCCGTGCCCCTCAACCAGCCAGCGACCCTGCTCGTCATAGAAGGCGTTGTTGGACTGCTCAACCGTGCCGTTGTCGATCGTCAACTGTCGGTTGAGGATGCCAACCAGCCCGCCCCACGACGGCACGCCGATGACGGTGCCGAGCTTGCGCGACTTGAAATGCTCGAGGAACGCCTCGCCATCCGACCCGTTGTATTCGTTGGTCAGCACCGCAATCGGCCCCGTCGTCACCGATCCCGGATAGCGGAACGGTACCATCCCGCGCAGCACGTTCTGCGCGGTCATCTTGCGTTCGAGCTTGTCGATGATGAAGTACTCGGTCCAGCCGCCGCCGTTGCCGCGCACGTCGATGACGATGCCCTTCTTGTCGCGAAACGCGCGCCAGTACTTGTCGAACTGTCCCGTGTTGTTCGAGCTCATCGCCGTAATGTGCATGTAACCGAGGTCGCCCTTCGATGCGGTGAGGACCGTGTTGATGTTGTCGGCAATCCAGCGCTCGTAGCGCAGCGTGCTCTCGCTGCGAAGCGGCTCGACCTCGTACGTCTTCGCGCCCGCGGCGGATGCGGCGGCGTTGACCGTCACCTTCACTTTCTGCCCGCGCGTCACCTGGAGAAACCGGTACGGATTGGCGCCCTTCAAGTCGTTGCCATCAATGGCGATGAGGTAATCGCCCTCCTTGACGTCGACGTCCGGTCGCGACAACGGCGCCACCAGATCGCGGTTGTAGTTGGTCGGCCCCAGGATGCGCGCCAGCTTCGGATAGCCGCCGGCATCGGCTTTGATATCGGCGCCAAGCCATCCCGTGAACACCGGATTGGCGGGCAGTTGCGCGGGCGACATGTCGCCGCCCGCGACGTAGGTGTGCGACACGTTCAGTTCGCCCACCATCTGCGACAGCACCCAGTTGAGGTCGGCGCGGGTCGTCAGGTCTGGCAGCAGCGTCCTGAACTTGTCGCCGATCTTCTTCCAGTCTTGCCCGTGCATGCTCTCGTCGTAGAAGAAGTCGTGATACCAGCGCCAGGCGTCATTGAAGATCTGCGTCCACTCGATGATGGGGCTGACGCGATACGTCATCTGGTCGAGGTTCAGCTTCGCGCCGAGCGACTTGCCACCCGCCAGCTTGTCCACCGGGCCTGCGCTGTAGGCGTTGCCTTTGCGCACGACCACCTGCTCGCGATTCAGGGAGAGCTTCCAGTCGCTCACCGTCGATTCGACCGTCGTCTGCTTCTGCGCGCCCATGTCGAACAGGTTGAGCGTCCACTTGTCTTCGCCCGACGGGGTAAAGATGGTTTCGTATTCGCGTTCGCCGAAGAAATCGGTCGACGCCCACGTCACGTTGTTCTTGCCGGCCTTGAGGAAGAAGTAGTTGCCCGACTTGACGGGGAGCGGGAACACCCGCGCCTCGATGCCCGCCAGGTCGATGCGGAACGGACCGGCTTCGGCCTTCTTCTCCCCCGCTGACGCCTTCTCGAACGGCGGCTTCTGGCCGGCCTTCAACTGGACGACCATCACCTGCACCGGATTCGAGATGACGTGGTTGTCTTCGAAGATGTCCATTCGGGACGTAAAGTCTCGATAGGAGAGGAAGTAGAGATACTCGCCATTCGCATCGAACGACGGATTCATACTGTCGTAGAAGCCGTCGGTGACCGCGACGCTCTTGTTCTGGTCGACGTTGTAGAGCAAGACCTTGTTGTTGCGGTTGAACTGGACGAACGAGTACGCCACCCACTTGCCATCCGGCGACCACGAGTAGTCGCTCACCTCCCAGAAGAACTCGTCGTTCTTCATCTGGTTCGACGTGGCGAACTTCGTCAGCTTCTTGGTCGCGACATCCAGGATGAAGAGCGAGAAGTCCTTGTTGCCAAACAGGATCTTCGATCCGTCCGGCGACCATTCGAGGTGATACGCCGTCCGGTCGAGCGTCGTGGTGAGCGGCTCCCACGGTGTGTCGCCTGCCGTGTCAGCGACGAAGATCTGATACGACCCGCCTTTGTCCGAATAGAACGCCACGCGCTTGCCGTCCGGCGACAGGGTGGGGAAGCGCTCACGCGAGCCCGGCGTGTTCGTCAGATCGCGCGGCGGCCGGCTGTCATCGGTCGCGACGGAAAAGAGATCGCCACGGGCCTCGAATATCGCCATCGTGCCGTCGTTCGACACGGTCATCGAGTGGACGAAGTCGCGCGGGTTGATGGTGCGGTCAGCAAGCGACCAGCGGTCGCTCGGCATCTCGACTGCGACCTGAACCGCTTTGTTGGTGGCGGTGTCGAACGCGTAGAGCTGCCCGGCCCGCACAAACGCGATCGTCTTGCCATCGGTGCTCGGTTGCTGGACGTCGAAGTCGGCGAAATCGGTGACCTGCTCGACCTTCTTGGTCGCGAAGTCGTACGTGAACAGGTTGGCGATGCCGCTTTTCGCGCGGTCGGAGACGAAGTACATCCGGTTGCCAATCCACATCGGATAGGCGTTCTTGCCCACGTAGTCGGTGAGTGGCGCAAATGCGTTCGTCTTGAAGTCGTACTGCCAGATGTCGGTGTACTGGCCGCCCTTGTAGCGCTTCCAGTAATACTCCTCGGTGCCGCGCCTGTTGTAAACGAGCTTCGTGCCGTCTGGCGAGAACGAGCAGAGGATGGCGCGCTCCATCGGCATCTGTTCCTGCAATCCGCCTTCGACGGTCGTGGTGAACAACTTCGCGATTGGACGGAACGTGGTCTCGTGCGTGGACCTGAAGATGACCTTCTTGCCGTCCGGTGTCCATCCGATCGTCGTGCCGCCGTTGCCGAGGAACGTGACGCGCCGGGGCGCGCCGCCGGTCGCGGGGATGACGTAGACGTCAGCGCCGTCGTACTGTCCCGTGAAGGCAATCCACTTGCCGTCGGGCGAGAACTTCGGGAACGACTCCATTCCCGGATGGGTGGTCAGCCGGTGGGCGACGCCGCCGGAGGTCGGGACGGTCCAGAGGTCCCGGTCCCAGGTGAACACGATCGTGTTTCCGCGCACATCGGGTGCCTGGATGAAGCGCCCGGGCACGCCAGCCAGGGCGGACGCGGCCGAGATGATGAAAGCAATCAGGACGAAGAAGGCGTTTCGCATGGAAGACTCCGCAAAGGAAGCGAGCACGGGGCAGGGAAGCAGTCTACATCGGAGGACCGTGGAGAGGCTATTCAGCGCGCCATCTGGCGACCTCCAGATCGCTCAGCGACTCGAACTCGACCGCGCCCAGTCGCACCGTGACGTCAACATCGGAGGTCAGGCGGGGACGTCCCCAGATGAGCGCGGCTTGCGCTCCGAAGATGTACCAGTCCACGCCCGCCCGCGAGAAGGCTCGGCCCGGAGCGGTGAAGACGTCGGTCGCCTAATTCCTGCTGCCGTCCATCATGCGCAGGGTGATCGCAAACAGCAGGAAGCCGACCGCGCCGCGCCAGAAGGCGACCGGTTCGAGGATGTTCACGGTTTTCGTGAACGCGCCGTACGTGCCCATCACAAAGGCCAGCGCCGCCAACAGCATCAACGTCCAGCAGATGTTCTTCATCGGAATCTCCCTGTGAAACCCGTGGTGTCGGCCGCCGTCAGGACGTCGCACATCGTTATTCCCACTCGATGGTGCCGGGCGGCTTCGTCGTAATATCGAGCGCCAGGCCGCTCACCCCGGGCAGCGCCAAAATCTGCCGCCGCAGTTCCGCCAGCAGCGTCGCCGGCAGTTCGGCCGGCGTCGCCGTCATCGCGCGCTCCGAGTGAATCGGCCGCACGATCACGAACTCGCGCCCGACGCCATCGACCGACATCGGCACCAGCACGGTCGGACACTGCCAGATTGATTCGTAGAGGTTGTGCCGGCGCAGGCCCTCCATCACGATATGGTCCGCCTCGCGCAGCAGGTCGAGCCGTGCGCGCGTCATCGTGCCTGCCAGCGGCTGCACCTGCGACGGGTGCGTCGCGCCCAGATTCCAGACGCAGCGATTGATGCCCGGCGCCTCTCGGAAGATCGAACCCGCCATCTCGAGCAGCCCGTCCCACGACGCCTCGCCGCTGATCAGCACGGGGTGTTCGTACGACCGCAGGTCGGCCTTGACGCCAACCGACTTGATGGGCAGCGCCATCGCGGCCACGCCGTAGCGTGCGGCGACCGCTGCCACCGCGGGCTCGGTCTCGTCGAATCCGTCGCGGCTCGCCGCGCCGGTCGAGCAGAGCAGGCGCACACCCAGCCCGGGCCCAGGAAACGGGTGCCGCCAGATCAGGTCGTGCGCAATGCCCAGCGTCTCGCCCAGTTCGCGCACCTCGACCTTGTAGAGATCGGCCAGCGGTTCGACGACGCGCCCCTGTTCGATCATCCGCTCGATGACCGGCACACGGTTGTGATGGGTCTTGATCGTGTCCGAACGCTTGGTCCCGCCGGTCTCGATCGTGTCCGGATAAATCGTGCCCTGACCGAGCAGGTGGCCCTCGATGCCCAGGCGCCGGGCCTCGCTCTCGAACACGCTGATGAACGTGTCGCCGATGATGCGCCGCTTGTGCTCGGGCTCGACGGCGCCTTCGAGTGCCCCGAGAAACGTGTCGGTGGCATCGACGAAGTGCAGGTTCTGCCCGAGGCCAAACTGGCGGAACATCTCGATGACGCCCTGGCTTTCACCCTTGCGCATCATGCCGTTATCGACGTGCAGCAGGTGAAGCCGCTCGGGCCCAATAGCCATCCCGAGCACCCGCGCCGCCACCGTCGAATCGACGCCGCCCGACGCCAGCAGGAACACGGATTGGCTCCCGACCTGCGCACGCACCTGCTCTATGCGCTCCTCGACATACCGTTCCATCGTCCACGACGGCTGGCATCGGCAGACGCCGAGCACGAAGTTGGCCATCATCTCGGTGCCGTGAACCGTATTGTCGACCTCGGGATGGTATTGAAATCCCCATCGACGCAAGCGATTGGATCCGATCGCCGCGAACCGGTGCGGCGTGCCGGCATCACCGAGCGTCGAGTAGCCGACCTCCTCGAAATCCGGGCCGACGCTGGTGACCGAGTCGAAGTGACTCATCCATACGCGCTCGACCGGCCCGAGTCCCTTGAACAGCGGGCTGTCGCCCACGATATGCAGATCCGCCGGACCCCACTCGCGTCCGCCATGCACCACGGTGCCGCCGTAGTGTTTGGCCAGTTCCTGGTGACCGAAGCAGAAGCCGACAATTGGCACATCGAGATCGTAGAGCGCTTTGGTGTAGCCGGAATCCTCCCCGAACGACGAGAAGCTGGGGCTGCCTGACAGGATGATGCCTTTGTAGGGGAGAAACGCCTCGATCGGATCCTCGGGCTGGCGGATCTCGGCCAGCACGTGCAGGCGCCGAACCTTCGTGGCAATCAAGTGCGCGTACTGTCCGCCGAAATCCACAACCGCAATCGCATCGTGCTGCATCGGTGCTCCCAAGACGACGGGGCCAGGCCCCAGATCCCGCTCACGTTCTGGCTGCCGCTACAACCCCTGTTCGAGGTCCGCGACCAAGTCTTCGACATCCTCGAGGCCCACCGAGAGCCGCACCAGACCGTCGGTCACCCCTTGCGCCAACCGCGCCTCACGGGACACGACGCTGTGTGTGGTCGACGCCGGATGCGTGATGAGCGTGCGCGCATCCCCGAGGCTCACCGCCAACGCGCACAGCGTCACGGCGTTCATCAGCCGGGCCCCGGCCGCCACGCCGCCCTTCAGATCGAAACACACCATGCCGCCACATCCGCCAGTCATCTGCTTCTTCGCGAGCGCATGCTGCGGATGGGAGGCGAGTCCGGGATAGTTCACACGCGCCACCGCCGGATGCTGCTCGAGCCACTGCGCCAGATGCAGCGCGTTGGCGTTGTGCCGCTGCACCCGCAGGGGCATCGTCGTGGTCCCGCGAAGCATCAGGTAGGCCGTGAACGGCGCCATGATGCCGCCGTAGTACCGCAGCGGTTCGGTCCGACAGCGATCGACGAAGGCGTTGTTCGAGATGACCAGGCCGCCGACCGCATCGCCATGTCCGCAGAAATACTTGGTGGCGCTGTGCACGACGACGTCGATGCCGAGATCGAGCGGCCGCTGGTTGATCGGGCTCGCAAACGTGTTGTCGCAGATTGTGGTGATGCCGGCCGCGCGCGCCATCGCGCCAATGGTCTCGAGATCGCAGAGCGAGAGCAGGGGATTGCCCGGCGTTTCCAGGTAGATCAACCGCGTGGTGGGCCGAATCGCCGCGGCCACGTTCGCCGGGTCAATCGCGTCGACAAACGTCGACTCGACACCCAGCGACCCCAGCTGTTCGACCATCAGGTGATAGGTGCTCGGATAGATCGCCCGGGCCGACACGATGTGATCGCCCGCTTTGACGACCGTCAACAGCGCCGACGCGATCGCCGCCATGCCGCTGGCGGTGGCGACGGCAGCGTCGCCGTGTTCGAGGGCCGCGGCTTTCCGCTCGAAGGTCGCTACCGTCGGGTTGGCCCATCGGCTGTAGACGAATGCGTCTGTCTTGCCGGAAAAGATCTCGGCGCTGTGCTCGGCCGTGCCGAGGTGAAAGGTGGTGGCCAGGTGCAGCGGAGGCACGAGCGCCCCGGTGGACGGATCGGGCGCCTCGCCTGCGTGGATGGCCAGTGTGTGGAGGCCCTGGGTACGCTCGCTCATAGTGTCTTCGCGATCCGGTCTGTTCGACGTGGCACCGGCCCGCGGCTACCGTGGTTCGAACACGAGCCGATCGCCGGCCGCGTCGTCAACGGCGCTTCTCGAGAACCGCATCGGCAGATATTCGGTCCTGTTCCATTTCTCCAGCAGGTCCGCGTAGTGCCCGCTCCACACGTGGCCCGACTGTCCCATCGGAATGATGAACCGCGACGCGTCGATCGACGCCAGGTCGATAATCTGGCGGTACGACGAGATGAAGGTCCTGTCGCGGATGGGCATCACCGGTGTCACGGTGAAGGGATCGCCGCCGCGCGGCACCGAGCGGCTGAACCAGCGCCGCAGCCACGGCACCGCGTCGAAGGGCATGTGCGGAAACTCCGCGGCATTCACCCGGTCCCAGCGCCAGTTGGAGGGCGTGGTCGATCCCTGCCGCGAACCCATCGCGGCCATCGCCCGCTGCAGCGTCTGGCCAAGCAGCGTCTCGCACGATTCCGCGTCGAGCGTCCGGACGTCGTCGCACCACCCCAGATCCCTGGTCTGAATCATGGTGTCGATGGCCTTGGCGACCACGCTTCGGTGCGACCAGTAGTCGGCGAACAGCGCCTCACCCAGATCGTCTTCGAACAGGCCCCTGGCGGTCGCCTCGTACCAGGCTTCGAACAACGCCGCGTCCGGACTGTCGCCAGACACTGTCCCGTCCCACGCCCGAAGCCTGTCCATTGCCGCGCGCCCGGCCGGGTCGGTCGGACGGGCCGTCAGCAGGAACGGGAGAATGGCGGCCACCTGCGCAGACTTGACGTCGCGCTGCATGCGCGTCAGATCGTCGGCCGCCAACTGGCCGCCGATCTGAATCAGTTCGGTGATGCGGGCCGCACGGTACGGCGCTTCCCAGCTTGATCCGAGGCGGAACGGGTAACTGTCGGGCACCGGCTTGTTGTTGGCCGTAACGACGAACCCGCGGGACGGATTGAAGGCCTTGGGCCACTGCGTCTCGTGCACGTAGCCGCGCCAGTCCGCGTCGCTCGTCCAGCCCGGCACCGGGCGGGCGCCGTCCCCGGAGGTGCGGACCGGGTGTGCGCCAGGCGCGTAGTAGCCGATGTTGCCGTCGACATCGGCATAGATGAAATTCAGCAGCGGCGTGTGAATCGACGCCATCGCCGCCACGAACTCCGGCCAGGTACGGGCCGCGCCCATTCTGGCAAAACTCTCGATCGTGTGGTCCTCGACGTCGAGCCCGGTCCATCGCAACGCGAGGGCGGCCTGCGGATCGTCGAGCACGTCGGACAGGATCGGGCCGTGACGCGTGATGCGAACGCGCATCGGGACATCGGCTTCGCCGCGCACCTTGATGATGTCGCGCAGCACGGTCATCGGTTCCCACGCGCCGTCGTACTCCGCTTCGTCGCGCGTATTGATCCGCTCCACGAACAGATCCTGCGTATCGCCCAACAGGGCGGTGATGCCCCACGCGATGCGCTGGTTGTGGCCGATGATCACCCCCGGCATGCCCGGCACGGTGGCCCCGATCACGTCGAGTTGGCCGCCGGTGAGGTGCGCCAGATACCAGGTACTGGGCGCTTGTCCGCCCAGATGCGGGTCGTTGGCAAGCAGGGGTTTCCCGGTGGTGGTGCGCGATCCGGCCACCACCCAGCTGTTGCTGCCTCCGCCGACGGCCGGCTCGGGGCCAATCGCGCGGATCGCGTCGGCGAGTCCGGCCAGATCCGAGAGCACCGCATCGGTGGCGAGTGGCGACTTCGACTTGGCCGGCCCCGCAGGCACCGCGGGAGGCGTCGCGGGAGGCGCACCCGGCGAGGGTGCGGCGGGTCGGGTCGCGTCGGGCGCGGGATCCGGCTGCACAATCACGGGGCCGTTGGGCGTGTAGGCGGGCATCAGCAGATTGGCGGCCACGTCTCCGACACGCGCCGACAGCCGAACGCGCAGCAGTTCGTCGCTCCAGTTGACGCTCAGCAGCCACGCCAACGACTTCTGGCAGGCCAGCACGTCTTCGCCCCGCCAGAGATCGGGGGCCGTTCGCAGGATGGCGAATTCGATGGGCAGGCTGCCGCCGCGATGGGTGGACAGGAAACTGTTGATGCCGGCCACATAGGCTTCGACCTGTGCCCTGGCGTCGGGGGCAATGCGTGGCCAGGCGAGCGCCGCGGCGCGGGCCACGCCCACGGTGCGCAGCAGGCGATCGGACTTCAGGGCTGCCGGCCCCAGGATTTCTGCCAGGCGCCCCTGGGCGGCACGCCGCTGAAACTCCATCTGCCACAGGCGTTCCTGCGCGTGGGTGTAGCCAAGCGCGAACAGCGCGTCGGCTTCGCTGCCGGCGCGGATGTGCGGGATGGCGTCCACGTCGCGCACGATTTCGACGCGTCCCCGCAAGCCCTCGACGCGCAGCGTGCCGGTGGTGTCGGGAAGCGGCGCACGGAGGCGCCAGAACACGAACACCGCGCCCGCCAGCAGCAGCACGACCGCTGTTATCGACAGACGCCACAGCCACCGGCGTGCGGGTGAACGGCGCTGAGATGGAGAAGCATTCGATGTAGCCATAGATTTGAGCGTCGGACTATCTTATCCGGGAATGTGCGCGGTCGGGCCATCCGACCGGAGGCCTCAGGCCCGGCCGGATGCCCGGTGGCGCGCCTTCCAATAGAAATAGACGGGCACGCCGAGGCCGAGAAACAGCAGCCCGGCCCACGCCTGTTCCGGCTTCTCGATCAACGTGTTCGCGAGGAACCAGACCGACGTGCCGACGAAGAACAACGGCACCAGAGGGTAGCCCGGCACGCGGTACGGGCGCGGGGCCGTCGGCATCGTCCTGCGCATGACGATCACGCTCGCCCCGGCCAGGGCGAAGAAGATGTAATCGGTGAACACCACGTACGAGATGAGCTTGTCGAAGGTGCCCCAGAACAGAATCAGGACCGACGCCCAGATCGAGGCGAAGATGATGGCGAAGGCCGGCGTGTGGTACCGCGGGTGGATCTCGGCGACCTTGCTGAAGAAGACGCCATCGGCGGCCATCGCGTAGTAGATGCGCGGAGCCGTCATCGTATAAATGCCGGCAATCCCGAACGTCGAAATGAAGATCGCGACCGCGATCAGACGGCTGCCCAACGGCCCCATCACCGTCCCGACGGCGTCGGCGGCGATTCGAGGCGAGGCGGCCATCTGCGCCGGCGTCATCAGAAACAGGTACGCGAGGTTGGTCAATAGATAGATGGCGGTGATCGAACACGCCCCGATGATCATCGCGCGCGGCAGCGTGCGCTGGGGATCCCTGACCTCCGAGGTGACGTAGGTCGCGTGTTGCCAGCCGCCGTACGACCACAGCACCCCGACCAGTCCCAGCGCCAGCGACTGCGTGAACCCGTGCGGCATCTCGCCAACCGCCCAGGTGAAGTCGGTGGTGTGCGCAGACCCGTACACCAGTCCGACGCCGACCAGGCCAAGAATGCCCACGACCTTGAGTCCGGTAAAGATGTTCGAAAAGACGGCGCCGGCTTTGACGCCGAACACGTTGATCGCGGTCAGCAGCATCAGGCCCGCGATCGCCGCCACCTTTGTGCCGACGGGTCCGAGCGAGAAGAACTGGCCCAGATAGGTGGCGAACGCGAGGCTCACCGCCCCGAGTCCCCCGGAATTGACGACGAGGAAGTACGCCCAGCCGAACAGGAAGCCCGTCAGTCCGCCGTACGCCTGTTTCAAGAACGCATACTCACCGCCCGCTCCTGGTACCAGCGCCGCGGCCTCCGAAAAGGTGAGCGCCCCGGTGAGCGTGATCAGACCGCCCAACATCCAGACACACAGAATCATCCATGGCGACCCGACGTCGGCGGCAATGGTGGCAGGCGTGAGGAAGATGCCGGAGCCGATACTGCCGCCGATGGCGAGCAATGTCAGATCCAGCAGCGTGAGGCTGCGTTTGAATTCGGTCATTGGGGACTCCCGCTGCGGGCATCCTATCCCAAAAGCGGCGAGCGCCAAGGCACGAGGCGCGCCCGAGGCATGCCCGAGGCGTTCCAGGCCGTCGGCTTCTGCCTGCCGAACGGCCGCGTATGCGCGCCGTCATATCGCCCCGCATCCGGGTGCGGGTATCATCGGGACATGGCGTTACGAGACATTATTTCGATTGATGAAGAACTGTGCGATGGCTGCGGCGACTGCGTGCCGTCCTGCGTGGAGGGCGCGCTGCGCATCATCGATGGCAAGGCTCGCGTGGTGGCCGATGTGCTGTGCGATGGCATGGGGGCCTGCGTCGGGGAGTGTCCGACCGGCGCGCTCACCGTGGTTCGCCGCGATGCCCAGGAGTTTGACGAGGCGGCGGTAGCCGTCGCGGTGGGCCACGCCCACAGCCACGTTGCGGCAGGCGCGGCGCCAGCGCTTCGCCGGGTGCCGAGCAGGCCGCTGGCGGCCGTGCACACGAGCCAGCCGGCCATGGGTGGATGTCCGGGCAGCCGCGTGCAGACGTTCGACCAGCCCGCGGCGCCAGAACCTGCGGCAGCCCGGTCGCGCATGATTCCGCTGCAGGATCGCACGCCGCCGGCGGCTGCGCCCTCGCCCTCGCCCTCGCCCTCGGCATCGGGCTCGCGGCTGAGGCAGTGGCCGGTGCAGTTGCACCTGCTGCCGCCCACCGCACCATTCTTCGCTGGCAAAGAGCTCCTGCTCGCCGCCGATTGTGTGCCCGTGGCGTTGGGGGATTTCCATACCGCGTTTCTTGACGGCCGGGCGCTGGCCATCGCCTGTCCCAAGCTCGACCAGCAGCTCGACGCGTACGTGCAAAAACTGACGGCCATGGTCGATCATGGCGGGATCACGTCGCTGGCGGTGGCCGTCATGGAGGTGCCTTGCTGCACGGGCCTGGTGCGCGTGGCGGAACAGGCGCTGGCGGCGGCAAGCCGGTCGGTTCCCCTTCGACTCATCCGGATCGGGGTTCGAGGCGACGTACTGAGCGACAACCTCGCATAGCGCGAGCCGCGCGAACCGACCGTCGCCAGGGATGGCTCCCGCCCTTCCGGCTTGCGGGTTGCTGTGGCTCCCGGTCTGCGCCAGAATCAAAGGGATGCCCGACGACCAGCTCAGCCTGTTCGGCCGCGATTCCGGAGACCACTCTCGACCCCGGCGCGCCGGCGCCTGGCCGTCACCAGGCTCGGCCCTCGAACAGCGATACGAACGGTTTCGCGTGCTCGCGGCCGGGCTACCGCCCAATCTCTACATGGGAACCAGTTCCTGGAGTTTTCCAGGGTGGCAGGGCATTGTGTACCCGCGCAAACGATCGGCGGCGGTTCTGGCCAAGGACGGCCTTCGGGAATACGCGCAGCATCCGCTGCTGCGCACCGTCGGCATCGATCGCAGCTACTACGCTCCGGTTCCCGAGCAGGATTTGCGCCACTACGCGGAACAGCTTCCGGACGATTTTCCGTGTTGCGCGAAGGCGCCGGCGGCCGTCACCGCGCCGACCCTGCAGGGGATGGGGCGGCACACCGCGAATCCGAGTTTTCTGTCGGTGCCGCGCGTGCTCGACGAGTTGATCGAACCGTTCATGCGCGGGTTCACGCGACATTGCGGCCCGTTTATCTTCCAGTTTTCGCCGCCGCCGGCCGGGTCCCATCACACCGATGCCACGCCGTTTATCGAGGCGCTCGACCGGTTTCTCGAACCGCTGCCCCGACAATTCCGATATGCGGTGGAGATTCGCGACAAGTGGGCGCTGACCGACGCCTACAGGGACGTGCTGGCCCGGCACGGGTGTGCCCACGTCTACAACTACTGGTCGGCGATGCCGCTGCCGGCCGCGCAGGCCCGCACGATTGTGCCCGACAGCCAGCCCTTCGTCGTGTTGCGGCTGCTTCTGCGGCCCGGCGCGCGGTACGAGGACCAGCGGCAGGTGTTCGCGCCGTTTGACAAACTGGTCGAACCCGACGAAACCATGCGCCGAGACGTGCTCGACATCGTCGGTCGCGCCGCCACCGGCACGCGGCAGGTGTTCGTGCTGGTCAACAACAAGGCCGAAGGATCGTCGCCGCTCACCATCGAAGCCCTCGCCGAGCGCCTCGTGGCCCAACGCCGCCCCCGTACACCGTAAACGGGCGGCCTCCGACTCGAAGTCGAAGCGCCGCCCGTCGTGATGGCGCGCACCGGCCTTGCGGCCGCCGTGGTTACTTGATCACCCAGCGCAGACCGGCCCAGAACTGGTAGTTGTTCGAGATGTCGGACGTCTTCCGGAGGAACATGCGTCCCTCACCCACGAAGTACACCTTGTTGTGCTTCGCGTTGTTCCACATCTCCCGGCCAAACTGCAACGACAGCGTTGGCGTCACCCAGTCCGAATGGGCGACATCCCAGACGCCGACGCCCGCGCCGATGTAGCTCTTCTGGTTCTCCGAGTAGAGGTTGAACTCGACTTCGGCGAACACCGCGGTATTGCTCGACTTTTCGAAGTTGACCGCGACCCCGGCGGCCGGATTGATCTTGACGGTCGGGCTCACCTTGATTTCGGGGCCGACCTTGATGCCGAGCAGCGGCGAGCACAGCGTCGAGTCCACCGAGTTGGTCGCGCGCGTGCGGCGTTCCTTGCCGAACAGCGGCGAGACGAAGAACTTGACCTTTTCGGCGCTCTCGAACGCGCGGCGCTCGGCTTCCGCTTTCTCCTTGGCGACCCGCTCAGCCTCCGCCTTTTCCTTGGCGACGCGCTCGGCTTCGGCCTTTTCCTTGGCCAACCGATCGGCTTCGGCCTTTTCCTTGGCGAGACGCTCGGCTTCGAGGCGAGCCTTGTCTGCGGCGGCCTTCTCGGCGGCCAACCGATCGGCTTCGGCCTTCTCCTTGGCGGCGCGCTCGGCGTCGAGGCGGGCCTTTTCGCGGCTCGGCTCGCTGGAGACCAGCGCCAGATTCGAGCACGGCTTCGGCACGATGAAGGTATAGGTCTGGTTCAGATCGTCGATGACGAAGGTAAAGCCGGCGAACGGCTTCTTGCCGCCCCATTTGACGTTGCGCACGATATCGGGCTTGCCGGCAAACCGGAACGCCATCCACACCAGCGTGCCGCCCGGCTGGAACTCGGTGTCCTTCACCTGCTCGGGGTCGGCCTTGGTCAGCATGTCGATCACGTTCTGCGAGATCGAGGCCAGCCCGGCCTTGTCGAGCACCTGCTTGACGCCCTCCTGGCTCCGTTTCTTGGCGATCCACTTCTGGACCGTCTTGCTGTCCTTGAGCGGCACGTCGAAGCGGGTGCCGCCTCCCAATTTCGTGAGCGTCTTGTAATTGTCGCCGCCGGTTTGCGCCGCGAGGGTGCTGGCAGCCAAAAGGTCGAAGGCGCCAGCCAGCACAACCGTCAGACAGACCGTCATCAGCAGCGAACCCGGCACTTGAAATCGTGACTTCATGATACCCATCTCCTGGAAAACCCACCGGCGGCCACGCGACCGCTCGGCCACCAGTGCGATATACACGCACAAAGATCCGTTAGATTGTATAACGAATCGTCGCAAACCGCTCGCGGGCCAGGCCCCCGGGCGGCTGTACGAAAGGGAGAGGCTGGTGCTGAAAAGACAGGTATGGCGTATCGGGAAAGCCGGCTCGCTCGACCGGCTGGTTCTACAATCGGACCAACTTGCGGCCCCCGGAGCCGGCGAGGTGAGGGTGGCGGTGACGGCCGTGGGCCTTAATTTCGCCGACGTGTTCGCGTGCCTGGGGCTCTATTCAGCCACGCCGGCCGGCCCATTCGTGCCGGGCCTCGAGTTTGCCGGCATCGTCGAGGAGGTGGGCGTCGACGTCGAGGGGTTGCCCGCCGGCACGAAGGTGATTGGACTGACTCGCTTCGGCGCGTATGCCACACACCTCAACGTGTCGTCGGCGCTGCTCCGCAGGCTGCCCGATGGCTGGACGCCGGCACAAGGGGCTGCCTACCCGGTGCAGGCGATTACCGCGTGGTATGCCATCCGCGACCTGGGCGCGTGTCAGCCCGGCAGCGCCGTGCTCGTGCACTCGGCGGCAGGAGGAGTCGGCCTGAACGCCCTGGCGATTCTCAAGGCGATTGGCGCAACCGTCGTCGCAACGGTGGGCAGCGAGGGCAAGGTGCCCTTTCTGGTCACGCACGCCGGGCTTCGGGCCGACCAGATCATCGTGCGCGACCGGAGGCGGTTCGCCGCCCAGTTGGATGCCGCGCTCCGGGCGATTGGGGCGGATCGGTTCGATCTGATTCTCGACGCGGTGGCCGGGCCGTACTTCGCGCCGGCGTACCAACGATTGGGCCCTGCGGGGAGGTTGGTGATCTTTGGCGCGGCCGACATGATGCCGTCAGGCGTGCGCCCGAACTGGATGCGGCTCGCGTCGCGGTACCTGCTCCGGCCGCGGGTCGATCCGATCCAGATGATTTCGGACAACAAGAGTGTGATGGGGTTCAACCTGATTTGGTTGTGGGACCGCGCCGACCGGCTTGGTGCCACCTACGACCAACTGGCGGCCGTGATCCAGCGCCCGCCACACATCGGCAGGCGATACAGGTTCGCCGACGCCCCCGCCGCCATGCGTTATCTGCAAGGCGGCGGAAGCGTCGGCAAGGTCGTGCTCGACGTGCGCCCCGACGACGAGAGACGCGCTATTTGACGGGGTCGGCCGCGATGCGCGGCGCTCCCTTCAGCGCCTCGTTGATGGCCGCGATCTCGCCCGCGATCATCCCGTTGAGCGCCGCGGCGGCTTTGCCGGTCACTTCGTCCAGTTCCTTCATCCGCAGGCGTTCGCCCTCGTTGGGCGCGCGGAACCCCCGGCCGAGACCTCCGGCGATCGACTGCACGTCCTCGCGCAATCGCGGGTACTGGCGATAGCCCAGGCCCGGCAGCGGTCTGGTGAGTTCGTCATCCTTGAAGGCCTTCAACTTGGCCAGCGCCTGCGAGACCTGGCCACGCACCGCGGGCGCGGGGGTCTGCTTGCCGAGTGCCGCGTCCAGTGCCGCCAACTGCACGCTGAGGTCGGCGACCCGATCGATGATGCCATTCACCCGCGCCGACAGCGCCAGCATGGTGAGGGAGGCATCCAGTTGCGCCTGCAGATCGGCCGGCGCGGCCTGGACGTCGGGATCCAGATCGACGCGCACCGCGCCCGACAGTTCCTGCGACCCGGCCTTCACCTTGACGGTGTAGTCGCCGGGCAACACCGCCGGCCCCGCGTTGTTGAGTCCGAAGCGCGCCCGAATCTCGGCGGGCACGTCCTCCATGCCTGGCAGGGCAGCCTCGCCGCCCGCCGCGCCACGGCCACCGGCCGCCGGCGGCGGAGCCGACGGGTTGTCGGACCGAAGGTCCCAGATCATCCGCGTCACACCGGCCCCGACTCGGGGCGCACGCATCGTGCGCACGGTCTTTCCCGCCTTGTCGGAGATGGTCACCACCACCGGCTGGGTGGCGGCCGTTTTCAGGTAGAGGTCGAGGTAGGCTCCCGCCGGCGGATTCGGCGCGATCCAGTCGCGCTCGCTCGCCCGGAACATGCCCGCGCTGCCGGCCCATCGAATCGCGGGACGGATCGGAAACAGGAAGGCCTCGGAACTCATCGCCTTGCCGAGGGACTGAAACGCCGCCGCGCCGTCCAGGATATAGAGGCCGCGGCCGTGCGTGGCGACGATGATGTCGTTGTCGCGCGGATGAATCACGATGTCTCGAACCGGAACCGGGGGCATGTTGTTCCGAATCGACACCCACCGCGCCCCACCGTCCCACGATGCGTACAAGCCGTTCTCGGTTCCCGCGTACAGCAGGTCGCGGGTCTTCGGATCTTCGCGAATCACATGCGACCATCCGCGCGCAGGCAGCCCTCCCGTGATCCTGGTCCACGTCTTGCCGAAATCCGTCGTCTTGTAGAAGTATGGCGCGTAGTCGTTGTCCTGCCAGTGGCTCGCCGACACGTAGGCGGTGCCCGCGTCGAAGTGCCCCGCGTCGATGCGCGAAATCCAGGCGAACGGCGCGAGCCCCGGAGCCGTCTTGAAGACGCTGGTCCAGATCTTCCCGCCGTCACGCGTCACCTGCACGTTGCCATCGTCGGTGCCGACCCAGATCAGGTTGGCGTCGAGCGGCGAGGGGGCAATCGTGATGATGGTGCAATGGAACTCGGCGGCCGTGTTGTCGGTGACGATCTGTCCGCCTGACGATTTCTGCTTGGCCTTGTCGTTGGTGGTGAGGTCGGGGCTGATGACGGCCCACGACTGCCCGTAATTCGTCGTCTTGAACAGGACGTTGCCGCCGAAGTAGACGGTCTTCGGATCCTGCGGCGACAGTAGAATGGGCGCGTTCCAGTTGAATCGGTACTTCTGCGGCGCCATCCACTGACCGCTCGACCCGATGCCGGCCGGGTACGGGTTGATCCCCCACGAGGCGCCCGATCGCGTGTCGGTCAGGCTGATCACCCCGCCCTGCAAATCGGTGTAGACCAGATGCGGATCCTTGAGGTCGGGCACGGCAAAAAACCCGTCGCCCCCGCCGACGTTGATCCACGCGCTTCTGGGCGTCCCCGGGGCGCCTGGCGTCTGGCTCGGGCCGCACCACGTGCCGTTGTCCTGCAACCCGCCGCACAGGTGATACGGCGTCTGCATGTCGTACATCACGTTGTAGAACTGCGTGAACGGAATGTTGTTGACGATGTCGAACGTCTTCCCGGCGTCGTGGCTGATTTGAAAGCCGCCATCGTCGCCGCTGAGGACGCGGCGCGGATTGGTCGGATCGATCCACATCGCCTGGTGGTCGCCGTGCGTCGCGTTGCCGATGCGCGCGAAGGTGCGGCCGCCGTCCTCGGACTTGTAGAGGCTGCCGGCCAGCGCGTACACCGTATTCGGGTTCGCCGGATCGACGCGGATGTCGGCGTAGTAGAACGGCCGGAAGTTGATGTTGGGATCGCGGCTCACCATCCGCCACGTCGCCCCCGCATCGTCGGTGCGCCAGAGTTCGCCTTCGTCTTTGGTTTCGCTCACGACGTACACCGTGTTCGGCTGGCTGCGCGAGACGCTGATGCCGATCCGATCCATCGCCGTTCGCGGCAGGCCCCGGGTGGCGTCGGGCCCGGACAATCGCGCCCACGTGGCGCCGCCATCAACCGATTTGTAGACCGCGGTCTCCCCACCGCCCGATTCGGTAGACCAGGCCCAGCGGCGGAACGTGAACATGCCCGCGTAGACGATGTTGGCGTTGGTCGGATCGATGTCGACGTCCGAGCAGCCCGTGAGATCGTTTTTGTAGAGGATCTTCTTCCACGATTTGCCGCCGTCGCTGGTCTTGAACAGGCCGCGCTCTTCGTTGGGGCCCCACTCGTGGCCCAACGCGGCAACGTAGACCACGTCCGGATTGCGCGGATCGACCACCAGCCTGGTGATCTTGTCCGAATCGGGCAGGCCGACGTTGGTCCAGTGTTCGCCCGCGTCGATCGACTTGTAGATGCCGTCGCCCACCGACGCATCGTTGCGCGGGTTGCCTTCGCCGGTGCCCACATAGATCACGTTGGGATCGGAGGGCGCCACAGCCAGCGCCCCGATCGACACCGTGGTCTGCTGGTCGAATAACGGTTTCCAGGTGACGCCACCGTTCGTCGTCTTGAAGACGCCGCCGTTGGCGCCGGCCACATACATCGTGTCGGGGTCGCCGGGCAGGCCGACAAACACCGGCGTACGGCCCGTCTGGGCGGTGGGGCCGATGTTGCGCCACGCGAGGCGGGTGAGGGCGGCGGCCTCGGCCGCGGGCACCGGCGGCGCACCGACCTGGGCCACCTGGGCGTGGCCGCCGACAGACAGGGCAACGGTCATGCAGGCGCCAATGGCCATAGGCGCCCATCGAAACGGGTGTGTCATGCTCTTCTTGCTCCAAAAGGGTGGACAGGTGCGGTGCGGACAGGCGAGGGGCGTGTGTGCATTGAGCTGGAAAGTCGTCCCACTCTAGCACAGCGGGTCGCCGCCACTCGCGCGGCCTCTGGGGCCGTCGAGTCGGGACGCTGGACCTGACAGGGGCGGCCGACGTCGACCGCCCCGGACGGCGGTCAGTCCCGTTGCGGCGCGGGTGCGGGCTGAGCGCCAGGCAGCGCGGCCCTCACCGCTTTTTTTCCGGCCAGCCGCGCCAGAAGCGCCTTGATCATGTCGCTGGCCTTCATCTCGCGCAGGTCGTCGAAGTACGAGTAGACCACCGGCGTGATGAGCAGCGTCAGAAGCAGGCACAGAATCTGGCCGCCGATAATCGTCACGGCCATCGAGGCACGCGAACCGGCGCCGGCCCCGCGGCCGAACGCGATCGGCATCATCCCCGCCACGATCGACATCGTGGTCATCAGGATGGGCCGCAGGCGCACGTGGTTGGCGGCCATCAGCGCGGCATGGCGCTCCATGCCCTCGGCCCGAAGCGTGTTGGTGTAGTCGACCTGCAGGATCGAGTTCTTCTTGACGATGCCGAAGAGCATCATCAGCCCGATGGCGCTGTAGACGTTGACGGTCATGCCGAACGCCATCAGCGTCAGCAGGCCAGCCGGCACACTGAGCGGCAGCGCCGTCATGATCGTGAGCGGATGGATAAAGCTGTTGAACTGCGAGGCGAGCACCATGTAGATGAACGCAATCGACAGGAAGATGGCGATGACAAAGTCGTTCGACGCCTCGTCGAGCGTCTTGGCGCCGCCGCCGAAGATGGCCTGATACCCCGGTTTGAGGTTGAGCTCGTTGACCTTGATCCTCGCGGCCGCGACCACATCGCCCAGCGGGACTTTGTCGAGGTTGGCGTTCACCGTGATCTGCCGCTGACGGTTGTAGCGGTCGATGGTGGCCGGACCGTAGCCGGGGATCAGCTGCGCCACGTCGCTCACGCGCACGGTCTGTTGCTTGGTCGAGGGCACCAGCAGCAGGGCCATCGCGGCGGGGTTGATGCGGTACTGCTCGTCGAGTCGCAGCTTGACGCTGAACTGGTCGTCGCCTTCCTTGTACTTCGACACTTCCGTGCCGCCCACCAGGGTCCGCAGGCTGGACGCCAGCGAGTCGATGTTGACGCCGAGATCGGCGGCGCGCGCGCGGTCCGTGACGATCTTGAGTTCCGGCTGCGTCGGTTCGTAGCTCCGATCGGTGTCGACGATGCCGGGGATGGTCCGTACCTTGGCCATCAGTTGGGCGGTGTAGTCGACTAACTGATCGATGTCGGGACCCTGGATGACGATGCTCAGCCGGTTGGAGCTGCCGCCTCTGCCGCCGGCCGCCGAGGCGCCAGACAGGTCGGTGCCTCCGGTGACGCTGATGCGGGCGCCGGGGTATTTGCGCATCTTCGCGCGCGCCAGGCGCATCAGATCCTGCTGAGACAGCGTGCGGTGGTCGAGTTCCGTCATCCTGATGTAGAAGTTCGTGCTCGCCGCACCCACGCTGGTGAGCACCGTTTCGACTTCCGGCAGACTCCGGAGCTCAGCCTCGATCGGCCTGATGTACTCGTCGGTGCGGAGAAAACTGGTGCCCTTCGGCAGCTTGATGTTGACGCTGAATTCGCTCTGGTCGTCGTCGGGTACCAGTTCCTTGCCGACGTAGGGGAACAGCAGCGCGACCGACAGCACCACCGCGCCGGCGATGCCAAGCATGATGCCCCGATGGTGCAGCGACCATTCCAGCATCCGCCCGTAGGTCCGGTCGATCCAGGCATACAACCCGCGCGATTTCGTCTGCTTGTGCCCGTCGCTGGCGTCGGACGTGCGCAGCCACCAGGCGCACAGCGCCGGCGTCAGGGTGAACGACACGAACATCGAGATCAGGATGGCGGCGGCCGACGTGATGCCGAAGCTGTAGAAGTAGCGGCCGACCTGGCCGGTCATGAACGCCACCGGCAGGAAGATGACCACCAGCGACAGCGTGGTGGCCACGACGGCCAGCCCGATCTCGGCCGTGCCCTTCATGGCCGCCTCACGCGGCGACACCTTCTTTTCTTCGATGTAGCGGAAGATGTTCTCCAGCACGACGATCGCATCGTCGATCACGATGCCCGTCGCCAGCGACAGCGACAGCATCGTCATGTTGTTGAGCGTAAAGCCCAACGCTTTCATCACGGTGAACGTGCCGATAATTGACGTCGGGATCGCGAGTGCCGCGATGACGGTGATCCGAAGGTTCCGCATGAACAGGAACACCACGAAGCTCGCCAGCAGGCCGCCGAGGAACAAATGCAGCTTGATGTCCTCGAACGAGCGGCGGATGAACCGCGACTGGTCGCGGATCGGCTGCATCTTGATGTCGCCGGGAAGGGATGGCTTGATCCGCTCGAGGCGCGCGATTACGCGGTCCACCACGTCCACCGTGTTGGTGCCGGACTGCTTGCGAATTTGCAGAGAGATGGCGGATCGGCCGTCGACGCGGATCGCACTGCGAGGTTCTTCGACCGTGTCGAGCACGCGGCCGATATCGTTGAACCGCACGACCGAGCCGTCCTTGTACGAAATGATGATCTGGCCGAAATCCTGCACGTCAATCAGCCGTCCCATCGTGCGCAGGGCAATCTCGGACGGGCCGTTGATGTAGGTGCCCCCGGGGATCTCGACGTTTTGGCGGCCCACCGCCAGGCTGACCTGATCCACCGTCAAGCCGTACGCATTCAGCCGATCGGCGTTCAACAGCAACTGGATTTCGCGGTGCCGATCGCCGTTGAACAGCACTTCGCCCACATCCTGCACCGTTTCGAGCACCTGCTTGATGCGCTTGTCGGCGATCTCGGTGATTTCCTTCTGCGTGCGGTCGCCCGAGACCACGATCGTCAGAATCGGCGCGGAATCGGGATCGATCTTGTTGATGTACGGCGGGTTGGTGTCGCGCGGGAACTGGCCGACCACCGTGGCCACTTTGTCGCGGACATCCTGCACGGCGGTTTCGATGTCGCGCTCGAGCACGAAGGTGATCGTCACACGCGACGACCCCTGGTCGGAGGTGGCGCGCAACTCGTCGACGCCGCTGATGCTGTTGACCACCGATTCGACGCGCTTGGTAATCTGCGACTCGATTTCCTCGGCGCTCGCGCCCGGCAGCGACGTCATCACCGTCACGGTCGGGTAGTCGGTCTTCGGCATCAGATCCAGGCCGAGTTCGCGGTACGAGAACCAGCCCATCACGATCAGGGCCGCGGTCATCATCACCGCGAACACCGGACGGTTGACGCTTACATCGGCGAGTTTCACTGCTGTCCTCCGCGCTGCCCTGACCGGCCGCCGCGGCGCCCGCCGCCGCTCCGACCTTCGCCACCCCCCGCCTTGCCGCCTGGACCACTCGCGCCGGCTGCCGGGGTGGCGCCAGCGGCCGCGCCCGCGTCGCCCTCGCCAGCCCGGACCGGCGTGCCGGTGGCCAGATTACTCAGGCTGCTGCCGGCCAGCACCTCGTTGCCCTTCAACCCCTCCACGATTTCGAACGCCTTGCCCTGCTTGCCGCCCAGCGTGACCTGCTGCTGGCGAATCTTCCCGTCCTCGATGACAAACACCGACGACACGCCCGCCAGCGTCGCCACCGCGTCTTCGCTGACTGCGATCACGTTGGCGTCGAGCTGGGTGGTGAGCGTGCCTTTGGCAAAGAACCCTGGTTTGAGGCGACGGTCCTTGTTCTCGACCAACGCCTCGACGACAAACGTGCGGGTCGCCTGATCGATCGCCGGGCTCACGTAGGCCACCTGGCCCTCGAACGTGTCCTTTGGAAACGATTCGACGCGGAACGTCACCGACAGACCGGGGCTGATCAATCCCGCGTAGCGCTCCTGCAGCGCCGTTTTCAACTTGAGCGGGTTGACCTGCACGACCACCGCAACCGGCGCGTTCAGCAGGATATACTCGCCCACCTGCACCAGCCGATCCGCGATGAGGCCGGTGACCGGGGCCTTGATGGCCGTGTCGGCCAGTTTCTTCTTGGCCAGCTCGTACGACGCCCGACGGTCCTGCAGACTCGCCTTCAGACTGCGCGACGAGTCGAAGACGGATTGATAGGTGGCATCGGCCACCTTGAACTTGGTCTGGGCCGTCTCGAGATCGGCCTGCGCGAGTAACCCACGCGCCATCAGCCGCTCGACTCGGGCGAGATTGGCGCGCGCGTCGTCTCGTGTCGCGGCCGCCTGGCGGACCGCCGCGATCTGGTCGTCGGCCGGCAAGTCTTTTTGCGTCGTGCCATTGATGCCGAGCTGCGCTTCGGTCTGGCGCAGCGAACTCTCGGCGCGATCCAGTGCGAATTTCGCCTCGCGCTCGTCCAACTGCACCAGCACGTCGCCCGCTTGCACTTCGCTGCCGATTTGAATCGGCACCGCCCGGACCACGCCCGCCGCCTCGCTGCTGACTTTCGCCTGATCCAGCGAAAGCAGCGTGCCAGACAACTCGACTTTGCGCTGGACCGAGATTCGCTGCAGAGTGACCGCTTTGACCGCGACCCCTTCGCGGGTTCCCCGTCCGGCCTGCGCCGCCGGTTTGTTACACCCGATCAACCCGACGACCGGCACGAGCACGGCGAGCAGGCCAATCACGGCGGAACGCCTAGAACAACAGTCGATCAGGGGACGTGGCATAGTGAATAGGCTGCAAACAAGCATGGTTTATCGGGTCGTTGGGGACAGCCCGCACTCGGGCGGTCTGCGTGTGCACGATCGGGGCAAAACACACCCCTCCCAACCAATTAGGATATACGACGTGCCGGCTCAAGTGTTTACAGTCGTTCGGGCCAGAACCGAAGTGCCGCCAAACCCGAACCGTGCGACAATGCCGTTCGCCAAGTCACCAGACAGGTAGCGCCCTATGACCACTCAACCGATCGCACCAACCCCGTCGGTCACGCACCCGGCGGGCCTCTATGTGCTGTTCTTCACCGAACTCTGGGAGCGCTACAGTTTCTACGCGTTGATGGCGCTTCTCACGCTCTACATGAGTGAGAAACTGGAGTTCTCGGTCGAGAAGACCGCCCAGGTCTACGGCGCGTTCCTCGGGGCGGTCTATTTTCTGCCCCTGCTCGGTGGCTTCCTCGCGGACCGCTGGCTCGGGTTCTACCGGGCCGTGATTATCGGCGCCGTCCTCATGGGGATCGGCCAGTTCGTGCTGGCGACAGGCGGCGGCCAGACCTTTTTCCTCGCACTCGGCCTGATCGCGGCCGGCACGGGCATGCTCAAGCCGAACGTTTCGAATATCGTGGGCGGCCTCTATACCGACCGGCCTCAACTGCGCGATGCCGCGTTCAACATCTTTTACATGGGGATCAATACCGGGGCCTTCATCGCGCCGCTGGTGGTGAGCTGGTTGCGCCAGTACTACGGGTGGAACGCGGCGTTTATGTCGGCGGCCGTGGCGATGATTTTCGCCGTCGTCGTGTTCACCCTGGGGAAGCGCTATCTGCCCGCCGCGGCCCAGAAGACCGACCGGGCCGCCGAGGAGGCCGGGGGGCCATCGGCCGACGCCTTTATCCGCATCGTCGCGCTGCTGGTGGTGTTCGTGATCGTGATCGCGTTCTGGGTGGCGTTCTATCAGAACGGGTTGACCCTGACGTTCTGGGCCAAGAACAACACCGCGACCTCCATTGCGCCGGAGACGTTCCAGTTCGTCAATCCGCTGGGCATCATCCTGTTTTCGCCCCTGCTGGTGATGCTGTGGAGCGCGCTGCGCAAGCGCGGCAGCGAGCCGTCGACGGTCAGCAAGATCATCCTCGGCATGCTGCTGACCGCTGCGACCTTCGGGATCATGGCCGCCGCGGGCTGGGCCGGGGGGGATACCGGCCGGGTGTCAGCCGGATGGCTCGTGTCGGCGTATCTGGTGATCGCGCTGGGCGAAATTTGTCTGAGTCCCATGGGGCTGTCGTTGGTGACCAAGGTCGCGCCGCCCAGGCACCGCGGGACCATGATGGGCGCCTGGTTCGTCGCAACCGCGGCGGGCGGCTACCTGTCGGGGTTCGTGGGCCAGTACTGGGAGAAGATGTCGCACAGCCAGTTCTTCATGCTGGTGGCCGGGCTGTGCCTGGTCGCCGCCGCGCTCACCGGGTTTGCGAAGGCGAGACTCGACAAGGTGTTCGCCGGCGCGGGAGCGTAACCGCGTCGAGCAACCGCGCGGGCTAGTGGCTCGGCGGTTGCCGGACGGCGCTGCGGTCGAACAGGGTGAAGTTGTCGGCGTGCCATCCGGCCGCCACGCACCGAGCGATCTCGGAGTCGCGCCAGTCCCAGATCCGCTCGTGCTGCAGATCCACGTCTTCGGGATCGGTGTTCCACGTGGTCGCCGAATAGCAGAAGGCGCCGACCGCGGAGACCGCGATCGACCAGGCCAGTAGCGCCGTCGCCACGGCCCTGAGCCGCCGCCGCCCCCAGACCCACGCCGTGCCGACGGCCGCAAACGGCACCAGCATCGGCAGCAGGTCGAGCAGGTAGCGCGGCCCGTACGTGTAGCCCGCCCACCAGACGCTGAAGGCCGCATACGTGGCAAATTGAGCGACGGCGGCCGCGCCGATCCACCGGAGCCCGCGCGCCTCCTGGCTCGCGCCCCGCAGCGCCGCCCATCCGGCTGCCACAACGATGACGGCAGGGCTGAAGACGAGCAGGCCGCGATTCGGACTCGCCAGCAAGCCCCACGCACCGACCCAGGGCTCTCGGCTCAACGTGCCCGCCACCATGTGCGATTCCGGCATCGTGGCGAGCATCTCAAGCCGTGGCCCGAGCGGGTGCCCGTACCATGCGATGCCAAGCACAGCGGTGCCCGCCGCGGCGGCCGCCAGCGGCCACAGGCCCGCAGCCCGTCGCCAATTCCCCGTGCGCACGATCGCCGCCAGCGCCAGGATGGCGATCGCCGGCGCCACTTGAGCGCGGGCCATCCCCGCCAGACCCAAGGCCAGACCGATCGCCCACAGCCGAACAGGGGAGTCCGCATCGCGATCGAGCAACCACACCGCGGCCATCAATCCGAAGATGGCCGTTTCGTGCTGCCACAGTGTTTGACTCGCCGTCGGCCACAGGCCGGTGCCCAGACCGAACCCAACGGCCACGGCGACCGCCTGCGCGTCGGTCGACCGCCGTCGGGCCGTGAAAAACGCCAGGACGGTGGCCAGCGCCGTCAGCAGCGATGCCGTAAGTTTGGCAACCAGCGACGCGGCTCGGGGCGCCTCGAGATCGACCAGTCCGGTCGCATGCAGCACCACTCCCACCAACGCGGCCTCCGCTGCGGGTGCAAAGGAATACGCCGACCGGAAATGACCGCCGCCGGTGGCCACAATCGCGGGCCATCCCTCGTACTCTGGCGTTTCGGCGACGGCATGATCGAGCAGGAACGTATGGCGCAGGACGGCCTCTTTTGCAGCAAGCCGCGAGGGCACCGAGTCGCCCACGTCGATTTCGCGGCCATTGGCGTTGTAGATCAGGAACACCGCTACGCCGATGAGGGCGGCGATGCGCCAGGTCCGCGACGAGCGCTTACTGGACATCTCGGCTTTCGCTCACCGTTCGCTGGTGGCGCGAGGCGTTGGCTTCGGTTCGGGAGGGGACGCATGGTGTGACTTGCAGAGGACGCCCCCACGGTTCAGTCTTCGAAAAAACCGACGATTTCAGGCCCGCCGCCGCATAACGCCAATTGGCATCGAAGATGCAATCGGTAGGGTAGCATGTCCATGAGGAGATTCCCGATGCGAACCAAGAACGCGATCATCGTTGGCAGCCTGGTTGTGGCCGTCCTCGCCGCGACAATCCAGACCTCGGAGGCACAAGGCCGTGCTTCGCGTGGGCGCGACCACCGCGGGTCTCGCGTCGCCGCCCGCGTGGCCACCGCCATCGTCGTCGGAGGCTTGCTCGGCGCGTTCTTCGAGACTCGAAGCCCCTACTACTGGGACGACCAGCGCTATCCACCCTATGGCTATCCCCCGTACGACTACCCGCCGTACCGATATCCGCCGTACCGCTCTCGCATGATGTCGACCTCGGCCCAAGTGCGCGTCCAGATCGAGCCGTCGTCGGCCGAGGTGTACGTGGACGGGTATCTTGCAGGAAACGTCAGCGATTTCGACGGATTCTTCCAGCGGCTATACGTCTCGCCGGGTGCGCACGAGATCGTCGTGTATCAGGAGGGCTTCCGGAGTCTGGTCCGCCGGATGTACTTCTCGCCGAATTCGAGCCTCAGGATTCACGAGCGGCTCGAGCGGCTGGCGTTGGGAGAGCCGGTACCGTCTCGTCCGGTTCCCGCCGACGATCCGCAGGGGCTTAGAGACGCGCCGTCATCGCCCTACGGCCCCCCGGGTGGAGGCTACGACGAGCCCGCGCCGGGGCAGGGGCTGTCTGCGCGTCCGATGGCGCCCGCCGAGGCGGCGGTTGGCCAGGTGTCGGTGCGCGTGCAACCCGGCGACGCCGATGTCGTGATTGACGGCGAGCTGTGGCAGCGTGCGCAGGGGCTCGACCGGTTCGCCGTAACCCTGCCGGCCGGCGCGCACCGGGTCGATGTCCGCAAGCCCGGGTTCGTGCCGTTCTCCACCGATGTCACCGTCAAGGCAGGCGAGACCCTTACGCTCAACGTCAGCTTGAGCGCGCGGCAATAACTGGCCGACGCGAGCGTGATACGCTACTGGCGCCAACCCCACATGCCGGTTGTGCGCCCCGCCATGCCACAAGCCTCCCATCACGCCCGTGTCGCCGCGCAGGAATTCCTGAAGATTGCCGGCGACTTCAGCCTCGGCGAATTGGTGACCGAGGCGGCACATCCGCGCTCGATCGACTTGAGCCACACCGCGAAAACCAGTGCGGCCAGCGGCTTGGCGACCTTGTTCGATATCGACCGGGACGTGATCGCCAAGTACGACGTGTGGTCGCAGTCGGCGCAGCCCGCGCAGTTGGCTGACGCCTGTGCCGACGCGCTTCGGCGAGGGCGGCGTCTTTTCTTCACCGGGTGCGGAGCGACCGGGCGCTTGAGCATTCAACTCGATGCCATCTGGCGGCGGTTCTGGCAGCGCCGCCGGGAGGAGGGACGGTCCGAGCCCAGCCCCGATCGGTGGGAAGGCCGCACCTGCAGCGTGATGGCTGGTGGCGACTTCGCGCTGATCAAGTCGGTGGAAGGCTTCGAGGATTTTGCGCCCTTCGGCCGTCAACAGATCCGCGATCAGGGCCTGGCGGCCGGCGACGTGGTGTTCGCGATCACCGAAGGCGGCGAAACCTCGTTTGTGATTGGCACCGCGTGGCAGGGCCTCGAATCGGGCGCCCGCGTGTTTTTCGTCTACAACAATCCCGACGACGTGCTCCGGGCGCACGTCGTGCGCAGCCGGGACGTGATCGACGAACCACGTATCGAGAAGGTGAATCTGACGACCGGACCGATGGCGATCACCGGCTCGACGCGCATGCAGGCGACGAGCATCCAGTTGCTGGCGATGCTGACGGTGCTCGAGATGACGACGCGGATGATGCTCGCCGACGCCGGTGTATCAGACGCCCGCGTCGGGCCGGCCGCCGCCGTGCCGGCCGAGGTGCGGCGCGATGTGGCCCTGGTCCACGCGGAGCTGGCGAGCGAACGGATCCTCGATCCGCTGGCCCGCCTGGTGGAGGCAGAAGAAGCCATCTATCGCGGCGGCCGGCGCACGTCGTACTTCGCGGCCGAACTGGCCGTCGATGTGCTGACCGATACGACCGAACGCAGCCCGACCTACTGCACGCCCTCGTTCCGCAAGTGGGATGACGCCACCGCGGTCGAGTCGTGGGCCTTTCTGTTTGTGCCGGAGGCGACCACCGACGCCGCATGGCGTCGCGTCCTGTCGCGCCAGACTCAGACCATCGCGTGGACGGCCGATCAGCTTCGGGAGTGGCTCGACGAGAACGCCGCCGTGCAGCAGCAACACGTGCTGGACGCGATCGGGCGGTCCGAGTTGATGCGGTTTCGCATCGGCCTCGACGGCCTGGCCTATCGGCCGTTCCGGCCCGGTGACGGGGCGATCGCGGTGGCGTCTGGTGCCGACCTGGCGTTGGCGTTAACGGCGTCCGGGGGGCTGGCCGTGGCGCTGGCGGGGGCCAGATCGGCCGGGGCACTGACGGCGCTGGTCGGAGTGGGCCCCTCGGCGATGCTCGAGAGACTGACCGGGTCGGTCGCGTGTGCGCAGGCCGACGTCGCGGTGTTCCTGCGGGTGCCCGACACCGCCTACCTGCTCGACCCGATCTCGCGGGTCGGCGCGAAGATGTTGCTCAACGCGCTGTCGACGTGCACCATGGTTCGGCTGGGGCGGGTGCTCGGGAATCGGATGATCTGGGTCGTGCCGAGCAACCTCAAATTGATCGACCGGTCTACCCGCTACATCCGCGATCTGGCGGGTGTGTCCTACGAAACGGCATGCCTCGCCTTGTTCGAGGTGATTGAGTACATCGAGCCGCGTCGCCGGGCCGGCCAGGCCTATCCGGCGCCGGTCGGGGTGGCCGTGATGCGACTCAGGCATGGTCTCGATCTGCCGGACGCCGAGCACCGGTTGATCGAGGAATTGACCTGAGCCGGCAGGCTCGGCCCGGATCAGGCGGCTCGCGGGGCGGCCGCTCCGGTGTAGACTGGCGGCACGTGAAGACGAGGACGGGAAGCCGATGAAAGCCCTGAAGCGACACCGTCAGACCAATATTCCCTACGCGGAAAGCGATACCTGGCGGACCTTGTTCGTCCGCAAGAAGGATCTGCGGCCGGGGGATTTTTTCCTGACGTCGTACCCGGCTCCGACCAGCGCCGCCGCGAAGGCCGCGTCGGCCGATGGCCCCTACTCGCATATGGTGCTGGTCCTCAATAACTCGTTTGTGCTCGAATCGGCTCCCGATGGGGTGTTCTTCTCGTCGTTGTGGCCCTTCCGGTTCGAACGCGACCACCGCGAGCCGTTCTTGTGGAATTGTCTCGTGCAGCTCGAGCAGCCGCCCTCTCGGCTCGGTCACTTCAGGCACCGGGCCATCTACCGGCTTGAGCCGGCGGCCCTCGAACGCACGCTCGACGCCCTCGCGGCGCAGCAGATTGCCAATCTGTACCCGGCGCCGGCCGTCGCCCTGCATTCGGGATCCGAGTCGCTGTCAAAGCTGGTGCGCGTGCCGGAAGGCGGCACCAGGAAACCGGAAATCGCCGACGCCGGCGCGTTCTGCGCGGAGCTGGCGGCGAAGTTTCTCGCCGAGTTGCGGCTGCCGCTGCTGGGTGATGACGACGGCGCGGGGCCCATCACGCCGAACACGCTGGCGCGATCGCCCCACATCAAGTTCATCGAAGACAGTCTCTGCGAACCCGACGAACATGCCGAGGTCAACGAGACGTTGCTCGAAGAATTGCTGCCTATTGTCCGGCTGGCGCCGCGCAGGGCATTGCTGGTCTCATCGGCACCGGCCCTCGCCCCGCGCAGGGGCCGCGGCGGCGGCGACGACGACGACGATCCGAGCGAGCCGCCGGCGCTTCCACGCAGGCGGCCGCGCTCGTCGGCGTCCTGACGGAACTGAAGCGACGTCCTATTTCTGGCGTCCACGTCCCGGCGGGCCCGGGTAGCGCGACGGTCCGCCTGGTCCGGATCGCGAGGGTCTCGCCCCGCCCGGTCCTGACGAACCGGGCCGCGATCCGCCCGAGCCGGCCGGGCCTGGTCTGGCCCCGCCGGACCCCGACGGCCCGGGCCGCTGTCCACCGGCCCCGCCAGGTCCCGAATGCCCCGGCCGAGCGCTTCCCGATCGGCCGCCGGCCGATGGCGAATTGCCCGAGCGCGGGTATTGGCCACCGCCCGATGCCGGGCGGCCGCTCGATCGGCTGGGAGATTGGCCGCGCGGCCGTCTGTTGGCGCGCATCGCGGCGAGGCGGTCGGCCAGCGGAATCTCAAGCCGTTCCTTGGCCACCGCGTTGTAGTCGAAATCGGGGACCGTGACGCGAGGCAAACGCTTGCCGATGGCCTGCTCGATCCGCCGCAGGTCGGTCTCGTCTTCGCGCGCCACGAGGGTAAACGCGTCGCCGACCGCATCGGCTCGTCCCGTGCGGCCCACGCGATGGATGTAATCGTCGGGCACCTTGGGCACGTCGAAGTTCACGACATGTCCGAGTTCCTGCACGTCGATCCCGCGCGCCGCAATGTCGGTGGCGACCAGCACGCGGTGCGTGCCGCTCTTGAAGCCCGCCAGCGCCGCGTTCCGCTGACCCTGGGACCGGTTTCCGTGAATCCGCTCCGCCGAGATGCCGTGCTGGACCAGATACTCGGCAAGCCGATTGGCCCGGTGTTTCGTGCGGGTGAAGACCAGCGCGTCCTGAATGTCGCCGCGCTGGAGCAGGGCGACCAGGAGCGCCGATTTCAGGTGCTGCTGCACCGGGTACACGGCGTGCGTGATGCCAACCGCGGGCGCCTGTTTTCGTTCGAGCTGGATCATGACCGGCGATCGCAGCAGTTCGCGCGCCAGCCCCAGGATCTCGTTTGGCATCGTGGCGCTGAAGAACAACGTCTGCCGCCGAACCGGCAGCAGACGCAGGATGCGGCGGATGTCGGGCAGAAACCCCATGTCGAGCATCCGGTCCGCCTCGTCGAGCACCAGATACTCCAGGCCCGCCAGCTTCGCGTACGACTGGCGCGTGTGATCGAGCAACCGGCCCGGCGTGGCGATGATCACGTCGGTGCCGCTGCGGAACGCGTGTTCCTGCGGGCCCATGCCGACCCCGCCAATCACGGCGGCGCCGGTGACCGAGGTGTGGACCGCCATGTCGTTGAGGGCCTCGAGGATCTGGATCGCCAGTTCGCGCGTCGGCGTCAGCACCAGCGCGCGCGTGGTCTTTCGCGGTTTGTTGATCAACCCGTTGATGATCGGCAACAGGAAGGCCGCCGTCTTGCCGCTGCCCGTCATGGCGCACGCAAGCACGTCCTTCCCTTCGAGGGCGGGCGGAATGGCTTCGGCCTGCACGGGAGTCGGGCGCGCATAGCCGAGTTCTTTGATCGCTTTGAGCAGGCTGGCGTCGAGCTGTAAGCCGGTGAATGGCACCGCGCGGTCCTTTGAAATGGGCGCCGTCCCCGGATAGGCGGGCGCCGTTGAGCGGGCGGGGTCACACCAACGCGGTCCGCATCCACGTGCAGCACCGGGACCGCGATTCAGTGAAAGACCGAACGTCCTAGCATGTCACACCACGGGCGCGGCCGCCTAACCGCGTCCAGAGCGGCACGTCGGCCCCATGGCCGGGGCGTGCGAAAGGGGAGGGGGCCGCCGGGCGACGCACCCTCATGGGGGCGCCGCCACGGCGGGATACATCAGGGACGGTTACGGACCGACCTTCCAGTTCACGTTGCCCTTGTCGTCGGTCATCGTGATGATCACCGGCGCGGTCTTGCCGTCGGCGGTCTTGGCGGTGCACTCGAAGGTTTTCCCGGTGATCGAGACGCGGTATTTGCCGCCGCACGACACGGTGGCGTCCACCGACGCCTGCTGCTTGAGGCCGGTGACGATCTGGGTTTCCAGCGCCAACAGATCCATCAGGTTCTCGGTGTTCTTCACTTTCCAGTCGATGTGCGCATTGGCGTCGGTCTGCGTCACCGTCACTGTGAGCGTGCCGCCCGACTGCACCGCCGCGGTGCACTCGAAGCTGTCGCCGGCCTTGGCCTCGCGGCTCTCCGGGCAGGTGAGCGACGAGATCGTCACGCCGAGCTTTTCGTTCAACCCGGCGCTGATCGCCGTTTTGACCGAGTCCACGTTGAGTGTCTTGGTGCAGGCCGCCATCAGCAGCAGGGGGACGATCGCCATCTTTCTCATGCGCACTCCTTTAGTCTGGTTGGTCGTTCGACCCGACGCGATCCCCGAGCCGTGTCCACGGGCCGTGCGACGGGCTCGGACAGGACGACGCCGGAGTGGCGGCGCCGACGCGGATCGTGACCGGGTGGGTCCGTATGACGAAAGTATAGCAAAGTGCCCGGCGTTCAGTCCTTCGATCCGAAGTGATACGAGATCAGCTTCCAGGTGCCGTTTTCCTGGACGAGGCTGAATGAGGCGGGCACCGTCGTCCCGGCTTTGAGCGTCACCGTTCCGCCGAGTTTGGCGCCGCTGGTATCGATGCTCCGGTCGCTGAACGTCGTGCTGGCGATGGCAAACAAGGAGGGATTCGCCTTGACCGTCGCGGTAAACGCGGCGAGGGGCTGGCTCTCCTTGAGCGGGACCGAGAAGTAGTCGTGGGCCCGGGCGTAATCGCCGGCCGCGGCGGCGTCGACAAACGATCGGACGACCTGCTCGGGGCCGGCCGTCAGCGTCTTGACGGTGAAGAACAGGATGACCACGCCGACGATCACCAGCACGAGCAGTGCGCCGCAGCCGATGCCGATCCGCTTTCCCCAGCCCATAGTGACCTCCCGTTCGAGTGAGCGACGGCGCCTGATTGGGCGCGTGGTTGCCTGAGTATACGCCGCCGGAGGGCGAACCTGGCATGGAGTGCGCGTCGGGGTGGCGGGGCGGTGGTGGCCGGTGCGGCGCCGCCCCTCGCGTCGTGCGGCCGCGCGTGCGATCCGGCGCGGGGCGCATAACCGTAAAACCGTAAAACCTTATAAACGGTAAGAAATCAACACGGTAGAACGGTAAGAGGGATATAGGGCTTGACGGCAACCCGTATAGCCGCTATCCTGTCGCCCCATGAGCCCGCGCACCAACCAGAAACACCAGGCGATCCGCCAGGGGCGCGGCGTCAAGACCACCATCGAGCTGCCAGAGGCCGTGTGGCGGGCCGCCAAGATCCGCGCCGTCGAGGACTACACCGACCTCCGCACCGTCGTGATCGCCGCCCTCGGCGCCTACCTGCGCATCACCATCGCCTCCGACCGCCATGCATAAGCCCGGCCTCCGCCAGCCCGCCAGCCTCGGTAAACGGCTCCTGGTGCCGCTGGGGATCGCGTGTGTCGCCCTCATCGTGCTGGTCGGCGTGCCCGAGGGCCTCAGTGTGCTGGACGCCCGCCAGAAGGCCCGGACCCTCACCGCCGAGATTGCCCGCCTCCGGCTCGACAACCGCGGACTTCGCGAACGGGTTCGCAGTCTGCGCGAGGATCCCGCCGCCATCGAAGACGTCGCCCGGCGCGAACTGGGCATGCTCCGCCGCGGCGAAGTGCTCTTCATCATCAAAGACGTGCCGACCCGGTCGAAGTAGACCACCGCGCCCGCGCTCCTGCCATCGCCTGAGATATACTGTCGGCATACATCCGCATCCCGACCTGTGCTCCCGCTGGCTGCTGCGGCGGTGTGGCCGTGGCCGACCGCGAGGCCGGTGCAGGGGCGCCGAACGATCGACCGAGGGCGCGTGACCGACGCTGCGAACGACTCGATCCGAATCGCACCGCTCCAGGTGGCGGTGCGGCTGGCGGCCGCGGCCCTTCCGCTCGTCTGCTGGCCGGATCTGCCTGCCCCATTCTCGTCGCCAAAACGCTGGCTGCTCTGCGGGACCGTCGCCGTCCTGCTGCCCGTGCTGACGTGGCGAGTGTGGCGCAGCCCCAGCCGCGCGAGCACGGGGGCCGATGTCGCCCCGTCGCCAGTCGCTCCCGGCCTTCAGCTCGTGCTGGCGGTGTGGCTGGCCTCGTTCGCGGGCTCTGCCCTGGCCGCGCCAGACGTGTCGCCCGAGGCGCTCCTGCTGGGCGTGGTCGGCCCGTTGTGGGGACTGGTAGTGGCGCTGGCCGCCATGCCTGTCGCCGCCCTGTCCGGCGCCCACGTGGCGGGGACCGCCGCCATGGCGTGCATCGCCATCAGTCAGTGGGCCGGCGCCGACCCCATCGGATGGCTCGGCTGGACGCCGGGCGTCGAAGGCGGCGCCATCCGGCTGCGCGTCTACGGCACGCTGGGCAATCCGAACTTTGTCGCCGCGCTGGCGGCCATCACCATTCCGCTGGCCTGTGCTCGCGCCATTGCTCAGGACGGCGGGTTTCATCGGCGCCTGTGGGCGGGCGTCGCGGTGGTCGTGCTCGTCACCGGGCTCGTGGTGACAGGC
>Ga0194060_10000072_pt1 | contig 69335 bp, 69 predicted proteins | sample SepL225m_MetaG_FD_163427 | JGI IMG/M metagenome (GOLD analysis project Ga0194060, IMG submission 163427) | Anoxic zone freshwater microbial communities from boreal shield lake in IISD Experimental Lakes Area, Ontario, Canada - Sep2016-L222-5m | ecosystem: Environmental > Aquatic > Freshwater >... | reverse complement strand
TATCTGGGCCGTTTGAGCCGCGGCCCCGCCCCACCCGACCAGCAGCAGCAACGCCGTCCACCGCACAACCCTCACCACCCGCCCGACCCGCGCCAACCCGCACAAAGACTGCATGCTCATACGTTGACTGCTCCACTTCTGCACCGTCGCCACCGTTACCGCGTCGAGTCCGGCTGATCGAGTTCCGCTTTCAGCAGCCGAGCCAGCTCGGCCTGTTCGCCGTCCGACAACGAGTCGACCGCCCGATCCGCCGCGCCGATGGTTCCCGCCAGCTCGCCCCCAGCCGGTTCTGTCGCCGCGAGATCGGCCGCCACGCCCGAGACCACGTTCCACGCTTCGTCGACCGCCGGGCCCGAGACCAGCACCTCCTCAACCGGCGCGACACCACCAGCAACATCTCCGCCGCGCGGCACCTCCCGGCCCGTGCCCTGCCACGCCGCGGCTGCCAGCAGGACGCACACCACCACCAGCGATCCCGCCGGCAGCGCTCGCCATGACGAATTCCAGCCGCTCCACGAGCCGCTCCACCATCTGCTCCACCAGCTGCCCGGGTCCGGCGCCCGGCGCACCGCGGCGCCCACGCGAACCGAGAGTTGGCGCATCGCGTCGGCCGGCGGCTCGGCACCCTGGTCGGCCGCCGCCCACTCGGTGCTGGTCCGCAGCGCGGCCACCATCGCACGACAGCGGTCGCACGACTCTGCGTGGCCCACGACGGCCGGACCGGCGCAGCCGTCCAACACATCGACGACGTCTTCGGGAACCAGATGCTTCATTCGTCTCACTCGCGGTTGACGCCCGTGAGGGCCCGTTTGAGATTGGTGAGCGCGTGGAACAGATTGGCTTTCGCCGCCCCCTCCGAGGTGCCTAGAATGCCGGCGATCTGCTTGTGGGGCAACTCCTGGAAGATGCGCAGAATCAGCGTGGCGCGCTGCTTGCGCGGCAACTTCGCCACGGCGGCACGGACGCGACACGCTCGCTCGCGGCGAAGAACCGCGTCCACCGCGCTTTCGCCCCCTGCCGCGATCGGCGCGGCGTCGTCGAGCGAGGCCAGAAACCGGGTCCGGACCGACACCTTGTTAAGGCACACGTTGACGCCGATCCGGTAGAGCCAGGTCGCCAGCGACGCGTCTCCCCGAAATCGGCGCAGGCCGCGGTAGGCGCGAAAGAACACGTCCTGCGACAGGTCCATCGCGTCTTCGTGGCGCCCGACAAAGCGATAGCACAATTGATAGACGGATCGACGGTGTCTCTCGACGATCTGATCGAAGGCCTCGGTGCGACCGTCCAGACAGATCCGGACCAGCGTGGCGTCGTCGCACGCCTCGAGCCGGGCGCGGTCATCGGAGCTGACGCCGCCGTCGCTCACGGCGACACCGGGCCACCGGACTCCGAATCGTTCGACGGCACACCCGGCTGCCGCGTCCGCCATTTGCCCTCGGATTCTTTCGCTTCGGCCCGACCGCGCATCAGTCCCGATGTCTTTCCGACCGCAGGGAGCAGAGATTCGCCCGCCGCATGTGTGAATAGACCGAGTGGGCCGGCCAAAGGTGACATGGCGTGCCGATGGTAACACGCCGTTTGACTTTCGCCTTTCCTTTGCATAGAGTGCAGGGTCGACGCACTCAGGAGGGCGACCCCGTGGCATTACCACTCACCCGACGCCAACGCGAAATTCTCGACTACCTCGGCGAGTTCATCCAGCAGCACGGCTACGCGCCGAGCCTCGAAGAGATCGGCCGACGCTTTGGGTTGTCGTCGCTGGCCACGGTGCACAAGCACCTGACCAACCTGCAGGAGAAAGGGTTCATCCGGCGCGCGTGGAACCGCAGTCGCTCGGTCGAACTGGTCCCGACCCGGGGCGGCGGGCGGGCCGTCGAGCTGCCGTTGCTGGGTTTTGTGGCGGCCGGCGCGCCGATCGAAGCGGTGGCGACCTCCGAGTCGATCGCGGTGCCCGAGGATCTGGTGGGCAAACGCGACACGTACGTGCTCAAGGTCCGGGGCGATTCGATGATCGATGAACAGATTCGCGACGGCGATTATGTCGTGGTCGAGGATCGCAAGACCGCCGAAAATGGCGAGATGGTGATTGCGCTGCTCGGCGGGTCGGACGTGACGCTCAAGAAGTTCTACCGCGAGGATGGGCGCATCCGGCTGCAGCCGGCCAACCCGACCATGCAGCCGATCATGGTGGCACCCGAACATGTGCAGATTCGGGGCGTGGTTGTCGGCGTCATGCGGAAGTACTAAACGAGGCCGCTCTCCACTTTCAAGCGGCCGGGAGTTTTGCCATGGCTGACGAAGCGCGTCAAGTCAATTTCACGATCGTGGCCGCCGAATCGGGCGGTCCCGAGCGGACGTACTCGAATTTCTGTGCCGTTTCTCACACCCCGTTCGACTTCACGCTCACCTTCTGCGAGGTGCTGCCGTTGTCGGAGCAGGATCTCAAGCAGGCCGAAGCCGACCACCTGGTCCGCGCGCCGGTGCGCGTCAAGGTGGTGGTCCCGGTCCAGGTGCTGCCGAGCCTGATCTCGGCGCTCCAGGATCAATTCCGGTCGTACAACGAATCGTACGCGAATGTCGGCTGGTCGAAAGGGCCGGTCCACTAGGCGCGTGGGCGCCGAATCCGGAGGCCAGATTCTCGTGAAAGCTGCGCGAGACGTCCGGGGCATCCTCGAAGTCCTCGCGCGTCAGCACCCTGGTGCCGACACGGAGCTGCGCTACACCACCGCCTTCGAACTGCTGGTCGCCACGGTGCTGGCGGCGCAGTCGACCGATGTCGGGGTCAACAAGGTCACGCCGTTCTTGTTCGCCCGCTATCCCGACGCGGCGGCACTCGGGCAGGCGTCGCAAGACGACGTGGAACGGCTCGTCAAGTCGACCGGCTTTTTCAGACAAAAGGCCCGCGCGATTATCGGGCTGTCGCGCGCGCTGGTCGATCAGCACGGCGGGCAGGTGCCTCGCACCATGGAGGCCCTGATCCAGTTGTCGGGCGTTGGACGCAAGACCGCCAACGTCGTGCTCGGGCACGCGATGGGTGTGCCGGGCCTTCCCGTCGACCGTCATGTGCTGCGCGTCAGCAACCGGCTCGGCATCGCCTCGTCGGACGATCCGGACCGGGTCGAGCAGCAGCTCACCGGGGCGCTCTCGCCCGACTGGTGGACGCTGGCCGCCGACACGCTGACGCTTCACGGACGCCGGATCTGCAAGCCCAAGCCGCTGTGCGAGACGTGCGCGGCCAACGCGCTCTGCGACTTCCGGCGAGCGACCGGGCGGGCTGCCCGAGCCCCGGTGGCGCACCCCGCGAGGCCGGCGGCTACGCGGCCCACACGGCGACCTCCGGCGGGCGGTCGCCGACCAAAGCGCGCCCGATGACCCGCGCCCGTTTCGAACAACTCGTCGCCAGCGCGGTCAAGACGATTCCCAGGCGATTCAAGCACCAGCTCAAGAATCTGGCCATCATCGTCGAAGACGAGCCCGACGACGACCTGCTTGAGGAAATGGAAATCGATCCGCCCGACACGCTCTTCGGCCTCTATCAGGGCACGCCGTTGACCGAGCGCCGGTGGGATCACGGCAATGTGCTGCCCGATCGGATCGTGCTGTACCAGGATCCGATCGAGGACGCCTGCGAGTCCGACGACGAGGTGGTCGCCACGGTGGGCGAAACCCTGATTCACGAAATCGGTCACTATTTCGGGATGAGCGAAGAGGAACTCGAAGCGATCGAAGATCGGTACTGGCGTGGCGAAGAAGAGGACGCCGACCAGGACGATTCGGGACGGGACCAGTGACGCCCGCCCGCAAGCGCTTCGGCCAGCACTTTCTCGAACCGGCCTGGGTTGACAAAGTCCTGGCAGCGGCGGGCCCGCTGCCCGGCGATCACTTTCTCGAAATCGGTCCGGGGCGCGGCGCGATGACAGTTCCGCTCGCCGCGCAGGTGGCACGTGTCACCGCGGTCGAACTGGATCGCGACCTGGTGAGCTGGCTGGCGCCTCGGATGCCCGCCAACGTCGGCGTGGTGTCTGGCGACTTCCTCACGCTTGGGACCGAGGCGATGTTGGCCGGCGCGGCGCCCGCACAACCCATTCGGGTGATTGGCAACCTGCCCTACAACGTCTCGTCGCCGATCTTGTTCCGCCTGCTCAGCCTGCACCGCGAAACCGGACGGCTCGTCGACGCGTCGCTGATGCTGCAACGCGAGGTGGCCGACCGGATCGCCGCCAAGCCCGGGTCGCGTGAAACGGGAGTGTTGTCGCTGATGGTCCAGCTCGATGCCGACGTGGAGACGGTCCTGACGTTGCCGCCCGGCGCGTTTCGCCCGGCCCCGAAGGTGTGGTCTGCCGTCGTACGCGTCCGCTTTCGGCCCCCGGCCATAACGTTGACGCCCGACTCGCGGCGGTTGTTCGAAACGGTGGTTCGGTCGATGTTCGCCCAGCGCCGAAAATCCCTGTCCAACGCCCTCAAGCCCCTGGCCTCGTCGATGGGCCGCGACCCGCGAACGGTCCTGCAGTTGGCGGGGATCGATCCGGTGCGTCGCCCCGAAACGCTGCATCTGTCGGAACTGGCGGAACTTGTCGTGATTTTGGGGTCGTCGGCCGGATCTTCTATGGTATAGTTCGCCTGTCGTTTGGCTGGATCCTACCTGCCTTCAAGGCTTTCCCAGCGGCCCTGACAGGTCCAGATCGAGCCGATGCCCCCGGCGGACGCCTTGTGTCCGCTGGCGCGGTGCGTCGATTCGCCCTCCCAGGGCCGAATGGTGCACACGGGTGTCGCTTGGTCACGAAGCGTGGACGTCCGGGTTTCGGGTTGAATCGTTGACACAGAGATCATCTGGCCCGCAGCGGGTGTGCTGTTGCCGGGTCGCGAGGGGACGGTGATGTCCGACCAGTCGGCTGCCCCGCTGTCTACCCAGCCCCTGCTCGAAGTGGTGCCGCTTGGCGGCCTCGGCGAGTTCGGCCTCAACATGCTGGCCGTCTCGTACCGCGACACGCTGGTGGTGGTGGATGCCGGGTCGATGTTTCCGGAGCCCGAACTGCTCGGCGTGGACCTGATCATCCCCGATCTGACGTACCTGCAGCAGCATCCCGCACGCGCCACGGCGGTGGTCCTGACGCACGGTCACGAAGACCACATCGGGGCGCTCTCGCACGTGATGCGCACGATCGCTGGCCCGGTGTACGGCACGCCGCTCACGCTGGCGCTGGCCGAGCCGAAGCTGGCCGAGCGGAATGTCGATCCGCAGGATCGGCTCAAGACGGTTCGACCGCGCGACAAGGTGGTGGTCGGCGACTTCACGCTCGAGTTTCTCCGCGTGACGCACAGCATGCCCGATTGCGTGGCGGTCGCCATCCACACCCCGGTCGGCGTCGTGATTTGCACCGGCGATTTCAAAATCGACCAGACGCCGCTCGACGGCGAGCACTTCGACTTCCATCGGCTGGCGCAGCTGGGCGGCGAGGGCGTGCTGGCGCTGTTCTCGGACAGCACCAACGTCGAACGGCCCGGCGTCACGGGCTCTGAGTTTTCGGTGGTGGAGGCCTTCGAAGAGATCTTCTCGAGCACGAAGGGCAAGATCGTCGTGACGTCGTTTGCGACGAGCATCTTCCGGATGCAGTTGCTGGTGTCGCTGGCGGCGGAGTTCGATCGCAAGGTGGCGTTTGTCGGCCGGGGGATGGTCGAGAATTCGCAGATCGCCCAGCGGCTCGGCCATCTGAAGGTGCCTGCCGGGTTGGCCATCCGCGAGGCGGACGTCAAGGCGCATCCGCCCGAATCGGTGTTGTGTCTGGTGACCGGCAGCCAGGGCGAACCCTTGTCGGCCTTGTCGCGCATCGCCATCAACGATCATCGGCACGTCAGTTTGACGCCCGACGACGTGGTGGTGTTTTCCGCGCGCCAGATCCCGGGCAACGAGCGCTCGATCGATCGGGTCGTCAATCACATCGCCCGACGTGGCGCCGAGATCATCAACCAGGGCGACAAGCACGTGCACGTCTCCGGGCACGCCAGCGAGGAGGAGCTCAAGCTGATGCTGTCGCTGGTGCGGCCCAAGTGTTTCGTGCCGGTTCACGGCGCCTACCGCCAGCGGTCGCGGTACGCGCGGATTGGCGAACGGCTCACCCGGGATCTGCCCAACCGGGTGACGATCCTGGTTGCCGAAAACGGCGATCGGCTCCAGTTCGACCGGGACGGCGGCGCGATCGCCGGCAAGGTTCCCGCCGGGCGGGTGTTCATCGACGGGTCGGCCACCAGCGGCCTGGGAGAAGAGGTGCTTCGGGACCGGCGGCATCTGGCCGCCGACGGCGTGATCGTGCCCGTGATTGCGATCAACAAGCAAACCGGGATGGTCGAAGGCGTGCCCGAGTTCATCACCAGAGGGCTGGCCATCGAGCAGGGCGACGACAGCGCGATGCGCGACACGGCCAGGTTCATCGCCGAACTGCTGGAGTCGGCCAGTGTCGAAGAGCGGACCGACTACGGCATGATGAAAGACAAACTGAGCGTCGAGCTTCGCCGGTTCATCCGAAAACGTTTCGGACAGCGGCCGCTCGTTCTGCCCGTGATCATGGAGATTTGAGTCGGTGCCGCCATCTTCCCAACTTCCTCGTCGTCTCAGCGAAATCGGCGGCGGACTGCTGTTCGCGCTCACCCTGCTGTGGCTGGTGGCGCTGGGCTCGTATGTCGCCACCGATCCTGCGTGGTTCTTCAATTCGAATCCGGTCAGGCCCGCGGCCAACCTGATCGGCACGGCCGGCGCGTTTGTCGCCGAGTTGTCGTATCAGATGGTCGGCTACGCGGCCTACCTGTTTCCGCTGTTCGCCGCCGCGATCGGCTGGCACCGGTTCTGGTGCCGCCCGATCGAGGCGCTCGTCACGAAAGTGATCGGCGTGGCGTGTCTCGTGTGCTCGTCAAGTGCGCTGCTGAGTCTGGCGCTGACGCCGGCCAGCACCACCGGCCATTCGTTCGAACCGGGCGGTTGGCTCGGCGATCAACTCGGGGGAGCGCTCGCCGCGTCGTTCAACCGCACGGGCTCGTCGATCATTCTGCTCGCCGTGTTCTTTCTCGGCATTGTGCTGGCCACGCATTTTTCGTTCGGACGCATGTTCGGCAACATGTCGGCGGCGACCCGGGGATGGGCGGAGCGGCGGGTCGATGCGTACCAGACGTGGCGTGTCGAGCGGCAGCGTAACCGCCAGCGGCGCGACATTGTCGCCAAGCACGCCAAACTGCGCGCCGAGAAGGCGCTCCCGCTCTCAGCCGGCGTGCAGACGCCGGCCAGGCCCGAGTCCGCGCCTGCCCCTTCGGCCGCATCTGCCCCGAGCCGCGCCAGCAGGGCCGCGCCATCTGCTGCGGCTCCCGAGCCGCGCGCTGTGCGCCCGGTCGAACCCGATCCCGACCCGCCCACGCCCACCAACGGAACCTGGCCCGGCAATCGCAAGGCTCCGGCCATCCAGCTGAGCGCGGCGAGCGCGACATCGTCTGCCGACGCCGGCCGGGCACCGGCCGAAAAGAAGCGCGGCGGCGCCTCGCTGCCCCCCTTGACGCTGCTCGACGCTCCGCGCACCGAGCAGAAAATCGACGAGCGCGAACTGATGGAGTCGGCCCACCTGCTGCAGGAAAAGTGTGCGGAGTTCGCCGTCGCCGGCGCGGTGGTCCAGATCCACCCGGGCCCGGTGGTGACGACGTTCGAATTCAAGACAGAGGCGGGCGTCAAGTACAGCAAGGTGACGGGCCTGGCCGACGACCTGTCGCTCGCCATGCGCGCCGAGTCGGTGTTGATCGAGCGGATTCCTGGCAAGTCGACGGTGGGCATCCAGATTCCGAACCAGATCCGCGAGCCGATCTCGCTGCGCGAACTGCTCGAGTCGGACGTCTATCAGCGGTCCGGATCGAAACTGACCATGGCGCTCGGCAAGACGATTCACGGCGAGCCCTTCATGGGCGACCTGGCCACGATGCCCCACCTGCTGATTGCGGGAGCGACGGGCACCGGCAAATCCGTCGCGATCAATTCCATCCTCACGAGCATCCTGTTCCGGGCCACGCCAGACGAGGTCCGCTTGATCCTGATCGATCCCAAGCGTCTCGAGCTCGGGATGTACGAGCAGATCCCGCACCTGCTCACCCCGGTGGTGGTCGATCCCAAGCAGGCCGCCAACGCGCTGAACTGGGCCGTCCGCGAGATGGAAGAGCGGTACAAGACGCTGGCCGCCGAGGGCGTGCGCAACATCGAGCAGTTCAACCGCAACGTGCGCGGGCAGGCCGAAGGCAAGTTGACGCCCCGCGAAGGGGCCACGATCCCGAAGCCGCTGGCCTACATCGTGATCGTGATCGACGAACTGGCCGACCTGATGATGGTGGCCGGCAACGAAGTCGAGACCTCGATCGCGCGTCTGGCCCAGATGGCGCGCGCGGTGGGCATCCATCTGCTGCTGGCGACGCAGCGGCCGTCGGTCGACGTCATCACCGGCGTCATCAAGGCCAACCTGCCGGCGCGCATCTCGTTCAGGGTGTCGTCGAAGGTGGATTCGCGAACCATTCTCGACGGCAACGGCGCAGAACAGCTGCTGGGCAAGGGCGACATGCTGTTTCTGCCGCCGGCGTCGTCTCGCCTGATCCGCCTGCACGGCCCGTACATTTCGGAGCAGGAATCGGCGCGGCTGGCGGCGTTTCTCCGGCGGCAGGGCCAACCGGTGTACGACGAGACGATCACCGCCGAAGAAAAACTGCCCGACGCGATCGAGTACGACAAGGATGATCTGTACGACGAGGCGGCGCGCATCGTGGTCGGCAGCGGCCAGGCCTCGATTTCGTACCTGCAACGCCGGCTCCGCATCGGGTTCAGCCGGGCGGCACGGCTGGTCGACATGATGGAGGCCGAAGGGATCGTCTCGGCAGCCGCTGGCGGCAAACCTCGCGAAGTCCTCGTGGATAAGGGCTACTTCGATGACGTGGATCAGCATCCTCGTTAGCGCCGTGCGACCGCACGCTCGACGCATCGGGCGAGGGCGATTCGCCCTGGCGGCGGTGCTCTGCCTCGGACTGGCGATGAGCGCGGCGGGCCTGGCCGCCGGCGGCCAGGCCGCCTCCGCCCGGGAGCTGTACCAGCAGGCGCAAGCCTCCGACCGGGAGGCGCGCAGCGCGCTGGCCCAGTCGTCGGCGCGCAGTGACGCCGCCCTCAGCCTGGTGCGAGCGGCGGTGCGCGCGTACAGGACCGTCGTGCTGAGACATCCGTCCAGCGGGTACTGCGACGACGCGCTCTGGTACGGTTCGCAGATCGGAGCGGCCGGATTTGCGCGGTTCGGTCACCAGCGCGATCGCGAGGCGGTCGTCGCCCTGCTCAAGTGGCTGCAGTCCGAATACCCCGGCAGTCCGTTCGTGGCCCGCGCCAAGCCCATGCTCGCCCTTCTGGTGGCGCAGGCCGCGCCCGGGCCGACCACCGCCCGCTCGCCGGCCGCTGCCGCGCCAACGACCCTTCATACAGAGGCCTCGGTCCCGGTCCCGGCCGACGCCGCGGCGACGCGCCGTGTGACTTCGGCCAGCGCCGCCCCCGCCTTGCCGACGGTTCTGTCGACCGCGCCTCCGGTGCTTTCGGCCACGCCCCCGGCGGCCCCTGCGACCAACGGCCGCGGCGGCTACTCCATCGCGCGCCAGTTGGGCCTGCGCGTGGGCCGCGTGGTGATCGATCCTGGCCATGGCGGTTCGGACCCCGGGGCGATGATCCCGGGGCTATCGGAATCGGCCATCACCCTCGATATCGCGCTCAAGCTGGAGGCGCTGCTGACACCGTCGGCCGGCGTGGACGTTGAGCTGACCCGCCGCACCGACGTCTTCGTCGGGCTCCAGGAACGGACCGCGATCGCCAATCGCGACAGCGCCGATTTGTTCGTGTCGATCCACGTCAATGCCAATCGCGATCACTCGATCAAGGGCATCGAAACGTTCCTGCTCAATTTCGCGTCCACACCGTCTGCCGCCGCCGTTGCCGCCCGCGAGAACGCCGGCTCGACGGCGACCATGAGCCAGCTCGACTCGGTGGTCAAACAGATTGCGTTGACCAACAAGGTTCAGGAATCGCGGGATCTGGCGGCGCAACTGCAGGCGTCGATGGTGAAGCGGCTGCGGGCCACCGACAAGGGTCTGCGCGACCTTGGGGTGAAGCAGGCGCCGTTTGTCGTCCTGATCGGCGCGTCGATGCCCAGCGTGCTCGTGGAAATCGCGTTCCTGACCCACCCGGTCGAAGGCCAGTTGCTCGCCACCGACGCGTACCGCCAGCGCATCGCGGAGGCGCTGCTGGAGGGCGTCACGCGCTACCTGCGATCGCTCAAGAAGAGCGACGTGGTGCCCAGCGCCCCCTCTGTCGATCCGCCGGCAGGCAGGCCTCGGTAGTCCGGTAACATATCCGTATGACATTCGCGCAACCCATCACGACGACCATCGTGAAGGTGGTGCCCCCACCCTCGCCGCAAGTCGGCGTGCTCGACGTGCTGGTGGGCTCGCTTGGCCTGACCGGCGTGATCGTGCTGGGATCGCTGGTGCTGGGTGGCGCGCTCGGGGCCATCCTGATCGCCTATAGCCGGTGGCGGGATGCCAAATCCGGCGGCATCGACGACTCGCGTCAGACGCGCCTCGATCTCAGTTCGCCCGACCGCTGATCTCAGGCCGGCCAGTCCGCCGCCGTACACGCCAACTCTGCCAGCGTGCGCACCGCGACCCCGGTCGGGCCCTTGGGCTGATGCGGCTGCGCCTCCTCGGCCCAGGCCGTGCTCGCGATGTCGAGATGCACCCACGGACAGGCGCCGGTGAACTCCTTGATGAACAGGGCCGCCGTGATCGATCCGGCCGGACGCCCCCCGATGTTGGCGATGTCGGCGATCTCGCTGCGCAATTGCTCCCGGTAATCCTCGAACAGCGGCATCCGCCAGACGCGGTCGCCAGCCGTGGTGGCCGTCCGCTGCACCAGCTCAACCCACCAGTCTGGCGTGCCGAACAGTCCCGTCGTCGATCGCCCAAGCGCCACACCGATCGCCCCGGTCAGCGTGGCGACGTCCACCAGGTGGGTCGCGCCCAGACGCCGCGCGTACCACAGCGCATCACCCAGCACCAGGCGCCCCTCGGCGTCGGTGTCGAGCACTTCGACGGTCTTGCCTTCGGCGCTCCTGAGCACGTCGCCGGGCTTCAGGGCCCGTCCGCCTGGCATGTTCTCGACCAGCGGGACCACGCCGGTGACGCGCACGTCGGGCTTGAGCATCGCGATCGCCCGCATCGCAGCCACCACGGCGGCGCCCCCCGCCATGTCGTCTTTCATCTTGTACATGCCATCCGACGACTTGAGGGAAATCCCGCCGGCGTCGAACGTCACCCCCTTGCCAACCAGGCCCAGGTGGCATCCGGGTCTCGGCTGTTCGGGCTGGTACCGCACCACGACCAACTTCGGCCGCTCGGCGCTGCCACGGCCGACGCCGAGCAGCAGCCCCATCCGGAGCGCGGCCAACTGATCTTCTTCGAGCACCTCGATTCCGAGGCCGCATGTCCGCGCCACCTCGGCGGCCGCCTCGGCAAATGTGGCAGGCGTCATCACGTTGCCGGGTTGGTTGGCCAGCACCCGCGCAAGATTGGTCGACGTCCCAAGCGTCGCGCCCCTGGCCGCCATCGCCATGGCTCGATCGATCTGGTCACAAGAGGCATCGGCCGGCACGACAATGGTCGCGTCGAGCGCGGTGGGCGTCGAGTCGGCGTCGGTCTTGTGGGAACCCGAGTGATACGCGGCCAGTGTCAGGCCTTCTGCGACGGCCTGCACGTGGCCGCCGCCGGCGCCAGCGTCGGTCACCAGGATGGCGAGGCTACGCAGTTTTCGTTCGCGTACCGCCAGCGCCGCCGCGGTGGCCGCGCGACGCGACCGGTCCGCGGTGTGGGACGACCGGGGGCCAAGTCCCACCAGCATCACGCGGCGCGGACGCCAGCCCTCATCGTCAACAGGCGTCACAAACAGCGAGCCCGGCTTGGCCGAAAATTCCTTCGAGGCCATCGCCTCGGCCGCACGGCGGTAGGCCACCGGCCCCAGACACTCTGCCAGCGACGCGGGCTCGCCTTCGATCACGGGAACGACGAAGACGTCGGTCTCGAGTGAAGCCGCGGGAGCCGCGACGACGCTGATGGGAACAGACGGCACATCGACAGGCATCCGCCCATTATGCACGAGGCGACGCGATTACACGCCTGGCGCCGGCGCACTTTCACTGGGGATCGGATCCGCTGGTACCAGCGGCGGTGGCGGCGGTTCACTGACAGTCACGGGGAGGCCACGGCGGCCAAACCGGCTGAGCAGCACACCGCCGAGGCCCATCGTCCAGGCGACGTATTCGACGACAATTCCGACCAGCAACACGCCACCCACCACCACGCGCAGCGGCATCCCGGCCAGACCAAGGAATCGGGCGATCACCGGCAAGGCCCAGATGATGGCCAATCCGACCACCAGCGGCCCCAGGAGATTTCGCAGGTCACGCGTCTGCCTGCCGCCAATCTGTCCGCCAACCGCGCAGCCGACGCCGGCAAACCCAAGCAGCAGCGCGGCCAGCGCCACCACGATGACGAACGGCACGATCAGTAAGAGCGGAATGCCGATAATCGAAATCGCGAGGATCAGGACCGTAACAACCAGCAGAGGCAGGAACAACATCTGAGCTGCCAATCCCGTGAGCACAGCCTTCCAGGGCTCGAGCGACACCCGCTCGGACACGCGCTGAACCGGCGCAGGAAACACCGCCGTCAGCAACGCGACCAGTAGACCAATGACGCTGATGCGCACCAGCGTCCCGACCAGTTCGACCGACGCACTAAAGGGCGTCGCCCAACCGGTCCAACCGGTCCAACTCGTCCACGGACGCACGTGCACGAGGCGACGAATCGAAGGCGTCGTGAACGCGACTTCGTTGATCTGTCCCGAGACGCGCGCGGATTCGACTCGCTCTACCCCGCCGCCCACGCTGGTGACGTCGCCGCGCACGTCAGCCTTGGGTCCGAGGTAGACACCCCCGCCCACGGCGACCACTTCCCCATTGACCGTGCCGTCGATGTGGGCGGAACCGAAGATGACGATCACGTCACCCGCGATCTCCTCGCCTTCGCGCACGCGAAGGTCGGTCCCGAATCGCACACGAGCGCCTCGGTGTGCGATTCGGTCGCGGCGAGGCGACTCGTCGTCTGACACGAGCGGCCTGGAAAGGCCCGTGGGTGAGGAATCTTTGGGGCGCTCGGGCTCCTTGGGCTCGGCCGCAGAGGGCGGCGTCGCATCAGCAGCAAGAACCTTCTTTGGCGCTTCAAAGAGTTGGCGCCTCACGGCCGCGTCCAGATACGACAACTGAAGCACGAGTTCGGCATCGGCCCCGACCCGCTGCTTCAATTCCGCGCCGGTCACCGGACTGCCATCCACCACCACCGCGCCGTCGTTCAACTCGATGTTCGCGACGTCCTTGAGGTGGGCCTTGGGCACCAGGACCAATCCCTGGCGCAGCAGCAGCACCTGGAAGCGCTGCTCCACTCGACTTTTCAGTAGCAACAATTCCGGCCGCACCGCCGCGGCATCCACCGCCTTCGACTGCGCCGACACCGTGTCGGCCATGCCCAGGATCACGACCGCCATCAACAGCCATGACGCGTGGACTGCAGAGCCGACGACCGCGCGCCGAAGGTGGAACGTCATCCTTCATTCTCCTGCGTGGCCAGCAAACGCCGCAGCGCGAGCGCGTGGCGTGCGCGTCGACGCGCTCAGAATGTTCCGACGGCCCCTGTCACCAGCAGCGGGGCCGCCGTCGCCGCCCTCACCTGCTCGACCGTGACGCCCTCGGCCACTTCGGCCAGACGCAGACCATCGGGTGTGACCTCGATGACCGCCAGTTCCGTCACGATCATGTCCACCACACCCATACCGGTGAGTGGCAGCGAACAGGCATCAAGAATCTTCGCCTCGCCCTCGCGGGTGGTGTGTTCCATGGCGACGATCACCCGCCGCGCGCCGGCGACCAGATCCATCGCGCCTCCCATGCCCTTCACCATCTTGCCAGGCACCATCCAGTTGGCGAGGTTGCCAGATCGGTCGACTTGCAGCGCCCCGAGCACGGTCAGATCGATATGCCCGCCGCGCACCATCGCGAACGAGTCGGCGCTGCTGAAGTAGCTCGCCCCGGCCAATTCCGTCACTGTTTCTTTTCCCGCGTTAATCAGGTCCGCATCGACCTCGGCCTCCGTCGGAGAGGGCCCGACGCCGAGCATGCCGTTCTCCGAATGCAGCGTGATCTGGATGCCTGGCGGCACGAAATTGGCGACCAGCGTCGGCATCCCTATGCCCAGATTGACGTAATCCCCGTCGCGAAGTTCCCTGGCGACACGCCGGACGATGCGCTCTCGTTTGTCCACGTCCCTGCTCCTCTGCAGCCCCGCGCCGGGTTATGCCTTGCGAACCGTTCGGCGTTCGATGCGCTTCTGGTATCCCGATCCCTGAAATACATGGCGAACAAAGATCCCCGGCGTGTGCACGTGGTCGGCGTCGATGGCACCAGCGTCGACCAGGTGTTCCACTTCGGCAATCGTGACGGCGGCCGCCGACGCCATCATGGGACTGAAGTTGCGCGTGGTCTTCCGGTACACCAGGTTGCCGACCGTATCGCCCTGGTAGGCCTTGACCAGCGCGAAGTCGGCTTTGAGGGGCAGTTCCAGCACGTGCGGCACGCCGTCCAGCACCCGCGTCTCCTTGCCTTCGGCCACGATCGTCCCGTAACCGGCGGGCGTAAAGAACCCGCCGATCCCGGCGCCGCCGGCTCGAATCCGCTCGGCGAACGTCCCCTGCGGCACCAACTCGACGTCGAGTTCGCCGCTCAGATACTGTCGCTCGAACTCCTGGTTCTCTCCAACATAGGTCGCGACGATGCGAGAGACCTGCCGCGATTCGAGCAGCACGCCCAACCCGAATCCGTCCACGCCCGCGTTGTTGCTGATGATGGTGAGGTTGCGAGTGCCGCGCTGGCGAAGCGCGGCGATGAGGTTTTCGGGAATCCCGCACAGCCCGAATCCTCCAACCATGATGGTGGCGCCATCGGGGATAAGGGCGACCGCCTCGGCGGCGCCGCTGATGACTTTGCGCATGAGCGGAATTATACGCCGGACGCTCGGCTGTCACCGAGCAGGCGCAGGCCGCAACTTCTCGGGAGACCTACGGCCGCGGGGGCATCTGCTCTCGCCAGGCTTCGGCCGCGTCGAACAACTCGTCGATCGCGACGCCGTCGGCCAGCCGACCCCGGACCGATGTCAGCGCGGCGATCAACGCGTCGACGGCCGCGCCGATCTGGTCCGCGTTGTCGGCGAAGACGTCCTTCCACACGTCCGGCGGGCACGCCGCCAGCCTCGTCATGTCAGCCAAACCGCTGCCGGCCAGCGCAAGGCCCTCGGCACCGATCCCGGCACCCACGATTCGCATCAGCGCACTGGCGACCACCTGCGGCATCTGCGTCAGGTACGCGGCCACATGGTCGTACTGCTGCGCGGTCATGTCGACGGGCACCGCGCCGACCCCCAGGACGAACTGCGAGAGGCGAGCCAGCGCCAGCGCCGATCCGTCGGATGGCGTCAGCACCCACGGCCGATTGGCAAACAGATCCGCGCGCGCCGCCTCAAAGCCCATCCGCGGAGCGCCGGCCAGCGGAGCGCCGCCGATAAACCGAAGCCGACCCGGCAGCCCCTTCGCCGCGTCGACAATCGATCGCTTCGACGCGCCGACATCGGTGACGATGCACTCGCCGCGAACGTGGTCAGCCAGTTGGGGCAACAGCCGGAGGTTCACCGACACGGGAGCCGCCAGCACCACCAGTTCGGCATCAGACAGAATCGTCAAATCGGCGGCGCCCACATCAACGGCCTGACGTTGAACCGCGCGCTCCATCACGTCGTTGGTATCGACGCCGATCACGAGCGTCTTGGGCCACACCTGTCGCACCGCCAGAGCCAGCGATCCGCCAATCATGCCGAGGCCGACAATCCCGATGCGATCGAACAGTGGCTCGGCTTCCGGCAGCCGACCCGCCTCCCGCATCCGCAGGCGCCTGCCACCGTCGGTCATGACCGGCCCCATCCTCTCCGTACGACCGGTTCCACGCAGATCGATCGGCCGATCGCGGGCGTGATGATTCGCAATTCGGCCATCAGGCGATCGAACTGCGATGGAAACAGCGACTGGGCGCCGTCGCTGAGCGCCCGGTCCGGATCGACGTGCACCTCGATGATCAAGCCGTCGGCCCCGGCGGCGGCCGCCGCCCGCGCCATCGGCGCCACTTTGTCCCGGCGCCCGGTCCCGTGGCTCGGGTCGACGAAGATGGGCAGATGGCTCAACTTCTTGACGATGGGAATCGCCGAAATGTCGAGCGTGTTCCGGGTGTAGGTCTCGAAGGTGCGGATCCCGCGCTCGCACAGGATGACGTCCATATTGCCGCCACCCAACAGATATTCTGCCGACAGCAGCCATTCCTCGATCGTCGCCGAAATGCCGCGTTTGAGCAGCACCGGTTTGCGCGTCTTGCCGAGTTCACGCAACAGCGAAAAGTTCTGCATGTTGCGCGCGCCAACCTGGAAGATGTCGGCGTACCGATCGACGACGTCGATCTGGGTCGTGTCCATCACTTCGGACACCAGCTTCATGTTTTGCGCGCGAGCCGCATCCCGAAGCATCCGCAGGCCGTCTTCGCCCAGGCCCTGGAAGCTGTACGGGGAACTGCGCGGCTTGAACGCGCCGCCCCGAAGCACTTTGGCGCCGGCACGTCTGACGGCGGCCGCCGTGGCGTGGACCTGCTCTTCGTTTTCGGCGGAGCACGGGCCGGCCATCACGATAACCTCGTCGCCGCCGATCCGCACGTCGTCGAGCACGATGACGGTGCCTTCCGGGCGAAACGCCCGGCTCGCCAGCTTGTAGGGCTCCGAAATCTTGACGACTTCCTGCACGCCGTCGAACATCTGGACCAGCTGAGGATCGCCGGTCGGGTGTTCGCCGACCACGCCGAGCAGGGTTCGGTTCGCGCCGATGGACCGGTGGACCGCGCATCCCAACTGCTCCAGATGCCTGACGACCCGGTCCACCTGGTCGGGAGCCGCCCCTTCTTCCATCACGACAACCACGATGTGCCACCCTCCCGTGTCCTCAAGCGTACATCCCTCGCCGCCACGCCGCAACGCGCCTCGTTGAGCCCGGCCTCAATCCAGATGGCGAAGCCGCGTGACGAAATCCTGCGCGCGGGTGGCCAAATCGGCGTCCGCCCCATATCGCTCGACCACCCTGACCAGGGCGCTCCCGACCACGGCCGCGTCTGCCCAGGTGCACACCTGCGCCACCTGCGCCGCCGACGACACGCCGAATCCCAGGGCCACCGGCAGCGTCGTGGCGGCCCTGATGCGCGCCACCATGCCCTCGATGCCATCGGCGAGGGTGTCTTGTGCGCCTGTCACGCCGAGGCGGGAAATGGCGTACACGAATCCGCTGCCCAGTTCGCCCATCCGACGCATCCGCTGGTCGCTGGTGGTCGGGCTGATCAGGTAGATCATGTCCATGCCGGCCCCTCGCACACACGCACGAAGCGGCTCGGATTCCTCGAGCGGCAGATCCAACGCCAGAACACCGTTGACGCCGGCTGCAGCGGCCCGCGCCGCGAACCGCTCGTACCCCATCCGGTAGAGCGGGTTGGCGTAGGAAAACAGCACGATCGGCGCCCGGATGCGCGACCGCAGCCCGGCGACCAGGCCGAGCACGCCGTCGAGCGTCGTGGCGGCCGCCAAGGCGCGCTCGCTGGCCCGCTGAATCACCGGACCATCGGCCATCGGATCGGAAAACGGCACGCCCACTTCGAGCAGGTCCGCACCGGCGCGGTCGAGGGCCTCGAGTATCTCGCCGCTGCGGGCCAGGTCGGGATCGCCGGCAGTGGTGTACGTGATGAGACCGGGGCGCCGCTCCTGGCGCAGCCGATCGAAGGTGCGCGCGATCAGTGACATCGTCATCAGTCTCCAGCCACTCCCAGTTCGGCCGCCGCCGTCTGCACGTCCTTGTCGCCGCGTCCCGACAGGTTGACCAGCAGCGTGCGACCAGCGCCCATCTGTCTGGCCAGCACGCGCGCGTGGGCCACGGCGTGCGCCGACTCGAGCGCCGGCAGCAGGCCTTCCGATTGCGCGAGGATGCGAAACGCCTCCAGCGCGTCGGCGTCCGATACGTGCACGTACTCGGCGCGGCCGCGCGCATGCAGCCAGGCGTGCTCGGGGCCGATGGCCGCGTAGTCGAGACCGGCCGACACCGAATGGGTGCCTTCGATGTTGCCGTGTGGATCCTGGAGCACCAGCGTGAGGGTGCCCTGGAAAATGCCGGGGGCACCGCCGGCCAACCGGGCGGCGTGCTGGCCGGGCGCGATCGCGCGGCCGCCGGCCTCGACCCCGATCAGTCTGACGGCCGGGTCGTCGATAAAGGCGTCGAACAGTCCCATCGCATTGCTGCCGCCCCCGACGCACGCGACGACGGCATCGGGAAGGCCTCCGGTCATCGCGACACACTGGCGTCTGGCCTCCGCGCCGATGACCGACTGGAACTCGCGCACCATGAGGGGATACGGATCGGGCCCCAGCACCGAGCCGAGCAGGTAGTGTGTGGTCTCGACGTTGGCCACCCAGTCGCGCATCGCTTCGTTGATGGCGTCTTTGAGCGTTCGGCTTCCGGCTTCGACGCTGGCCACGCGCGCACCCAGCAACCGCATCCGCACCACGTTGAGCGCCTGACGCCGCATGTCTTCGGCGCCCATGTAGACCACGCACTCCAGGCCGAGCAGCGCGCACGATGTGGCGGTGGCGACGCCGTGCTGGCCCGCCCCCGTTTCGGCGACCACCCGGCGTTTGCCCATCCTGACGGCGAGCAACGCCTGGCCCAGCGCGTTGTTGATCTTGTGAGCGCCGGTGTGTGTGAGATCCTCGCGCTTCAGCAGGATGCGCGCGCCGCCGCATTCGGCGGCCAGGCGCCTGGCGTCGAACAACGGCGTCGGCCGGCCTGCGTACGTGGTGAGCAAGTCGAGCAAGCGCCCCCGAAACGTGTCGTCTGACCTGGCCGCCAGGTAGGCCTCGCGCAGGTCGGACACCGGCGCCATCAGCGTCTCGGGCACGAACCGGCCGCCAAACGCCCCGAAGTAGCCGCGCGAGTCGGGATCGCGCTGGCCGAATCGTGGGCCCACCGCCGCCGTCGCGTCGCTCATCGCGTTCTCCCGCCGTCAGCGCGCGCCACGGCCGCAAACAGCGCACGCATGCGGTAGCCGTCCTTGACGCCGGGCTCTCGCTCCACGCCCGACGACACATCGATCGCATACGGCGCCACCACATCGATGGCCGCTTCGACGTTGTCGGGACCGAGCCCGCCGGCCAGCACGACGCGCCGGCTCACGCCCACCGCGGCGGCCAGCGTCCAGTCGATCGTGCGGCCCGTTCCTCCGCGGCGATCCGGGTCGGCCGCGTCGAGCAGCGGCATGACCGCATCGGGCCACGCCCGAACAGAGGCCGCGTCGAAGCCGGCGTCCACACCAATCGCCTTGATGATCGGCCACCTGAACGCGCCCCACTCCTCGACCGACTCGTCGCCATGCAACTGCACGGCCCCCAGCTTGACGTGGTCCGCGATGCGCCCCACCTGATCGGCAGGCTGATTGACGAACACGCCCACCGCCGTCACCAGTCGGGGCAGCGTGGCCACGATGTCCGCGGCGCGGTCGGGTGTGATGGCGCGCGGGCTGCCGGGCCAAAAGACGAACCCGACGGCGTCGGCGCCCAGATCCACCGCCAGTTCGGCATCCTCCCTGGTCGTCAGACCGCAAATCTTGATACGCGTTCGGCTCATCGTCCACCTTCCACACACCGTTTGCCAGGCCCGATGCCGGTCAACCCACTGATCGCGCGCAGCGTGGCTCCGGGATCGGCAGCCGACATCAGCCACTCGCCAATCAGCACCGCCTGATAGCCAATCGACGTCAGGTGCCCGACGTCCTGGGCCGAGCCAATGCCGCTTTCGGCGACCGCCACGCATCCGGGCGGAATTTCGCCGACCAGCGCGTCGCAGGTGCGCAGATTGACGTCGAGCGTCTTCAGGCTCCGGCTGTTGACGCCGATGATGGTGGCGCCCGCGTCCACGGCCCGTCGAATCTCATCGGCCGAGTGGGCTTCGACCAGCGCCGCCAATCCCCAGGCGTGCGCGCTGCCAATCAGCGACGTCAGGTCGGCTGTCGAACACGCCGCGACAATCACCAGCACCGCGTCAGCGCCTGCCGCCCGCGCTTCCAGCAACTGGTAGCGGTCCACCACGAAATCCTTGCGGAGCAGGGGCAGCGTCACCGCCGCGCGAACCTCCTCAAGGTGCGACAAGGATCCGTCGAAGAACGCGGGTTCGGTCAACACCGACACCGCCGACGCGCCATTGTCCTGGTACATCTGCGCGATGGCACCGGGATGGTAGTCGTGCCGCAGCACCCCCCGGGCCGGCGATCGCCGCTTGCACTCGGCGATCACGTTGACGCGCCCCGGTCTCGCGAGCGCGTCGCGAAACACGGCCGCCCGCGGCTCGCACCGCGCCGCGCGTTTCTCCAGCTGAGACTCCGGCTCCTGAATTCGCCGCGCCTCGACGGTGCAGCGCGCCGACGCCACGATGGCGTCCAGCAGGTTCGCCATGGAGCCGGCTGGGGTGGTCGTCATCGCCTACTGCGCTCCCTTCGACGACGCGCCGCCAGCACCATGCGACGCGGCCACAAGGCGGTCGAGCACACCGATCGCGCCGCCGGCGTCGATCGCGGCAGCCGCTCGGGCGATGCCGTCCCGCAGGGTGCCGGCCTTGCCCGCCACCAGCAATGTCGCGCCCGCATTCAGCAGGACGATATCGCGCGCAGGTCCCCGACGGCCGCCGAGAATCTCGCGCGCGATTCCGGCGTTGACGCGCGCGTCTCCCCCGGCCAACGCGCCGGGCGCAGCTTTCGGCAGGCCGACGTCACCGGGATGCAGGTAGAACGTGTTGACGGCACCACCGCGCGACTCCGACACTTTCGTATACCCGGTCGTCGAGATTTCGTCGAGCCCGTCGGCCCCGTGCACCACCCAGGCCCGCTCGGATCCCAACAACGAGAGCGACCGGGCCATCAGTTCGGTCAACTCGGGCCGCGGCACACCGATCAACTGGCACCGGGGCCGACCCGGGCTGGTGAGAGGACCGAGCAGATTGAAGGCGGTCCTCACTCCCAGCTCGCGCCGCACCTCGGCGACGTTTCGCATGGACGGGTGAAACAGCGGCGCGTACAGAAACGCCATGCCCACATCCTCAAGGCACTGCGCCACCACCGAAGCCGGCGCGGCCACGTTGACGCCCAGCGCCTCGAACAGGTCGGCGCTCCCGCAGCGGCTCGACACCGACCGGTTGCCGTGTTTGGCGACCCTTACGCCACAGGCCGCCACCACCAGCGACGCCACCGACGAAATGTTGAAGGTCCCCGCGTTGTCGCCGCCCGTTCCGCATAAGTCGACCGTGCCCCCGTCGGGCAGGCGAATGGCCACGGCCCGCTCGCGCATACTGCGCGCGAAGCCGACGATTTCGTCCGGGCGCTCGCCCTTCATCGCCAGGCCGACCAGCAGGCCTGCCACCTGCGCGGGGCGCGCCTGACCGTCGATGATGGCATCCATGGCGCGGTGCGCCTGGTCGGCCGTCAAATCCTGCCGCCGCATCACAGACTGGAGCAGATCACCAAGCATCGCGTGCGCTCCCGTTACATCACCGTCAAGAAGTTGCGCAGCAGGTGCCGGCCCTCCGGGGTCAGCACCGACTCCGGGTGAAACTGCACGCCGAAGACCGGCCACTGCCGGTGGCGCAGCGCCATCACCACGCCATCGTCAGCGGCGCGGGCGGAGACCTCGAGGTCTGCGGGCCAGCCCTCGGCCGCCACCGCCAGCGAGTGATAGCGCCCCGCGTCGAATGGGCCACGCAACCCCTGGAACAACCCCTTGCCGTCGTGTTCGATCGACGACACCTTGCCGTGCAGCGGTCGCGGCGCCCGCTCGATGCGTCCGCCGAACACGTGTCCAATGGCCTGATGCCCCAGACACACGCCGAGAATCGGCACCCGTCCGGCGAACGCCCGGACCACATCCTCGGACACGCCGGCGTCCTCTGGCCGCCCTGGTCCCGGCGAAATCACGATGCGCTCGGGCTGCAAGGCCTCGATCTCCAGCACGTCAATCGCGTTGTTGCGGAACACGACCGGCGACGCCCCGAGCTCGCCGAAGTACTGGACGAGGTTGTAGGTAAACGAATCAAAGTTGTCGATGATCAACAACACGTCTGGTCCTCATGCCTCAGCCGTCGCCGACCGGGGCCTGTCCCCGGCCGTCGCATCCGTCCTACAAGCCCTGTTGCGCCAGGTCGAGCGCACGGACCATCGCCCGCGCCTTGTCCCGCGTTTCTTCGTACTCCGCGGTGGGGTTCGAGTCGGCGACGATCCCGGCGCCTGCCTGCACCATCGCACGCCGTCCCACGATGACGATGGTGCGAATGGTGATGCAGAAATCCAGGTTGCCCGCGAAATCGAGATAGCCCACCGCGCCGCCGTACGCCCCGCGGCGTGTGGGTTCGAGGCTGGCGATGATCTCCATCGCCCGGACTTTCGGCGCGCCCGACACGGTGCCGGCCGGAAAGCACGACACCAGCGCGTCGAGCCGGTCGCGATCCTCGCTCAACTTGCCTTCGACAATCGACACCAGGTGCATCACGTGGGAGTACCGCTCCAGCGCCATGAACTGCGGCACGCGCACCGATCCGTAGTCGCACACTTTGCCCAGGTCGTTGCGCCCCAGATCGACCAGCATCACGTGCTCGGCCCGCTCTTTTTCGCTCGCCTTCAATTCCTCGGCGAGGCGCTGATCCTCCTCGGGATTGCGGCCCCTGGGGCGCGTCCCGGCAATCGGATGGGTTTCCACACGGCGGCCCTCCACCCGTACCAGCATCTCGGGCGAGGCCCCGACCATCGCCACGCCGGACATCCGCACGAAGAACATGTAGGGCGACGGGTTCACGTGCCGAAGCGCGCGGTACACGGCGAACGGGTCGGCCGCCAGATCGGTCTCGAACCGCTGCGACAGGACCACCTGATAGATGTCGCCCGAGGCAATCAATTCCTTGGCTGACCGCACGTGCTGTTCGAATTGTTCCTGCGTCATGTTGGCGTGCACATCGATCGGCGGCGCCGCCTGACGCTCGCCCAGCGACAGGCTGCGCTCCAGTTCGCGTTCGAGGAACTCGATCTTGGCGCACGCGAACTGGTACAACGCCTTCAGGTCGTCGTCGGCAGAAATCCTGGCATTGGCGATAATCAGAATGCGGTGCTGCACGTGATCGAAGGCGAGCACCGTATCGAACAGCATGAAGCCGGCCTGGTCTACCACCGGGTCGGATTCAGCGGGCGGCTGCAGGGTCACCGGCTCGAACCACGACACCGCGTCGTAGCCCATGAACCCGACCGCGCCGCCGGTAAAGCGGGGCATCCCTGGGATGTACGGGGATCGGAATTCGGCCATCACCCGCCGCAGCGTAGGCACGTACCCTTCGTCGCTCGTCGTCGTCGTGCCGCCCCGCTCGAGCGTCACGGCCCCGTCAACCGCGCGCACGATGAGAAACGGATCCTTGCCCAGAAACGAATACCGGGCCACCTGCTCGCCGCCCTCCACGCTCTCGAGCAGGTACGCGTAGTCGGAGTGCTCGGCAATCTTGAGGAACGCCGACACGGGTGTCAGCAGGTCCGCCATGATTTCCTTGCACACCGGCACGAACGTGCCCCGCTGCGCCCACTCCACGAACTGTTCAAATGTCGTCAGGTTCATAATCGTTCCGTCCGCTTCGCCAGCGAGCGCACCGCCGCCGCGTAAAGCACGTCCTTGCCGGGCGTTCGCCCGGTCCACCACTGCTGCTGCAGCCGCGCCTGTTCGACCAGCATGCCGAGTCCGCCGACGATTCGGCATCCGCCGCGCTCGGCCTCCTGCAGCAACCGCGTCTTCTCGGGGGCGTACACCAGGTCGTACACCGTGCCGCCCTCGAACACCGCCTCGGGACAGGCGCTTCGATCGACGTCGGGCCGCGCGCCGACCGGCGTGGCGTTGACCAGCAGGTCCCAGCTCGACGGCGGCACCGGCCGCACGGCGGCCCCGACGCCGATCGCGGTGCCGACCCGTCTGGCCGACTCCGCGGTCCGGCCAAACACCGTCACCGCCGCGCCAGCCAGCCGAAGCGCCGCGGCCACGGCCCGCGCAGCCCCGCCGGTGCCCAGCACGGCCGCCCGAAGTCCTGGCGGCACCCCCGTTCCCAGGCCGGCCAGAAAGCCCGATCCGTCGGTATTCGCGCCGAGCCACGTCGCCTTATCGCGCCGCATCGTGTTGATCGCGCCGAGCGCGGTCGCCTCCGCGTCGACCTCGTCGAGGTGCGCGATCAAATCTGTCTTGAATGGCAACGTCACCCCGGCGCCCGCCATGCCGATGCCGTTGGCAAATCGCATCGCGTCGTCGGCATCCGCCGCCGGCAGCGGCAGGTACGCCGCATCCACGCCGCCGTCTTCGAACGCCGCGTTGTGCATCGCCGGCGACGGTGAGTACTGAATCGACCGGCCAAACAACCCGTACATCTGCGTCTCCGGCCCGATGCGTCGAAAGGCCAGCTCGCCGGTCAGGCGGCCGATGTCGATCTGTCCGGGCGCCACGCCGTCGCCGGCGTACGACCAGCACGAGCCGAACCGCGCCGCGAACACGCGCGTCGCCAGGCCGGCGTCGCCCATCGCCAGCAGCACCAGCGAGCGGCCGCGATGTCGGCGGCCGATCTCGAGCAACGGCAGGCAGTCGCTCAGGTGCGTCGCCATCACGGCGATCTTGACGACCGCCGCGCCGGTGGCCAGCATGGCCTCGGCACGCGAGGCGACATCGGCCGGCACCCCGTCGAAGTCGTGATGAGACAGCACGACATTGCGCCCCTCGCGACGCCGCACCACCTCGTCCCACCCCGCCCGCCACTCCAGATCGACAAACTCCGCTCCCGCGTCCAGCGCGTGCTCGAGCAAGGCGCGCCGCTGCATTTCGGAGCCCTGGAAGCGGCCCCCTTCGGCGTTCCAGCGGCACGTCACGATCACCGGACACCGGCGCCCTCGAAGCGCGCCGTCGACGTCCGGATCCGACACCGAGTCGAGGCGAAGCTCGACCAGGTCTGCGTCACAGACCTCGTCGCGGGCGCGAATCAACGCGGCCATGGTCGGGGCCGTCAACGTGGCGCACAGGCGTGGGCGGTCGGTCATGGTCGGTTCATAACGAAAAAGCCTCTCCAGCCGGCTGGCCGAAGAGGCTCTGTTGGTGACTGTCGCGCGTCGATGTCAGGAATCAAGCCTCTCAGCCGGTCTGCACACACCACCACCACGACAACGAGACGGTGAGGCGCCCGGGAGACGTAATCATGATCGTGGGGTGAGAGTACCAAAGGGCTTTCACCGTGTCAAACGCGCGCCTCGGGCTGCGGTCCTTTTTCTCCCGCGCCTTGACCCTTCTCCGACAAGTCGCTATAACCTGAAGGGTCCCGCACGATCGAGTCAACCCTGACGGGAGCACGACGGTCCTTCATGATGTTCCGCCGCATGACCGCGCTGTGTCTGGCGCTGCCGCTTGTGGTCTTTTCGACCGCCGCGGCCAATCGCTACATGTCGATCGACGAGGTGACGCCCGGCATGACGGGCGTGGGCCGCACCGTCTTTCAGGGAACGGCCATCGAGGAGTTCCGTGTCCAGGTGATCGGCGTGCTCCGCAATACGAACGGACCCAAACGCGATCTGGTTCTCGCCCGCATCGAGGGCGGCCCCCTTGCCAAGACCGGCGTCATCGCCGGCATGAGCGGCAGTCCCGTCTACATCGACGGCCGCCTGCTCGGCGCCGTGTCGTATTCGCTCGGCCAGTTCGCCACCGAACCGATTGCCGGCATCACGCCGATCGAGGAGATGATCGCGGCGACCACTGGCCTGGATGCAGAAACCGCGAACGCGCGTCCGCGTGCGCCGATGGCGGCCAACGGGACGGCGACCGTCGAACGTGCGGTCGGGGCGGCCGAACCCTTTGCCCTCTCGGCGTCCCGCGTCCGATACACCGGGCCGGCCGGCGAGTACGACGGCCACACCGCAACCGCCCTCCGGCCGATCGCGACACCGCTGGTGGCCGGCGGATTCGACCTGGACGCGATGCAGCCGCTGGTCAGTCAATTCGCGCGCGCCGGATTCGTCCTGTCCCCGGGCGGCAGCGCAGCGTCGGCGGCCGCACGCGCGCCGGTCGCGTCGGGTCCGCTGCGCCCGGGCGATCCGCTCGGCGTGGCCTTAATCACCGGCGACCTGGTGATGGGGGCAACCGGCACCGTCACCGAGATCGACGACGACCGCGTCTACGCGTTCGGCCATCCGTTTTACAACGTGGGTCCGGCTCGCTTTCCGATGACGCGGGCCTTCGTGCACACGGTGCTGCCCAGTCTGCTCAGCTCGTTCAAACTCTCGTCGATTGGCGAGGTGATCGGCACGATCCAGCAGGACCGCGCCACCGGGGTGTCGGGCACGCTCGGCGCGGGCCCCCGCACCATCGCGATCAACGTGGCGATCGACCGGGCCGGGCGCGCACGGCGGACGTTCGCCTTCAGCGTGGTCGACGATCCTCTCCTGGCGCCGCTGCTGGTCTACACGGCGATGTTCAACCTGTTCTCGCAGCAGGAGCGCGACTACGGCGCCGCCACCTACGCCCTGCAGGGACAGGCCGCCATTCGCGGACAGGCGCCCGTCGCCTACGACGACATCTTCGTCGGCGACCAGCCCGGTGTCGCTGCCGCGGCGGCGGTGGCCGCGCCGATGACCGCGCTGCTGGCCAACGATCGCGAGCGTGTTGACATCGAGTCGATCGACCTCACGATCGCGTCCACCGAGCAGCTGCGTTCGGCCGTCATCGAACGCATCTGGATCGACGCGACGACCATTCGGCCGGGGCGGACTGTACCTCTCAAGATCCTGCTGCGCACCTGGCGTGGCGAAGACGTGCTCCATACCGTGCCCATCCCGATTCCTCTCAACGGCGACGAACCCCTGACACTGATGGTGACCGACGGCCCTCGGCTGGCGCAGTGGGAGGCGCGCGAGGCCCGTCCCGCGATTGGCCCCGAGAACGTGGCCGGCGTGATCACCCGACTCAACGACGCGCGGCACGCCAACCGGATCTACGTCAGACTGCTCGCTCGCAGCAGCGGCGCGGTGGTCGCCAGCGAAACGCTGCCGGGTTTGCCCGCCTCCGTCCTCAGCGTGATGGAGAGCGACCGGGCAGGCAGCGGAGGATCGTCACTGCAGCAGGTGGCGATCGGATCGTGGGAGATTCGAACGCCGCTGTCGGTGTCGGGGCAACGCACGCTCACCCTCTCGGTGGACGGCAGACGGCACCGGCCATGACATCGCCACGCGCGAAAGGCATCTGTGTGACCAAGACGATTCGATCCTGGGCGTGTGGACTCGCCGCCCTGCTGGCCTGCGGGGCGACCGCGATGTACGCCACCGCACCCCGATTCTGGCTGGTGTCCACGCACGCCGACATGATGAAAGGAGAGGTCGACAACCTCTCGATTGACACGACGGGCCGGCTCACGCTTGGCCCCGTCTTCAAGACGCTCTACAGCGCGACCGCGCCGTTTGTCTGGACCCTTGCGGCCGGACCGGCCGGCGTGGTGTTCGCCGGCGGCGGCAGCGGCGGCCAGGTCTGGAAGATCGACGCCAGCGGACGGGCGACCGAGTTCTTCACGGCCAAGGAACTCGACGTGCACGCCGTACTCGCCGCGCCCGACGGGGCGCTGCTGGTCGCGACCTCGCCCAATGGAAGAGTCTATCGTGTCGATTCGGCCGGCCAGTCCACGGTGTACTTCGATCCGGGCGACAAATACATCTGGGCGATGGCGTTCGACGCACAGGGCCGCCTCTACGTGGGCGCAGGCGATAAGGGCATCATTTACCGGGTGAGCTCCGCGGGCAAGGGCGACGTGTTCTACGACACCCATGCGCGCCACGTCACCTCGCTCGCCTTCGATCGGGCCGGCCGACTGTTCGCCTCGACCGATTCGCCCGGACGTGTGCTGCGCATCGACCAGGATGGCAAGGCCTTCGCCCTGCTCGACTCGCCGTTCCGCGAACTGCGCGCGGTGCGCCTGGCCTCGGATGGCACGCTCTACGTGGCGGCGATCGGCGGCAAGAGCGCCGCAGCCGACGATCGGCCCGCGACCGCTGCGCCATCGATAGATCCGCCCAGGGCCACCGGCGGCGGCTCGGTCACCACCGACATCGTGACGGTCACCCTGGTCGACGCCCCCACCGTCACCGGGCAGACCGGCGCGTCTCCCACCCGGTCTCCCGACAAGGCCGGCACGAAAGGCGCGGTCTACCGGATCGACAAGGACGGTCGCGCCGAGATCATCTGGGATTCGAAAGACGACAGCCCGTTCGATCTGCTGGCCGACGACGACGGCTCGGTGACCATTGCCACGGGCGGTGCAGGCAAGTTGTTTCGCGTCGCGGGAAACCCGGTGCGCACCACGCTGGTCGCACGCCTTGGCGGACAGCAGATCACCGCGATGCTGGCCTCCGGATCGTCGCGCTACTACGCCACCTCCAACCCGGCGAAGATCTACGCGTTGTCCGCGGATCGGGCCAGCGACGGCACCTACGTCTCGGACGTGAAAGACGCGGGCGCCACCGCCGTCTGGGGCACCCTCAGCTGGCGCGCCACCACGCCGGGCGGCGCTCGTGTGCAGATGATGACGCGCGCGGGCAACACCTCGACACCCGACGACACGTGGAGTGCGTGGTCTGGCCCGTACGCGCTGCCTGATGGCGAGGCGACGCGGAACCCCGCCGCACGCTACTTTCAGTGGAAAGCCACCCTGACGGCGACGCCGGCCGATCAGCCGGGGCCGTCGCTTTCTCTGGTGAAGATTGGCTACCGCCAGCGAAATATCCGGCCTCACGTGATCTCGTTGACCGTCCTGCCGCCGGGCATGACGTATCAGCGCCCGTACCCGGTGGGCGAAGCCGAGATCGCCGGACTCGGAGAGATGCCAGCCGATGCCAGGGCGCCGGTGTTTTCCTTGCCGCTCGGCAACGCCCCGCCCCCTTCGCCAGAGGCGGGCCCGGCCCTCGGACGCAAGATCTATCAGAAAGGGCTCCAGGCATTCAGTTGGAAGGCCGACGACGACAACGACGACCGCCTCAAGTACGACGTGCTGGTTCGACGGGTGGAATCGACAGAATGGACGCCGCTGCGGCGGGCCATGGCAGATCAATTGTTCACCTGGGATACGACCTCGGTTCCCGACGGCACCTACCTCGTCAAGGTCGTGGCCAGCGACCAGCCCGGCAATCCGGACGCAGACGTCCTGACCGACGCCTTGGAGAGCGAGGCGTTCGACGTTGACAACACGCCGCCGACCCTGACGGTGGTGAGTCGCGTACGTGAAGGCAGCCAGACCGTAGTGGTCATCGAGGTGGCGGACGCGCTGTCGGCGATCGAGCGCGTCGACTATGCGGTGGACGCGGGCCCGTGGCGCACGCTCGCCCCGTCGGACGGCATTGGCGACGCGCGGCGCGCCCGTTACGTGCTGAACGTTGATCCGGAGGCGCTCGGACGATTGGTGGTGAGGGCGTCGGACACTGTCAACAACACGGCGACGTTGCAGTTCACGCCGGCGCCCGCTCGCAATGGGAAGCTGAGGGACTAGTGACCTGTCCCAGCTGAAAAGGTCGTGGATGCGGGATCGCGGCGGGCGCTGCCCGGGCGCGATGCCCGGGCACGCTGCTGGAGCGGAATCGGCCCCGTGGTTACCCGAGCAGTTCCTGGGCCCGCGGCAGGACGCTCTGCTTGGGCGTAATCGGCATCTTGCCGCGCACCGTCGTGTGCGCGAACAACCACACCGTTCTGACGGCAATCGCGGACCCGCCGACCCGGGCGGGCTCGAACCGCGCGCGCGACACCTGATCGAGCAGCCGGAGCACGCGGTCGCGATCGGCGGCGGTCGGCTGTTCCGACAGCACCGCTTCCAGATTCCGGAGCTGGCCACCCCGCGTCACCACCGCCGACAAGGCCAGCACGGCATCCTCTTCGTTGAACACGCCATCGGCCACCATCCCCACGCCGGCCGACCGCGGCATCCGCATGCCCGCTTCGTTGCCCATCGACTGGGCGCTCAACGTCTCCATCAGACCGGCAAGCGAATCGGACCGCTCGGTACGAGGACCGAAGTAGAGCATGCCGAACATCAGCAGAATCGACACGAACGTCGCCAGCGTCGATCCCACGGCCACCAAACCGAATCGCATGTCTTCGAATGCGCGCGCGACCTGCGCGGGCACCGACGCCTCACGTTCGACCCTGAGCCGGTTGAGGATCTGCGACTGCAACCCGTCGAGGTCGCGACTGGCGCGCTCCGACTCGGCGCTCGCCCCCTGCCGGACCAGTTCCCCCAACTCCTGCAGGTCTCGTGCCTCACCCGCGCACGCCTGGCACGCACGCACGTGCGTCTGAACAGCAATCTGCTCCTCGACCGGCAGTTCGCCGTCGTGGAATGCCGCCAACCGACGCCGAGCCGCCGCGCACGACAGCCTCTTCATACAGCCCCTGCCTCTTGCAACTGACTCCGCAAGGCCTCGCGCCCGCGCGTCAGTCGCGACTTCACGGTTCCCACCGCCACTCCGAGCGAGAACGCGATCTCGTCGTAACTCAAGCCATCAATTTCCCGAAGCACCACGGCCGTCCGCTGGTCGAACGGCAATGCGTCCAGCGCGTGCCAGACCCTCGAAGCGACTTCATTCCGCCTGAGCTGGCGATCCGGGCCAGCCGACAGGTCTGCCAGTGCGCCGTCGCCGTGTTGTTCGAGATGGGCCTCGAGCGACACTTGATCCGATCGATGTCGCCGCCTCCACCACCGCTGCCGGTTGCGCGCCTGATTGACGACGATGCGGTAGATCCAGGTCCGCAACGCCGACTGGCACCGGAACCGGCCAATCATGCGGAACACCTGGAAGAACACGTCCTGCGACAGGTCGCGCGCCTCCTCGACGTCACCCAGCAGGTGGAGCGCCAGCTGGAAGACGAGCCGCTGGTGATCGGCCACCAGCGTCGCGCACGCGTCATCGTCGCCAGCGGCGCAGCGCCGGACCAAGTCCGCTTCGCGGTCCGCAACATCAGGCCAATTCAGGGCAGGCGCTTGTTTCACGAATAGTTCCTCGGCCACGTTCGGTGTCTCGGTGAACTATAGCAAGATCCCGGTTCCCTGTCAGGCGAGAACCTCAGGACCCTGCCGACGCCGGGCGCCAGCAGCCCGATGTGCAAGTTTAGACACGAAACCGGGGCAAAAGTTCCCTGGCCTGCTACCATGGAGCTGCCATGGGACGCAGTTGGATAGTGGTGGTCCTGGTTGTCGCCCTGCTGGGCGGGCTCTCGATTGCCGTCTGGACCGCGATCGGCCGGGAACGGGAGTACCAACAGCTGGTGGAGCGCGGAGACGCCGCGCTGTCGACCGATCAGACCGACGCCGCCATCGAGGCGTTCAGTGGCGCCCTCGCCCTCAAGTCCGAGTCGATGATTGCGTACCTCAAACGCGGCGAGGCCTACCGGCGGCGGGGCGACCTGGGGAACGCGCTGAAGGACCTGAGAAATGCGGCCCGCATCGACCCGGCTGCCGATCGGCCGGCCGAGTTGCTGGGCGACGTCAACTACAGCCTCGAACGGTACGCCAAGGCCGTCGAGAGCTACCGGTTGTTTGTCGCGCTCGACGATCGCAATCCCCGCGTGCTCTACAAGCTGGGTCTCGCCCAATTCCGGGCCGGCGACGTTGCCGGCGCCGTCGCGGCGCTGCGCCAGACGGTGGCGTTGGACGAAAAACTCGCCGAAGCGCATTACCTGCTGGGCCTCTGCCTGAAGGCCCAGAACCAACCCGGCGATGCGCTCAAGGCGCTCGAGCGCGCCAGCCGGCTGTCGCCCGGTCTGGTTGCCCCGAGAGAGGCGCTGGCCGAGATCTACGAAGCGCTGTCCCGGCCCAGGGATGCCATTACGCAACTCGAGGCGATCGCCACGCTCGAGCCGGATCGGCCGGAACGACAGGCGGCGGTGGCTCGCGCCTACGCCCGGACCGGGCGCACCGATGCCGCGATCGAAGTGCTCGGACGAGCCGCCGAACGCTACCCGGACAATGCGGTGATCTACCTCACGCTGGGCGCAGTCTGGCTCGACGCCGCCGAACCGAAACGCGATCGCGTGGCCCTGCGCAAGGCCACCGAAGCGCTCGAACCGCTGACCCGCGGGCCACGCATCTCGGGCGACGCGCTGGCGCTGTACGGCAAAGCCCTCATGCTCTCGGGCGATCTGGCCGGCGCCGCTGCCGCCTTGCAGCAGGCCGCCGATCTGCTGCCAACCAGTCCCGCGACCCTGCTCCTGCTGGCCGACACATCTGAACGCCTCGGGCGGCTGCCGGCCGTTCGTGCGGCGCTCGAACGATGGGCCGCGCTCACGCCGGAGTCGGGACAAACGCGATCCGCGGTGCTGGAACGTCTGGGTGATTTGTGTCAGAAAATGGGCGACCCGCGCGAAGCGATTCGCGCCTGGCACCGCGCCGCAGAAATCGCGCCGTCGCCGGTCCTGGTGGTCCGGCTGGCAACCGCCGAAATCAAGAACGGCGACTTGCGCGCCGCCGCGGCGACCATCGATCGCGGCCTGATCCAGACTCCACGCTCTCAGGCGCTGCTCGATCTCCGGCGTCAGCTTCAGTGATCGGCCCGCTGTGGATCGAGCGCCTCTCGCAGCCCGTCGCCAAGAAAATTGAATCCCATCACGAGCAACGCAATCGCGAGACCGGGAAACACGGTCAGATGTGGTGCGTCGAGCAGGTGCGCCCGCCCGCCGGCCAGCATCGTCCCCCAGCTCGCCGTCGGCGGCTGCACGCCCAGGCCGAGAAAACTGAGCGACGCCTCGGCAATGATGGTGGCCGCCATGCCCAGGCTGGCCTGGACCACCACCGCATTGACCACCGTCGGCAGCACGTGCCGGCCGATCACCCGCCGGACCGGCGCGCCCAGCGCCCTGGCGGCGTGCACGAACTCGAACTCGCGGGCGCGCAGCACCTGGCCCCGAACCAGCCGCGCGTAGCCCACCCAACCGATCGAGGCGAGCGCGACGACGACGTTGATCAGGCTCGGCCCCAGCACCGCAACCAGCGCAATCGCCAGCAGAATGCCCGGAAACGCCATCAGCACATCGATCGCCCGGCCAATCACCTGATCGATCCGGCCGCCGTAGTAGCCGGCCACCGAACCCAGGACCGTCCCGATGCCAGCCGACGCAGCGACGACGAACAGTCCGACCAGCAGCGAAATCCGCGCGCCGGCCAACACACGCGACAGCACGTCGCGCCCCAGCTCGTCGAGCCCGAAGGGATGCCGCAGCGACGGACTGGCCAGGCGGTCGGCCAGCGTCTGGTGCGCCGGATCGTCGGGCATCACCCACGGTCCGGCCAACGCGGCCAGAATGGCGATGAGCACGATGACCGCGCCAGCTCGTGACATCCCTCTCCCCTCCTACGCGACCCGGATCCGCGGGTCGAGCCAGCCGTACAGCAGGTCGGTCACCAGGTTGACGGTGACGTAGGTGACCGCGATCAACAGGATGCAGCCCTGCACCATGGGATAGTCGCGGAAATTGATCGATTGAATCAGCAGCCGCCCGACGCCCGGCCACGAAAAGATCGTCTCGGTGATGATGGCGCCCGTCAACAGCGAGCCGAACTGCAGGCCCACGATGGTCACCACGGGCACCAGGCTGTTGCGAAACGCATGGCGCCAGACCGCACGTGCCCTCGAGGCCCCGCGCGCCCGCGACGCGGTGACGTAGAGTGCGCGGAGTTCCTCAAGCAGGCTGGTCCTGGTCATGCGGGCGAGGATGGCGGCCAGCGCCGCGCCCAGCGTGACCGACGGCAGCACCAGGTGCGCCAGCGTGCCGCTGCCCGACACCGGGAGCCATCCCAACTCCACGGCGAACAGCATGGCCATCATCGGCCCCAGCCAGAAATTCGGAATCGAAATGCCGACCAGCGCCAGCGTCATGGCGCTGTGATCGACCCACGTGTCCTTCCACACCGCCGCCGCCACTCCAAGGGGCACCGCGATGAGGAGCGCCACCAGCATGGCGACCACGGCGAGCTCGGCGGTGGCCGGCAGGCGGCCGACAATTGAGGAGACGACCGGTTCGCCGGTGCGCAGCGAGGTGCCCAGGTCGCCGCGCGTCAGCCCGGCGACGAAGCGGCCGAACTGGACCGCCAGCCCCTGATCGAGGCCCAGCCGCGCCCGCAACGCCGCGACGTCCTGTGGCGACGCGCCGTCGCCCAGCATCGACTGCGCCGGATCGCCCGGCACCAGGTGAATCAGCAGGAACACCAGCGTGGCCACACCCAGCAGCACCGGGATGGTCAGCAGCAGACGGCGAGCCACGTAGCGCCACATGGGCGACTATCATAATCCACGGCGTGGCCGCCCGCGGCGGCCGCGCCGGCCCACACCCGGGGGAACTTCGGCCCCCGGGCCGGCGCGAATTGCATACAATGTCTGTGTGGACAGCCCGCCCCCGTTGGGTTGGTTGCGCCCCGGTCGCCTGCGGCTGCCGGGCGCCTGCCGGAACCAACAGACCGACGCTGTCATTTTCGAAAGTGTAGCCTCATGCAGAGACTTCCGATTTCGCTGGTGGCCGACGGCATGGTGGTGGCCAGGCCGATTCCAAATCCTGACGACCCGGCCGGGATGCCGGTGTGCGGCACGGGCGTCGTGCTGACCGAGTCGCTGATCGATCGGCTTCGAGATCGGGGCATTCAGGCGCTCAGTGTCGAAGGCCATCCGGTGACGATCGAAGGCGAAGCGTCTCTCGACGATATGCTCGCAGCCCTCGACCATCGGTTCCGCAAGGTCACCACCGATCCGCTCATGCAGAAGATCAAGGCGATGTTCCGGAAACAGACGATTCGTTCCATGGAGGATGTCGGTGGCCACTAAGCGCGCGGACATCCGCCGGATTATCCGGGACACCAAGACTCTCCCCACGCTTCCCGGCGTGATCTCGCGCCTCTCCGCGATGGCGGAACAGGGAACGGTGTCGGCCGGAGAAATGGCGCGGGTCGTGATGACCGACCAGGTGTTGTCGGCCAAGGTCATCCGTCTGGTGAATTCGGCGTTCTACGGCTTCTACGGCAAGGTCTCGACCGTGTCGGAAGCGCTGGTGATGCTCGGCGTCAACGTCGTGAAGAGCCTGGCGGTCAGCAGTTCGATCTTCGAGATCATGGAGAAGAACGTCGTCGGACTCTGGGAGCATTCCATGGGTGTGGCGGTGACCGCCAGCGTCCTGGCCAAGCGGCTCAAGCTGAAGGACCCGGACGAAATCTCGACGGCGGCGTTGCTGCACGACATCGGCAAAGTGATTATCAAGATCAAACTCGAAGACGACTACGATCATCTCGTGGCGCTCATCCAGGAGAAGGACGTGTCGATGTTCGAGGCGGAGCGCGCGCTGCTCGAAACCGACCACTGCGAGATCGGCGCGTGGCTGGCGCAGACCTGGCACCTGCCGGCCAACCTGGTCGAGCCGATCGCCTGGCACCACAATGTGGAAAAGTCGGTGACGCAGCAGGCGATGACCAGTGTGGTGCACGTCGCCGACACACTGACGCGCGCCGCGGCGTTCGGATTCTCCGGCGACGACCTGGTGCCCCGCATCCAGACGATCGCGTGGAACAAGCTCGGGCTGACCGATCAGAAGCTCGAATCGATTCTCGACGAGGTCGAGGATCGGCTGAGCGACGCCAAGAACCTCAGTCTCGAGATGCAGGCCAGCGCCTCGCCCAAAGTCTGAAGGGGCGGTGCGTCAGGACGACGGCGGCGCGTCGTCGGCGAACTCCGGATACAGATGCCGCACGCAGTCGGGACACACGCCGTGGCTGAATTGCGCCTCGGAGTGATCGCGCATATAGACTTCCAGCTGCTGCCAGTACCCCGAGTCGTTGCGGATTTTTTTGCACGACGCGCAGATCGGAATGAACCCGCGGAGAATCTTGAGGCTGGCCAGCGCGTCTTCGAGTTCCTGCACGAGGCGCTCGCGCTCGGCGTCGGCCCGGCGCCGCTCCGGCACGTCGTCCAACGTGGTGTGGATGGCCGCCGGCGCCGTGTCTCCGGGCCGGAAGTACGGCACGGCAGTCACTTCGACCCAGCGGTAGCTTTCGTCGACCGGGTTGTAGAGCCCCATCTCGGCGCGCGCCGACTGGCCGCTGCTCAACGCCATCACCCACGGGTAGCGTTCGGCCGGGTAGGCCGACCCGTCGTCGCGGATGGCCCGCCAGCCGGGATCGGCAGCCGCACGCCGACGGATCTCGTCGAGCGACAGGCCGAGAATGTGCAGCGCGGCGGCATTGGCGTCGACAATCCGGCCGGTCGCATCCTGGTACATCACGCCGTTGGCGACCGTCTCGATGACGTCCCTGAAATGGGCCTCGCACCGGCGCAGCGCGTCGTCCTCGCTCACCAGCCGATGCGATGCGTCCCGATCCGTCTCCATCGTTGCCGTCCTCATGCCACGCGGTGCCATCGCTGCAGGGTTCGGCCACACGGCCGATCTACCAGTCCGGAGGATACCGTACTAGCCTAGCCGATCCTCGCGCGTGCGGGGCCCGGGATTGAGGTCGAGCCGGGCGAGCAGTTTGGCCAGCCCCTGGCGCGTGACCCCGAGCAACTCCGCGGCGCGCGATGGGCGACTCCCCGCACGGACGAGCGCGTCTTGCACAAACCCGCGATCGAACTCCCGCCGAGCGTGCGCCAGCGTCGGCGACACCACGACGGATCGGCGGGCAGCCTTGATGTGATCGGGAAGCCGATCGGGTCCGACCCGGCCGCGGCGGGGCGCAAACGCGGCCAGCGCACACAACACGTTCTGCAACTCCCGGACGTTGCCCGGCCAGTGATAGCGGCTCAACGCCGCCACGGTGGCCGGCGCCAGGTCGGCGCGACTGGTCAGCCGCTCGCAGGCCGAACGCCAGATATCTGCCGCCAGACAGGCCACGTCTTCCGGCCGTTCGCGCAGCGCGGGCACGCGAATGCGAATGACGTCGAGGCGGAACAACAGATCGGCTCGAAACCGGCCCGCGTCCACCTCGTCGTGCAACGATCGATTCGACGCCGCGACAATGCGAGGGTCGACCCTCCGGTAGGCGTTCTCGCCGAGGCGACGCACTTCGCCCTCCTGGATTGCACGAAGCAATTTGGCCTGAGCCCGCGGCGACAACTCGCCGACTTCGTCGAGGAACAGCGTGCCGCCATCGGCCTCCTCGAACAGGCCGGCGCGCTCGGTCGCCGCCCCCGTAAAGGCGCCTCTGGCATGGCCGAACAGCTCCGCCTCGCACAACTCGTCGGGAAGGGCCGCGCAATTGACGGCGCAGAAACGCCGCGCACGGCGTTGGCTGGCCGCGTGGACCGACTTGGCGACCAGTTCCTTGCCGCAGCCGCTTTCGCCCTGGATGAGGACGGGAAACGGAGCCAGCGCCGCGCCGGCAATGCGGTCGCGCAAATCGACAACCGACGCGCTCGTGCCGGCGATGGCCGCCAGCACGCCTCCCGCGCTCGAACGGTCGATCTCGATGGAGGTGAGCGCCCGCACCGCCGGCAGCACCGCCAGCGCGGCGGCACGCAGCAGCGCCAGGTGTCCGGCAGCCAGAGAGTCGGGCGGCGTGGACCATTTGGCCGCCAACGCCCCGTCGATGGTGCGGGCGCACCCGATCGGCACGGCGGCTTCTCCGCCCAATCGCAGGTCCGCCAGGTCGGTGGGCCGGCCCGACGCCAACACGTCGCTGACCAGCCCGGCACTCACAATCCGGCCACCCGCGGCCGCCAGGGCCGCGCCCGCCGCGTGGCGCCCGAACACCGCCACCGTCGCCGCTCGCAGCGACGAGCGCAGCGACGCGCACACCGCGGCGAGGCCCTGCAGGTCGTCGTCGCGCTCGGCACACGCCTGCAGGATGGCCATCACGTCGGTGGCGTCGAGTCGCACCGGCGCGCACGCGGGCGCGCCAGGCCCGTCGCCTCGCGTCGGCCCGAACCGTCCGGCCGCCTCCGATAGCCGTCGCCGCAACCGCGCGGGCGCCGGCCAGGTCGATTGCTGGAGGCGACCCACCAGGCGGGCGGCCTCGCGGACCTGCCCCATCTCGCCGAGCACTTCTGCCTGCACCAGGCGCAGCTCCAACCCCATCGCCGGTGCGTGAGCCTGCCGGGCCGCGCGGCGCCCGACCACCGACGCTCTCGACACGTCCAGCCACCGGCGTTGCGCGCCTCGCACACGCACGTCTGCCACCGCCAGCCAGACCCGATCGACATCGGCCGAGGGGGCGCCGGTCTGGCGTGTCTGCGTGAGCAGCGACGCCGCGCGGCCAATGTCGCTGGCCGCCAGCGCCAGCCGAATCTGCAACTGCGCCGACAGCACCTCGTGGCGACAGGGCAACAGCCGGGGCGTCGAGTCGATGGTGGTGGTCCACGGATCGGTCGGCTCGCCCGCACCGTCCCCATCCGCGACAGCGTCCACGCCACGCCAGCGCGTTGGCAGCGCGCCCTCGAGCGCGGCGAGTGCCGCGCGGGCCTCGTCGAACCGGCCGGCCACCGTCAGACAATGCGCGAGGCTCAATGTGGCGGCCCGATGGCACCCCAGATGGTCGTGCCCGACCGAGGGCGACACCGCCAACCGTAGCGTGGCCTCGGCCTCGGCGATCCGGTCGTCGTCGCACAACGCCCAGGCCCTGAGCAACCGACCCGCCACGATGCCGCACGGCCAGCCGCCCTCCGAACACAGCTCTTCGGCTTCGGCTCCCTCCGACAACGCGAGGGCGGGCCGGCCCCACAGCAGATGCTGATAGCCGAGTTCGAGGGCCGCCTCGCCGGCTGCGCGGTACTGGCCGCGCCGCCGTCGATGGCCGATTTCCCTGCGGAGAAGGCGCTCGGCCGCCGCACAGCGGCCGCGGCTGAGCAAGTGCGCGACCGTACAGGCCCGATTTGCCGGGCCAGGGCCCTCCGGTTCGACCATCGTCGCGTCGACCGGCGTGTGGGGATGGATGAACGCCATGGCGTGGTCGGTTCTGCAAGAATGACGCCCGTCGCGACCCAGCCACAATGGCCATAATCCCGCGCCACGAGGAGCCCCGCGACAAGGCGGTGCAAAAACTTCGATCTGCGGCACCCGCCACGACGGCAGGATCTGCCATGCCGCGAAAGCCGAGCCCGCTCGACCGGAATCGAGACACATCGGATAAAATAGCCGCCAGATGCTGCGATTCCTTACGGCCGGCGAATCTCACGGGCGCGGACTGACGGTGATCCTGGACGGCGTGCCCGCCGGCCTCGACCTGGACGTGGCGGCCATTATGCGAGACCTGAGGCGGCGCCAGGGCGGGTACGGACGCGGCCAGCGCATGAACATCGAATCGGATGCGCCCCTGGTCTCGGCCGGCGTCCGACACGGCAAGACCACCGGCGCGCCGGTCGCCATCACCATCGAAAATCGCGACTGGGTGAACTGGGAGTTCACCATGTACGCCGACGTCGATATCCCGGCCGACGCGAGCGGCGCCAAACGGGCGCCGGTCACGCGGCCGCGGCCAGGCCATGCCGACCTGGCGGGCGCGCTCAAGTACGAGCACGACGATATGCGCGACGTGCTCGAACGGGCGAGTGCCAGGGAAACGGCAGCTCGCGTGGCCGCCGGAGCGGTGGCCCGCCAGATTCTCTCGCAGGTGGGCGTGCGCGTGATGAGCCACGTCGTCTCAATCGGACACGTCGTGCTCGACGCGCATGCGCCGATCGACCTCGACGCGATCGCCGCGTTGCCCGACGACTCCCCCACCCGCTGCACCCACGCGCCGACCGGGGCGCGGATGATCGCGGCCATCGACGCGGCGCGAGACGCCGGCGACACGCTCGGCGGCGTCTTCGAAGTGGTGGCCACAGGCGTACCGGCGGGCCTGGGCAGCTACGCACAGTGGGACACGCGGCTCGACGGGCGACTGGCGCAGGCGATGATGTCGATTCCCGCCATCAAAGGCGTGGGCATCGGCCTTGGCACCGCGGCCGCCCTGCTGCCCGGTTCCCGCGTGCACGACGAGATCGTGGCAGGCGACCCGGCTGCGCATGGCGCAACCGGCAGGCCCTTTGCCCGCCCCACCAATCACGCCGGCGGCCTCGAAGGCGGCGTCACCAACGGCGAAGACATCCGCCTCACCGCGTACATGAAGCCGATTGCGACCCTGATGTCGCCCCTGCGCTCGGTCGATGTGACGACGATGCGAGAGGCGACGGCGGCTATCGAGCGCAGCGACGTCTGCGCGGTCCCGGCTGCTTCGGTGGTCGGCGAAGCGATGGTGGCGATCACACTGTGCGGCGCCCTGCTCGAACGGTTCGGGGGAGACTCGATCGGCGACCTGCGCCGCCGTTGCGCCCAGTGGCGCGACCACGCCGCGGCCCGCTACCCGCACACCCCCGGAGCCTCGCCATCATGATTCGCCCCATCGTCAAATACGGCGAACAGGTCCTGCACCATCAGGCCGAACCCGTCACCGACATCACCGGCGAGATCGCCGCGCTGGTCAAAGACATGGTCGAAACCATGTACGCCGCGCCGGGGGTCGGGTTGGCCGCGCCTCAGATTGGCATTCCCCTCCGCATCTTCGTCGTCGATCTGTCGGTGGGCCGCAACAGCGGGGGGCTCCTCACCTTCGTGAATCCCGAATTCGTCAGTCGAGACGGCATGCAGCTCGAAGAAGAGGGCTGCTTGAGCCTGCCCGGCTTCAACGCGACGGTGGCTCGCCCCGGCACCGCGGCCGTCAAGGGGCTCGACCTCAACGGCAAGGAGCAGATGATCGAAGGCACCGAACTGCTGGCGCGGGCGTTTCAGCACGAAATGGATCACCTCGACGGCCGGGTCTTTGTCGATCGGCTTGTCGGCATCCAGCGCGACATCATCGTGCGGCGCATCAGAAAGCTCGCGAAGACCGGCAAGTGGTAACGCCGGTCACTCGTCGCATTCGGATCGTGTTTTTTGGAACGCCCCAGTTCGCCGTGCCCTCCCTGCAGGCGCTGTTGACCTCGGACCATGCGGTGGTGGGCGTGGTCACACAGCCGGACAAGCCGCGAGGACGGGGCCAGCAACTGACCGCCGCGCCGATCAAGCAACTGGCCGTCGAGCATGCGGTTCCCGTCTTGCAGCCTGTTCGGCTGAAGGACGAGGACACGTTGTCCGCGCTGCGGGCGATGGAACCCGACCTCGGCGTGGTCGCCGCGTACGGCAGGATTCTGCCGGCCGCGGTGCTGGCGATTCCTCCGCTGGGCCTGATCAACGTGCATGCGTCGCTGCTGCCGCGGTACCGGGGGGCGGCGCCGATCCACCGCGCGGTGATGGCCGGCGACGCGGCAACCGGCGTCAGCATCATGCACGTGGTGCAGGCGCTTGATGCGGGGGCGGTCTACAAGACGGCCACCCGGCCGATCGGGCCCGACGAGACCAGCGCGGACGTCGAACAGGATTTGGCACAGATCGGGGCCCAACTGCTGATGGAGGTGGTCGCCGATCTGATCGCGGGACGCGCGGTTCCCCAGCCGCAGATTGACGCCGACAGCACCTACGCCCCCCGGCTGCAGAAGGAAGAAGGCCCGATCGACTGGCGTGCCGCCTCACGGGTGATTCACAACAAGGTGCGAGGCTTGCAACCCTGGCCACTGGCGTCGGCGCACCTGGGCGGACGGCGCATGATCGTGATCGAGACGCGTTGCCCATCGGCGGGCGGCGAGCACGGCGCAGCGCTGTCGGCCGACATGGAAGCGGCCGCGCCAGGTACCATCGTGGGGGTCTCGCGCGAGGCGCTGACGGTGCGCACCGGCGATGGCCTCATCGACATCGTTCGCGTCCAGCCCGAGGGTCGGCGCGCGATGAGCGTGCGCGATTTCGCCGCGGGTCACCCCCTTGCCGCCGGGATCCGGTTCGACGACCCTCCCGCGGCCACCCAGCCTTGACCCGGTTTATTCCGTCATGATTTCACCAGCCCGGATCGCCGCCTATTGCACGCTCCGGGACGCCAGCCGGCCGCACGCCGAACTGGCCGCCGCCGTCGAGCACCATCGCCTCGGCCTGACCGACGAGCGCGACCGCGCGCTGGCGGCCGAGATTACCCTCGGGACGCTGCGCTGGAGGGCGGCGCTCGACCACGTGATCGGCTGGGCCGGACATCGCGGTGTCGAGGCATTCGACGCCGAGGTGCTCGATCTGCTGCGGATGAGCGCCTACCAGTTACTGCACCTCGACCGGGTGCCCGCCTCGGCCATCGTCCACGACGCGGTCGAACTCTGCCGACACGAAGGCAAAGCAAGCGCGTCGGGCGCGATCAACGCCATCCTGCGGCGCATCAGCCGCGAGCGAGACCGGCTCCCGATGCCGGACCAGAGCGATCCGCTCGAGTACCTGACGGTGACGCTGTCGCATCCTCGGTGGATCGCCGCGCGCTGGCTCGAGCGGCTCGGGTTCGAGACCGCTTGCGCGTGGATGCGCTTCAACAACCAGCCGGCGCCCGTCGTGGTCAGAGCCAACCGCCTTACCACGTCCCCCGAGCAACTGGTGGACGCGCTCGCGGCGGTCGGCATCACCACCGAGCCCGCTCGGTACGCCGCCGATGCCCTGGTGGTGACCGGCGGCCATCTTCTGGCAAGCCCTCTCGCCACGTCGGGACAATTTATCGTGCAGGACGAATCGTCGCAGCTGGTGGCGGCGCTGGCCGGTGTCGGCCCTGGCGAGGTCGTGCTTGACGCGTGCGCGGCACCTGGCGGCAAGACGTCGCAGATGGCCGCCGACCTGGGGCCCACCGGCCGGCTCGTCGCCGCCGACCTCCGGCCCCGGCGCGTCCGATTGCTGGCCACGCTCCTCAAGCAGGCCCACGCCGATGCGGTGCAGATCGTCACGGCGGATTTACTCGCGGGTGGGCCGTTTGGCGCGATCTTCGATTGCGTGCTGGTCGATGCGCCGTGTTCGGGACTCGCCACCCTGCGCCGCGATCCCGACGTCAAGTGGAGACGCGCCGAATCCGATTTGGCGGGCCACGCCGAGCGCCAAACCCGCATGCTCGCGAATGCGGCGGCGATGGTGCGGCCCGGGGGGCGACTGGTGTACAGCACGTGCTCGACAGAGCCCGAAGAAAACGATCAGGTGGTCGACCGCTTTCTGGCCTGCCATCAGGATTTCGCGATTGATCGCCCCGACCAATCGCGGGGCTGGCTCGCTTCTGGCGTGAGCGCGTGCCTCGACCAGCGCGGCTTTCTCCGGCCCACGCCGCACATGCACGGGCTCGAAGCTTTTTTTGGCGCCCGTCTTCGTCAGGTCGGCCGCGCGCCTGCGGCCGGTTAATCGTCCACAGTCACGCCGTGGTGTAGTACACTTTTTGGTTGAATGGCGCTCAAAAGTCGAGTCCGACGCGTGGGCCGCTTGGTCCTGTTGGTGGCCGCCCTGGGAGCCACGTACGGGCTGTTCGCGGTGGCCTCGATGCGCGTGGCGCTGAGGACGCGCGAGGTCGGCGTCCCGACGCTGGTCGGTCTGGAGCCGTCGGCCGCCACCAGTTCGGCCGATGCGGCGGGCCTGACGCTCAAGCTGGACGACAACCGGCCGTTCGATCCGAAGGTTCCGGCCGGTCAGATCGCGTCGCAGGATCCCGCTCCCGGGTCGGCCGTGCGCCGCGGCCGCAGCGTGCGGGTGTGGATCAGCGCCGGGTCGCGCGAGTCGCTGGTGCCGCGGTTGGTGGGCGACAACGAGCGTACCGCCAGGGCCCGGCTGCAGCCGGATCGGATCGAAACGACAGGCCTGGCCGACATCCGGTCGTCCGACTACCCCCCCGACGCGGTCGTGGCGCAGGAACCGGCGCCGGGCGCCCGCAGCACGAAGGTGAGCCTGCTGGTCAACCGGGGGGAACGCGCGGCCAGCTTCGTGATGCCGGATCTGATTGGCGTGGCGGGCGACGAAGCGGTGGCCCTGCTCAGGAGCCGTGGCCTGCGAGCCACCATCGTCGGCCATCAGCCGTATCCGGGCGCTCCGCCAGGCATCATCCTGAGACAGAGCCCGTCGGCCGGATTCGAAATCACCCCGGAACAGCCGATCTCGCTGGAGGTCAGCCGATGAGCGTTCGCATCGCCCCCTCGATCCTCGCGGCCAACTTTGCAGCCCTCGGGATCGACATCGCGGCGGCGGAACGGGGGGGAGCCGATTTGATTCACGTGGACGTGATGGACGGCCACTTCGTGCCCAATCTTACGGTGGGGCCCCCGATCGTGCAGGCGCTCAGACGCGTCACGCGGCTGCCGCTCGACCTGCATTTGATGGTGATGGATCCCGATCGGTTCATTCCGGCGTTTGCCGAGGCCGGCGCCGCCCTGATCTCGGTACACGTCGAGGTGCTGCCCCACTTGCATCGCACGATCGCGCTGATCAAGAGCCTGGGCCTCAAGGCCGGTGTGGCGCTCAACCCTTCGACCGTGGTGGGCTGCCTCGAGGAGGTCGCCGCCGATCTGGACTACGTGCTCGTGATGTCGGTCGACCCGGGATTTGGCGGCCAGACCTATATCGCCCGCAGCGCGTCCAAAGTACGTGCCGTGCGCGACCTGCTGGACCGAGCTGGAAATCCTGCGCCCATCGAGGTGGATGGCGGCATCGACCTCGGCACGATCGGGGACGTGATTGAGGCGGGCGCCGACTGGATGGTCGCCGGATCGTCGGTGTGCCACAGCGGCGATCCCGAGGCGGCGGTGCGCGCCCTCAGATCGGCTGGATCCGCTGCCGCCGCCAGGCGTGCCGGCGCCCGGCCCCAGGGACGCGACGCATGACCCACGACGGCGCGACCGCAGCGGTGGTGCGCGTGCGCTACGCGGAAACCGACCAGATGGGGGTCGTGTACTACGGTAACTACCTCACGTGGTTCGAGGTGGGCCGCACCGAGTGGCTGCGCAGCCGCGGATGGACCTACCGCGAGATGGAAGCCGACGGACGTCGGCTTCCGGTGGTCGAAGCCCACTGCACGTACCGGCAGAGCGCGCGCTACGACGATGAGATTGAGATTCGAACGCAGGGCGAGTTACTCTCGGCGGCACGCATCAGGTTTGTCTACGAGGTGATCCGCCGTGGCGACGACACATCGCTGGCGCACGGCTACACCGTGCACGCCGTCACCGATCCCACCGGCCGGCCCAGAAGATTACCAGACCGGGTGAGGAGCCTGTTCGCATGAAGGCATTGGTCACTGGGGCCGCGGGGTTCATCGGATCGACGCTCTCCGAACGCCTGCTGGCCGACGGGGCGACGGTGGTCGGGCTCGATTGTTTTACCGACTACTATCCCCGCTGGGTCAAAGAGCGGAATCTGGCGGGCCTGCGTCAGCAGCCGGGATTCCGGTTCGTCGAGTCGACGATTCAGGCGGCGGACCTCGGGGCGCTGATCGCCGAGGCGACGCACGTGTTCCATCTGGCGGCGCAAGCGGGTGTGCGCAAGAGCTGGGGTCGGGATTTCCAGGTGTACACCGTAAACAACGTCGAGGCGACGCAGATGCTGCTCGAAGCGTGCTGCGCCCACCCGATTGAACGGTTCGTGTACGCCTCGAGTTCGTCGGTCTACGGCGACCGCGCGCCGATCCCGATGCACGAGACGGCGTTGCCACAGCCGGTCTCGCCGTACGGTGTGACGAAACTGGCGGCCGAGCAGCTGTGCTATCTGTATCACGTCAATTTCGGCGTGCCGACCGTGGCCCTGCGGTATTTCACGGTGTACGGGCCGCGCCAACGGCCCGATATGGGCTTCCACCGCTTCCTGCGTGCGGCGCAGAAGGGCGAGCCGATCACCCTCTACGGCGACGGCGAGCAGACCCGGGATTTCACCTTTGTCGCCGACGCGGCCGCGGCCACCGCCGCCGCGGCCACCCGCGGGGTTGCCGGGGCCGTGTACAATATCGGTGGCGGGTCGCGGGTGTCGATCAATCAGGTGCTCGCATTGGTGGAGCGGCTGGTCGAGCATCCGGTGGTGGTTCGGCGCGAGCCGGCGCAAAAAGGCGACATGCGAGACACGTACGCCGACACGTCCCGGGCCAAAGCCGACCTCGGCTTCTCCCCGTCGGTGACGCTCGAACAGGGTTTGGCGGCCGAGCATCGGTGGCTGGCTTCGGTTCCGGAACGGCAGTAGCGCAGACCGCGCCATGAAGTTGCAGGTGTCCATGAGTGTGTGTATGTTTCGACGTGGGTTGGTGATCGGGTTGGTCGCCGCCAGTGCGGCGCTGGCGGCCGCGTGCGCGGGCAACAAGAGCATGGTTCCGACCGGCATGGCCGAAGCCGACAAGTTCCTGTTCGAGCGGGGGTCCGATTTGCTCACCCGCAAGAAATGGCTGCAGTCCCGCGAGTACTTTCGGCAAATCGTCGACAATTATCCGCAGAGCACGTTCCGTCCCGAGGCCAAGATCGGCGTGGGCGACACGTACCTGGGCGAGGGCACCGCCGAAGCCCTGGTGTTCGCGCAAAACGAGTTCAAGGAATTCCTGACGTTTTTCCCGACCAGCCCGCGCGCCGATTACGCGCAGTTCAAGATGGGGCTCACCCACTACCGCCAGATGCCGTCGGCTGACCGCGATCAGACCGAAACCCGGGCCGCGGTCGTCGAGTTCAACTTGTTCCTGCAGCGGTATCCGAACAGCGCCCTGCTCGGCGAGGCGAAGGCCAAGCTGCGCGAAAGCCGGAATCGGCTGAGCGAATCCGACTACAAGGTGGGCTTTTTCTACTGGCGGTCGCGCTGGTACCCGGGCGCCATCGACCGGTTCCGCGCCGTGCTCACCGACGATCCCGACTATCCGGCTCGCGACGCGGTGTACTTCCACCTCGCCGACTGTTACGTCAAGGTGGGCACACCGGCGCAGGCGCTCCCGTATTTCGACAAACTGCTCACCGAGTTCAAGACCAGCCCGTACCGAACCGAGGCAGACACGGCGGCCGCCGGCATCAAGGCGAAGATGGCCAGCCAGATCAGCAAGTAGGCCCGGGCGCGGCGGTTACGAGTTGAGCGCCCGGTTGAAATTCCGGTAGTAGTCGATCGCCGACACGATCGAGGTCAGCAGCACCAGCCACATCGCCACCTGTCCGAGGCGGTAGAACGGCTCGTACGCCTCGTGGCCCAGAATCAGCAGCAGGATCGCCGTCACCTGAAACGCCATCTTCAGTTTGCCGAGCGACGATGAGGCGATCACCGTGCCGCGCGAGTAGGCGATGCCACGCATGCCCGTCACGGCGAATTCGCGTCCGATGATCACCGCGACCATCCAGGCCGAGGTCGCGCCCATCTGCACCAGCGAGATGAACGCCGCCGCGGTGAGCAGCTTGTCGGCAATCGGGTCCATCAACTGCCCCAGTTCCGTCACCTGCTTCCGACGCCTCGCCACGTACCCGTCCAGCCAGTCGGTCAGCGACGCCAGGGCGAAAATGACCGCACCGGCCAACTGGTTCGACATGCCGAGCACGACACCGCTTTGTGGCTTGGTCAGCAGGACCACGACCAGCAGCGGAACCAGGAAGATCCTGATGAGGGTGATGCTGTTGGGTAGGTTCATCGAGATTCCTGGACCGAGTGGTGCCGGGGCGCTGTCGCCATTGTAGCGCGTCACCGGTCTGGCCAGAAACCGGGAGTAGGGTAAGATACTCCGGTTGTTATGAAAGCCATCCTGCTCGCAGGGGGTAAGGGCACCCGGTTGCGCCCGCTGACCCTTCACACGCCCAAGCCCATCGTGCCTGTCTTCGGACGGGCGTTCCTCAACTACCAGATCGATCTGGTGCGCACCGTGCCCGAGATCGACGAGGTGGTCTTGAGCTTGAACTACCAGCCGCGGCGCATCGCCGAAGTCTTCGGCGAAGGCGACGGCCTGGGCGTCAAGGTCAGCTACGTGGTGGAGCCGAACCCGCTCGGCACCGGCGGCGCCATCAAGTACGCCGTCGGCAACTACACCGATACGATCGTGGTGTTCAACGGCGACGTGATGACGCAGATCGATCTGCGCGAGGTGATCCGCCTGCATCGCGAGCGGAAGGCCAAGGCGACCATCGTGCTCACCCCGGTCGAGAACCCGTCCGCCTACGGACTGGTCGAGACCGACGCCGAGGGCAACGTGAGGCGGTTCCTCGAAAAGCCGAAAGCCGACGAGATCACGTGCGACACCATCAATGCCGGCGTCTACATTCTCGAGCCCGACACCTTCGACCGGATTCCGAAAGACGTCACCTGGTCGATTGAGCGGAGCTACTTCCCGTCGCTGGTCGAGCGCAAGGACACCTTCGTCGCCTACGTCTACCGCGGCTACTGGATCGACATCGGGACGCCGGAGAAGTACGTGCAGGTGCATCGCGACATCATGGACCGCCGGTTCAAGGCCGAGCCGTTCGGCAGCCAGGCCCCGGCGTCCACGCAGGTGGCGGCCGACGCCCGCATCGAAGACGGCGCGACGATCGAAGGGCCCTGCTTTATCGACGAAGGCTGCCTCATCAAGGCCGGCGCCCGCGTGCATCCGTACAGCGTGATCGGCCGGCATACCGTGGTCGAAGAAGGCGCGGTCATCAGCAACGCCATCATCTGGCCCGACTGCCGGATTTCGCGCGACGCCGTGGTGCAGAACGCGATTCTGGGCCGGCACTGTCACATCGGTCGCAGCGTCTCGATCGACGGCGGCGTGATGCTGGGCGACAAGTCGGCCGTCACCGATTTCTCCCGTCTTGGATCGGCCCTATAGCCGTGTCGCTGGAGTTCTGAACCATGGCCGTCAACCTCGAAGTGTTCAAGGCGTACGACATCCGCGGCCTGTATCCGGGCGAGCTCAACGAAGCGGTGGCCCGCGATGTCGGGCGCGCCTTTGTGGCCTATCTCGACGCCAGGCGCATCGCCGTGGGGCGCGACATGCGGCTGTCGTCGCCGGCCATGGCCGCGGCCTTCGTCGACGGCGCCCTCGCCCAGGGCGCAGACGTGGTCGACTACGGCCTGATCGCCACCGACATGCTGTACTACGCGGTGGCGCGCGACCACCACGACGGCGGCGTGGCCGTGACCGCCTCGCACAATCCCAAGCAGTACACGGGAATGAAGCTGGTGCGCGCCGAGGCGTTTCCGTTGAGCGGCGACGCCGGCATCGGCCAGATTCGCGACATGGTGGCGGGCGGCACGATTCCCGCCGCGACCAGACCGCGGGGCACGCTGACCACCAACGATTCGCTGCTCGACGACTACACCGGGCACGTGCTGTCGTTTATCGATCCGTCGGTGATCAAGCCCTTCAACACCGTGCTCGACGCGGGAAGCGGCATGGGCGGGCTGGTCGCGCCGCGACTCTTCGAACGCCTGCCGTGCAAAACAACCCGGCTCTGTTTCGAGATCGACGGCACGTTCCCGAACCACGAGGCCAATCCGCTCATCGAGGAGAACCGCCGCGACATCGTCGCGCGCGTCATCGCGGAGAAAGCCGACATCGGCATCGCGTGGGATGGCGACGCCGACCGTTGTTTCTTCATCGATCGCGACGGCGAGTTCATTCCGGGCGATTTCGTGACCGCCCTGCTCGCCGAGGCGTTTCTGCTCAAAGAGCCCGGCGCCACCATCGTCTACGACGTGCGCGCCAGCTACGCCGTCAAGGACACGGTGGCCCGGTACGGCGGCAAGGCCCTGATGAACCGGGTGGGTCACGCCTTCTTCAAGAAACGGATGCGCGAAGAAAACGGCATCTTCGCCGGAGAAGTGACGGGCCACTACTATTTCCGCGACAACTTCTACGCCGACAACGGCTTTATCCCGGCGCTGCTCATCCTCGAACTGATGTCGAAGAAGGGCAAGGCGCTGCACGAACTGCTCGCGCCGCTGCGTGCCAAGTACTTCATCTCGGGCGAGATCAACACCAAGGCGAAGTCGATGCAGGCGGTGGAGGACAAACTCGAGGGTCTCGCGGCGCGCTACGCCGGCGGCCACGTCTATCGGATGGACGGCGTCTCGATGGAAGCGCCCGATTGGCACTTCAATGTGCGGGCGTCGAACACCGAACCGCTGCTCCGCCTCAACCTCGAGGCCACGACCCAGGCCATGATGGAAGCCAGGCGCGACGAGTTACTGGACTACATTCGGGCGTGAGGCGCGACCTCGGTTCGGCGGTCTGGTATAATTTCGGTGTCGCGCCGATCCCCCGGAGCGCGCGCTCCGGGCAGGCGGGCTTAGCATAGTGGTAATGCTCTGGCTTCCCAAGCCAGCTAGACGGGTTCGATTCCCGTAGCCCGCTCCACTCCGTTGCTGGCGGTTACCTTAACAATATCGCCTCATGTATAGTCTTAGTAGACATAAAGGTGACACCATGCAGGCGACCATTGTCGATCTTCGTTACAAGATGAACCAGGTCTTGAAGGCGCTCGAGCGGAACGAAACCGTGAGCGTTCTTTATCGCGGCAAGCTCAAGGGGGTGCTTTCCTCCGCCACGACGACGTCGACCGCCAAGATGACGGAGCACCGCTTCTTTGGGTGCCGGAAGGACGCACAGTCCGTCCAAGAGGTCATGGCGCACTTGCGCGGGGGCCGGCACCGTGATCTTTGACACCGATCTCTTTATCTGGATTCAACGGGGAAACAGCAAGGCCGCGCGGCTGATTGAGCAACAAGCGGAGCGCCTCCTCTCGCTGCAGACGTACTTGGAGTTGCTGCAGGGTGCGCAGAACCAGCGCCAGCATGAAGCGACGAAGTCCTTTCTGAAGACCTTCGGTTTTACCACGCTTCCCCTCACCGAGAACATCGGTCACCGGGCGGCTGTGTACATCGAGGAGTACGCCCTCTCGCACGGCCTGAGGGCGGGCGACGCCCTCGTGGCCGCCACGGCCGCCGAACACGGGGTGACGCTGTGCACCAGCAACGCGAAGCACTTCAGTCCGATTCGGGACCTTACGATTCGAGTGTTCAAGCCGTAGACTCGGTCTCTTGACGGTCCGCTCACCGCCGAGCCGTGAACAGAGGCGGCACTGGTCGCGATGATCACAGGCTGTCGGCGGCGAGGAAGGACCGGGTGGCGGATCGCTGCCAGTCTGCCGCTTGTGCGTGTCGCGTCGTACGTTGCCACCGTGCTCATCCCTGCCTGGAAGCGGGTTCGACGCCATCGTCGCCGAAGCGGCGCAGAACCCTGGACCAAGAGCACGCCGCGCCGCAGGGAGAGTCTTGTCGTCCAATGCTCGAAAGACCTCTCCCCTTCTCCAGGGTGAAGAGATCTACGACACGCCGGCCAGCGCAACCATCACCAGCATCAACTGCTTCGTGCCGAGCTTCGCGGACTCGATGTCCGACCACTCGGTGAGCGAATGCTGATTGCCGCCGCGCGTGCGGCCGATCGCAACTGACGGCACGCCATGGACAACGCCGACGTTGGCGTCGGTGGAGCCGGTGGGCGTGGGTTCGCCGCCCGGCACGATCGGCACGTTCAGGTACTTCAGGACCGAGACGGCTGTCTGCACAACCGGACCGTTCAGCCGATCCACGAGTCGCTCCGGCCGTCCGCCGGCCTCGGACTGCTGAATGTACTCACGCGTGAACGTGACCTTGTGCGCGGCTGCGGCCGCCTGACACTTGGCCATGATGGCGGTGTCGAGTTCCTTCAGCTTCGCGGGATCGATGGTACGGAGATCGACCGTGAACCACGACTCAGGTGAGATCGCGTTGACGACGGTGCCGCCGCCGAGCATGCCGACGTTGTAGACCGTCGGTGCGGCGACGTCGCTGGTGGACAGCGGAATCGTGTAGATGTCCGTGATGCACTGCGCCGCCGCGCGCGCCGGATTCGGCTGGCCCGTGGAACTAAGCGTGTGCGCGCCAGCGGCCGTGAACTTCATCTTCGACCAGTAGATGCCGAGCGCGCCATAGTTGACCGCGCCCAGCTCGCCGTCGGTGGCGACGATGACGTCGGCGGCGTTCGGATTGTGATCGAACCAGTAGTACATGCCCTTGAGGCCGAGCTCTTCCTGCACGGTGAAGAGCAGAATCACGTCGCCCTTTGTCGTCACCTTCGCGGCGTTCATCGCGCGGAGCATGGCGAGCACGTTGGCGACCGACGCCGTGTTGTCGAACACACCGGGTGCGTGGAGCGTGCCGTCCGGCAGGCGCTTCACCGTCACGTTCGTGTTCATCGGATGCACGGTGTCCATGTGCGCGGCGAGCAGAATTGTCTGTCCGCCGCCCGTGCCCTTGCGTCGCGCCATCACGTTGCCGACCGGATCGACCGTCGAGGTCAAGCCGAGCTTCGTCAGCTCGCCCCGAATGTAGGCGGCGCGCTCGTGTTCGTGCGTCGAGAGCGCCGGCATTTCGGTGAGCTTGATCCACTCGGCGACGTGCGCGTCGAAGGTGGCGTCCACATGGGCAAGCGCATGGGTGATGTCGGGCCGCGCGGCCAGAGCCGGCGTGAACATTGAGGGGGAGGTTTGCGCCGCGACCGTGACCGTCGCGGAAAGGGTCAGGCCGGTGGCCGCGGCGAGAAGGCCTGAGCGAACGATTCGAGTGAGCATGGCCGTAATGGTACCGCAATGGCGATCGGCCCAGAAAGACCACAGCGACGTAGGCCCACAACCCGAGAGGGCCGATCAAAGGCGATGGACCGCAGCACGCGCGCGACGGTCACCAATCGCGAACGGCGCGTACAACAGCAACATGCACGCAATGGCCATGGCCTCCATCCCGATGATGTACCACGGCCACGGGCCGAATGCGTCCAGCACGGTCGCCGTCTCTGGCTTGCGGGCGATGTAGAGATAGTTGCTGCCGATGAGCCAGTTGACGCCGCCCACCAGCCCAAGATACACATTGGCCCCCACGACCGTACGCCAGAGGGACGCCCAGGTGGGCCGCAGTCCCTCTACCACTGTCAGGTAGACAGGCGCAGACAGAATCAGGCCGTGCGAAACGAACGACGACAGGAAGCGAAAGTGCGGGAAGCCGTACGGGCCGAGGTTCGGCGTCAGCAGTGCCTGGAACGCGCCGCTGATGCCCAGAAAGTAGAGCGGTTCGTAAAGTGCCTGACGTCGCGAGACAAGCGCCGCCGCTCCGACGTACACCATCACGCTGCACAGGTGCAGAGGCAGAATCGTCTGGATGTTCCACTGGCCGGTCGTGTAGTGCCACGCGAACCACGCCGCCTCGTTGACCAGCAGCACCCCGGCAACCGTGTAACGAAACACCAGACGACCGCGGATCCCGCCACGCCCCCGCCACGCGACCAGCAGCAGGTTGAGCACCAGCACGACGGACAGCACTGCCACGTGAGCCGCGTCGAACAAGACAAACGGCCGGCCAGCGTAATCGAGGCCCCAGATGTTCACGCCGGCCTCGGCTTGTGTGCCATCGTGGCCCCGGAGCCTATTCTCGAACGCCGCTGATCAGAAAAATCGGATACTCGCGCCCGTGACGCTGGTGCACGAACGCGGTCGCGTCGCGCAACCGGCCGAAGCCCGCCTCCGCGAGTAACGTCTTGAACGCGGTCCTGTCGAATCCACGGTGAAACATATCGGTGACGTCAGGTGGATGAAACGTGCCGTCCTCCAGATCCAGATCGGCAAGCGCCACTTGGCCCCCGGGGCGCACACGCTCGCGGAACCGGGCGAAGAGGGCCGCGAGATCCGCCACGTGGTGCAGCGCCATGCTGCTGACGATGAGGTCGTAGTCTCCCTCCAGCGCGTAGCCGTTTTCCGGTCGAAGCCACATCACCCCGACGCCGTCCAGCGCCCGCTCACGCGCCTTCCGCGTCATCACGTCGAGCATGCCGGCAGACGTATCGGCGCCAGTCACGCTGCGCACAAACGGCCGCAAGGCACACGACAGCAGGCCCGTGCCACACCCGAAATCGAGCACGTCCATCGTCGGCGCAAGCCGGACCTCCCGGTTGATGGTATCGGCCACAGCGGTGGCCAGCTTCACGCGGGCCGCGTCGGCGTCCCACGCGGCGGCTATCTCATCGAAGCGACGGGTGTCGGTCATTCTGGACTCGTCATCAGCACGTCAACTGGCCAGGATCGCGGTTTCCGAGATCCTATCGCAACCGGGGCTCGTGGCAACAACCCATTCCGGACGCATCCGCGCCAGGCAGGCCGGCATCGGCTCCCGCTCACAAGCGAATGGGAAGTATCAAGGGCGTCGCCACGGGCGCGCCGCGATCGTCGCAGTTCTCAGCCCGCGACACGGGCCAGACCCCGCTTCCCGATACCAGTGGGCGGAACGGTCTCCCACCTAGTAAGATCTTGTCGGAGGCCTTGTTCATGGGTACCAAGCAGACCGCATTGTTCGACTGGCACAGGCAGCACGGCGCCAACATCGTCGAATTCGGCGACTATCTGATGCCCGTCTGGTACGGCAGCAGCAAAGACGAGCACATGGCCGTGGTGACCAGCGCCGGTGTGTTCGATACCAGCCACATGGCGGCCGTGCGTCTGTTCGGGTCGGGCGCCTTCGATCTGCTGCAGTGGTGCTTCACCCGGAACCTGCACGCCTGCGTGGGCAAGGACAACGCCCCCATCACGCCGGGCAAGTGCGTCTACGGCGCGTTTCTCGACGAGCACGGCCAGGCCATCGACGACAGCATCGTCTACAAAGTGACCGACGAGGAATACATCGCCGTGGTGAACGCCGGCATGGGCGGCGTGATTGCCGCGCATCTGTCCGCGCACACGAAGCCCGGGCAGGAGGTGCGCATCGTCGACCTCAGCGATCAACTCGGCAAGATCGATATCCAGGGCCCCGAGTCGGTCAGGATCATGACGCGGCTCTTGCAGGACCCCGGCAAGACATTCGAGGCCCTGACCTACTTTTCGTTCAAAGGCCATTTCGATCCGGCGTCGTCGCTGGCGGGACAGGCCCGGCTGGTGGACGGCACGCCGCTGCTGCTCTCGCGGTCGGGGTACACGGGCGAAGTCGGTTTCGAAATCTTTGTGGAGCGGCAGCACAACCTGCGGCTCTGGGACATGATCGTCGAGGCGGGCGCGGCGTCCGGATTGAAGGCGTGCGGGCTGGCGGCGCGCGATTCGCTCCGCACCGGAGCAGTGCTGCCACTCTCGCACCAGGACATCGGGCATTGGATTTTCGCGCACCACCCGTGGCCGTTCGCGCTGCCGTTCGACCGAAGCGGCGAGACCTTCACCAAGGCGTTCCTCGGGTCCGCAGCGCTCGAACGGGCCACCGACGCGCCCTACACGCTCACCTTCGCGGGCAACGATCTGCGCAAGATCGACACGCACGGGGCCGTGGTGCGCGATCTTGAAGGCCAGCAGATCGGCACGGTGCTGACCTGCGCCACCGACATGGCGATTGGCCGGCACGTCGACGGCACGATCTACAGCGTGGCATCGCCCAACAAGCCGGACGGATTGGCGATCAAGGGCCTCTGCTGCGGATTCATCAAGGTGCGATCGAAGCTGGCGCCAGGCACGGTGGTGGAACTGATGGACGGTAAGCGGTCGTTGCGGGTCCGCATCGAAACCGACGTGCGGCCCGACCGGACTGCGCGCAAGGCGCTGGCGTCGTTCCGATAGACCTACACCCGCCCCGGACCGCCACGCCCACGCGACCGCGCCGCCACGCCGACGGGAGACGCCGCCTCGCGGCGGCCGCCTCAGGACGGGGGGTGCAGCGCCTCGTGCACGGCGCGACCCAGGTCGGCCATGTCGAGCGGCTTGTGCAGAACCGCGCGCAAACGCAACTGGCGCGCCCGCTCGGGCGTCAACGTCCCGCTGAAACCCGTGACCATTACAATGGCCTGGTCGGGACGCAGATCGAGGATGCGCCGCGCCAGTTCCCGGCCGCTCAACCCAGGCATCGCCAGGTCGGTGATCACCAGATCGAAACTGTCCGGACTCGACGCAAATCGTTCCAGAGCCTCCTCGGGATTGGTATGCGTCTCGACCTGGTAGCCCATCGCCGTCAAGCCCCGCTTGAACACCATCACCAACGCGGGCTCGTCGTCCACGTAGAGCAGCCGCTGCCCCTGGCCCCGGGGGACCGGCGCGACCGACGCGTGTTCGGTGAACACGATCTCGGCGACCGGGAAATACACGTCGAACGTGGTGCCATCACCAGGCTCGCTGCGCACCAGAATGGCTCCGCCGTGGCCCGTGACGATGCCGTGCACCACGGCAAGCCCGAGGCCTGTCCCTTCCCCGAGGGGCTTGGTGGTGAAGAACGGATCGAACACGCGATCCAGAGTGTCGGCGTCCATCCCATGGCCCGTGTCACTGACCGACAACAGCACGAAGGGGCCCGGACGCAGCGTTGGATGCCGACCGACCAGCTCGGCGTCAATCACCACCGGTGCCACGCGCACCGTCAGCCGGCCGCCGTTCTCCCGCATGGCGTGTGCCGCATTGGCCGCCAGATTCATGAACACCTGGTACAGCTGCGTCGGATCGGCCAGCACGGGTGGTTCGTCGGCCACGATATCGGTCTGAATGGTGATGGTGGCAGGCAACGTGGCGCGCAGGAGTTTGAGCGCCTCCTTGGCCACCAGACCGAGTTCGATCGTCCGGCGCTGCTGTTCCCGCTGGCGACTGAATGTCAGGATCTGGCGAACCAGATCGGTGGCACGTTTGGTGGCCTTGAGAATCTCTCCGATGGATTCCTGCGCCGGATGCTCGGTGGCCAGATCGCACATCATCAATTCGGTGTTCCCGACGATCGCCCCGAGGATGTTGTTGAAGTCGTGCGCGATGCCGCCGGCCAACGTGCCAATGGCTTCCATCTTCTGGGCCTGCCGCAACTGCGATTCCAGCCGCCGCTTCTCGCTGATGTCGCGGAACGTGACGACCGCCCCCGATGGCGAACCACCTTCCAGAATCGGCGTGCTGGTGTAGTCGACGGCGAACGAACTCCGGTCTTTGCGCCAGAAGACGTCGTCGGTCGCCTGGTGCACCGTCCCGTCTCTGTACGCCGCCGCGATCTGGCAGTCCTGCTCGAGGTGCGGTTGTCCGTCGTTTCTCGTGTGATGCCAGAGCGAGTGGCTGCCCTCGCCCAACAGTTCGTCGGTCCGATAGCCCAGCATCCTCAGCGCGGCGGGATTGGCAAAGGTGTGGCGGCCGGTCGCGTCGACGCCGATGATGCCGTCGCCCACCGAGTCCAGGATGAGCGCATGCTGCCGGTTCAGCCTGCGCAGCTCCTGGTCGGCGCGCAATCGCTCAGCACGGAGATGCTCCTCGAGATGCTGCTTCTCCTCCGACTGCCTGGTCATCGCCTCGGCCTTGATCCGCAGGCGGAAACTGCGGTACGAGGACCACGACAGCAGGCTGAACGCCACGACCAGCAGGCCCACCACCACGGCCACCCACTGCATGTCGACCTTGAGCGAGCGAACCACGACATTCATCGACCCGCTGGCGACCACGATCCAGACGGCGTTGCCAACAGACACGGGAGCAAATGCCGAGACTCGCTCCGGCCCGGTTCTGAGCCTGTAGGTGGCCACACCCAGCCGTTCGGAAAGCATCTGCTCAACGTAGTTGAAGGACACGTGGCAGGCGAAGCACCCCTCACTCTGCCGCCGAACGTTGGCGAACACCATTTCGGGATGCTCGGACTGAACCAGCAGCGTCCCGTCGTGGCTCATGATCCAGAAGGCCATCGGTTGGTCCGGCGTCGACGATAGCGATTGGTGCATGGCGAGCAGCGTGGTCAGATCGAGCGAGAGCGCCAGCACACCGCTCCATCGGGGCTTCGCGTCCGATCCGGCGCCAGAAGAGCCCACCCAGTACGGCGTGGCGACAAACGTCCGACCACTCGCCGGCTGCGCTTCCGGGCTGACGGGCGCCCCCGTCCCAGACACGATCAAGACTTTGCCACGGTTGTCGGGGTTCCCCGCCCACGCCAGGACGCCAGTGTCGATCGCGTCAATGCCCTGCGTTGGCGCTCCGGTGGCATGGAGGGTGCGGCCGGTTCGATCGATCAGCGTTACCGCTCCGGTCGGGAGCCCGGGCAGCGGGGCCGCAAACCGCTGAATCTCGTCGAACGCGCGCTGCGAATCCGGGCCGATCTCCACCAACACGTCGGCGAGGTGGAGCACGTTCGCCGAACTGGTCTGCAGGTACGCCTCGACCTCGTGGGCGACCTGGCGGACCCTGAGGCGTTCGTAGTTGTTGAACTCGGAGACGAGGCGTCGGCGCCCGACGTCGTTCAGGTCGACCACCACGTACACGGCGGCGCCAATCAGGAGAAAGGCGACGAGCGACAGGACGCCGTTTTTCGACACGGACATAGAGCAGACTCAACCGGCAGGAGTCAACCGCGAGACAGGCGCGGGGCCGCTCACCCTTTCGTCTTGTTGCGATCGGCCCAGTACTTCTTCATCCGTTCCGACACCGCTTTCCGCTCGGCCGACGTCATGGGGTGTTTGCGCCCGCGCCGCGCCTGTTTGGCCGCCGGCGTGGTTGTGGGTACCGCCGCCCCTTGGTGGGCACTGGGCCCCCTGGACGCCGCGCTCAACCCGGGAAACGCGCGCCGCAAGGCGTCGATCTCGGCTTCGAGTTCGGCAAGTCTGACCGCTGCGCCGATCCGCGCGTACTTGGCGAGGTCGATTGGATCCAATCCCTTTGGCAAGACTCCCTCCAGATAATGACCGGCGGACTTTCTCGCGCCTCGCACCTATGTTAGTCTTTTTCCCGTATGGAATACGAAGCCCCCAAGGCCGTGATGATCTCGGCGGAACAGATCCGGCAACGCGTCCAGGAACTGGCCGATCAGATCCGCCGCGATTTCGCCAACGAGCCGCAACTGCATTTCGTCAGCGTGCTCAAGGGCGCGTTCATGTTCCTGAGCGATCTGGTCCGCGCCATCGACCGGCCACTCACGCTGGATTTCATGGCGGTGTCGAGTTATGGCAAGAGCACCACGTCGTCGGGCGAGGTCCGGGTCCTGAAGGATCTCGACACCGCGCTCGAGGGCCGCAACGTCATCATTGTCGAAGACATCGTGGACACGGGTTTGACGCTGGCCTACCTGCAGGAAATCCTGCACGCCCGCGGCCCGAAGTCCCTCAAGACGGCCTGCCTGCTGAGCAAACCGTCCAGACGGGTGGTGGACGTCAAGGTCGACTACACCGGCTTTACGATCGAAGATCGGTTCGTCGTGGGTTACGGACTCGACTACGCCGAGCAGTACCGCCAGCTCCCCTACCTGGGCGCGCTCGACTGAGGACTCGACTGAGGGCTCGGCGCCCCGCCAGGCTGCACGGCGGCCTTGACGGTCGCGGCCAGCCGGACCGCATCCCTGATCACCGCAGGCGCATCGAGTGTCAGGACCTTGCGGTTCCGCATGAGGATGCGGCCGTTGACGATCGTGGTCCGGACGTCGTCTCCGCGGGTGACGTAGACCAGATGCGAGATCGGGTTGTAGATCGGCGTCTGACGCGCGGACTCCATCGACACCACAATCACGTCGGCCAGCTTGCCGGCCTCGAGCGATCCGATCCGGTCGGCCATGCCGAGCGCGCGTGCGCCGCCGATGGTCGCCATCTCAAGGGCGGTGCGCGCCGACACGGCCGTCGGGTCGCCTTCCACCAGTTTGTGCAGGAGCGCGGCCTGGCGCATCGCCCCGAACATGTCGAGCGCGTTGTTGCTGGCGGCGCCATCGGTGCCCAGGCCGACGTGAATACCGGCCGCCAGCGCCTTGGTCACCGGCGCTGCGCCACTGGCCAGCTTCATGTTGCTCTCGGGATTGTGGGACAGCCCGGCGCCACGCCGGCTCAGCACGGCAAGGTCGTCGCTGCTGACGTGGACGAAATGCGCGGCCAGCGTCGCCGGCCCCCAGAACCCAATGGACTCCAGATAGGCCACGGGCGACAGTTTGTGTTTTTCGAGAGACTGCCGGTTCTCGTCGAGCGTCTCCGACACATGCGTCAGCAGGGGCACGCCGTAGGCGCGCGCCAGGTCGCGGGCCGCCACCAGCGTTTCCCGGTCGTTGGTGTACATCGCGTGGGGTGCGACGGCCGGCGTGATCAACGGATCGTTCTTGAACTCGCGGATAAAGCGCTCGGCCCGCGCCAGCGCCTCGGCCGGCGTCTTGGCGTCGGCCACCGGAAAGCCGATGACCGTCTCCCCGAGCACGCCCCTGAGGCCGGCGGCCCTGGTCACGCGACCGACCTCCTCCTCGAAGTAGTACATGTCGGTAAAGAGCGTCGTGCCGGATTCGATCATCTCGAGCGCCGCCAGACGCGTGCCGACCCGCACCAATTCGGGCGACACCGTTTTGGCCTCGGCGGGAAAGATGTATTTCTGCAGCCAGTCCATCAGCGCCAGGTCGTCGGCCAGCCCGCGGTACATCACCATCGCCGCGTGGGTGTGCGTATTGATGAGACCGGGCATCACCACGTGGCCGCCCGCTCGAATCACCTGCCTGCCCCGATAGCGCGCCGCGACGCGCTCGGGCGTGTCCACCGCGACGATCGTCCCGCCGTCGATGGCCACCGCGCCTGGCCACAGCACCGTGTTGCGGGCGTCCATCGTGACGACGATGCCGCCCGTGATGACGATCGATACGGCCTTCGGGGCTGGCTGAGCCCAGGCGGTCGCCTGAACGACGAGCCAACCCAGTAGCGCCAGACTCGAGACCACAAGCCCACGGCGTGCGAAGAGGCGGGTATGCTGCATCCGCAAATCTTACCGCAGAGCCGGAAGCCGTGCTGGGCGACACGTCAGCTTCGAGCTGCGCGCCTCCCGGATCGCGGGGGCCGTGCTGCCGGTAGCAGGGCCACCGCGCGTTCGTGTATAGTCTCGGCGTGCCTCTTCACGTGGTCGACCATCCGCTGGTCCAGGACATCCTTTTGTCGCTGCGCGACGAGCGCACCGCCCCCGACGAATTCCGGCGGATGGCCGTTCGGATTAGCGTGCTGCTGGCCGCCGAGGCGCTGCGCGCGTTGCCCACCAGGCCCGCCTCGATTCAGACGCCGCTCGCTCTGGCGCATGGACGGCGTGTCGCGTCCGATGTGGTCGTGGTTCCGGTCCTGCGTGCCGGGCTCGGGATGCTCGATGCGGTGCTCGAACTGGTGCCGGGTGCACGCGTCGGCCACATCGGCCTGCAGCGGGACGAACTGACGGCGGTCGCCTCCCGCTATTATTCGAAACTGCCGCCGAACATGGGCGACAGCTACGTCCTGATGATCGACCCGATGCTCGCCACCGGAGGCAGCGCGGTCGAAGCCGTGGACTTGTTGAAGGAGGCCGGCGCGCGTCGCATCCAGATGGTGTGCATCGTCGCCGCGCCGGAGGGCATCGCGCTGGTCGAGCGCCATCACCCCGATGTCGACATCTTTACGCCGGTGGTGGATGAGCGCTTGAACGAGAAGAAGTACATCGTGCCGGGACTCGGAGATTTCGGCGACCGGCTGTACGGCACGCTCTGAGGGCGAATCTATGAGCGACCAGGAGAATCGGACCGGCCGCAAGCGTCGCGCGCCGGCGCCTGCCGCGGTGCCCCGCCCATCGGCCACCTGGGCCTCGGCCCTGACGCGCATCGCGCCCAACGAAGTCGACATCCGCGGGTATCCGGTCGACGAGATGATGGGCCGCGTGTCGTTTGCCGAGGCGATTTATCTGCTGCTTCGCGGCGAGTTGCCGTCACGCGATATCGGCAAGTTGTTCGGTGCGGTGCTGGTCGCCTCGATCGATCACGGGGTGACTCCCCCATCCACGCAGGTCGCCCGGCAGGTGGCCGCCACCCGGGCGCCGCTCGGGAGTTCGGTGGCGGCAGGCGTCCTGGGATTCGGCCCGCTGCACGGGGGCGACATCGAATCCTGCCTGCGCTTCTTGCAGCGCGGGCTTGAGATCCACCGGTCCGGAAGCAGCTACGAGGTGGCGGCCGGCCAGGTGTTGGCGATCTGGTCCGGTCAGACGCCCACGCCGCCCGGATTCGGGCATCGCCTGCACACCCGCGACCCGCGCGCCGCGCGGCTGCTGCAGATGGCGCACGAACTGGATTTGGACGACGAGCACTGCCGGATGCTGCGCGTGGTCGAGCGGGTGCTCAATGCCGACCCGGCGCGGGCCGATCAACCCGTGCCGATCAACGTGGACGGGGCGGTCGCGGCGATCTGCGGTGATTTGGGATTCGATCCGGAGATCGCCAACGGGGTCTTCATCATCGCGCGGGTGCCCGGGCTGCTGGCCCATGCGGCCGAGGAGCGCATGCGCGAAGCGCCGCTGCGCCAGGTGAACGCCAAGGATCATCAGTACGACGGTCCGAGGCGCAGGCGCTTGCCAGAAACCAGGAAGTAGCGACCCGGGCTGGGGGCGGATCGGACGTCGTCTCGTCCGATGCGTGGCAACAGCCGGGTTTTGGAACGCGACCAACAGTTGCCCGGGCGACCGTGAATCCGATAAGCTAGCTGGGTTCGTCGCGTCTCCGGGTTGGGCGCTTGGCTCAGCGGTAGAGCACCGCCTTCACACGGCGGGGGTCACTGGTTCGAATCCAGTAGCGCCCACCAACTTTCGCCTTCCAGCTTGCAACGAACTTGCAACGGAGACCAGAAAGGGCACCTTCGCGGTGCCTTTTCTGTTTCTGGTCAGGTGCCGAACGGCCCGACACATGGACCGTCGGTGTTGGAGATCGCGGAGCATCCCGCTGATCAGCGCAGGGTGGCCAGACATCGGTCTCGAACAGGCAGTCGTCTGTGCAGCCCGTCGTCGCGGAACCGTCAGGACTTCACTTGACCGGTCGGTACCGCGTTTCGGTTTTCGAGCCGTTGGTTCCGGTAGAGGTCACCAGCACATCTGCGCCATCTTTGCGAAATGTCACAACCCGATCCTTGCCCTCACTTTCGGGGGCCATCGCGGAGACCGCCTTCAACGTCAGCTTGTCTCCAGAGACTGAATAGGTTCCATATTGCCCATAGACTCCCTGGTATCGCCCTTGCCAGTCTTCCTTGGTCCATTGAGCCTGCGGCGTTGTGATCTGTGGACGCCCCTTGGGAATGGTCAGCGTCATGTAGAAACCATCTGCCGTGTAGGTATAGCGTGAGACACCAGGCTGGATACCGTCAGCGCGGGTTGCCGGTGGAGTTTCCTTTCCATCCACCGTGCGGGAAACGGACTCCCACGTTCCGACCAGAGGATTCTGAGCGAACGCAGGGACGGCTGATACGGCAACGGCGAGGAACACGACTGCGAGGACGAGTCTGCGCATGGGGCTCTCCCTGATTCCGCCGGGTTGACGCGAAGGTTGTGGATGAGGTGCGGAATATACTTCGACCCGGCCGCCGATGTCCAGACACGTCGGCAGGTAGCTTCGGCAGGCAGGTGACAAGAGGCCATTGATCCGCGAGTCGAAACCGACCGCCGCGCCCTCGCTACGTCAACCGCCACGGCGGCCGCCCTGTGCTCAGGCGAGCCTTTCGGGAGTCCGAACCGTGAGTGGACCTTGCGTGTCCCCCGTATTGAGCGTTGAAGCCGGCTCGAACAGGAGGACGTGTCCGGGTCGGATCTGAATCAGGGCCTGTTCTACCAACGGAAGTAACGGCCGCAGGTCGTCGATATCGTTACTCGACGCCACCATGATCACGACGGCGATCCGAAGCCCGGTGTGGTTCTGCTGATACTGAACCCCCTGGTCGACCGTCAGGAAGACGTCGAACGCCCCGTCGGCAGCGCGAAGTAGCGCGCCGTTCTTGACTCCAGCCCACCCGCATCGTGAACCGTCCGGGCCTCGTGGCCACGCAGTTCGCGCTTCAGCCGCTTCGGGACACACTCATCGAGCAGCAGGCGCATGCGCCACGACCTGCTTCATGTGCTCAAGCACTCCCAGAGCCAAGGCGCGATCGACCGACGGACAATCGTCAAGAAACTCCCCCAGGGGCCGGTCGTGTTCGAGATAGTCGAGCATGGCTCGCACCGGCACTCTGGTGCCCACGAACACAGGCGTCCCGCCCAGGGTTTCGGGATCCGAATGCACACCAGGCATCTGCTCGTCCATGGTTCACCTCGCTCACATCGGTCAGTTCGAGCATACGCCTCTCATCCGGTTCAATCGATTCTGGTGTGGCTAACTTCATAGTCGTGTCACACCCATTCCCCGCGTCCAGTGCGGTGGGCAACCCCGGCTGCGCCCGCGTGGCATTCCCAAGCGAACGATGGCGTGGTTTCGCCGGAGCCAAGGAGACGCCCGATGAACGCCGGTGACGCGGTCGGTCCCTACCGCATCGTCTCCGCGCTGGGCGCCGGCGGCATGGGCGACGTCTATCGGGCGCGCGACACGCGGCTGCCTGTTGTTTTCTGACGCCACATCGTCTACGCTTTCGGAACATCCACTCTCTTACTGGGCCGTTGGTTCACTCTTGGAGGATTTCCCCATGCGCGGACTCCCGCTCCTCATCGTCGGCGCCGTCGTCGTGGCGACCACGCTTCCAGCGCCCGTCTTCGGCCAAGGTTCCAAGGCGGCGGATGCCGACGCCACCGCCACCATCACCAAGTTCTATAGCGAACTGATCAAGGTTGACTTGACGAATGACCCGAAGGTCACGGTGCCGTTCTACGAGAAGCTCTATGCCGATGACATGGCGAGTGGGTCGAGCCGGGGCACGTGGGACACCAAGCAATCATTGCTGGCTGATCTCAAGGACACGAAGAACAACAAGACGACCAGTGAGAGCAACAGCGGCCTGAAAGTCCGAGTGTCCGGTGATGTCGCGGTCGCCACCTACACGATCACCTACGACTCTCTCATCAAGGGTGAGCACTACGCTCGGACCGTGATCTGCACGGACGTGTTCCAGCAACGGAATGCTGCGTGGAAGATGATCACCAGCCACTGTTCTCAAGCCGCCAAGTGAGGCGGGCGCGAGTCGGGCGCAGGTGCGGCCTTCGCCAACCGGACCAAAGGGCCACCATCGGGGTGGCCCTCGGCGTGTACGCCTGAATACCACGGCACGACGCGGCCGAACTGCCCCTGGTGGAGGTGTTGTCGACGGGCGGATCACAGTCGCGGACTTCTCACGCCGTCCGGCCGCCTGGCCGCTGCTCCGGTCGAGTCCGCCCGGCTTCCCCCGCCGGCAGCCAGGACAAACCGGGCGTCATCCCGCGTGCGCCGGGGCGCCCCGCGGACTCCATAATTGGTCATCAGCAGATCGTCGGTTCAAGTCCGACCGCCGGCTCCAGTTTCATCCAGCTGAACCAATGACATACAGGTGCCTCGATATCCGCCCTTAGGCGGCTGCATGTCCGGCGGAATCCTCTCACTCACCCCGCTGACGTGTCGCACGTTGCATCGCATCAGCCAATCGGGCGCCCCTGACGGCCGCGACCCGCCGGAGACGCGAGGCCGACCGGCGGTGCGCACCACAGGACGGCGCCCTTTCACCGGTGCTAGACTGGCGCACCGACGAGGTCCGCCCGTTCGTACCGCGGGCGGCCGCTCGGGGTTGGCCGATGACCCGCCTGGGATTACGCACATGAGAACGTCCCTCTTGCTCGTCACGCTCGGCGTCTCCCTCGCGGCGACCGCGGCTCCCCACGCCCGGCAGCAGGCGCCTGTCCAGATCGCGTCAGCCAGCCCGGCGCCGGCAGGCGCCGTGTACCCCACGGCCGAGTGGGAACGGCATTCGCAGGCGGGATGGTCGCAGCCGCTACTGAAGGCCGCCCGCGACTACATGGCGGCTCGCCAGACGTCGGCGGTCATGATCGTCCAGGGCGGCCGCGTGGTCGATCAGTGGGGCGACACCACCCGGAAGATCAACATGCGTTCGGCGCGCAAGAGCATGCTCAGCGCGCTGTATGGGATCCATGTGGCCGAAGGGCATATCGATCTGGGCAGGACGATGGGCGAACTGGGCATCGACGACAACGAGCCGTCGCTCACGGACATCGAGAAGCAGGCCACGATCCTGGACTTGTTGCGCGCCCGGTCCGGCGTCTACCACCCGGCGGCATACGAAACGCCCGGGATGAAGGCCGCGCGCCCGAAGCGATCGTCGCAACTGCCGGGGACCGCCTACTACTACAACAATTGGGATTTCAACGCGCTCGGCACGATCTTCGAGAAACTCACCGGGAAGAAGATCTTCGAAGAGTTCGAAGCCCGCATCGCAGGGCCGATCGGCATGCAGGACTTTCGCGCCTCCGACGGCAAGTACGAAACCGCGGCCGATTCCATCCATGCGGCGTATCCGTTCCGGATGACGGCGCGGGACATGGCGCGCTTCGGTTACCTCTACCTGCGCGGCGGCCGGTGGGGAGAGCGCCAGGTGGTTCCTGCCGAATGGGTCCGGCGAAGCACGACGCCGTACACGACAGACCTGGAGCCTCCCTACCCGGGGTACGGATTCCTGTGGTGGGTCAACGACACCGGATTTGCGGCACACGGGTTAGGCGGACACGTCATCCACGTCGTGCCGTCCCGAGACCTGGTGATCGTCCACCGTGTTGCCAACGACGACGACACTGCAATCCAGGTGGCGTACCAGGACATCGACGTGATGATCCGTCTCATCATCGCCGCTGCGCCGAAGTAGGCAGGCGAGGCGACCACCCGGAGAGCCCGCCGCCGTCCGGCCCAAGCCGCCGGCCGAGAGGTGTGTGGTGTTCGAGTACGCCATCGAATCGTTGGGCCATCTCCCGCGCATCACAGGGGATCGATTCGGCCGGGTGCCCCAGACTTTGCGTAGCCGAGCGTCTGCCCGGGAAGCGCTCGGGTTAATTTGGGTTTGTGCGGGCGTCGCAGGGGTCGCAAGAGATCGCTGCTGATCAATCGGCCGTCAGTGCAGACGAGGTCTGACCGCGACAGATCGCTGTTTCGACACGCCTGTTAGCCGGAGGGTTGTCTGCCTTCGCTTGAGCTCTGTTCGATCGCGAGCGACGGCGAGATCCCGCCGAAGCTTCGCACCGGTTCACCGCGACCCTTCGACAGGCTCAGGGTCGTCCCGAGCGTCGCTGAGGGACGAAGCGTAGGCGGATAAGTTCGAATCTGACCTGAGGAGCCACTTCTCCATCGGTCCGCTCGCCCCGCACCGGGTGGCTCCGCAATCTCGCCGAAGCTATCCCAGCCGCCGAGAGGAGTCTCCGTTCTATCGGGTGGCGACGAAGCCGACGAGGGCCCCGGCCGCGCCGCCTCCATAGAAGCCGATGAAGCCGGCTTCGGGATGCGCTATCGCCCCGACGATCACCGCGCCGCCGACCGCACCCACGATCGCGCCGAACCACACAGGGAGTTCGAACGACCCATCGTCGCATCGCTGCATCAACGTATCTTCCCGCCCGCGGAGACGGCGCGGGAAGCAGGGCCGTCAACGGTACAAATCGACGCCGTACCGCTGGCACATCGCGTCGAAGTACTCCTCGTCGGTCATCGGGCGGCCGTTCTCGACCCACTCTTCGTCGGTGGTCTCCTGCCGCCCCTTCACAAGGACGCGGGCATCTTCCCCGACCAGATACCGGAGTTGCGGGTGCTCGGTCGTCACGGCGTGCTCGATGACCTCGGCGACCGCCGCCGGCAACGTCGGTTGCTGGAGTTGCTTCTGGTAGAACATCCAGAGCCTGCGCGCGTGATCGGCGTACAACGCTGACAGCGGGTTCGGAGGAGCCGACTCACGCGCCTGTTGGCCCTTGGCAAAGATGGGTGTGAGGATCACACCTGGCTCGATGATCGCGACGCGGATATTGAAGGCGCGGACCTCCTGGGCGAGGATTTCGCTGGCGGCTTCGAGAGCGTGCTTGGATGCGGAATAGTGACCGTGCGCGGCGTACGCCACGCGTCCGGCGACCGACGAGACATTGACAATCGTTCCGGCGCGCTGCGCCCGCATCGTCGGGAGTACCGCCTGGATGAGCCGAATGGCCCCGAAGTAGTTCGTCTCGAAGGCCTGCTTGGCCCTCGCCAGCGGGACTTCTTCAATCGACGCACCGCCGCCGATCCCGGCGTTGTTCACCAGGACGTCGATGCGCCCGGCTTGTCGCGTCACCTCGCCGACGCCGCGGCGCACCGAGTCGTCGTCGGTGACGTCGAGCGTCACTGGGGTGATAGGAAGCCGCTCGTCGGCGACCGCGCGAGTGAGTTCGATCGCCGTTTCGGGATGACGCACACCTGCGTACACCGCGTCTCCCTTGCGCGCGAAGTGCAGGGCGGTGGCAAGCCCGATGCCAGTGCTGCTTCCCGTGATGAGGACGACACGCATAGTGACTCCCGTTCTCAATGAGGCCGACGCTCGGCAGAAGACGTCGTGTTCTTACGCCGACCCGGCAACGGCAAGAGCGGAGTGACGATTCGTCACTCCACCCTCACGAAGGGCCCGCCAATGGCGGCCACGATGCTGACCGCGTGCTGATGCGAGAATCTCCCTCAACCGACGCGCTGACGAGGTGACGATGACACCGGAACCGGCAGCGCCTTGACCTCGCCACACTGTCCAGTCACCAGCCTCCGGTGGTAGTCGATCTGCCCGAGGTGGTAGGAAAGATGGGTCGCCATGTGGAGCAGCGCGAGGCCGGTCGGCAGCGTCTCACCCGCCAGCTGTACTGGAAATGGCTTCCCCAGATCTCCGTCGGTGAGCGTTGCAAAGCCTTGCGCGACAGCGTGCCGAGCGGCGTCGCATTCGGCCAGAAGGTCCGCACGCGACACGTCACGTCGGCTGAATTCCAAGTCGCGCTCCCGGACATATCGGGTACCGCCGAACTGAGCGCCCACGAAGTGCCGCAGGTTGCCGCACAGATGCAGCACCAGCGTGCCAGCCGCGTTCTTGATCCCGGGAGGCATCTCCCAGATCTGTGATTCAAGGGGATAGGCCGTCAGTTCGTCGCTCAACGTCGATGCATCCCGACTGATGACTCGGTGCAAGTACTCGATGTTCATGTTCATCCTGTCCATGACACCCATCTTACGCCACCACTCCACGCCGACCTATTGCCAACAAACCGGCGTTGACAAGGGCCTGTGACAAAGGCGTTGACCTGTTGTTGACGAGGGCGTTGACGTTGCGTTGGGCAAGGCGTTCCGGTACACTCGCGGTGCCCCCCTTTGTCCCCTCTGGTGGCCTCTGATTCGTTCTCCGTCTATCTGGCCCAGGTGCGCGCGAGCGGTGTTCCTGACTGGGCGGGAGTTACTGGGACGGCCAGCCGTCGCCGAGGAGTTGTCTCAATGAG
>Ga0194060_10000071_pt1 | contig 69373 bp, 51 predicted proteins | sample SepL225m_MetaG_FD_163427 | JGI IMG/M metagenome (GOLD analysis project Ga0194060, IMG submission 163427) | Anoxic zone freshwater microbial communities from boreal shield lake in IISD Experimental Lakes Area, Ontario, Canada - Sep2016-L222-5m | ecosystem: Environmental > Aquatic > Freshwater >... | reverse complement strand
CGACCAACCCGTACTACTGGGCAGCCGGCGGCACGCGGCCCAACCCGAACTTCGGGCGCATTGGGTTCGGCGAGTTCATCTTCAACTCGAGCTACAAGTCGGTGCAGACCTCGATCGACCGGCGCGTGGGCGAGGGGCTCGGCTTTACGGCGGCCTACACCTGGTCGCGGTGCATGAACCAGGGCTCGGGCGAATTGAATACCGCCTTGGGCAACGGCGGCGGTCCCGGTGTGTTCCAGTACGCCCGCGACCCTTCGACCGGCTACGGGCCGTGTTCGTTCACCAGCACCCACAACGCGACCTTTACCACGACGTGGGACCTGCCGGGCAAGAGCCTCACGGGTGTCGCCGGCGCGATTGTCGGCGGGTGGCGGTGGAGTACGATTACGACGGTCCAGAGCGGCTATCCGTTCAACGTGACGACCGGCTTCAACCGCTCGCGTCAGAACGTGACATCCAGCGGGCTGGGCGACCGGCCGAACTGGGCGTCCGGGTGCGACGCGAGCAGCGCGATCGTCGGGACGCAGCTTCAGTGGTTCAACCCCGCCTGCTTCGTGATGAATGATGCCGGCTACTTGGGTAACGTCCCGGCCATGGCGCTCCGCGGACCGGGCTTGTTCACCAGCGACTGGTCGCTGGCGAAGAGCTTCGGCCTCTCGGGCGGCAAGCGGCTCGAGTTCCAGGTCCAGGCGTTCAACATCACCAACCGTGCGAACTTCCGCACGCCGACCTCGAGCCTGTTCGCCAACGCGACGACGCCCAACGTCAACGCCGGCAAGATCCTGGCGACGGTGACGGCGTCTCGCCAGATGCAGCTCGGCGTCAAGTTCGTGTTCTAGTCTTTGACCGTGATGCAAGGGAAGCGCCCGTTTCGTGCGGGCGTTTCCCACCCTTCCTCGCCGACTCTGCTCCCGCGGGCCCGGATGCCGTTGCCCGGTGATGCCATCCAGCCGCAATGTCCAGCGCTCGCCATCCCGGGAATCGACGTGAGGGCGGTCGCCGTCGCGGCCGACCACCACCAAGGAGTACTCATCAATGAAGCGTAAACTGTTCGTTGGCGTCATCGTGGCGTTCGGGTTCTGCGTGGCAGCCGGGTCGTGGATGTCCGGAGCGCACGCGGCCTCGCCGGCCCCGCCGGCCGATCCGCAGGTGAGAGGCATGGGCAACGCGCCGCCGCCGCCCAATCCGCTGCACTCCTATTCGATTACCAAGCCGATGAAGGGGTCCGAGACCCCGATGGAACTCACCTTCGTGTTCTCGCGCGACGAAATCTACGTGCCGATCGTGCTTCGGCGCCCGAAGGGCCCGGGTCCGTTTCCCGCGATTTTGATGAGCGCGGGCAATGGCACCGGGGGCATGCCGAGAGCCATCTCGACTGCCGAACGGCTGGTCAAGATGACGGATCTGATGCTGGCTCGCGGGTACGTGGTGGTCAACGTGGAGCCGCGCAACGAAATTCCCTATCTCTACCAGACGCAGGGCCGGGCCGTCGATCTGCCCGACAGCGTCAGCGGCGGCAACCGCGTGCTCAAGTCGAATGCAACGCTGGATTCCGATGACTACATCGCGGTGATCCAGTTCCTGCAGGCGCAGCCCTTCATCGACAAGGATGCGGTCGGCTGTATTGGCGTGAGCCACAGCGGCGAACTCATCATGAAGGCCGCCTCCGAGATCGCGTTCGGCGCCGGCGTGCCCATCGAGGGCGCGACCAACGAGTATCTCGAGATCGACAATGGCCCCAAGGCCCCGCGCAAAGAGAACGAGGTCCAGTTCCAGGACGCCGCCGTTGTCGAGAAGTTCGCGAACAAGGCCAAGGCGATGGAGCGGATCAAGAAGATCAAGACCCCGCTGCTCGTCATCGGCCGCGACAAGGATCACCAGCAGGGGATCTTCAGGCTCACCTACGACTGGACGAAGGAAGCCGGAAAAGATGTCGCCTGGGCGTCGTTCGACCACCCGGTTCACGGGTACCCGTTCATGTACGTCAAGGCCGACGGCACCTACGCGCCCGACCCGATCCAGTTGAAGGCGTTCGAAACGTTCATGGCGTTTTTCGACGCCCGCCTCAAGCACAACCACGCGGCACCGGCCAAGTAGGAGACAGCGGACATGACAACCACTCGAACGACTCGTCGCGATCTCAGAATGTGGGGGGCGATGTCGGTTGCCTCCATCGTTATCGTGCTGGGGCTTTCGTCAGGCGTCGCGCGGGCGCAGGCACCGGCGCCGCCGCCGGGCGTGTCGCCGACCGGCTCGATTGACGGGCTCGAGGCCAAGTTTATCGACGTCAAGGGCGTCAAGACGCGCTACTACGAAGCCGGCACGGGCGAGGCGATGGTGCTGGTCCACGGCGAAGGCTGGTCCGGTCACTCGAGCGCCAACACCTGGAGCAAGAACATCCCGGGGCTGGCCAAGCGCTTTCACGTGTTCGCGGCAGACAAGATGTCGTCGGGCATGACCGGCAATCCGCTCGACGACAAGGACTACAACATCCAGGGCGAAGTGGAGCACATGTACCAGTTCATCCTCGCGATGAAGGTGGGCAAGGTGCACCTGGTCGGTCAGTCGAGGGGCGGCGGATGCGTGTTCTTCCTCGCCATCGCGCATCCCGAGATCGTCAAGACGCTGACCATCGTGGACACCGGGACGGCGTCTCCGGTGGTGGGCGAGACCAACCGCCAGACCGTGTTGACCGCCTGTCCGAAGGAACCGGACTGGGCGGAATGGCAGTGCCGCCTGCGCCAGATTTCGCACCTGCCCGATGTCGCGTTCGACGAGAAGTTCTTCCAGACCGGCCGCTACATGGCGAGCCTGCCGAAGTCGAAGGAGACGATCGCCAAGCGCAAGGCCGGCGCCGGCCAGCCGCTCGAAGGGCAGTTCAACGAGTGGAAGAAAGAAGTCCACGCCCGCGTGCTGAAGGAGCCGGTGCTCATGATGCCGACCCTGCTGTACTGGGGCAAGGACGACCCGTCGGCGATGCTCAAGAACGGACTGGCGCTGCTCGACGTGATCTCGGTGCAGAATCCGCAGGTGCGGATGATCATCGCCAACAACTCCGGCCACTTCCACTACCGGGAACACCCCGAAGAATGGAACCGGAACGTCATCAACTTCATCGACTACTGGAGCAACCCGCCAGCCGCCGACGCCCAGAAGTAGGCGCGGCGCCCGCGTGTTCCAGGGGTTCGATCCTCGCGTGACCGCTTTCTGACTGTTCCCGCTCCGTCGTCGGCATCGCCGGCGACGGCGGCGGGGCAGCTGCGACAGGCATCCGCACCGGGTCATACCGCTGACACAGGCGTGGACACGGGTTGCAGAAAGGTTCGCCCCGCATGGCAGGCCCCCGGATCAGCTATGTCGATCGGACCGCGCTGACCGACGCGCGCATGGTCGAGGAGTTCGCCCGCGCCGATCGCGAGGGCACGCCGCGGCCCGAGAGTCACGCCATTCGCGCGCACGTGCCGGCCGTGTTCTGGTCGTTCGTCAACACCTGGAACGACGTGTTCCGGCACGGCATCGTCGATGTCGCCACCAAGGAACTCTGCCGGGTGTATGTCTCCAAGACCGTCAAGTGCGCCTACTGCGGAAGCCAGCGATCCGTGGACGCGGCCGCGCAGGGCGTCACCGAAGACGACTACAACGAACTGCTCGAGTTCCAACGGTCCGGCCGATACGACGATCGGCAGAAGGCGGCCCTCTCGCTGGCCGACGCCATCACGTGGGACCGCAACGTGGACGATGCCTTCTGGCAGCGTCTCGCTGTTCATTTTTCCGAAGCCGAGATCGTTGAACTCGGGTACTTCATCGGCTTTACGATGGGCCAGCAGCGCTTCAACCGGCTGCTCAATATCACCGTCGGTGATCCATCGGCCGCCGACAGTTGCAATCTTCCGAGGTGAGAGCGAGCGCCACGGGTCAGATACGCGGGTGCGCTCTCCCGATTCGCCCTCGACGCCGCCGCGCGGTCCGATGGCGTTGGATGCTGACCGAACATTTCCCCCTTCGCGAGTGCCCACTCGCCAACACGGAGGTCCAATGATGCTGTTGCTGACATCGCGCGTTCCCGCACAGAATCCGAATCGCCATGCTCTCCGGTCCGCCTGGTGTGGACTGGTGTCGGTGGCGGTTGTCATCGCCTCGCTGGCGATCACGCAGACCGCCGCGCTGGCGGCTCCAGGGCCGAACGCCTCGATAGGCGGTCTCACCGCCAAGTTCGTGGACGTCAAGGGCGTCAAGACCCGGTACTACGACGCGGGCCAGGGCGTGCCGATGGTGATGATTCACGGCGGCTCGACGGCGGGTTCGTCGACCGCGAACGTGTTCTCGCGCAATATCCCCGGTCTCGCCAAGCGATTCCACGTCTACGCGGTGGACCGGCTCGGCTCGGGCCTGACCGGCAATCCGAGCAATGACGCCGATTACGCCACCCCCGGCCAGGTGGAGCACATCTACCAGTTCATCCAGACACTCAAGCTCGGCAAGATCCATCTGGTCGGCCATTCGGCGGGCGGCGCGGTCGCGTTCTATCTCGCCGTGCAGCACCCCGAGATTGTCACCACGCTCACCATCATCGGCCAGGGACCGGAGAATCCGCCGGCGGCCGACGGCCCGACACGTCTCGACTTGTCCTCGTGCCCGGATCAGACCGTGTACGACGGGTTGAAGTGCCGGGTGGAGAAACTCGCGTGGCTGCCGACGGCGTTCGACCCCGAGTATTGGGAGGCGGATACATCCATGGCGATGACGCCCAAGTCGAAAGAGGCGCGGGCCAAGGTCGTGGCGCTCACCAACGACGCGTGGCGGGCAGCGTCGGTGGCGTATCGTCAGCAGGCGTGGGACAAGTGCCGCAACGACGGCGCGCTGAAGATGCCGGTGCTGATCTACTCAGGCAAACAGGACGTGCTCGACTGGGGCAAGGCGGATCCGACGGCGATGATGCGCGGAGAGCTGGGCCTGTTCGACATCATCGGCGCCAAGAACACGAAGGTGAAGATGGTGATCCTCAACGAGGCTGGCCACTTTCCTTACCGCGAGTATCCAGAGCAATTCAACGCCGACTTGATCACCTTCATCGACCACTACATCGCCAAGGGCGCACCGGCGGCCAAGCCCGCAGGCAAACCAGGCGTCTGACGCCGAGGCTATTGATATGCCGGCGCCGTCCCGATCTCGGTCGGGGCGGCGTCGCGGATGTTCTTCCTACTGCCGCCCGTAAATCGCCCCCCACCTCGGGTCCTTGTCCGTGAACAGATCGCCTATCGACTGAATCGGCTTGAAACCGATCTCGGCCATCCACGCGTCGAGTTGCACGCGGGTGATCTGCAGGGCGGGCTGCGCCTTATGCGGGCCGTTCTCGGCGTCGTACTCGATGATGGCCACCCGTCCGGTGGGCTTCAGATAGGGCGCCAGCGCCTTGAGGAATCCGATGCGATCGTCGACGTGATGCAGCACGTCGTGGAAAAACGCGAGGTCCACGTCTCGTGCGGGGAGTTTCGGGTCGGTGAAGATCCCGAGGACGGGCCGGACATTTTCGACGTGACGGTCTTTGAGCGCGGCGGTGATGTGATCGAGGAAGGCCGGATCGACCTCTTCGGCGTATACCTTTCCGGTGGGGCCGACCGCCTTCGCCAGCGCAAAGCTGAAGATCCCCGGCCCGGCGCCAATATCGGCGACGGTCTGGCCCGGCTTGAGATCGAGCCTGGCGACGATCTGGTCGACTTTGAGGCCCGCGATGCGTTCGGGGCGCTCCATCATGGCGATCCAGTCGGCGGTTGGCCGCGAGCCGAGTTGTCTGGCCCAGACCGGCGTCATCAGCAGACCGAAGGCGACGAATCCGAGACCCGCAAGAATCTGTGCGCGGCGCAGCAGTGGCATCGATAGGCTCCTGATAGGGTGTGCCGGCATTGTCTCAGAATGCCAAACAGCGCGCAACGATCCGCGAAAAGGCCCACGAAAGCGCAGTTCGCGTTGGTGTGGCCTGGTCATCGGGTGGTACAGTATTTCAACCGGATGCTGCCACTTCGCCCGTTGTTCAGTCAGAGAAGTGTCGGCATTTCTCACCGGTATTTCTTTTCGCACGCAGGTCATTTCCGCGGACGCGGTGTTGGGCCCGGTCGCCGTGCGCCGACCGCGTGACCGACGCGCGCGGTCTCACGGCGTTAGGCGCCTCGGGACTGCGGCCTCTGCGGGCGAATCAGTTGTCGTCAACCAGCGGTTCACTCAATCTGGCGAGGTGAGAGATGTCGATGGCGCCTGAAGGTGCAGATCGCACGGGGAACGCGGCTCGGCGGGTCGCCGACGATCGAGCCGTGATGAGCCGGAGGGCTTTGTTGAAAGGCGCGGCCACCGCGGCGGCTGCCGCAGCGGCAGGCGCCGTGGGGGTTGGCGCGCAGCAGAAGCCGGGCCTGATGCCCGATGACGGCGGTGTGGTGCCGTGGCGTACGCCTGCCGGCGCGCTATCGTTTCTGGACAAGAAGGAATACATCAGCAACATGGAGATCATCTCCTTCTTGCCGGGCGCGACCATCAGCGCCGGTGAGCCGTTGATCTCGATGTGGGCGAAGGGCAAGCAGCGCCTGTTCCCTGGCGGCGGCGGGTGGATCGATGTGACCGATCCGAGAAAGCCCGTCGCCATCAAGACGCCGAGCCGCACGGGCGGGGCGGTGGCGTACAACAACAAGCTCAAGAAGTGGATCATGATGACCACGGCGGCCGCGCCGCTCACCAACGGGACGCCCGAGCATCCGATGGGGCGTTACGATCCGGACATCCGGAAGATCTACGACGACTTCAAGGGGTTGCGGGGGATTCGGACCTACGACGTGACCGATGCCGTCAGACCCGTGCTGCTTCAGGAATTCAGCACCGGGGCCAAGGGCATGGGCACCCACATGAACTACTACGACGGAGGGCAGTACGCCTTCCTCGAGGCAGGTTGGGACGAGACGTTGCGGATGGAGAATTCGCAGCGCGCCTTCAGTAACGCGCTCATGATTGTCGACATCTCGGATCCGGCCAGCATCAAGGAAGTCTCGAGATTCTGGGCGCCGGGACAGAAGTACGGCGAGGACGCGATCTACAACACGTATCCGTTTGCCGACGATCACCAGTCCTGGACGGGCAATCACGGATCGATGATCACGCCGATCCGGCCGGAAGACGGCGGCAGGGTCGGCTACAGCGGCTTCGGCGCGTTTGGGATGTTCACCCTCGACCTGACCGACATCAGGAACCCGAAGGTGCTGTCGCAATTCAGGTGGCAGTACGAATCGCCCGCCGGCATTCCGTTCCACACGATCTATCCGATCACCGCAGGCCCGTCACACCCGAAGCTGCAGAACCTTGTGCTCGGGATTCCCGAAACCATTCAGGCGGACTGCCGCGAGCCGATCAAGATCCCTTACGTCATCGACATCAAGGATCCGCGCAACCCGCGCGTGATCGGACTGTTTCCCAAACCGAGTGCTCCGAAGGATGCGCCCTACGCGGACTTCTGCCTGGCGCGCGGACGCTTCGGCACCCACAATTGCCAGAACTGGGTGGCGCCAGGCATTGCGCGCCCCGAGATGTTTGCGGTCGCGTGGTTTGCGGCCGGGGGCCGGCTGTTCGATCTGTCGGACCCGACCAATCCGAAGGAGGTCGCGTGGTACGTGCCGCCTGCCGCGGCGTCGGGCGACCTGACGAAGTACGAGACCTGGTGGCGCGGCACCTCGGAGTGCATGACCATCGAGTGGGACCGCAACTTGATCTGGCTCGGCACCCACTCGGGCACCTACTGCCTGTCGTCGCCGGCGCTGGGCAAGCCGGTGCTCGAACCGAAGAAGATCGACAGGTGGTCGGTGGCGCACGTCAACGTCGGCTGGGACGAAGCCACGCCGACGGTGTCTTACCTGGGGCGCGGCCTCAGCCAGATGGGCTAACTGGTCGTTGTGGCCGTTGTCGTGGGCCCATCATGGCATGAAGCAGTGGCGATGAAACGGCCGGGCATGGACCTCGCCGTGCCATGCCCGGTCATGTGGGGTTCCATAAACGGGGCCCTGCACCAATCGCATCAATCCGGCCAGTGGCACGCCTTTGCACCGTGAATGGACGTCGCACGCAATCCAACACGTTGGAGAATGTTCTGTTTGGGATCTGACCCCAAAAGTTAGCCGACCGGGATGCGGTCCTTGTTCGCCGCGGCCCACTGCGCGAAGGTCTGGAGTTGCGGGTTCAGCGCGCGCGAGACGGTCAGGTCGCGCGCCGCGCAGCACTCGTTGGCAAAATCGCGATTGAACTGGAACATGTTCCCGAGGTCGTCGGCGCCAGGGAATCCGAAGGTGCGATAGACCTCAGGGGGAACGTAGTTGTAACCCACCTTCGTCCCGAGGACGCGGCCGAGCGTGTCGGCCATCTGCTGCCCCGTGAGGTGTTCGCCTGCCACGCCGACGGTCTTGCCGATATAGGCCGACCCTGATTTGAAGATGCCGTAGGCGCAGCGGCCGATGTCTTCGGCCGAGATGCTCGGCAGTTTCTGGTCGGCAGTTGGCAGGACGAACCCGAGGGTGCCGTCCGCCCCTTTCTTGGGTGCCATACCGAAATAAATCAGGTTCTCCCAGTAGAACGACGTCAACAGAAAGGTGGTCGGCACACCCAGGTCCTTGAAGAACTGGTCGGCTTCGCCCTTGGCGTCGAAGTGGGGCACCTTGTAGTGGCCCTGCAGCGTGGGCATGCGGGGGTCGTCGAGCGGGATCAGTTTCCGCGTGTCCTCGAGCGTGGACCAGATGGCGTGCTTGACGCCAGCGTGCTTGGCGGCTTCGGCCATGGCTCTGGCGTGCGCCTTTTCCTTGTCGGTGGAGAAGTGTTCCCAGAAGAACGTCACACAGTACGCGCCATACGCGCCCGAGAATGCCTTCACCAGACTGGCGGGATCATCGACGTTGCCGGCCACGACTTCTGCGCCGAGCTTCGCGAGCGCCTGCGCTTTCTCGCTCTTCGGATCCCGAACGACCGCGCGGACCGCAAATCCCCCGGCCGGATCGGCGAGAATCGCCCGAACCAACCCTCCGCCCTGTGCGCCGGTCGCCCCCACCACTGCAATGATCTTCTTGTCCATACGTCCCCCTGCCCGGGTATGACGTCAGGCGCGGTGCGCGGGATCCCGGATTCGACGAGCGCGATGTTCAACGCGTCAGCCCGGTTCACGCCAGCGTGACCGTCAGTTCTCCCAGCGCGCCCACACTGCATGACACGGTGTCGCCGGGCTTGAGCCACACCCGCTTCTCGGGCGGGTAGCCAAGAATCACGCCCTGGGGCGTGCCGGTAAAGATGATGTCGCCGGGTTTGAGCGTCATCACGCGAGAGACGTAGCTGATGACCTGGCGGGGCGTGAAGATGAAGTCGCTGGTGTTGGAATCCTGTCGTTGTTCGCCGTTGACGCGGGATTCCACGCGCAGGTTGTCGGGATCCACCTGGTCGGCCGTCACCAGATACGGCCCGATCGGCGCGAAGCCGTCGGACGTCTTGCCGAGTAGCCACTGTCCGCCCGGCAGCATCTGCAGGTCCCGCGCCGACAGGTCGTTGCCGGTGCAGTATCCGGCCACGTACGACAGCGCATCCGCCTCGGAGACGTCTCGGGCTTCGCGTCCCATCACGATCACCAGCTCGGCCTCGTAATCAAACTGCGTCGCGGCGGCCACCGGCAGCCGCACCGTTCCGCGATGGTGATTGAGCGCGTTGTTGTATTTGCCGAAAATCACCGGGAACGGCGGAGCCGGCTTGCCCACCTCGGCCGCATGCTGCCTGAAGTTCAACCCGACGCAGAGAATTTTTTCCGGGTCGCTGACAATCGGACCGTACTCGACGGTCGCTTCGTCGAGCCACGCCCCCTTCGCCGCCGGCGAGGTGAGCGCGGCGCTGACCAGCGCGTTGAGCGCCGGGCCATCTTCCTGCTTCAACAACTGGTCCATCGTCGCGGGCGCGGTCATGCCGAGCAGGCGTGCTGCGTCGGTCACGTCCAGCACGCCCAGGCGCGCCTTGACGCCCAGCCGGTACGCGCCGTTGCGCCGCAGTGTCAGCAGCGTGAGTCCGTGCGCCAGGCCGCGCGTGGTGGTCTCAGGTGTGGGTGTCATCGCCATCTCTCCCCCCGAATCGATCTGCTACGCGCTGGGATACAGCTTGGTGAATACGAATTCGCGATGGCCGAGCGCCTCGGCGGCGGTCAGTCGTCCGTTGCAGGTCCGCAGCATGACTTCGATCAGAAATCCGCCTGCCACGTGGAGCGTCATCTGGCGGCGCAGCAGGCCAGAGACATCCAGATCGATGTGCTCCGACATGGTCCGCGCGGTCTTCGGATTGGCCGTCAGCTTGATGACCGGTTCGATCGGATTGCCGATGATATTGCCTTGGCCGGTGGGGAACAGGTGGACCACGAAGCCCGCGGCGGCCTGGAGCGTGATGCACTCGGCGGCGGCCGACGAGGTGTCCATGAAGTAGAGGCCGGGGCCTTTGGCCGGGGCCTCCGCCGGCTTGAGCACATCGATGAACTTGGTGGTGCGCCCGATCTTCTGGAGGTTGCCGAATGCCTTCTCTTCGATCGTGGTCAGGCCGCCTGCGATGTTGCCCTTGGTCGGTTGCGACTCGGACAAATCGTTGGTCTTGTGGCGATTGACGATGTCCTGATACGCCTGGAACGTCTCCATGAACTTCCGGCTGACGTCCTTGGTGGCCGCCCGTTCCGCACACACCAACTCGGCGCCCGTCAACTCCGTGGTCTCGCCGAAGCAGGTCGTGGCGCCCAGCGGGTCGAGTTTGTCGATCAGATTGCCGACGGTGGGGCACGACGCCAACCCCGACGTCGTGTCGCTTTCGCCGCACTTGACCGAGACCCACAGGTCGTTGATCGGACAGGTCTCCCGGGCCAGTTCCGTCGCCCACTGAACGAACTCTTTCGCCCGGCGCGACGCGGCCGCGATCGTGTTGAGGTCGCCGTGGCCTTCGATCGCGAAGCCGGCGACCGGTTTCCCGGTGGCGGCGATGCCGTCAACGACCCGGTTGGTCCAGCCCGGTTCGATCCCGATCACCACGCACGCGGCCACGTTCGGGTTGGAGCCGGTGCCGATGAGTGTCCGGAAGAACAACTCCAGGTCCTCGCCGAACTGCAGGCGGCCGTACGCGTGCGGCAAGGCCATCGTGCCCTTGATGTTGTGGGCCACGGCCTCGGCCGCCGCATTCGACAGGTCGTCGAGCGGCAGGATGATGACGTGATTGCGGATGCCGACGCGGCCGTTCGACCGCCGGTAGCCGCGAAATTCGTAGTCGCTCATGTCACCACCTCTTGGTCTTCAGATTGTGCGTGTGAACGTGACGGCCCGCGGGGATGTCGGCGATCGCACGTCCAACGTCGTGTCCGTACTTGAGGATCGTCTCTTCGGTCTTGACGTCGCGCAGGGCGATTTTGTGGCCCAGCGGGACGGCATCGAGCGCCAGGATGGTCGTCGTCTCGTCGGTTTCCATAATCCAGCCGGTGACGTCGGTGCCGGGCTGCATGTCTTCGACGACCACAACGCCGACGGAGTCTGCTTTGTCGTGAACGATATAGTGCGTGGCCATGCGATGCTCCTGTTACTGGCGTGCCTACTGCGACCCTGTGCCGGCGGCGGGCGAGCGCGCCGGCGCCGCCGCGTCGTGTCCGATCAGGCGGGTGACCTCGGTGGCCGCCCGCCGTACTTCGTCGACCATGAGACGTTCGGCGCGATCGCCGTCGTGCTGTTCGATCGCGCCAATCACCGCGCGCAGGTTGCGAATGCTCTCGTTCGACCGGGCCGCTGCGCGCTGAGGATGGCTCAGGCCCAGAGCCCGCCACCGCCGGATCCGGCCGTGCAGGGAGGCCAGCATGGCCGACAGCGTCTCGCTGCCTGCGCCCTCACACAGCGCGTCGTAGAATCCGTTCTTCGCCGCGAGCACGCGATCCGGATCGCCGCCCGAATACGCCCGCGCGGTGGCCGCCAGCGCCTGCTGCAGACGAGCCAGGTGCGGCGCGGCCGACCTGGTGGCGAAGAGCCGTGCGGCGAGCCCCTCGAGCACGGCCCGGATCGCGTAGAGATCCTCGGCTTCGGCCCGCGTGAGCGCGCGCACGATGGGCCCCTTGTTGGGAATCATCGAGATCAGACCTTCGGATTCGAGCTGCCGAAGGGTCTCGCGAATCACCGTCCGAGAGACGCCCGTCAGGGCAATCAATTCGCGCTCGAGCAGGCGTTGGCCGGGCTTGAGCCGGCCTTCGATAATCGCCTGGCGCAACTGGTCGACCACGCGGCGCCGCAGCGGGGCGGCGGCACGCTCGATCAGCAGCGTCGCGTCCCCCTGACTGTCGAAGCCGCTTGACAGCGTCATACGGTATTACCGTATCATTGGCGCAAGCATTCTGGCAACCTCCGGTCAGCCGCGCGGCGGCCACCCGGTTTTCCCCTTGAGGCCCGCATGAGCGCTACTCCCGTCAACGTCGGCATCGTGGGCCTGGGCCGCTGGGCCAAAGTGCTCGAGAAGGCCGCCCGCAAATCCGACCAGTTGAAGATCGTGGCCGGCTACAGCCGATCCGAAGACACCCGCAACGCCTTCGCCCGCGACACCGGCGTGCCCGTCGTGGCGGATCTCGAAACGATGCTCGCCGACCCTGCCATTCGCGGCGTCATCTTGACCGTTCCCAACGAGCAGCACCTGCCGCTGGCCGCCAGGGTCGCCGAAGCGGGCAAGCACGTCTATACCGAAAAACCCATCGCCAGCACGCTGGAGGACGGCCTCGCCATCGCTGCGCTCGAGACCACCCACGGCATCAGCGTGACCGTCGGGCACAGCGCTCGGCTGATGGGCGGCATCCGCCAGATCCGCGACGCGATCGATGCGGGCGAACTGGGGCGCGTGGCGTTTCTCGAAGCGAATTTCTCCAACGAACGCGCGCTCGAACTGACGCCAAAGACGTGGCGCTGGTACAAGGACCGGGCGCCGGGCGGCCCCCTGTCGCAGCTGGCGATCCATCAGTTCGACGTGCTGCATTACCTGGGCGGCGCGATCGACGAGGTCAGTTCGATGGCCTCCAAGCTGTCGCCGGTGGGTGCCGAAGTCGACGACCAGTCGATGACCCTGCTGAAGTTCGCGGACGGCAAAATCGGCTACGTCGGCTCGTGCTGGACTTCGCCGGGCGTCTTCGCTGTGCGCGTGTTCGGCGCCAAAGGCCTGATGCACTACGAGATTGATTTCGGCACGTGGGACACGCCCGACCAGCTCCACAAGACCTCCACGCTGTATATCCAGCGAGGCAAGGGCGGCTACGCCAGCCGCGAGGTGATCGCGCTGCGCGAAAGCGACATGTTCCAGGCCGAGCTCGAGATGTTCGCCACGGCCTGCCGGACCGGAATCGCCGGCGACCTCAACGCCCCCAACGGCAACGTCGCGCTGGCCGTCGTGTACGCCGGGCTGCGCTCGATCGATCAGCGGGGGGCGGCGGTCAAGCTGGCCGACGTGATGGCCGACGCCCAGGCGCGGCTTGCGCAAAGGAGCACTCGTGCTGTCTAGCCGATATCTGATCGACCTGACGCAGCCGGAGATCGCCGGCCAGTTCGCCTCCAACCCGCTCGTCATCCTGCCGGCCGGCAGCGTCGAGCAGCACGGTCCGCATTTGCCGGCGGGCACCGATATCTTCGCCGCGACCGCCATCGCGCACGCGGTGGCGGAGCGGATGGACGGCCTGGTCCTGCCGGGCGGGCCCCTCGGGATTACGCCGCTGCACATGGGATTCGAGGCGACCATCACGCTGTCGCCCGACACCTACATGCGCGTCGTCAAGGAAACATGCGCCTCGGCCGCTGTTCATGGCGCCAAACGGCTGCTGGTGCTCAATTGGCACGAGGGCAACATCGCGTCGCTGGCGTTGGCTGCCGACGCGCTGCACCGCGAGCACGGAATGAGCGTGTTGACCGTGCAGGCGTGTTACGTGGCCGAAGAGTTGTTCGGGCCGTCGTGCAACGGCCTGACGCACGGAGGCGAGATCGAGGCCCTCGCCGTGTTGGCCCATCGGCCCGAACTGGTCCACCTCGATCGCATCGGAGATTCCTCGGACCATCAGCACGGCCGCCGCATGGACAGCCTGCGCCGCACGCGTGCGTATCAGCCTGTGCTGAGCGACGTGCGAACCATCGCGCCGACCGGATGGTACGGCAGCCCCCAACGCGCCACCCGCGAACATGGCCTCCGCATGGTCGGCGAGGTGGCCGATGCCATCGCGCGTCAGGCGACCGCGATCTTTGCCCAGCTCGAACTGATTCAGGGCGGGGTGGGCGAACTGCGGGGGCTGGCGACGTAATGGCGCGTGTCTTTACCCAAGCCGACGCGATCAGGCTCGGGCTGCCCGGCCGCACCTCGCTCGAGATCGTCTCGGGGCGTCAGGGCGCGCAGGGCCTCACGCTGAGGCTGGTCGAGATTCCGCCGTCCGCCGCTGGCACGTTGCGGGGGCCCCATCACCACGCGGCCTTCGAAGAGTGCACGTTCGTGCTGGCCGGGACGGGCACGACGGTCACCGGGACGGGCGAGTACGCCCTCACGCCCGGCGACACCATTCTGATTCCGGCCGGCGAACCGCACGTGACGCGCAACACGGGGACCACCCCGCTTCTGTTGCTCTGTTTTTTTCCGGTGGCCGACATCTCGCCCGGCACCAACGAGCCCTCCCCAGCCCGCGAAGGAACCGCCTCATGACATCCGACGTGCTCTGCCTTCGGCCGAAAGTCGATTTCGAGCGATCGGGCGCTTTGCCGCCGGAGTCTCTCACGGTCACCTATCGGGGGTTCGGCGAGCCGGATGTCTCGGACCTGATGAAGCGCGCCGCGGCGCTGGTGATTCCGGCGGTTGGCCCCGCGGTGCCCTCGGAGTGGTTCGAGGGGACGTCGCTTCGCCTGGTGCAAATCACCGGCGCCGGGCTCGACCGTCTGGATCGCACCACGATGGAGCGCCTCGCCATTCCCGTCGCCAACGTGCCGGGCGGCAGCAATCGGGCCGTCGCCGAATACGCCGTGACGTCGGCGTCGGTGATGCTGCGCCGTTTTGCGTGGGCCGACGCGGAGATTCGGCAGGGCGGCTACGTGTCGTTCCGGGCGCGCATGGTGGCCGACAACCTCCAGGGGCTCGACGGGTTGATGGTGGGCGTGGTCGGCCTCGGCACGATCGGCCTCGCGGTGGCCGAAACGTTTCACCACATGGGCTGCCGGATCTGTTATTTCGATCCGACGCCGCGCGAGTGTGATGCCACCCGGGCGATGGGCGCGACGGCGCTGCCGCTCGACCAGTTGCTCGCCGCGTCCGACGTCGTGTCGGTGCACGCGCCGCTGGTGCCCGCGACCCGGGGGCTGCTCGGCGATCGCGAACTGTCGCTGATGAAGCCCGGCGCGGTGCTTGTGCAAGCCTCGCGCGGCGGCGTGGTCGACGAACAGGCGCTGGCCGCGCATTTGCGCAGCGGGCGCCTGGGCGGCGCCGCCGTCGACGTGTACGGACAGGAGCCGCCGCCAGCCGACCACCCGCTCTTCGCGCTCGAAGGCGACGCGGCGCGCCGGTTGCTGCTGACGCCTCATATCGGCGGTGTCACCCGTCAGTCCGCGGCGCTGCTTGGCCGGTCGGCCTGGCAGAACGTGGAGCGGGTGCTGGTCGCAGGCCAGCCGCCACTCAATCGCGCGTACTGATCGTTGCAGCGCCTCGTGCGCAGAGGGAGCGTCATGGCACAGCGTCGACCCTGGTACGCCATCCTGTACGTCCAGGTGCTGGTGGCCATCGTCCTGGGCTCGTTGCTCGGGCATTTCTACCCCGAAGCTGGCACGGCACTCAAGCCGGTCGGCGACGCCTTCGTCGCGCTCATCAAGATGATGATCGCCCCGGTCGTCTTCTGCATCGTCGTCCAGGGCATCGGGTCCATGAACGACATGAAGAAGATCGGCCGTGTCGGTCTGAAGACCCTCATCTACTTCGAGGTCGTGTCAACGCTTGCGCTGATGACCGGCATGCTGGTCGCCCACGTCGTGCAGCCTGGCGCCGGGCTGAACATCGATCCGGGCGCGATCGACACGAAGGCGATTGCCACCTACATCAGCAACCGGCCCGTCGATGGCGGCTTCGGGCCGCGCCTGCTCATGATCGTCCCCGACACCTTCGTCGGGGCGTTCGTGCACGGAGACGTGCTGCAGGTGTTGCTGATTGCCATCCTGTCGGGCTTTGCCATTTCGCGCCTCGGCGAAACGGGCGAGCGCATCACGCGCGCGGTCGGGTCGGCCGGCAAGGTGTTCTTCGGCATCATCCGCATCATCGTGCGGGCCGCGCCGGTCGGCGCCTTTGGCGCCATCGCGTTCACCGTCGGCAAGTACAGCATCATGTCGCTGTCGGGCCTGGCCAAGCTGATTGGGACGTTCTACCTGACCAGTGTCCTGTTCGTGCTCGTCATCCTCGGCACCGTCGCGTGGATCTCCGGGTTCTCCATCCTGCGCTTCGTGGCCTACATCAAAGACGAGTTGCTGATCGTGCTCGGCACCAGTTCGTCGGAGACGGTGCTGCCCGACATGATGCGCAAGCTTGAGCGCCTCGGGCCGTCGCGCTCGATCGTCGGGCTGGTGTTTCCCACCGGCTACAGCTTCAACACCGACGGCACGAACATCTATCTCACGCTCTGCGTGCTGTTTCTCGCCCAGGCCACCAACACCCACCTGACGTGGGGCGAGGAGTTGCGCGTCCTGCTGTTTGCGATGGTGGCCTCCAAGGGGGCCTCGGGCGTGACGGGCACCGGCTTTGTGACGCTGGCCGGCACGCTGACCGTCGTGCCGCAGATTCCCATCCAGGCGCTTGCGCTGCTGCTTGGCATCGACAAGTTCATGAGCGAATGCCGGGCGCTCACCAACGTCGTCGGGAACGGGGTGGCGACCATCGCGGTGAGCCGGTGGGAAGGCGATCTCGACAAGGCCACGCTGCGCGAACGGCTCGCGCATCCGCCCTCTGCCGGTGCCGCCGACGACGGAGAGACCGCCGGCAGATAGGCAGCCTGCCAGGGCCTGCAAACCCCGCGTGCGGCAGGTGGGCGACTGGGGGCTGGACGCAAGCGCAAGGACAATGCTGCAAACCCCGCGTGCGGCAGGTGGGCACGGGGCGGGCGGCGCAGGCTCCGCCGACCGGCCACTAGGTTGGCAGGCCGTACTCGCGCAGTTTGCGGTAGAGATTCCGTTCGCTGATGCCGAGCATCTTCGCCGCGCTGCCTCGGTGGCCGTCGGTGGCGCGCAGCGCGGACTCGATGTGCGCCCGCTCCAGCGCTTCGAGGGTCGGCAGCGGACCAGGGGCTGCCGCCGGGACCAGCGGCGCACCGCCGGCGGGCGCCAGAGCGCGGATCGACGCCGGCAGGTGCTCCGCGAGAATCTCCGCGCCTTCGCAGACGATCATCGCCGCTTCCACCACGTGGAGCAGTTCGCGCACATTACCCGGCCACTCGTGGCGGCGCAGGATCCCGGCCGCCTCGGGGCTCATCCGCTTCTGGAACCCGAACCGCTCGTTGAGTCGCCCGACGAAGTGCCCGGCGAGCAAGTCGATATCGGCGGCCCGTTTGCGCAGCGGCGGCGTCTCGATCGTGATCGTGCTCAGCCGATAGTACAGGTCCTCGCGAAACAACCCTTGCTTGACCATCGCTGGCAGATCCCGGTTGGTCGCGGCCAGCACGCGCACATCCACGTGGATCTCGCTGGTGCCGCCGACATGCCTGAACGTCGAGGTGTCGAGTACGCGCAGCAACTTGACCTGGGTGGTCTGACTCACCTCGCCGATTTCGTCGAGAAAGATCGTGCCGCCATTGGCCACTTCGAACAGGCCCGGCTTGGCCCGGTCGGCGCCGGTGAACGCCCCGCGCTCGTGGCCGAACAGTTCGCTCTGCAGCAGCGTCTCCTGAAGCGCGGCGCACTCCACCACGACAAAGGGCCGCGTCCGGCGCAAGCTGCGCGTGTGGATGAGCTTCGACACCATCTCCTTGCCGGTGCCGGTCTCGCCCGTCACGAGTACGCTGGAATCGGTCGGCGCCACCCGATCGATCAGGTGCAGCAACTGGCGGAACTCCGGGCTGTCGCCGACAAACGAACTGCCCAGGTCGGGCGGCGTCAACCCGCGTTCAAGAATGGAGGTGCGCCGCCGGAGCGCCTGCCGCTCGATGGCGCGCTGGATCCGTACCTCCAGTTCGTCGAGCGGACACGGCTTGACGACGTAGTCGAAGGCTCCTGCGCGGATCGACTCGATGGCCGTGTCGATCGAGCCATGTCCGGTCAGCATGATGATCTCGATGCCGGGGTGGGATTCGCGGATGGCCTTGAGCGTGTCCAGGCCGTTGATGCCAGGCATCTGCAGGTCGAGCAGCACGATATCGGGCTCCGCCTCCGCCACGCGTTTGATCCCCTCTTCGCCCGATCCGGCCGCCGATACGTCGTAGTGCAGGCGCTTCAGTTCGCCCGCCATCACGTGACGGAACGCCGCGTCATCATCGACAAGAAGGATCGACCGCGTCGCTTTCATCCCGCAGACTCCTGGGCGAGGTCGTTGCCGAACGGCGGCAGCACCACGTCGAAGGTCGCTCCCTGTCCCTGGGTGCTCGAGACGACGATGTCGCCGCCCCACCGCCTGATGAAGTTCAACGAGAGAAACAGGCCCAGACCTGTGCCCCCCGTGCGCATGCTGAAAAACGGCTCGAAGATCCGGCTCTGAAACTCGGGCAGGATTCCGCATCCGTTATCGATGACGCGAATGTGCACGCGGGCCCCGCCCTCGGTCGACAGCACGACGCGCCCGCCCGCTTTGCACGCCTGGATGGCGTTCAGGACCAGGTTGATGAGGGCGTGCTGCAGTTCGGCTTCGTCGGCCCGGACGCGCAGCGGTTCGGCGTTGGGTTCGACCGCAATCGCCACCGAGTGTGCGCGGGCGGTCGGCTCGATCAGCCGTTCGACGGCCGTGATGACCGACGCCAGTTCGACGATGTCGCCCGACGAGGGCTGGCCGCGCGACAATCGAAGGAAGTGCTGGGTGATGCCGCGGCACCGCAGGACCTGGTCGCGTGCGATCGTCGCGCTGTCGCCGATGCGTGTGAGATCGGGACCGCCGTCCTCGGTGGTGCGCGCCTCTTTGAGGATGCCTTCGACGCACATCAGCACGGTCCCGAGCGGCGTGTTGAGCTCGTGCGAGAATCCCGAGGCGAGCACGCCGAGCGAGGCAAGTCGGTGCGATTCCGCCAGGCGGGCCTCCGCCGCCCGCCGATCCGAGATGTCGCGCCACACTTCCACCACGTGAACCACCGCGCCGGTCGAATCCCGGATGGGGGAGGTGTGCACCTCCTCGGTCACCGCGGTGCCGTCGATCCTGCGCCGTTCAGTGATGTGCACCTGCCGTTCGCCCGACTCCAGGCAGCCCACCGTGGGGCAGTCCGTGGCGTCGCACATGCCTTCGGTCACGTCGCGGCAGCACAGGCCCAGCACCTGGTCGCGACCGCGGCCGGTGCGCTGCAGGAACGCATCGTTGGCGGCAATCACCTGGCGCTTGGCGTCGAGCACCGCGATGCCATCGTCGATGCTGTTGATGATCGTCTCGAGGCGTTCGCGCTGGCTCCCCACTTCGTCGACCAGGCCCGTCACCGAGTCGGCCATCGTGTTGAATTCGCGGGCCAGCCACGAAATGGTGTCGGACCCGCCTCCGGTGGGCACGCGCCGGCTCAGGTCGCCGGCCGCGATCAACCGCGCGGTGGTCTCGAAGCGCTGGAGGCGGCGCAACACCACGACGCGCACGATCATCGCGATGGCGCTGACCAGCAGCAGCGTCAGCGCGCAACTGCCGGCCACCATGTACCGGAGATCCTGGTTCATCGTCGCCCGGATCTCGCCCGCGTTGATGTCGAGAATCAGGATGCCGTTGATGCGGCGGCTGGCGTCGTGGCAGCGATGGCACGCCGGCTTGTTGCGCACCGGAACCACCGTGCGCAGCACCGTGCCCCCTTCCGCGTCGATCACCCGGCTGGTGCCGCGCTGCTCGGGAGGATAGCGATGGCACGACTGGCAGGTCGGCGAGCCGAAGGTGAGGTCGTTGGCCGGGAGCAGGGGCGAACTGGTAAAGCGAGGCACGCCAAACCGATCGAGCAACGCCACGCGTTCGATCCGGGGCTGCGTGCCGAACGTCTGGATCATGCGCTCGATCAGGCTGCGGTCGTTCTCCATCATCTGATGTTCGAGGGCGGCGGTAATCAATTCGCCTTCGGCCTGAGCGGTCGCCCGGGCCGTCTCGATCAGCGTCTCGAAGTGGTGGAGCGAATAGAGGTAGGCGCCGGCGGCACAGGCGGCGGCGACCGCCGCGGTGACGCCGACGGCCAGACCGACCGTCATGCTCGTGAATCTGGGCCAGATGCGCATAAGAAAAGGTGAAGCGCCCGCATAGTGCCAGACTGGGCCCGGTCCGTCAACTCGCCGCATCGCCGTCTTGCCGTCGCCGTATTGCCGTATCGCGCTCGCTCGGCGTGGCCAGCGCGACGGCATCCGGCGGCCCGGTCTGGCACGGCGACACCTGACGTCCTGTCAGGCCTGACCTGACACTCTGGCAGAGCCGCTCTTCACGGCCTGGCTGACCAGGCGGATTCCCTAGGAAATTCGGCACCAGCGACTTGGCATTGATCGTGGATATGTCCTGTGCAGCAAGGGAGGCTGACAATGACGATGTTCCTGATGGTCCTGACGATGTGCGTGTTCTGTTTCGCGGTCGCGTGCGTGGCGTTTGGTGCGGCGAACCGCGAGGATCAGGACGTCCGCGTGGCGCGTCCCGTCGCCAAGCCTGGTATCCACCTCCCGCTCGCACAGGCGCGGTTCTTCGCCGATGCCGCCGAGGCGCCTCTGGCCGCGTCAGCGGGCCCGCAGCAGGTGCCGCTCGAAGTGCTGTTGCTCCAGATCGAACGTCACGTGCGCCTCGAGCAGGCGGCCGCCGAGTCGTTCCTCGAAGCGCCCACCGCGGCGTCGCTTCACAGCCGGACGACCTCGCCCCTGGTCCACTAGCGCGTCGATTCGAACCCCCACCGCAGTTTCCGGCACGAGCCCCAAGCCCCCCGCCGGAAACTGCGGTTTGCTTTATCTGCAGACGGAGGCGCGATGAGCACCCACCAGACTGACCTCGTGAAGGATCTAGCGGAGGCCGACGCGGCCGCCGTCATGGCGCTGGGGGTGGCGGTCCGCGTTCCCAGCGGCGGCGAGCTGTTCAAGCTGGGCGCCGAGGCGACGAGCCTGTATGTCATCGAACGAGGTAGAATCTCCCTGACGTTGCCGCTGCAGCTGCAGGGACGCGACGAGGACATTCTGATCGAAGAGCGTTTGCCGGGGCAGACAGTGGGGTGGTCGGCGCTGATTCCGCCGCATCGGTTCACCTTGAAGGCCACCGCGCAGCTCGAGACCGAACTGCTGGCCTTTTCGCGAGCCGCCCTGCTTGAGTATTTCAAGGTGCACCCGCTGGTCGGCTACGTGATGACACACAACCTGGCCTCGGTGGTCGGGCAGCGTCTGCAAGTGTTCCAGGCCATGTGGCTGCGCGAGATGCAGCGCGTGGTCGAACTCCGGGCCCTGTAGCATCGAGATCTTCATGACGAGACGGACATTGACGTCGGTTGTGGTGGCGGGCGTGGCCGCCGCCAGCCTCTGTGCCGCGGGTGTGCTCGCCGCGGCGGGCCAGCAGTCGCCGCCGCCGGCCAAGCCCCAGGTGTCCGCCAAGGCGGAGGAACATCTGGAGGTCGGGCCGCCGCCGTTCACCGACGGCATTTTTCCTTGTACCGCCTGTCACAAGGACCTGAAGGTCAACCGCACCCGGCGCGTGCTGACCGACATGCACACCGAGATCGATTTTTCTCACGACGCCGAGCATCGGTGGTGTCTGGATTGTCACGACGCCACCGACCGCGATCATCTCCATCTGGCGAGCGGCGAACTGGTGCCGTTCGACGAGTCGTACCGGCTGTGCGGGCAGTGCCACGGCGAGAAGTTCCGCGACTGGCGCGCCGGCATTCACGGCCGCCGGACCGGCGAGTGGAACGGCCGCAAGAAATACCTGCTGTGCGCGAGCTGTCACAACCCGCACCAGCCGCGCTTCAAACCGATTGTTCCAAAACCAGCGCCCGTCCGGCCCTCGGGGCCGGCGAAGTAGCGCGCGAGCAAGAGAGGGATTCCGGATGGCGGCCAACGGGCAACGAACCGGTGTGACGCGGCGCCAATTCACGACGACGGCCGCCGCCGCGGCGGCGGGCTTTGTGATGACCGCCTGCGGGCCCAAGCGCCTGCACGAGATGCCCAAGGAGCGGCTGAAGGTCCTGATCGCCGAGATGGAACGCAAGTATGCCGAACAGTACGGCACCGCGATCCATGTCGCCGACACGCCGGCGACCCCCGGCGTGGAGTTCGCGTACGCACTCGACATCTCGCGCTGCGTGGGCTGCCGACGCTGTGTCTACGCGTGCGTCGAGGAGAACAACCAGTCGCGCGACCCGCAGGTCCACTGGATCCGGGTGTTCTCGATGGAGAAGGGGAAGGGCGTCGACTTTACGGAGGCGACCGCCTATTACCAGCCGAAGGAAGTGCCCGAGGAAGGCCATTTCTACGTGCCGGTGGCGTGCCAGCAGTGCCGCAATTCTCCGTGCACCAAGACCTGCCCGACCGGCGCCACCTGGACCGAACCGGACGGCGTGGTCGTCATCGACTACGACTGGTGCATCGGCTGCCGCTGCTGCATGGCGGCATGCCCCTACGGCGCGCGGCACTTCAACTGGAAGGCGCCGGGCCTGGCGAAAGAGCAGATCAACCCGGCGACCCACTATCTCGGCAACCGGCCGCGGCCCAAGGGCGTGGTGGAGAAGTGCACGTTCTGCATCCAGCGGACGCGGGCGGGGCGCTATCCGGCCTGCGTCGAGATTTGTCCGGTCGGCGCTCGGAAGTTCGGCAACCTGCTCGACCCCGAGAGCGAGATTCGCTACATCATCGACCACAAGCGCGTGCTGGTGCTCAAGGAAGAGCTGAACACGCTACCGAAGTTCTTCTACTTCTACGCCACGTGAGGCTCCTGTGACCTTCTTGCGTCTTTTCGTTCAGTTCATTCGCGGAAGCCTGAAGCTGGTGATCCGGGGCAGGAAGTTGTACTGGACCTGGCTGGCGCTGCTGGCCGCGCTGATCGTGTCCGGGATTGCGGCCTACGTCGAGCAGTCCACGATCGGGCTGGCGACCACGGCGATGCGCGACCAGGTGAGCTGGGGATTTTACATCGGCAACTTCACGTTCCTGGTGGGCGTGGCGGCCGCGGCGGTGGTGCTGGTGATTCCGGCCTACGTCTATCACTGGAAACCGATTCGCGAGATCGTCATCTACGGCGAACTGCTGGCCGTGAGCGCGATCATCATGTGCATGCTGTTTGTCACCGTGGACATCGGCCACCCCGAACGGGCCTGGCACATGATTCCGCTGATCGGGTTCCTCAATTTTCCGCGCTCGCTGCTGGCGTGGGACATGATCGTGCTGAACCTGTACTTCCTGCTCAACTTCACGATCGTGACGCACATTTTGTATCGCGCCTTCAGTGGCCGGCCGTACGAAAAGCGGCTGGTGGTGCCGCTGGTCCTGTTGTCGATTCCCGCGGCCGTCGGCATTCACACCATCACGGCGTTCCTGTACAACGGCCTGGCCGCGCGGCCGTACTGGAACTCCTCGATCCTGGCGCCGCAGTTTCTCGCGTCGGCGTTCTGCTCCGGCCCCGCCATCCTGTTGATCGTGCTGCAACTGCTCCGGAAGTTCACGCGCTTCGAGATTCAGGAAGAGGCGATCGGCAAGATCGCCGAACTGATGGCGTACGCGATGTTCCTGAACCTGTTTCTCCACGGCGCGGAGGCCTTCAAGGAGTACTACTCCAACACCGAGCATCTGCTCTACACCCGCTACTGGTTCAACGGGCTCGGCGATCACCAGACGCTGGTGCCGTTCGCGTGGACCGCGGTCGGGCTCAACGTCCTCTCGTTCGTCCTGTTTATCGTGCCGGCGACGCGGCGCAACTGGGTGACGCTCAATATCGGCTGTGTGGCCACCTATGCCGGCTGCTACATCGACAAGGGGATGGGGCTCATCATTCCGGGGCTCACGCCCGACACGCTCGGCGAGATCTACGAATACACGCCGTCGATGATCGAGTTGCGGGTCGCCGCGGGCGTGTTTGCGATCGGGTTCCTGCTCTTCACGCTGATGCTGAAAGTCGCCGTCCCGATTACCCTGGGCGAGTTCCACGAAGACGCCCTGCCAGACGACGCCGGGCCGGCGTCACCGGCGGCCGCCGTCAGCCACTGAGATCCGGCGACATCACCGCGACGCCGGAACGCCGGCGGGCCGCCTGCTGACCAGGAACGCCGCCAGGTCGGCCGCCTCGCCCTGCGCGAGCCGCGGCCAGCTCAGGCCTCGCCGCCGCAGCTCCTGCTCCATGCGCGCCGAGTGATTCCACATCGCCGCGAACAGCGCAATCGGGTCGTCGAGCTGTTTGACGGCCGTCAGATCGGGGCCGATGCCCGACCCGCCGCCGGCCGAGTGACACACGCCGCACTTTCGATTGAAAATCTGCGCGCCGCGCGCGGGCACCGCTTTCACGTTCGCGTAGTTCACGAAATACAGATAGGCGATGATATCGGCCATTTCCTGACCCGAGAACGTGACGCGCGCCAGACCTCGGCGCACCGACTCGGCTTCCATCGGCCGGCTGTGATTCCACATCAGGCCGGCAATCGACGCGACAGAGCCGAGCAGGTCGCGGCCCCGGTCGCCCAGGTCGGGCCCGGGCCGGCCGCCCAGACCCGCAATCGCGTGGCACCGCAGACAGCCTTTGCTGTCGAAGAGCGTTTGGCCACGCCGCGGACTCCCGGGTTCGAAGTAGACCCGGTCGCGCGACGTCCCGCTGCCCCCCACCTGCACGTAGGCGAGCAGGTCGCCCATCTCGCCGCCCGAAAACGTCGGCCAGGCAATGCCGCTGCTGCGCATCACCGTCGCCATCTCCGACCCGTGGTTCCACATCGTCTGGGCGAGCACGATGGCCGACATGCGTCCGCGGTACTTGGCGAGGCTCGGGCCCCTCTTGTCGAAGGTCGCCAAATCGCCGTGGCAGTTTGAACAGCCCTTTTGTTCGAAGACCTTCTTGCCGATCGCCGGATTGGCCGGACCGCCGACCTGGGCCACGTAATAGCGATAGGCGGTCAGAAAGGCCAGCAGGTCTGCCATCTCGCGGCTGTCGAGCGTGGGTTGCTGGATCTTCGACTCGCGCATCTTTTCGGCCATGACGGGGGCATGGTTCCAGAACGCCCCGGCCAGATCGAGCGCCGTGCCTGGAAAGTGGATGCGTCCGAGGTCGGGTCCCATCCGCGACTCGTCGCCTCCGAGCGCGTGGCAGCGCACGCAGCCCTTCTGGACGAAGAGTTTCGCGCCAGCGGTGGGCTCGTCGGGCAACGCGACGGTGAGCGACACCGACACCGGGGCCGGAGCCTGACCGCCGGCCTGAGCCGCGAGCGCGACGATGGCCAGTCCCGGAACCAGACAGGCCAGCGCCAGGCCTCCGACGCGCATACGTGTGGCCTTCGGTTGCATCACGCCTCCGCCAGCGTGGCGGCGGGCGGGCCCGCAGGCACCCCGGTGGCCGCCGGTTCTTCGTCCAGCTCCCAGATCGAAATGATGGGGAACAATTTCGTGAAGCCCATGTAGAGCAGCGTGAACGCCGCGAAACAGCCGGCCATCAGCGACCACTCGACCCAGCTGGGCCAATAGATGAACGTGTGCACCGGCGCTCTGGGATTCGACAGCGACGGCACCACGATGGTGAACCGCTCGATCCACATACCGATGTTGATCGCGATCGACGCGATGAGCGTGCCCGTAATCGTGCGCGTCCGCGGGTTGGCGAGAATCGTGAACGGCACGATGAAGCAGCAGACGATCATCGTCCAGAACAGCGGGGCGAACCGGCCGTAGAGTTTGGCGTCGAAGACCGACAGCTCCCGGGGTTCCTGCGCGTACCACGCCGTTAGATGCTCGGCGAAGGTGAAGTAGAACCACAGGCACGTCATCACGAGCAGCAGGACCCCGAGGTGGTTGAAATGCTCCGGCTTGAGGTAGGCCTCCAGGCCGTACACTTTCCGGACGATGACCATCGCGGTGATGATGGCGGCAATGCCGGAGAAGATCGCGCCGACCACGAAATAGGGCCCGAAGATCGACGAGTGCCACATGGGCTGAATCGTCATCGCGAACACCCACGAGACCACCGTGTGCACCGAGATGGCTACCGGAATGACGCCGATCGCCATGATGCCGATCGCCTTCTCGAGCGTGTGCCACTGTGCGGGCGTGCCCGTCCAGCCATTGGCCAGCCGCTTGTAGAAGGTATGGCGCCAGCCCGTCGTGCGATCCCGCAAAATCGCGATGTCCGGGATGAGCGGCAGATACAGGTAGATGGTGCTGCAGGTGAGGTAGACCGAGATGCTGCAGATGTCCCACAGCAGCGGCGATCGGAAGTGCGGGTGCAGGATCACGTTCAACGCGCGGTCGGGCCGGCCCAGGTCGAGAATGACGTTGCCGACGCCGAAAAACAGGACCAGAACGGTGATCACTTCGGCCATGCGCGTGATCGGCCGACGCCACTCCGCGCCGACGATGCGCAGAATCGCCGAGATCAGCGTACCGGCGTGCGACACACCGATAAAGAAGACGAAATTGGTGATGTAGAGGCCCCAGTAGATCGGCCGGCCCAGGTTGGTGGCGCCCAGGCCGTAGTAGAGCTGCCAGGTCCACACCGAAATCGCCCACGCCACAACCGCGCCGAGCCCGATGGCCCACCGCTTGAAACTCCGCCCCACCGACAGGACCGGAATGATGATGGGTTCGGCATCGGGTTGGGCCATGTCACTCTCCTTCTCGTAGATACACGACCTTGGGCCGGGTCCCGAGATCTTCCATCCACCGGAACGCGCGGGTGCTGTCGGCGAGGGCGGCGACCGCGCTGTGCGGATCGTCGAGATCGCCGAACACCATCGCGTCGGCCGGACACGTCTGAACACAGGCGGGCAGGTAGTCGTCAGCCCCAAGCGTGCGGCCCGCCGCTCGCGCCTCCTCACGCGCCTGCTGCAGGCGGTGATGACAGAAGGTGCACTTCTCGACGACCCCCTTGGGCCGGACCGACACGTCCGGATTGCGCATCGGCTCCATCGCAGCGGGCCATTCGGGCGCCGTCCAGTTGAACAGTTTAACGGCGTACGGGCAGGCGTTGGTGCAGTAGCGGCACCCGATGCAACGCGGATAAATCTGGGCGACGATGCCCTCGGGATTCAGGTACGTGGCGCTGGTCGGACACACGTCGGTGCAGGGCGGACGATCGCACTGCTGGCACATCATGGGGATGGTGGCCATCGTGCCGCCGGGCATCTCCACACCCACCAGCTGCATCCACGTCATCAGGCGGCCGCGAGCGGAGGTCTCGGGCGTGGAAAACGGCACGTTGTTCTCGTGCTTGCAGGCGACGACACACGCCTGGCACGCGGTGCACCTGTCCAAGTCGATGACGAGACCCCAGCGAGCCACGGATGCCCTCCAGTTGTTCTGACGCTACGCGGCGGAAATGCGGACGGCGAACCTGTCGCGACGACCCTCTGCCCCGATCAGGGTCCGTACGTCGGCGTGCACCAGCCGCGCCCATCGTCCGCCAGACGGCAGCGTCGGGACGAAGGCGACGGCCACCGTCGCCGGCATCATGCCGTCGACCACCAGCGCCGTGGCGTTGAGTGCCCCGCCGGAAGCCGAGGTCAGCCTGACTTCCGACCCGCTGACGATGCCGAATGCTTTGGCGGTGTCCGGGCTCAGTTCGGCCCACACGCGCCACGGTTGTCCCTCCGGCTGGCCGAGCAACTCAAAGAGCGACGGGTTGTTCGCGCCGCCATGCGCCGCAACGGTAGCCGGCGTAAACGCGACGAGCCGCAACGGGAAGGGTTCGTCGGCGTTCGTCGCCACGTGGGTCGGCGTTTCGACGGCGGGCCTCCCGGGCGCGGGCCCGGTGGTCAACGTCAAACGGGCATCGGGCCACGATACGCCGCCTCGCGCTTTCAGAGACTCCCGCGTGCCTCCAGGCGCAAAGAACGGATCGTCCCAGCCGCCCGCGTCCAACGCCGCCTGCGCGAAGGTCTCCTTCGTGGGGGCCGACGACACCCACCACCCGCCGCGTTCGAGCTCGCCCAGCCACGTGGTTTCGTGCGCATCGCTATACGGCTCGCCGCGGCGCGCGGCGTACAGACGCTCGAGGTCGGCGTCCACCACGCCCGCCGACGACGTCCAGGCGAAGGCGCGCGCCAGCGCACCACCCACCTTGGCGGCGACGCTTCCGAGCACCGCGACGCTGTCCCGCGTGTCGAGCCTGGCGGCGACCGCCGGTCTGGCCAGCGCCTGGCATTCGGCTCGAACCACCGAAGGAGGCGTCACCGCGTGCCAGTCTTCCAATGGCGTCGGGCGGGGCAGCAGCAGGTCGGCCAGGTCGGCGGTTTCGTCCAGGTACGGAGAAAAACCGACGATGAACGGCGCGGCCTCGATGGCGGCCCGGCTGCCAGCCGGCGCGGCCAGGCTCCGGAGTGCCGAGGCATCGCGAAGCGCGATCAAATACGGCCGCCGCGTGCCGGCGACCATCTCGCGCAGGACCGCGGAGCCGTCGTTGGGCGCATCGACCGGAGGGGCCGGCGAGGCGACGATGCCGCCTTCGCGGTCCAGCGCGCCCAACAGCGCGTTCAGCGCGAACACGGCGTTGATCAATCCGGTCGGCGCGTCGGCCGGGCAGATCACCAACGGCCGCGGGCTGGCCGCCAGATCCCGTGCGAGGCGAAGCACGGTGACCACGGGAACGCCAGTGGCCGTCGCGACCTCGTCTGGCGGGTAGGTATCCACGATCTCGCGCTCGAACGCGGCCTGATTGCCGCCGAACGCATCGAGAAACAGACGGTCGGCGCGGCTCTCGCGAAGGATGACCGAGGCGAGGCCGTACGCGAGCACCGCCTGTTGTTCGCCTGCCACCGCCACCCACTCGTCGGCTTTTCGGGCGGTCATCGACCGGTGCGCATCGACCTGCACCAGCCGGCCCCGCGAACGGGACGGGCTGCGGCGGAACCGGCCGAACGCGCGCTGCGCCCACACCGGCGAGAGCCAGGTTTCGGCCAGCGGTGCGCCGAACGACAGCACGTGCGTCGCGTGCTCAAGATCGAACAGGGGCTCGGCATCCACGCCGGTCAGGGCCGCAAACGGCCGACGCAGCCTCGCCGACGTGGCGGTCTGCATCCACACCGGCTTGGCGCCGCCCGCGTCCCAGAACTGCCCCCACACCTGCGCCAACGGCCCGTGTTCCTCCACCGCGAACGCCAGGCCTTGCGCGGCCGGATCACTGGGAACGCCCGAGAGATGCGAGGCCAGATCGGCGATCGCGGCATCCCAGGTGATCGGTTCCCACTTGTGCTCGCCACGCTTGCCGACGCGCCTGGCCGGCCCGGTCAATCGATCGGGATCAAAATAGCCCTCGATGGCAGCCTGGCCCATGGCGCACAGTCGGCCTCGGCCCAGCGGGCAGAGCGGATTGCCCTCGAGCTTGACGGGCACATCGTCGATCAGCCTGACGCGCACGCCGCAGGCGGCCGGGCACTCGCGGCACACCGTGGTGGCCCAGCGTTGCAGGCCCGACACGCGCGTGGTGGCCTGACGGGCATCGGCGCGCGCCAGGAGACGCCGTCCTGTTTCGCCCAACGTGACGCCCGCGACGGTCGCGCCTCCGATGAACAGGAAATCACGCCGGGTCAGGATGTCGCTCATCGGTGACACGCTGCGCAGTCTTCGGTAATGCCTTCCTGGTGATGACACGACAGGCAGGCCTTCATATCGAGCCGCACCGGCGCCATGGTCGGCGGTGTGGTTCGCTGGCCGATATCGGCGTGGCATGAGGCGCAGCCGAGCCGGGCCGATGCGACGTGCCGCCGGTGAGAGAACTTGACGTGGTCGGGCACCTGCGTGACCCGTACCCATTCGATGCCCTGCGGTCCGCCAAACGATTTCCACTGATCGTCGGAGAGGCCTGCCGGGGCGGTGGCGTGGCACTTGGCGCAGTCGGCGAACACGGGCAGCGTGGCCCGCGACCGCGATTCCACGCCCCGGTGACAGACCGCGCACGCCAGCGCCTGGTGCTTGGCGTGATTGAACGCGATCGGCTGGGAGACCGGAACAGCCGCCGGCATGACATACCACCAGCCGACAGCGACCACCGGCGTCAGGACGGCAAACAGCCACCACCGGCGCCGGTTCGTCTGGGGGCCCGCTGGGGGGCGCTGGGGGTCGGCGGTGTCGGGTGTCATGATTCGACTACTTGCCGGCTTCCTTGAGCTTGCGGTCGTAGAGGGCCTTCTTGCGCGTTTTCGAGTCGTACGTGACGAAGTCGTAAATCTGTTTGCCCTCGCCGGCGCTGATGAAGGTGCCCGCCTTGTTCATCATGCGCTTGACGTACCGCTCCCACTCGTCGTCGAGCGCGAACTCGCAGTTGATGGCGCGCGCGACGGTGTGGCACTTGCTGCACTTGGTCGTGAAGACCTTGTAGTTGGCCTGCATGTCGGCCGGGTATTTCGACACATCGATCTTGGCCGCGCCCTTGTCGTACGCCGCGATGCGAGGGTCGAGCGCAGGATCCTGGCCGCGCAGTACCGCGGCGCCACCGATCACCCCGACGATGGCCGTCGCCACCACCACAGACAATGTCTTGTTCATCTCACGTTCTCCTGATTACCGCCAACCGGATCCGCTTGATTTGGGGGCCAAGCTCATGAGGTACTTCACGACGTCGTCGGCTTCCTGACTGGTCATCCGGTCTTGCCAGCCCGGCATGCGATAGGGCGGGGTCGGCCCGGCGGCGTCGGTCTTTCCAATCGCGGCTTTGCCAGACAGGATCAGCCGCTTCACTTCGCTTGCCGTGTAACCTTCGGCCACGCGCACGACGCCAGGCACCTTCCCGTCGGTTTCGGAATTCTTGTTCGCGAATCCGCCTTTGGCTTCTGCGCCGTGGCAGAGCGCGCACCCGTACCGCTCGTACACGAGACGGCCGCGCTGGGCCGCCGCATCCGGCACCGCCGCGATGGCGAGGTGCTGGGCAATCGGGTAGGGCACGCGGCTGAACAGGCCAGCCGCGACCAGCACAACCACGGGAACGGCGAAGACCAGCGCTCGGTTCACATCGATACCTTACGGACTGTGAATGACGAGTCGGTGAAAGTCCGGTGAAGAAGATTTCATCTGGGCGGCCCGACCAGGCGGGATCGAAACGCCGATGGGGTCAGCGTGCCGCCATGGGAAGCCGGACGGTGAAGGTGGCGCCGTCATCCGGAGCGCTGGCCACGTCGATCCGGCCCCCGTGCGCTTTGACGACCTGGTCGGCGATGGCGAGGCCCAGGCCGCTGCCGCCCGTGTCGCGCGATCGGGCGGGATCGGCCCGGTAGAACGGCTCGAAGATGTGCGGCAGATCCGCGGCGGCAATGCCGCACCCGCGATCGCGCACCACTGCGACGGCGTTTCCCTGATCGATGCCGATCGACACCGCGACGATCGAATCGGGCCGCGAGTACTTGATGGCGTTCTCCGTGAGGTTCAGCAGGACGCGCCGCAAATGCAGCGCGCTGCCGCGCACCAGCGGCCGGGCGTCGATGGCGACTTCCACCGTGATGCGGGCGTCTTCGGCAATCACCCGCGCGAGGTCGCAACACTCGACGGCGAGTCCGGCCAGATCCACCTCGTCGGGACGGTCCACCAGGTGGCCGGCGTCGGCCAACGCGAGCAATCGCAGATCCCGGATCAGCACGGACATGCGTGTCAGTTCGACCAGGACCTCGTTGGCCATCGCGCGGTAGTCGGTGTCGGGCCGGTTGGCGGTCAGGCACGACTCGACCGCCACGCGCATGGCGGCCAGCGGGGTCTGCAGTTCGTGCGACGAATCCCCGGCGAACCGGCGGGCCGCCCGCACCGACGCTCCGATTCGATCCAGCATGTCGTTGAGCGTCACGACCAGCCGAATCAACTCGTCGCTGTCGGCCTGCACGTCGAGCCGATCGGTCAGGTGCTGCGCCTGGATGTGCCGCACCCGGGCGACAATCGCGTCGACCGGGGCCAGGGCCCGGCGGGAGGTGATCGTGCTGCCGACGCCGGCGACCGCCAGAACCAACGCCATCCCCAGGACTAATCCCAGGGCCTCGCGGACCAGCTCGCGCCGGACCGCGTCGGTCGGCGCGGCGAGCTGAAAGCGCAGCGCGTTGGCGCCCGGACGGTCCACGTTCAGCGTGACCACGTGCATCACGGCGCCGGTGGCCTGGTGGACGGTGATGATGGGCGTCGTATCGCGTGCCGCCGCCCCGAGCACGCGTTGGTCGGCCCAGGCCAGCGCCGGAAAGGCGGGCGATCGGAACAGCAGCCGGTCCGGGGCCTCACTCACCACGGCTGCCACGTCCTGGAGATGCGCAGAGGCGGCCAGGTCCGACGCCACGTCGAGACCCAGCAGTTCGGGGCGCAGATCGTCGAGCAGTTGTCGGCCCCGCGACGCGAGGCCCGAATCCAGCTCGGTGTAGAGATCGTGCGACCGCACTGCGTACACGAACGTCGCGCACACCAACAGGGTCGCGCCCAGCGTCACCACGTACCAGAACGTGAGGCGGGCGGGGAGGCTGTTACGTCTGATCGTCCTGCGGATCCCTGAGAACATAGCCGGCCCCCCGGACTGAGCGGATGAAGCTCGGCGTGCCTGGATCGCGTTTGTCGTCGATCTTGTCGCGCAGGTGCTTGATGTAGACGTCCACCACATTGCTGGCGCGATCGAAATCGAAGTTCCACACGTGCTCGGCAATCATCGTGCGCGTGTGCACGACGGTGGGACGCCGCATCAGGTACTCCAGGACGGCGAATTCCTTCGTCGTGAGCGTGATGGGGCGCGACCCTCGGCGCGCGCGCCGCGTCAGCGGATCCAGTTCGAGATCGGCCACCTTGAGGAGCGAACGCGGATCGTCGGTCTGCCGACGCATCAACGCGTGCACCCTGGCCAGCAGTTCCTGCATGGCGAACGGCTTCACCAGATAGTCGTCGGCTCCCGCATTGAGGCCACCCACGCGGTCTTCGACCAGGTCCCTGGCCGACAGCATCAACACCGGGACGCGCTTGCCGGCCTCGCGGAGGCGGCGGCAGACGGCGATCCCGTCCAGTTTCGGCAGCATCAGGTCGAGCACGATCACGTCGTACTGGTGCGCCAGCGCGTAGTCGAGCCCCTGTTCGCCGTCATAGCCGACGTCGACGGCAAACGACGCCTCTTCGAGCGCGCGGGCCAGATGCAGCGCCATCCGACGTTCGTCTTCGACGACCAGCACGCGCATCGGTACCTTCTTGGCCGGACGTGGGCCCATGAGATTGAAAAGACAGGAATGCCTCCGAAAGTATGTTCGTGACGCGGCCGCGAAGTCAAACCAGCGGCACGCGCCCGGGCATAGGTCGGCCGGCAGGATGAAACCCTCTTCACCGGAGATTCACCATCGCTTCATGTAGGGCTTCCATAGTGACCGCTATGCTCGTACCGGGTCTCCACGCGCCTTCATGGTCCACTGTCTGCCGGGTCGGTTCGGAGAATCGGATGCCTCTGACCGTGTTGAGATCGGCGTCACGTCCCGCCCGTTCTGGCGGAAGGGAGCTGCGATGAACTGGAAACTGCGCGTCGCCGTGGTAGGCACCTTCGTGGTCGTGGCGGCCACTGCCGCAGGGCAGGCGGCCGGGGCGGCGCAGGCGCCTCAAGCGGTGTATGCCCCAAAAGGGGAACGCACCTGCCTCGAGTGCCACAACATGCCGCCGGTCAGTCTGATTCTGCAGACGCCGCACGCCGTGAAGGCGGACGCGCGATCGCCGTTCGGCCAGCACCAGTGCGAGTCGTGCCACGGTGCGAGCCCCGGCCACATCGACGTGTCGAGCACGCCGGCGTCGGTGGTCTACAAGGGACCGCTGACCTCGCCGGCCGCGCAGCGCAACCGGATGTGCCTCGCCTGCCACGAGTCGGCCGGAACCCGGATGCACTGGGCGGGCAGCGCGCACGAGGTCCGAGGCGTGGCCTGCAACGACTGTCACAATATCCACGCCACCGACCAGAAAGTCCTGAGCAAGGCGACGCAGGCCGACGTGTGCTACCGCTGCCACAAGGAGCAGCGGGCGCAGGCGCGCCGGGTCTCCACGCACCCGTTGGCCGCCACGGGCCTGGCGAGCACGGCCAAGATGTCGTGCTCGGACTGCCACAATCCGCACGGGTCGGTCGGGCCAACGCTGCTCGTCAAGAGTTCGGTCAACGAGACCTGCTACTCGTGCCACGCCGAAAAGCGCGGGCCATTCCTTTGGGAGCACGCCCCGGTCACCGACAACTGCGCAAACTGCCATTCGCCGCACGGGTCGAGCAACGCGCCGCTGCTCAAGACGCGGCCGCCGTTTCTGTGCCAGGAATGCCATAGCGGCGACCACGGCGCCCAGATCAACAGCGGCGCCAATCTGGCCGGCGGCAACGTGACCACCGCCAACGGCGCCCTGCAACCGGGGGCCGCGGCTCCGCGCGCTCAAATGGGGGCTCGCGCGTGCCTCAATTGCCATGTGCTCGTACACGGGTCGAACCATCCGGCTGGCGCGAAGTTCCAGCGTTGACCGTTTCAGATCAGGGGCGCGTCATGAACACTAAAGTGCGAATCCGGATTGCGAGATCGTCGGTGGCCGTCGTTCGCGGGGTGCTGGTCGCGATGGCGTTGGCAGCCTGCGCGGCAGGGGCCGACGCCCAGACCGCACCGGCGCCGGCACCGGCACCGACCCCGGCTCCTGCGCCTGCGCCGAAACCGACCGGCACGATCGAGGCGGGCATTGGCGATGTGGGGCAGGGCAACTATAAGGCCGGCGAATACAACGGCCTGCAGGATAAAGGCGCGTTCGCGGTGGGCGATTTCGACGTGCGGGGCGGGCCGGCCTACTACGGCCCGCGCGGCATGCGGTGGCGCATCACGGGCGCCGACCTGGGCGTGGACGCGCGCAGTCTCGCGGCGCAAGTCGGGATCCAGGGCCGGTTCCGGTTCACGTTCGGCTACGACCAGCTGCGACGCAACCGATCCGACAGCTATCAGACGCCCTACAGCGGAACAGGCACCAATGTCCTGACCTTGCCCTCGACCTGGCAGGTGCCGACCGTGGCCGGCAGCAGCAGCAGCTCCACCGCGGTCAACACCCTGAGTGCCCGAGGCCTGCTCAAATCGGTTGGCGGCGCCGCCTACATCAGCACGGCGACCAATTCGCCCACGATGGGGGGGCTGATCACGCCCAATGCCGCACAACTGGCCCAAGTGTATGCCGCCGCCGACGCCGACCTGCCCGCGTTCCACACCGTCGATCTGTCGACCACGCGGAAACGGTTCGACGCCGGAGTGAGCGTCGTGCTTGGCGACCAGTGGGGCTTCGACGCCAGCGTGCGTCCCGAGCACAAAAGCGGCGCCAAGCCGATGGGCACCGTGTCGCGCAACACCGGTGGTGATATCTCCACCGTGATTCCGGATCTGATCGACTCCGATACCACGCAGATGACGGCCAGCCTCAATGTGAAGGGCGCGAAGGGCTTTGCGCAGGCCGGGTACTACGGCTCGTTCTTCACCAACAACGTGCCGTTCATGTCGTGGCAGAACTGGGCGACCGGCCCGATCGGCACCGGAACCGTCAACACCATGAGCAGCGCACCGAGCAGCCGCTACAGTCAGGTCAGCGCGACCGGCGGGTTCAATCTGACGCCCGCCACCAAGGTGGTCGCCAGCGGGTCGTACGCGCGCACGACCCAGAATGACGCCTTCCTGACCGACCCCACCACGGTGGTGGTGCCGCTGTCTTCGCTCAACGGTCTGGTGGTGACCACCGGGTTCAACGTCAAGCTGACCGCGCGGCCCGCGAAGCGGATCAGTCTGGTCGCGGCCTACAAGTACGACAATCGCGACAACCAGACGCCGGTCCATATCTATCAGTTCGCCGACGCGGGCGAAGCCGCCGTGGGCAGCGCACTGTTTCCGGCCGGTTCCAACAATCCGTACGGTGCGCTTCTCGCGCAGAACGCGAACGCCAACCGGCCTTATAGCCGGCGGGTGAACCAATTCACCGCCGATGCCGACTTCGGCGTGGCCGCGGGCCAGTGGATCAAAACCAGCTACGTGTTCGAGAAGCTCGACCGATCCTGCGCCGGCACCTGGGTCGCCTGCGTGGACGTGCCGACGTCGAACGAGCACACCCTGCGCGCCGACTGGCGGGCGCACCCGAGCGAGTCATTCACGTTCAGAGCCGGCTATGCCTACTCGACGCGCAAGGCGACCAGCTACAACGAGAATGCGTTTCTGGCGCTGGTGCCGTACGCCAGTCTCAGCCCGGTGGGCGCGACGCCAGGCGTCAGCGCCTTTTCCTTCATGACCACTGCCGGTTGGACCGGGTACGGGCCCACGCTGGGCTATGCGCCGACCACCGGGGACATGAACCTCTTCTTCCCGAGCAACAACGCGCTCGCCAACGCGATGTACGCCAACCTCAATCGGATCAGCGAACTGCCCGGGATGCGGCGCTACTTCGTGGCCGACCGCGACCGCCACAAGGTGCGCACGCTGCTCGATTGGCAGTTGAGCGACCAGTTGTCGCTGCAAGCCGGCGTGGACCTCAATAACGACATCTACCCCAGTGCGACCTACGGTCTGCAGAGTGCGAAGGGGTGGGCGGCGCACCTCGACGCCAGTTACGCGCTGGCAGACGACTGGAGCGCGACGCTCTTCTACACCTACGAGAAGCAGCGCTCCATCACCGCCGGCAATTCGTACACCGCCAACAGCAACGCGAGCACGATCACCAATGGCCAGCCCGGCGTCGTGGGATTATCGGGCAACTCCTGCGATGGCTACACGACCCTGCAGCAGCGGAACAACAACAACAAGATCGACCCCTGCCTCAACTGGTCGGCCAACATGCTGGACAAGGTGGAGACCGCCGGGTTCGGCTTGAGGAAGAAAGCGGGCGATCTCGACCTGGCCGCCGACGTCGTGGTGAGCCGGGCCCGCTGGGACAACAACGTGATGGGCGGGAACTGGGCCAACAACGTTCTCAACGGCCCGGGAGCCGCTCCGACCACCGTCGCCGCGTGGTTCATCCCGGCGACCGCGCTGCCCACGGTGTCCACCGATTCGGCAGAAGTGCGGCTCAATGCGCGATACGCGATTGGCGCCAGCCAGACCCTGCACCTCGGGTACGCCTACCTGCGGATGCGGTCGGCCGACTGGGCGTACGAAGGGCGGCAGGTCGGCTCGCTCAGCGGGGTGCTGCCGACCAACGAGCAGCCGTTCAACTACGGGGTCAACGTGTTCAGCGTGTCGTACGCCGTGAGGTTCTGACGCCGACCGCAGACCAGAGCGGCCGGGAGCGCGTCGCCGATGATGGCGTCGCGCTACGGCAGGATGCGAACGAGCCCTTCGGTCACCGCGTGGACGGTAAGCCAGACGGCATGAGTGGGGAGCAGGGCCGCCAGCAGCGCGAGTCCCGCGACCGAGATCGGCCAGACCGGCACCAGCGAGAACCTCTGGCGCCTCCACCGATCGATTTCGAGCAGGCGATCGATCCGCGCCGATAGGAGCGCGCCTTCATAGAAAGAACTGCCGGCCAGCATCGGATGGCGTCCCGCCGTCGGCGCCGGGATCAGCCGAGCCACCTTGACCAGCGCCGACACCAGGTTCAGGGCGCGGCGTTCGTCGCCGCGCACCGCTCCGGCATCGGCGGCGAATTCGAGCGACGCCCGCCACCGTTTCTCGACCCGGCCGCCCAGGCCCGCAATCGTCAGCAGATCGGGTGCGCACGCCACCAGTACCCGCTTCAAGTTGTCCCGCGACCGGAGGTGGGCCACTTCGTGCGCGATGCTCATCTCCAGTTCGTCGGGCGTCAGCGAATCGAACACCTGGGTCGCGACAAACAGGCGGGGCCTGAGGACGCCGACCAGCGACACGACCGGCGCCGAATCCGCGAGGTGGTATACCGGGACGCCCCCCGCCTGACGCGCGCAGACCCGGCTGCGGCGAATCCACGTGCGGCCGATCCAGCTGGTGGCGCGCGCCGCGGCGAGAGCCCGCCACGCGGTGGCTGCCAGAATGGCCGCGCCCGCCGCGGCCAGCGCCAGCAGCGAATACCCCGCCGACTCGTCTGCCTGGCTCGGCTCGAGCCGCCAGTGTGCCGGCAGAAAGAGCGCGATGGTAAAGAACGCCGAGAGCGCGCCCGGCAGCATCCGCAAGACGAAGAGTGCCAGCGCCGCGCCGGCCGGCCGCACCACTGTGAACAGCCGATCGAACAGCCAACTCAGCGCCGCCGCGGCCACCGACGCGACCGCATTGACCGTGGCGAACCACGCCAGCGCCAGCACGATGGCGAACATCACGTCGTTCATCAGTCGTTCCTGACGAGCAACTGCCGCCGTTTCACTTTGACGAGCCGCTCCAGTTCGTCGAGCAGCGCTTCGTCGCGCTCCCCGACCACGTCAACCAGGTTCGAGAGGAAGGGCAGCGGCCCGGGTGACGGGTTGGCCAGCAGACCCGAGAGCAGATCGTTGGCGATGGACTCCTCGAACTCCTTCTCCGTCGCACGGGCCGAGTAGACGAAGGCTCGCGCCGGCTTGGCGCGATCGAGCAGGCCTTTTCGGAACAACCGGTCGAGCGTCGTCATCACGGTCGTGTACGCGATGCCGCCGCCGATCGCGGCGTGCACGTCGCGCACCGTGACGCTGCCGCCGCGCCAGACCATGTCGAGGACTTGCCGTTCGAGGGGCCCCAGGCCGACGCCCATCAGGTCGCCAGGCGGCTTGAATCCCCACAAGAGAAAGCGCTTGTGCTGCATATCTGACGCGCGCTACTTCTTCTGCTTCTTCGCCGACCAGCTGCCGCTGCCCATCCCGCCGAAATCGAAGACGCCGGTGATCGTGTCGCCCTCGACTTTGCCCGCGAACGCGATCGACATCGACTGGCCACCCATGTCGATGGTCATTCCGAACTTCACGTCGGTGCCGCTCACGGTGCCTTCAAGCGCGGTTTCGCCCATGGGACTCGCCTGGGTGCCGGTCAGCTTTTCGCCCTCTTGTTTGAACGTGGTCGTCACGTTGATCGCACCCTGCGGGCTCTCGACGATGGTGTCCCAGACGCCGGTGACGTCGATCGCCTGGATCTTGGTGTCTTTTTCTTTCTCCTTATCCTTCGGCGGGTTCTGCGCGAACCCGGCCACCGGAACCAGCAACACGGCGACCAACGCGGCGACGACCCACTTCTTCATAGCCTGCTCCGGGGTTATGCGCCGCCCTCCCGGCAGCGGCGCAGTCATGAAATCATCATAACCGAAAGGCGGCGGGGGGCCGTGGGGCCCGCGCCGGGACACGAGTGCCCGGCCGGCAGGCGCCGTTTGAATTCGTGTCCGACCCCGACTATCATGAAGAGAGTGGGCACCATTTCAATCGGTCGTCGGGCGAGCGCCTGGGCCGGGCTCGGTCTTGCTGCGTACCTGACGGTGATTCTGGTGTCGCCGGTCCTGCACCACGACTTTGCCTGTCACCAGAACTCGCCTGCCCACTGTGCGGCGTGCATCGCGACCCAAGTGGCCGATCACACGGGCGACCACGCGGCCGGGCTCGCCTGGACCTTGCGCGATGTGGGCCGGGTCGTGCGGCCCGTGCGCCCGATCGTCGCGCCCCTCGTGCTTGCCGCGAGGGCCGGTCGCGCCCCCCCGTCGCTCCTCTCCTGAGCGAAATCACTCGCTTCCACAGGTGGATGTCGGTTCGCGGCGACGCGGAGGCTCCGCTGCATGGGCGCCCCGGCTGGCCCACGCGCGCGGCCCCGCGGAGGAGAGGTCTTTATGCGGCGCGTCTTGAACGTTGCGCTGATCCTGTCGATCGCCGGCCTTGTCTGGTTCGCACCACCCGCGCGGGCGCAGGTGCCGGATTCAGATGCCGTTCGGAAGGAAATCGCGCAGCTTCGGAAAGAGTTCGAGGAGATTCGGAAACAGTATGACGCCCGCCTGGCGGCGCTCGAAGCCAGAGTTGCCGCCTCTGCGTCGGTCGCGCAGGACTCGGCCGCAGCGCTCAACCCGCCATCGGCAGCCCCCGTTCCCCAGGGAACCGAGGTCCAGTTGCCCCCGCCGCCCAGCCCGCCCGCGGGCCAGGGCAGCGCCGGGTCGTCGAAGGTGTTCAATCCTGATATCTCGGTCATCGGGAACTTTCTCGGCGCGGCCGGCAGGTCCGCCGGCAATCCCGATCCGGCCAAGGCGCTGGAACTGCACGAGTCCGAAGCCGCGCTGCAGGCTATCGTCGACCCGTATGCGCGCGCCGATTTCTATCTGTCGTTTGGGGAACAGGGCGTCAACGTCGAGGAGGGATTCATCACGTTTCCCACGATCCCCGGCGGCCTGCTCGTCAAGGTTGGAAAGATGCGGGCCGCGTTCGGCAAGGTCAACGGCCTGCACACCCACGCGCTGCCGTGGGCCGATCGGCCTCTGGTGACGCGCAATCTGGTGGGGGGCGAGGACGGCATCAACGACGCCGGCATCTCGGTGGCCCGCCTGATTCCGAACCCCTGGCTGTTTCTCGAAGCGACCGGGCAGGTATTCCGCGGCGATTCGGCCGACGTGTTCCAGTCGAACCAGCGCGGCGACCTGACGTACCTCGGGCGCCTGCGCGGCTACCAGGACCTGAGCGAATCGACCAATCTCGACATCGGGGCGTCGTTCTCAACGGGACACAACAGCGCAGGCGTGTTCGGTGGCCTGGATCTTGGCCGATTCACCACGCGGCTGGTCGGCGTGGACACGACGCTGCGATGGAAGCCGCTGCAGCGGTCGATTTACCACTCGTTTGTCGCGCGAAGCGAGTTTGTCTGGAGCCGGCGCGAACAGCCTGACGGGTCGCAGTCGGCCTTCGGCTACTATGTGTCGGGCGACTACCAGCTCGGCCGTCGGTTGTTCGCCGGCGGCCGCCTCGATCGGTCGGCCCACGCCGACGCCGCCGGGTTGATCGACACGGGCCAGGCGCTGGTGCTGACGTACACGCCGAGCGAGTTCAGCGTGATTCGCGCGATGTACCGCCGGACCCTCTACGCGCGACAGATCCAGGCGTCGAACGAATTCCTGATGCAGTTCCAGTTCGCCATCGGCGCCCACGGCGCCCATCCTTTCTAGAGGCAGACGCACATGAACAGGCACGTTGCCGCGCTCCTCGTCTTCTCCGGGCTGATCTGCCCGCTGGCCGCCTCGGCCCAGTCGAAGGTCAACGTCGTGGCCACCACCGAGGATCTCGCAGCGCTGGCCCGCGAGGTCGGCGGCGATCGCATCAACGTCGACGCGATCGCGAAGGGCTATCAGGATCCGCACTTCGTGGAAGCCAAGCCCAGCTTCATTCTCAAATTACAGAAGGCGGACCTGCTGATTGTCGTGGGCCGCGAACTCGAGATCGGCTGGCTGCCGCCCCTCATCCAGCAAAGCCGGAACGCGAAGGTGCAGGTCGGGGCCGACGGGTACTTCGACGCCTCGCAGAGCGTGAAGGTGCTCGACATTCCTGCCGGCCAGCTCACCCGGGCGATGGGCGACGTGCACCCGCTTGGCAATCCGCATTACTGGATGGATCCGGAGAACGGCCGCATCATCGTGCGCGAGATCGCCGCGAAGTTGTCGCAGATGCGGCCGGGCGACAAGGCCTACTTCGATCAGCGGGTCAACGAGTTCGGCAACCGGCTGACGGCGGCCGAGAAGCGTTGGTACGCGGACATGGCGCCCTACAAAGGCATCAAGATCGTCACCTACCATCGGTCCTTCCCGAACTTCGCAGACCGGTTCGGTCTCGACATCGCCGGCTACGTCGAGCCGCGGCCCGGAATTCCGCCGAGTCCCTCCCACACCCTCGAATTGATCCAGGAGATGAAGCGGCTCAACATCAAGCTCGTGCTCGTCGAGCCCTACTTCGATCTGAGCACGCCCGAGTCGATCGGCCGGGCGACCGGGGCGAAGGTGCTCGTGATGCCGCCGTCGGTGGGCGGCGTCAAGGACGCGACCGATTACGTGGCGCTGTTCGACTACGACATCAAACTTCTGGTTGACGCGATCAAGGCCGTCGGCGGCAAGTAGGACACATCATGGATTCGACGATGCTGAGTTTTCTCGCGGCGCCGTTTGCCGCGAGCCTGATCCTGACCGGCATTCATGCCTATCTCGGCGTGCACGTCGTCGAACGCGGCGTGATCTTCGTCGACTTGTCTCTCGCGCAGATCGCGGTACTCGGGGCGACGATCGCCCTGGTGGTCCAGGGTGCCGAGGGACACACCCTCCTGACGTACTGGATGAGCCTGGGCTTCACGTTTATCGGCGCGGCCGTGTTCGCCACGGTTCGCACGCACAAGTCGCGCATCCCGCAGGAGGCGGTCATCGGCATCTGTTATGCGGTCGCGTCGGCGGCGACGATTCTGGCGATGAGCAAAGCGCCGTCGGAAAGCGAGCACCTCAAGGACATGCTGGTCGGCAACATCCTGGCGGTGTCGTGGGACAAGGTCTACACCACGGCCCTCCTCTATGCGGCCGTCGGCGCGTTTCACTTCATCTTCCGCAAGAAGTTCCTCGCCATTTCGATCAATCACGAACGGGCCGAGGAAACCGGGTTGAACGTCCGATTCTGGGATTTCCTGTTCTACGCGTCGTTCGGCTTCGTGGTGACCTCGTCGGTCTCGATCGCCGGCGTGCTCTTGGTGTTCTGCTATCTGATCGTGCCGTCGGTGGCCGCGATGCTCTATTCCGAACACATCGGGACGCGGCTGGCGATCGGATGGACGATGGGGACCGTCGTGTCGGCGGTCGGCGTCTACCTGTCGCTGATTCTCGATTTTCCAACCGGCGCGACCATCGTCTGCACCTTCGGCGTTGCTCTGGTGCTTATGGCGGTGTGTCGCCCGTTCGTGCTGAGGGCGACGCGCTGAGCGCCAGCCGGCCGATCGCGATGGGCGCGGCGTTCGGACCATGCGCGAAGGCTCCACCCGTGAATCCGCCCGTTAATGTGTTTCCCGCCCGCGCTGCGCGTCACGTTGGACCCTCCGCGAAGGCCCCACCCGTTAATGTGTTTCCCGCCCGCGCCAGTTCGTGTATTGTCGGCAACGCGAGGTGTGTGAACAACCATGACGAGGCGTGACCAACAACGTGAGTCGTCCGGCGAGCAACCCAAGACCCGTCGCGTGACGTGGCGTTGGGTGGGGTGGCTGCTGGCCCGCCTCCTGATGGATGCGGCGCTGATCGACGCCGGTGTCGAAACCTGGATGAGCGGATCGCCGTCCCGCTGGTGGGTGTGCGCGCCGATCGCGCTCTACGTGCTGTTCAGCCTGTGGGCGCTTCAGCAGGGTGCCCGACTCGCCGCACCGGGGATCGTCACGCAGACGCCGGCGCCGTTCTACGTGTTTCTGGGGATCCTCGTGGCGATGACTCAGGATCGATCCGGCCTCGGCGCAGGGGTGGTCATGTTCAAACACCCAATGCCCGCTGTGCTGACGGCGACCGCCGCTGCCATGGCGATGATCGCGACGGCGCGGATGGCGTTTTCGCGCGGGCGGTCGTGGCTCCCGAGGATCGTGCTCCTGGCGATCGGCACGTACGCCACCGGGGCGTTGGTCTGGGGCGCGATGCACGGCACGCCGCTGCCGGAACTGTTGCGGGGCCAGAGCGAATGGCGGCGGGCACCCTACTGGTTGCAGGGCGCGTACCTCGGCGCCGTGGCGCTGCCGTCGGTCGCTTTCGCCCGCGAAGTGATGCTCAGTATGAAGGTCGTGAAACTGCGCGGCTACTTCCGCTGGATGGTCGTGTTCTTCCTCGGCGCCTGGCTGGCGATCAACGCGCTATGATGCCCGTGCCTGCGCGCGTTGACGCGCCGGCGCACACGATGCCCGACACCGACGTGGCGGGAGCCGCCGCCCGCGTGTCGCCACGATGGCGTCGAAGAGGCCATCGGCGGCCGCCGGCATGGTTGGCCACCCATCGAATTCAACTCGGCGACTGGAGTGCAGCGTGAACGTGTGGCAAGTCTGGAAGACAGTCAAGGGGACGTCTCCGCTCAGCGTCAACCAGCGTCGGGGGTTCTGGGCGTCATGGGGCGGGTGGACGCTGGACGGCATGGACTCGTTCATCTACGCGCTGGTGCTGGTGCCGGCGCTCAAGGAATTGCTGCCGCGATCGGGCATCGAGGCCACCGGCGCCAACGTGGGTTTCTACGGTGGATTGCTGTTTGCCCTGTTTCTGGTGGGATGGGGGCTCTCGCTGGTGTGGGGCCCGGTGGCGGACCGGTTCGGTCGCGTTCGGACGCTGGCGCTGACGATTCTGTGTTACTCGGTGTTCACCTGCCTGGGCATGCTGGCGACACAGGTCTGGCAGCTCGCCGCGTTCCGCTTGCTCGCCGGCATTGGGATTGGCGGCGCCTGGTCGATGGGCGGGACGTTCGTGGCCGAAGAGTGGCCGGAGGATCGCCGGAAGATGGGAGCCGGGTATCTGCACACCGGCTATTACTTCGGCTTCTTCCTCGCGGCGGTGGCCAACTACTCGATTGGCGCGCGCTACGGCTGGCGAGCCATGTTTGCGCTGGGTGGCGTGCCGGCGGTGCTCGTCGCGTTCATCCTCTATGGCGTCACCGAGTCGCGGCGGTGGACCGCCGCGGTGCGCGATCGCCGGCAGGGCTGGACCATGGGTCTGGCGTTTGCGGCCCTGTTCACCCCTGAGTACCGAAAGCGCACGATCCTGAATTCGGTCTACCTGCTGGTCTCGATCATCGGGCTGTGGGCCGGCTCGGTCTACGTGCCCGCGTCGGTGACGCATCTGGCCGTGGCCGCGGGCCACACCGATGCGGCTGCCGCCCAATGGGCGTCGTACGGGACCATGCTGCTCGCGGTGGGCACCATCGTCGGATGCGTAATCCTGCCGGTGCTCTCCGAAATGTACGGGCGCCGCGTCACGCTGGGCATGTACTTCGCCCTGATGTTCGTCAGCATTTCGGTCGCCTTTGGTTTCGTCTTCTATCTGTCGCAGGGGGCGTTGGGCTGGTTCCTGGTGTGCTTGTTCTTCCTCGGGGTCGGCGGCGCCAACTTCGCGATGTACACGCTGTGGCTGCCGGAGCAGTACCGAACCGAATGCCGGGCCAGCGCGTTCGCTTTCTCCACCTCGGTCGGACGATTCGTCGGGGCGGGCATCACGTTCCTGGTCGGGTCCGGGGTGTCGTACTTCCACACGATTGGCATACCGGTGGCGCTCACCTCGCTGGCGTTCCTGGTGGGACTCGCGCTGCTGCCGATGGGCGTCGAAACGCGCGGACAGACCTTACCCGAGTAGGGGCGCGACAGACCGCGTCCGACCTGGTCGGGAGTCCGAATGGAGGTCGGGTCTTCCTCGGCCTGAGCGTGTCGCCCCTCGACGCTGCTCGGGGCGACCCTGAGTCCGTCGAAGGCTGGAAGCCAGACCCGGCCTGCTCTCTACGCCGGCACCGTCAACACCGGATCCCCCAGCACGTCCATCCGCGGGTGCACACCCAGGCCTGGCTCGCGCGAGGCCGCCAGCCGCCCGTTCACGCGTTGCGGTGCGCCGTCGGCAAACGCCACGGTGACGTAACTGTTGAAATCGGTCGCCGAGAACAGCAGGTCGGTGGGGGTGCTGTGCGCCAGATGCGCGATCGCGGCGGTGGTGATGTCGCCTCCCCACGTGTCCTCGATCGTCATCGCGATGCCCAGCGACACGCACAGGTCGCGAATCTGACGCGCCTTGGTCAGGCCGCCGACCTTCGAAATCTTCAGATTGATGATGTCCATGGCCTGATCGCGGGCGCCGCGGACCACCATCGCCAGATCGTCGATCACTTCGTCGAGAATGAACGGGCGAGCCGTCGCGCGCCGCACCACCAGACACTCCTCGTAGGTGTGGCACGGTTGTTCGATGTAGACGTTGACGTCTCGCACCGCGTCGGCCACGCGGACCGCGGCGTGCTGCGTCCACCCCGTGTTGGCGTCGGCCACCAGAATGTCGCCGCGCTGGAGTTGGGCGGCTGCTGCGCGTATCCGATCGATGTCGGTGTCGGGATCGCCGCCCACTTTCAACTGGAACTTGCGGTACCCTTCGGCCCGATAGGCGGCCACGCTGGCGGCCATCCGTTCGGGCGTGTCCTGCGAGATGGCCCGGTACAGCGCGAAGTCGGTCCCGACGTGCCCGCCCATCAGCGTGGCGACGGGCAGGCCGCTCGCCTGCCCCAGCAGGTCCCAGCACGCCATGTCGATCGCCGACTTGACGTACGGGTGTCCGCGCATCGCCTGATCCATGATCCGGTTGATCGTGCCCAACTCCAGAGGGTTGGCGCCGATCAGGTGCGGGGCGAGTTCGGCGATGCCCGTCCGTGCGCCGCGGGCGTACGCCGGAAGGTAGGCCGGGCCGAGCGGGCAAATTTCGCCATGGCCGGTCAGCCCCGCGTCGGTCGCGATCGCGACCACCGTCGAGTCGAACACGCTGACCGCGTTGCCGCCCGACCACTTATAGCTGCCTTCGTGCAACGGCAGGTCGACGCGATAGGCGCGAATGCTTGTAATCTTCATAGAGTGCCTCTTGCCGGACAGATCGCCAACGGCGTTACGCCGTCGGGCCGCCTCCCGATCGCGTAAAGACGCCAGACGCCAGTGCCGCGACCGCGTAGCAGGCGGCCCCCGCCAGCATAGCCCAGGTAAAGCCGAAGACGACCGCAACCGACATGGTGCCCAGTGACCCGCCCACCGAGAAGATGCCATTGAGACCCCAGTAGAAGGGCGGCGGCGGAAATGGCCCCGTGCCGCTGGCCTGCAGGCCTCGCGGGAACGGCATGCCCATCAGGAACCCGAGCGGGGCGGCCACCACAATGGCGATGGCGATGCGGGCGCCAAGCGGCATCCAGAGCAGCGCCGGCACCACCTGCGGCAACGCGAACGCGTAGATGACCGCCAGCGTGGCGATGCCCGCGCAGACCTTGCCCATCGAGAACCGGGCACTCGACATGCTGCCGAGTCCGCCTGCCGCCAGCAGCGTGAAGAGCAAGATCGACAAGGTGAAGATCGGGTGCCCGAGCAGCAGGGTGAGATGCTGCAAGAGGGCGAGTTCGACGGCAATGAACCCGAGGCCCAGCGCAGCGAAGTAGGCCAGCGACCGTGCGTAGGGCCCCGTCGCTTCGCCTCGCGGCTTGCCAAACGCGACAAACACAACGCACAGCGTCGCGATGGGGGCCAGAATCAGGAAGAACGCCCGGTTCATCGTCGCCGGAATGCCCCAGGGCTTCTGGCGCGCGAAAAAGAACGGGCGATCGTCAAACACCGGATCCACGCGCGTATCGGCCGCCTCGACGTACTGGGCCAGCGTCGTTCGCCCGCTGAACAGCGCAGCGTACGGCTCCTCGACGTGCCGGCCAGGAATGACGATCGGCCGCGCCGTCGGCCAGGCGGCCATCCGATCCCGTTCCGCCTCGGTGAACGCGCGCTTCTTGAGGATGAAGATCATCTGCGGCGGGTCGTTGGGCCCGCCATCCCGCCGCTCGACGAACACGCCGACCCGCTTGCCCGCTTCGGCCGGGCCCAGCAGCGCGACGGCGTTCGCCACCAATCGCGCGACGTCTACGTCCCAGCGCAGAATCACCAACTCGCCATCCGGGGTCAGATGATCCACGTACGCCTGGAAGGCCTCGACCGTGTAGAGGTGATTCTCTGACAGGGACAGTCCGCCCGATGCCACCGCGGCCCACGAATCCACGAACCCGAGCAGGATCACGTCGAACTGACGATCGGTCCGGCGGATGAAGTTGCGCCCTTCCGACAGAATCGTTTCGACCTTGGGGTGGTCGTAGAGGTTGCCCGCCTTGGCGCCGAAGTGCCGCACGAACTGCAGCATCAGCGGGTTCATTTCGACGGCGGTCACCTTCTCGGAGCCCGCCGCAATCGAGACGAGCACATCCGATCCGCCTCCCGGCCCGATGATGAGCGTCTTGGGATGTTCGGGGGCGACTTTAAACGGCAGGGCCCGATACCATTCGGTGAGCCGCGCCACGCTCTCGGTCCGGCCGTCCCATTCCAGAATGCTCGTCCATGCGTCCGAATCGATATACAGCCGGGCGAGATACGGCGACTCGAACCCGGTTACCGCATCGATCCGGGAGTACGCGTTCCAGCCAGTCAACGCCACACGCGCTTCGGGGGTGGCCGCCATGTGCTGGTACATGCCCTTGGTCGGTGCGCTGCGAATCTTGAACAGGCCCGTCTGTTCGTTCACGCTCACCGCGATCAGAACGAGCCCGATCGCCACGCCAGCCGGCACGCGCAGGCGCGGCCACAAACAGGCCGATGCGGCCAGTGGCGCCAGCGACACCGCCAGCACCGCGTTCTCGCCGCCCAGCAGCGACAGCATCCCGGTGACCGCCAGCGCCCCAATCGACGCCCCGAGCAGATCGGCGAAATACAGCGTGGTGGCCTGCTGGCGCCGAATCGTAAACACCATCGACAGCGCCATGCCGGCCAGCAGGAACGGGAAGAGCGACACCGCGAAATAGAACGGCAGACGGTCCGGATGGAACGGCACGCGCACGATGAGCCACAGGCAGAGGGGGATGGCCAGCGCGTAGGCGAACGTCAGGGTGGCCGCACGCTCCATCGTGAGCGCGACGCGCCGGCGCAGCAGATGAACCGCGAACCCGCCAAGCCCCCAGCCCAGCAACGCGACCGAGATGGCGATAAAGGCGAAGTGGTACCAAATCGTCGCCGAGAAGATGCGCGTCAGCCCGATCTCGAACATGAGACCGGACAACGTGATGAGAAAAATCCCCGCATACAGCGCCATGTTGCCACCGTGTTTCGTTGTGAAATCCAAACAGACCAAGCGGGTCACGTTACGTCGCCGCGCCGGTGAACGTCAAGCCCGTGGCGAATTCATGTCGAGGCGAATCCGGTGTCGAGGCGAATCCGCGGCGAATCTGTCTCGAGGCGAACGAGACATGTCCCCGTTCGTCACGAAATAGAAACGTCCCCGTCCTGAATCGCGTCGAGGCGAATCCGCGGCGAATCCGTGTCGAGGCGAAAGAGCACGGTCCCCGTTCTTGACGAAACAGAAACGTCCCGGTCCTGAAACGCGTCGCGGCGAGCCCGGCGAGCCCGGCGAGCCCGGCGCTCGATCCGGGTTTCGACCCGTGGCGCTTGAAGTGAACGCACGGCGGCAATACACTCAAGCAGTCGCCATCGTTCACACTGGAGACGGACCGTTGCCGCCCGTGCCGGGTTGCCCGGCCAGAAAGCCCGTATGCGTATGCTCGTTCCGAGAGTTCTGGCCCGTGCCCTCGTCGTGTTCGCGTGTCTGGCGACGGTGACGACCATCGGCTGCGGCGGCGGCGGATCCAGTTCGACGCCGTCAACACCGACGTCTCCCTCGGGGCCCTCGACTCCGGTGACGGGAAACGCGTGCGGTGCAGTCACGGGCTTCTTTTCGAGCCCAGAGACCATCGTCAACGGCACCGATTGCCTCGCCGCGGCCACCAGCTCAAGCGTCGTGTGGCTGCAGCTGCTCGACGCGACCGGACATCTTCAGGCGTATTGTTCGGGCACGATCATCGACAGCCAGTGGGTGCTGACCGCCGCGCATTGCCTCGATGGGGACGTGGGTGGCGTTCGGGTCAGTCTCGATGGATCGTCATTCGTGGTGGCCACCGAATTTCATGCCAGCCCGGGTTACACCGGCACCGGTTCCTCGTCGCTCGACGTCGGCGTCGTCAAGTTCCCGCAACCGCTGGGCCGGACGCCGACACCGTTGCTGCTCAGCCGCGACGCGACGCAGGGCGAACAGGCGGTGATCTCCGGGTACGGGCAGTCGGCGACCGGCAGTATCGGCACGTTGCGCGCCGGGTACGTGACCGTGTCGGACGTCACGTCGTCGTACGTCGTGGTCACCGCGTCCTCAGCCAACGCCAGCGCCATCTGTTCGGGCGATTCTGGCGGGCCGTTGCTCGTGTCGCAAGGCGGCGTGTGGTCGGTGGCGGGGATTACCTCGTCGGCCACGGCCTACTGCGTGAATGGCACGAGCTACTTCGCGCGGGTCAAGAACACCGAGATCGCCAACTACATCCTCGGGTACGTGCCGAACGCGGCGCGACGCTGACGGCGTGAGGGCCCGCGGTTACGCCGGCGGCAGCCGGGCGATCAGATCCCTCGCCTGGGCGGAGGCGGGCTCGAGACGCAGGGCCTCGCGCGCCTGTTGCCGAGCCTCCGCGAAGCGTCCTTGCTCGGCCAGCGCGGCGGCCAGATAGACACGCGGCGTCGGCGCGTCTGGAGACCGTCCGACGGCCGCCCGGAAGAATCGCTCGGCCAGCACCGCATCCCCAAGATCCACCGCCGATCGACCCAACTCGATCAGTCCGGCCTCGTCCATGGCCGGTGTAACCGCGATCGAGGCCAACGAGGCTCTGGCCTCGGCGTCGCGTCGCGTGGCGTGGTACGCGCCAGCCAGATCGTACGCCACGCTGGCCGCGTCGATGCCGGCGGCCCGGGCGACTTCGAGATGGCTGATGGCTTCGCCGGCGCGTCCCGCCTCGACGAGCGCTTCGCCCAGATTCAGTCGAATCCGCGGTTCGTTCGGATCGGCAGCCATTGCGCGTTCGAGGTACGCCACCGCTTGTGCGGGGTCGCCTTTGCCCCGCCACACCAGGCCGATGCGATAGAGCAGCAGCCCTGGCTGCGGATACCGCGATTGGGTGTCGGCCAGCAGTCGCGCACCGTCTTGGATCTTGCCTTCGTCCATCAGCCCCACGATGCGCTCGCCCCGCTCGTACATCCGCCCGTCGTCGGGCTGCAGCGGCCAGTTGACCAGGACCACCAGCAACCCGAGCGCGAGAACAGCCACGCGTGCCTCGCGACTGGCGACCGACCATCGGCGATCCCAGATCCAGCCAATCGCTGCGCCCGCGCCGACGACCATCGGGACCAGCAGGGGCAGTCGGTAGCGGGACGACACGAAAAACGCCGCAACCCCGAGGGCGTACACGGGAGCGAATGCCGCCCACGCCAGGTACGACGCGAGGTCGTCTCTCGGACGCGTCACGACCAGCCCGACCAGGCCCAAAGGAATCAGCACCCATGGTCCGACCAGGAGCGCGGAAAGGAGCGTCGTTTCGTCGCGGGAGAAATACGTGTAGCTGTAGTTGAGCGCGATGTCGACCGCATTGAGCGTCAGCGCGGCCTTGCGCGCCATCAGGGCCATCCAGTCGGTCGGATGCGCGCGGATCCACGTCCACGCCAGGCCGTAGTAATAGTCTGACGCGCCGCTGGCCGACACGGGTTGGCCCAGAGCCTGACTGGCGACGCGCTGGGCGTCGCGCGACTGGCCGGCAATCGATGGCGAGATGCCCTCGAGGCTCTTCCAGGTGCCGTCGGCGCCATCGCGGTTGCCGATGTAGAAGTTGAGGCCCCCGTGCGACGTGATGAGGGCCGGATCTCCCGCCACCAGTCGGTTGCGCACGGCGACCGGCGCCAGCAGGAGCGCGGCCCCCAGCAGCAGTGTCGCCGCCTGCAGCATGGAAGCTCTGCTGCGGTGCGCGGCGATCCACACGATCGCGGCTGCGCCCACGCACGGCAACGCGTTCGGGCGGTTGAGCGCCAGCGCGCCGAAGGCCAGTCCCGTCGTCGCAAACGCCAGCCAGGATTGGCCTCTGACCGCCCGCGTCAGCGCGAACAAGGCGGCGCTGGTCAGGAAGACGTCGACCGACGACTGAAGAACCAGGATTTCGTTGAACACGAAGACGCCGGTGCACGCCGCCATGCCGCCGGCGATCAGCCCCGCCCGCCGGCCGAACCACGCGTCGGCGGTTCGCATCATCAAGAACACGGCCGACGTGCCGAGCGCAATTTGCACGACGCGCGCGGCGAGAATCGATCCGCCCGTCAACGCGAATACCAGCCCGAGCAGATACGTGTAGAACGGCGCAAGGAAATACACGTCCGGCCCGAGTGCGAGATCGCCGGTAGCCACTCGACGCGCGAGCTGGACGTAGACCGCATCGTCGAGCACGCCGGTGGGCTGGAGAAGCGGGTGGCCGCCGAGTTGCGCCAGCACGATCGCGCGGACCGCGAACGCGGCGGCGACGATCGCCGCAGGGGCGTAACGCCAGGCGCGCGACGGGGTGACAGGGCGAGACGGCGCGGCGGGGCTCGACGGCGGGGCAGGGCGCGACGGGGATGCGCTTCGTGACGTCACGCGTCGTGGCACGGCGGTCACCTCGTCTCCGTGGGAGTCAATCGCGATAGGCGCGGCGCGCCAGCACGCGCGCCGTGCGCCCGACCAACTGAATCGTGATCGCGTGCTCGCCACGCGGCAGATCCGGCTTCACCAGGGCCACCTCGTAGCGGCCCGACAGCGCCAGACCCAGCCGATCCATCGCGAGTCCGGGCCACTCGTTGGTGCGCGCGTAAAAGCCGCCCGTGTCGGCGGCAACTTGCTGGAGGCCGGCCTCCAGGGTGTGGCTCGCCGCGTCGGTCACATCCAGGCAGAAGACCTTCGCGCGGGCCTTCATCAGCAACTGGCTGGCTTCGCCGTATTCCGCATCGACCGCCACCATGCCACTCAGCATCCGTCCGAATCCAAACCCGAAGACCACGACCCACTTTTCGCCGGGCAACGAATCGAGCGCCCGGGCCAGCACCACCAGGGCCTGCTCCATCGAGGAGGCGCGGCGGCCCGCCGATCGATCGAAGGCCAGCGACAGCGAAGGCCCTTCGCCTTGCGCCACGTCGGCGGGAGGCGCCTGCGTGAGGAGACGCCGCTCCATCAGCGCCCGAAGCACCGCGTGGTCGGTGGTGTAATCGGTCCACAAATCCAGGTGTGATTGGAACGAGACGACCGCCACGCGATCGTCTCGGTGGAGGCCGTCGACAAACCCGACGGCGCGCCGAAGCAGCGTCACCAGCCCCTGGAATCGCGATGGTTCGAGATCGCGCTGGACCAGCATGATGATTTGACGGCCCGCCGGCAAACCCACGGGCGCGTGATCGAGGCGATTGGTGGCGCTCGATTCGGCCTGCGTGACCTGGGTGGCGATCGAGTCTGACGCCCACCGCACCTGATCGATGACGGCCGGGCGGCCGTCGATCAGCACGCGAAAATCCGAGGCGCGCAGGCCGAGGATCGGGCTTCCGTCATCGGCCAGCACGTGCACGTCGACCACGACGCGGGAGACGTCGACCTTCTCGGTCATCTGCGGCGGTCGCGCCGGCGGTTGCTGCGTGCCCGAAGCCGCGCCCAGTCCCGTCAACATCACCACGATTCCGGCTGCTGTGCTGCGCACCACGATGTGATCATGATACCGGAGAGACACGAAAGGCCCGAGCGTCCGGCTTTCGCCAGAGACGCCCGAGCCTCAACCGATTCACAAACCGACGCAAGTCGAACCCCACGCTACTGCGGGATCGCGACGATGAGGAACCACTGCGGCGCGCCGATGGCCGTCACCTGGTCGCCCACCATCTTGCCGAGCACCGCCTGATAGCGTCCCGCTGCCGCGATCGGCGCTCCGCCGCCACGGCCGCCGCCGAAGCCGCCCGGCGCTCCGCCGCCACGGCCGCCGCCGAAGCCGCCCGGCGCTCCGGGCGCCTGCCCCGCGGCTCCCGGCTGTCCAGCCGTCTGGCCGCGCCCTCCCGCCTGGCCTGTCTGCCCGCGCCCGCCCGCCTGGCCTGCCTGTTGCGGACCGGCGCCCGCCTGTGGTTCGGCCGCCGCCGGCGGCATGCTGGCGGACTGTCCGGCCTGTTGCGCCGCCAGTTCGGCCTCTTCGTCGTCGAGCAGCGGCATCTGGTCGCCGGCGCGCGGCCCCGGTGCGCTGCCTTCGCCTCGCAGGTTCCAGACCACGCGCCGCAGGCCGGCGGTCTTGTCCAGATCGAGCCGGCGCATCTGCTTGCCGGTCTCGTCACTGATCGTGAGGACCAGCTTGGCGTCCGCCGGCAGATCCTTGCTCACCTGGTACGTGAAGACCGCCCCGAACGGCGGATTCGGTGTGGTCCAATTGCCCGACATCGAGCCGATGCCCGCCGTGCCGGCCGGCGCCATGCCGGTCTGGCTGAAGGTATACGCGTCGCGAAGCGGAAAGAGCGACGCCTCTTCGGCGAGCGTCTTCGGGTTGATGCTTCTCAGCGCGCTGTAGTCGTCCAGAATGTAGAAGCCCCGGCCGAATGTCGCGATCACCAGGTCGTGTTCGCGGCGGTGCACCGTCATGTCGCGCACCTGGATGACCGGGAGCCCGCCCTTCATCTGGGCCCAGTGCCGGCCTCCGTCCACCGTCACGAACAGGCCGAACTCCGTGCCGGCAAACAGCAGGTCGCCGTTGACGTGATCCTGGATGATCGACCAGACGTCGTGCCGGTCGGGCAGGTCGCCCGTGATATTGGTCCAGGTGCGGCCGCGATCGCCGCTCTTGACGACGTACGGTTTGTAATCGCCGCGCTGCCAGTTGTTGAGAGTGACGAACACGACGTTCGCATCGCGTGGCGACGCGAACACATCGCTGATGTAGCTCCACTGAGGCACGCCCGGGAACTGATCGATCTTGCGCCAGTTCTTGCCTCCGTCCTCGGTCACCTGCACCAGGCCATCGTCGGTGCCGGCGTAAATGAGCCCCTCGAGCAGGGGCGATTCGTCGAGCGATACGATGTTGCTGAGCGCGGTGGTCGACGTGTTGCGGGCGACCGAATCGGCGGGCCACAGCTTGCCCATGATGGGAATCTCGTCGCGGTTGAGCGTGCGCGACAGATCGCCACTGACCGCAACCCATGTGTCGCCGCGGTCGTCGCTGCGATAAAGCTTATGGCTGGCCCAGTAGAGGCGCTTCGGCGCGTGCGGGCTGATGATGTACGGCGCATCCCAGTTGGCGCGATCGCCGGGAGAAGAAGGGGCGGCGCTTCCGCGTCCAGCGGCCTGGCCGCGGCCGCCCGCTGGGGCCTGGGCGCCTGCAGCTGGCGCACCGGCGCCTTGTGAGCCGGCGCCTTGTCCGCCAGCCCCCGCAGCCTGCGCCCCGGCAGCCGGCTGGCCAGCCTGCGCCGGCACCCCGGGCAGGGCATCATCGCCGCCGCCGCCGCCGGAGGCCCCGCGGCCCGTGGGGCGCGACTGCGGCGGACGGATCGACTTCGACACGCCCGTCGACACGTCGAATCGCGAGACGCCGCCGTCCTGCGACGACGCGTAGATGATGTTGGGATCGTCGGGATCGTTGCGCGACTGGAATCCGTCGCCGCCGGCGACCACGAACCAGTCGCTGGTGCGGATGCCCCAGCGATTCGTCGTGCGCGAGGGTCCGCAGTGCGACCAGTTGTCCTGCGTTCCGCCGCACACCCGATAGAACGGCTTGGAGTTGTCGGTCGAGACCCGATAGTACTGGGTCACCGGCAGGTTCGTGAAGAACCGCCAGGTCGCGCCCTCGTCGTACGACTCGTAGACGCCGCCGTCGTTGCCGAGCAGCATGTGGCGCTTGTCGGTCGGGTCGAAGGTGAGCACGTGGTGATCGACGTGCACGCCGGTATTCTCCCAGCCCGCCTCCAGCCAGTTCTTGCCGCCATCGGTGCTGCGCTCCATGTTCACGTTAATCGAATAGATCGTGTCGGGGCGCCACGGATCGACGATCAGCTTGTGGTAATACTGTGCGCCGCCGCCACGATACCAGTCGTCGCGCGCCGGCGTCCCGGCCGGTGGCGCTGGCGCCTGAGCTCCGGCGCCCGCTCGCCCGCCTCCGGGTGGGGCGGCAGCGGCCGGCGTGGCCTGTGGTGTGGCGGCCGTTGGAGGCGCCGCGGGTGGCTGTGCGGCGCCTGCCGGGGCCGATGGCGTCGCCGCGGGTGGCTGTGCGGCGCCTGCCGCCCCCCCCGCTGCACCACCGCGGCCGCCCCTGCCGGCCGGTGGCGTCATGTGCCCGATACGCGCCCACGTCATACCCAGATCGTCAGACCGATAGAAGCCGGCCTCGTCTCGCTTCGCGTCGACGATCGCGAACAGGGTCGCCGGATTCTTGCGGCCGTCAATGGCCAGGCCCACTCGGCCCATGTCGGATGTCGGCAGGCCCTTGGTCAGTTTGGTGAAGGTCTTGCCGGCGTTGGTCGATCTGAAAATGCCGCCTTCGGGTCCGCCGCCAAGCATCTGACCGACGGCGCGCCGTCGCTGATACGCCGAGGCGATCACGACGTCGGGGTTCTTGGTGTCGAGAATCACGTCGCTGACGCCGGTGTCGGGGCTGATGGTGAGGACCGCGGTCCATGTGGTTCCGCCGTCGATCGTCTTGTAGAGCCCGCGCTCTCCGCCCGAGGACCAGAGCGGTCCCTGAGACGCGACATAGACGACGTTGGTGTTCCGCGGATCGATGGCGATGCGCCCGATGTGCTCGGAACTGGCCAGCCCCATCCGCTTCCACGTTTTGCCCGCGTCCACCGACTTGTACACACCGTCGCCGAAATGTGCGCTGCGCTGGCTGTTGTGCTCGCCGGTGCCCAGCCAGATCACGTTCGAGTCTTTGGGATCGATCACCACGCAGCAGAGGGTGAAGGAGCCGCCGTCGTCAAAAATCGGGTTGAACGTCACGCCGCGGTTCGTCGTCTTCCACAGGCCGCCGAAGGCCGAAGCGATGTACCACACCGACGGGTTCTTCGCATCGATCGCGATGTCGGCAATCCGCCCTGTCGAAAGGCCCGGGCCGATGCTGCGCAGTTCGATGCCCTTGAGCAGGTCGCTGGTCAGCCGATCCGACCCGCTGCCGGGGCCCTGGCCAGCCGCGATCACAACCGTGGCGACCATCCCGACCGCAAGGACGGTGAGCAGTAACAGTCTTCTCATATCAACGCTCCCAAGAAAACGGCTGGCGCGAGGCCGATGTTGAAGCGGAATCACCGAGGGGCCATCAACCGAGACGGAGGAAACGCCGCGAATGGTAGCACATCGGACCGTTCGAGTCGTCGGCGATTGCCGTATAATCGAGCCGCCTTCATGAGTCATCGAGTCCACAGCGATCCTGCGTTCGTGACGGTCGCGGGTTCGAACGCCGCGCGGCCCCCTCATCCCGTTCTGCTTCATCAGTTTTTCGAGCGGGCGGTGGTGTGTTGGCCCGACCGGGTCGCCGTCGAGATCCCGCCCGCGGTGGGGCGCCCGCAACGCCGCAGCGTCACGTACGCCCAGCTCGACGCTCGCGCCAGCGCGCTGGCGGCGGTCTTGCGCGAACGCGTCTCGGCTGACGCGGTGGTCGGCGTGCATCTGCCGCGGACCTCGGAGCACCTCTACGTGGCCCAGTTGGCCGTTCTGAAAGCGGGTGCCGCCTACGCATGCATCGACCCGTCATTTCCCGACGCGCAGTTCCAGGACATCCTGCATGACGCCAACGCGGTTGCGCTGCTGACCGACCGGAACGGGGTTGCGCGCGCCTCGGCCTGTGGACTCGACGTGGGGCTGGCCATCGACATCGTGGACGGCCCGGCGCCCGACGCAACCGCGGCGGGGGACCGGCAAGAGGCGCCGATCTGGTTGACGCAGCACAACCTCGCCTACGTGATTTACACCTCGGGCACCACCGGCCGGCCCAAGGGCGTGATGATCGAACACGCCAGCATCGCGAATCTGGTGGCCTCGGATATCGACGAGTTCGGCCTGTCGCCTGCCGATCGGGTGGCCCAGAATTCGTCGGCGGCCTACGATTCGTCGGTTGAGGAGATCTGGCTTGGGCTGGCGGTCGGCGCCACGCTGGTCGTGATGGACGACGACACCGCGCGGCTCGGTCCCGATCTGGTGCGGTGGCTCCGGCAGGAGCGCATCACCGTGTTGTGTCCGCCGCCCACCATGCTGCGTGCGATGGGCTGCGCAGATCCCGCGACGGCGTTGCCCGATTTGAAATGTGTCTACGTCGGCGGGGAAGCCTTGCCCAGGGATGTGGCCGACAGCTGGGCGCCCGGCCGCCGGCTGACCAACGGGTGGGGACCAACCGAGTGCACCGTGACGGCCATTCGGATCGACATCGCGGCAGGCGATCCGATTGCGATCGGCCGCCCGGTGCCCGGATTGTCGGCGTGTGTCCTCGACGAGCGACTCGAACAGGTTCCCGATGGCGTCGCCGGGGAGCTGTGCGTGTCGGGCATCGGGCTGGCGCGCGGCTACCGGCATCGGGACGCGCTGACCGCGGAGCGGTTTCCGGCGCATCCCACGCTGGGTCGCATCTACAGGACGGGAGACCTGGCGACGCGCGATCCGGAGGGCCGCTTCTTTTATCACGGGCGCATCGACGGCCAGGTCAAGATCCGGGGCTACCGAGTCGAGCTCGAGGCGATTGAGACGAGACTGTCGGAGCTGTCGGGCGTGCGCGAAGCGGCGTGCCGGATACAGGACGAAGATGCCGGGCCGGTGCTCGTCGCGTGCGTCGTGCCGATGCGTGCGGACGCCGCTCCCGCGGCAGACGACCTCAAGGAAGCCCTTCGGAAGGTGCTGCCCGCCTACATGGTTCCCGGTCGCTTCGGCATGCTGACGACGTTGCCGCGGACCGTGGGCGGCAAGCTGGACCGGAAGGCGCTACCCGTGATCGAGGCGGGCGCCGTTGCCAGTTCCAGAGCCGGCGGCGCATCGAGTCGGGAAGCGGTGTCGCCGCGAACGCCACTGGAAATCCGGATCGACGCGGCGATTCGCGACATCTTGAAACGGAAAGACCCTGTCGGCATCCACGACGATTTCTTTGCGGATCTGGGAGGCGACTCGCTGCACGCCGCCATGCTGGTGTCGCTGTTGCGCGACGATCCGGTGACGGCCCACGTGGCGGTGCGCGACATCTACCGTGCGCCAACCATCGCGGGGCTTGCGGTTACGATCGCTGCGGCGGCTCCCCATCAGAAGGTGACCCACGATGCGTCTGGCACGCGCGATGCCGGCCATCCCGTGATCGCCACACTCGCGCAGGCCAGTTGGCTGCTTGGGGGCCTGTTCGTGGTGTCGCCCGCGATCTACCTGGCCGCGTTCACACTGATGCCGGCGGCGATCGAACGTCTCGGGCTGGTCATCACCATGGCGCTGCTGCCAGTCCTGTCGATCGTCTGGGTCGCGCTGTACACACCCCTCGCGGTGCTGGCGGCGGTCGTGGCGAAGCGCGTCTTGATCGGGACGTACGTGCCGCGGCGCGCGCCGGCGTGGGGCGGTTTCTACGTGCGCAACTGGATGGTACAGCGGGCGGTGCGCGCGGTGCCCTGGCGCGTGCTGGGAGGCACCGTGTTCCAGCAGATCGTGTTGCGCGCACTCGGGGCCCGCATCGGCAGCCGCGTCCACATTCATCGCGGCGTCAACCTGCTGAGCGGCGGCTGGGACCTTCTTGAGATTGGCGACGATGTCACCTTGGCTCAAGACGCGGCGATCAACGTCGTGGAGTACGAGGACGGGCACATCGTGCTGGCGCCGGTGTCGCTCGGGTCTGGCGTGACGCTCGAGACCCGCGCCGGCGTGGCGGGCGGGGCGTCGATGGCGCCGGACAGTCAACTCGCGGCGCTGTCGTTTCTCTCGCGCGGGGCGACCGTGCCGCGCGGCGAGCGATGGGACGGCGTGCCGGCGGGGCCTGCCGGTGTTTCCGCGCCGCGGCCTGCCGTCCCGGGGCCTGCGGTGGACTGGTCGCCGGCCCTGCACGGGCTCCTGATGATCGCGGCCCACGAGGCGGTGGCTTCGCTGCGCGTCCTGCCGCTGGCGCTGCTGAGCGCGATGGCTGCCCGCCTCGCCGGCGTCGACGGCCGGCACATGGTGGCGTGGCTGAACGCACCGACGGTGCAGACCTCCTGGCTCGTCCCGCTCGTGTGTGTCGTGCTGGCCGCCTCGCCGCTCACGCTCGCACTCGAGATCGCGCTGATGCGCGCCTTGGGACCGGTGCCCGAGGGCACGATCAGCCGGTGGAGTCCGGCCTACCTGCGCGTCTGGCTCAAGACCGGTCTCGTGCACCAGGCTGGAGAGTGGTTGAGCGGCACACTGTTCTGGCCGTCGTGGCTTCGGCTGGCCGGGATGACCATCGGGCGCGACTGCGAAATCAGCACCATCCTCGACTCCGTGCCGGAGTTGATCGAGATTGGCCCGGAGACGTTCTTCGCCGATGGCATCTATCTCGGCGGGCCGTTCGTGCACCGCGGCACGGTCACGCTCGCCCGAACGCACGTGGGCGCCGATTCGTTTGCGGGCAATCACGCGGTGTTCCCCTCAGGGCAGCGCCTGCCCGACGGCATCCTGGTGGGCGTCAGCACGCGGGCTGACGACACGTTGATGCGCCCGCACACGGCGTGGTTCGGCCATCCGCCGTTTGAGTTGGTCAGGCGGGAGATCGTCGAAGTCGATCGCGGCTTGACGCACGAGCCGTCGTGGATGCGCTATCTCAATCGGATGATCTGGGAAGCGGCGAGATCGGCGTTGCCGCTGGGATCCGCGATTGTGGTGTTCGGCTGGTTCGCCATGCTGGCGGCCGCCGACGATGCGGTGCCGCCATGGCTGTTGTGGTGGGGCGTGATGCCGCTGGCAACGCTGGCCACCGGCGCGGCGTTCTGCCTGCTGGTGCTTGCCCTCAAGTGGGGACTGCTCGGTCGCGTGCGGCCGGGTGTGCATCCCCTCTGGTCGTGCTGGTGCAGCCGCTGGGACTTTTTCTTCGTCGCGTGGCAGGTGTACGCGCGGTATCCGTTGTCGTACCTCGAGGGCACGCTGCTGCTGCCGTGGTATTTGCGGGCCATGGGCATGCGGATCGGTCACGGCGTCGTGCTCGGCGGCGGCTACTCGCAGGTGGTCGATCCCGACATGCTGCAGTTCGACGATGGGGCGACGGTCTGCTGCCAGTTCCAGGCGCACACCTTCGAGGATCGCGTGTTGAAGATCGGTCACGTCCGCATTCGTCGCGATGCGACCGTCGGCGATGCGGGCGTGCTGCTGTATGGCGCCGACGTCGGCGAGGGCACGTGCGTGCTGCCGCACAGCGTGATCATGAAGCACGAGCGCCTGCTGCCCGACCGCATCTACGGCGGCTGCCCCACGCAAGAGGTGTCGCTTTACTCGCCGCTCTTCCGGCGCTAGGATCCACCACAATCCAATCGACGGCTCGACCCGGAGTCCGCGTGATTCCGTGAGTCGCGCGGCACGTATCCGACCGATGAGGCGGCCGACATCCATGACCCTGCACCGACTCCCTCTCGCCCTGACGATTGTCACGGCTCTCATCGTGTGTGCGACTCCCGTGGACGCGCGCGATCGGGTGCTGTTCACGATGCGCGTGACTGAGCAGGCGCAGACGGCGCACGAACGCGTGGCGGCCGCCATCGAGGCCTGGCAGGAGGGTCAACCGGTCGGCGATCTCTTCAAGGCGATCAAGGCGGCCAATCCGGAGAAGTCCGCCATCGTGTCGATGCGGGAACTGAACAAGGCCATCGAGGACAAAGCGCTGCCGGCGCCGCTGCTCGAGAAGGCCCAGGCCCTCATCAACAAACAGAAGGCCGCGCAGCGGACCGTTCGAGAGCGCGTGCTGGCCACGCGAAACGGCACCTACCTCCGGTACCGCGACGGCAATCCCGAGGCGTTTCGATCGGTCTACGGCAGCGGCGACATCGGATCCTGGCCCACGGCCTCCGATCCCAACGCCTCGATGGACATCGACTGGACGGTGTTTGGCACGGACCCGGCCGTGACCGCGGGCCTGCGCGACGCGTGCAAGACGGACCTGCTGAACGATCTGGCCGGCGAGAACTCGGGCCTGACACTGGCTGACTTCGACGTGGTGATCACCGCGGAGGGCCACGAAAGGGCCGCGGGGGTGTTCGAAACCACGGGCGGCATCGACTGGGCGAAGCGCAACATGAAGCGCGTCACCATCGTTCAACCCGACGGCACCACTACCACGTACGACTTTACCAAGCCCTTCAGGATCACAGGAGCCGGCGACAACAGGCTGGCCTCGGACCGTCTCGCCGGCGATCCGATCGCCGAAATGGCCCAGGCGGAACACATGGCGAGGTTCCGCGAGCTGGCGTCCAAGGGTGGTGACTACGACGCCCTGTTCGATGCGCGGGGATTCCTGCGGACCGACGTATTTGCCGATCCGAACAATGCCGCGGCCCAGACGCTCTGGAACCGGTACATGGATATGCTGTCGGATTTCGGGGTGGATTTCTATCGAAGCCGGTCCGCCACCGCGACCGGGGGGTGCCTCGACATGGCCAAGCACCTCCAGGAAGAGGTCCTCACCAAGAAGCACGCCTCCGACGCGAGGCTCAAGAAGACGCTGAAGTACGTGTCGCGAGCCGACAACATTTCGCGCGGCGTCCCCGGCCTCGAGAAGATTCTCGCCGCCGATCCTCTGCTGAGCGATCCGGTGTATCGAGACGTGGTGGACCTGGCGGGCCTCGTCTCGCGCGCCAATGCCGCCCAGGTGAACTCGCTGATCAAGGAACGCTTCGGTGACATGCCCGACGCCGGCTTGGCGGAACTCGGCACCCGTGCGCGACGGGCCATCCTCAGAATGTCCGAAGTGACGTTCCAGGCCGAGATGGACCGCATCGTTCTCGATGTGGCCGACAAGGCAGGCCGCAAGGAGGCGCTCGACAAACTGACCGACGACTTCCGCATCATCGCCGAAGAAGGCGGGGAGTACGGCGAGATGGCGCGGGCGGCGGTCGATCAAATCGGAAAGATGCAGGAGGCCAACGAGGCCGGCACCATCGATCAGATTCGCGAGCACTATCAGTCGCTCGAGAAGATTCGCAACGCCGAGCGCGGGCTCGTGTCCTCGGTCGTCGACTTTCTCAAGCAGACCGAACTTGGCCGCAAGATGCTCGAGAAGGCGGGAAAGCTGCTTGAGTACGGAAAAACTCCGGTGATCGCGCCCGCCGAGGGGCAGTACCGGTCCGGTGCCGCGGAGTTCGTCAATGGCCTCGTCGAATCGTCGCGCGCCGGGGGATTGAAGACCGTCGAACTGCTTGGCTCGGCCGCGATGTGGGCCGAAGTCTTCGACAGCGCGCGAACCGCCAAGAGCAACGCGGATCTGGCGGTCGCGCTCAGCAAGACGCTCATCAACAACACCTTCTTCGGCATGGTGCTCAATTCCGCCTACGCGGGCATCGTCTTGGGCGACAACCAGGCGCTGGCCAAGGCCGTGATGTACATGCTGGTTCCGGAAGCCGCGCTGCCGGCCCTGGTGGAGGCGCTCGGCAACACGGCGATTCGCGCCGGCGCGCAGACGTTGTTCGACGCGCAGATGGAGAGCGTCTACACGGCATCCACCATCAAAGACGGGGACATCAAGGACTTCGCCGGTCTGGGCATGGCCGGCGTCGCAGGGGCCCGGTATTTCGTCGATGCGATGTGCGACGGGATGCCAGAGGAAGTCGCACAGCAGATGGTCAACCGGGCGAAGGCCACCGACGCGGGCCGCGGCCTCGAGGCGGTCGCCGTAAGGGCCGTCGGTCAGGCTATCCGCAGCACCGTCGACAACGGGAACGTGCTCGTCTACAAGCAGGATGGCGCGCTGCAAAAGGCCGCAGCCGCAATCCTCCGCGTGACGCAGGACATCACCGACTGTGCCAGCGTCTGGGGCGTTGAGGTGGCGCTGTCGGCGGCGAGGGCGGGCGACCTGCCGGGCGGCCTGGATCGCGGCCAGACCCAGGCGCTGGTCACGCTGATGAAGGCGCGGGAAGCCGCCCGCCAGGAGGCGCGCGCGGCGCTGAGTGATGCCATCGTGCGAACGTTTCTGGAGCGGAGCCGCGCCGAGGTGACGCTCGACAGCGGCAAGGCCATGGAAGCCTACACGGCCCTCATGGCGATCTTCGAGCAGCTGGGCATCGCCAAACAAGGGCGCCAGGCGCTCGATGCCGAAGGCGCGCCCTACAACCTCTACACGAATTGGGCGACCTCACTTCGCGAAAAACAGGTGACGGCCATGAAGACGGTGCAGCGCTTCGCCGACGCCTACCTGACCGTGCTCCGAACACGCGCCCGCGCCGAGGAGGCCGCGCACAGCCATCTGGGAGAGGCGTTCACGCCGTCTCCGCGCCCGCTCACCGGGTCGCTTCCCCTCACGGCCAGCCCGGAGATCGATGTCCAGATCGCCAGCGCCTATCTGGCGAACGTCGGCCGGATCTCGGCCGCGATCGTCTCCACGCTCGAAGGGATCAAGAAGGCCAAGCTGGCAGGCGCCTACGACGAAGACATGTTCAAACGGATCTATGCCGTCCGCTTCAAGCAGGCGTACGCGACGGCCATGACGAAAGCCGCCATCGACGCGCAGCAGCTGCATTGGGCCATTGAAGTGTTCGACAAGCAGGCTCTGGTCAACCAGGGGGCGAAGTGGAACGCCGAGTTTACCGATCTGCAGAAGCAGGACGAGGCGCTGCAGGAGGAATTCCGGGCCCACTACGCAATGTCCGGAGAGTTTGTCGTGTCGCTCTCCGGCCCGGCCGAGATCCCGTCCGGGTCGGACGCCAGACTGGTGGCGGCGGTCAGTGTCAAGAATGCGTCGGGCGTGCAGCCGGTGGCGGGCGACATCGCCGCGCAGTTCACGTACGCATGGACGTCGGGGCGGGCGAGTCTGGGCGAAGGTGCCGACGCCTCCAAGACCTACCGGCTGGATACGCCCGGCACGCACGTCTTCGGCGTACGGGTCACCCAGGCGGGGCTCGTGGCGGGCAAGCCCGTGTCGCGCGTGGTCGGCGAGGCCACGTGGTCGGTCAAGGTTGTCGAGGCGGTTGACAAGACGGCGAAGACCGACACGCCGACCAAGGCCGACAAGCCAGACGACAAAACGAAGAAGAGCGATCCGACTCAGACGCCGGCGGGAGGATCGGTCAAGTTCTCGGGTACCGCGCCCGCCAACTGGACCGGTGGCAATACGCCGCAGGGACTCCGGTTGACTCGGAAGCCGGCCAAGATCAAGGGGCCGTGCGGGTGGGACGCCAGCGTCGGCGCCACGCTCGAGGCGACGTTCGGCAGGGCGTCCACCCCGAAGGATGCCGCTGCGGCACTGGCGGATGCCGCTGCGGCATTCAAGTCGCGGCGTCAGGGCGCCAAGACCAACGACGCGGCCGTGGGTCTCATCATGATCGGAGGTCGCGAAGGCGCCAGCGGGTTCAGCATCGGCGACTACCAGGGCGGGATCGTCGACCATGCGCTGTGGATGCGCCGCGGCAGCTGGAGCGATGCCGGCTATACCGGCTCGTCGTTCAGTTCCAACGGCGTGGGACACGCGGTCAAAACGGGCGGCGTGATTACCGTCACCTATTCGGTCAGCGGCGGCGGCTGCTGGGACAACAGCGACCGCGGTTACCTGGTGAGTCAGGGCGCCGCGGCGCAGGAAGAAGCGCGCGCCATTCTCACGTCGCTGCGGATGGACGACCAGGGGCTGCTCACCTCGACGCCCTACAACGGACCGAAGTACGACGGATCGGACCAGCCGAAGGTGACGCTGGTTCCGGCAACGCTCGACCGCGTGAAGGTCGGCGAGACCATCAAGGTGGAGGCCGTTGTCGAGAACGCGAAACCGGAGGACGCGCCCTTCACATACAACTGGGGCGGCACGTTCGACGGGACCGCTGAGGCCGCGAAGAAGAACAGCACCGTCCGACTCAAGCCCACCAAGCCGGGCAAGTACACGCTCAATGTGTCGGTGGACGGCGCGCGATTCGGGCTGGGGTCGGCCGGCCTCTCCTACACGGTGGCCGATTACAAAGTGAAGCTCGATCGGGTGGGCGCGGCCACGCCGCTCACCGTCGGCAGCAATGGCGAGTTCAAGGCCACGCTGACCGTCGATGGTGCGCCCGCCAGCGGGTCGTTCGTCTACCGCTGGGAGCCGTCCACGGAACTGAAGTGGATGCCGGCCGAAGGCGCCGCGAATCAGTCGCGTGCCACGTTGACTACTCCCGGGAAGACCAAGGTGTGGGTGGTCGTGCTCGAGAAGAACGGCGACGTCCTGTCGTCGGTCGCCGAATCCGACCGCATCGAACTCGACGTGGCCATGCCGGTTCTGAAGATCGCGTTTTCGCCGGAATCGGCCGTGGTTGGTGCCAAGGTTGCCGCGTCGGTCACGACGACGCCCGCCGACATCAAGGACATTGATTTCCGCTGGGAGGTGGGGTCGAACGGACAAGTGCTCGACCAGTCGCAGGACGGGCGCCAACTCTCGTTCTCCGCCAGGGACACCGCTCCCGTTTCGGTGACGGTTCGAGCGCGAGTTCCGGTCACCGGCGAGGATCTCGGCAATGCCACAGCGGCCTTCACCGCGCAGCGCTTCGAGGTGCAGGTGGTTGTGCTGGGTGCGGTCGGCCCCAAACCGCAGGTGTGGAGGGAAGGCGTCGGCCTGGTCACCGTGGAGAACGCGATCGCCGTCCACCAGAACGTCGACTTGCGCGCCGACGTTTCGCCGAAGGTTCCAGACGTGCAGTTCCGCTACGAATGGAGCGTCAACGAGGATTCGCACATCACGAGCGGGTCGCTGTCCAACCAGGTGCGCATCACTCGAAGTCAGGCGGGCATGTGCGAGGCCACCGTGATCGTGCGGGATCAGAATGGCCTGGAACTGGGGCGCGGCACCGGCTCGTTCGGCGTGACGGTGACCGACGAGATGATGAGCGGCGGCAGCAACAAGAAGACGGCGGCCGCCAACGTCGCGAAGGCCAAGACCATCGTGCGCCAGGGGCAGCTCGACGAAGCGATCGCGCTGGTCGACAGTGCGGCGAAGGCTGATCCCACCAACACCGAAGCCCAGACGCTGGCCGTGCGGTGGAAACAGGAACGCGAGAGATGTCGGACGCAGATCGCGCAGGCGCGGCAGTTGATGGCCGCTGGACAATACCGCGAGGCGTCGGATGCCATGGTGCCGGCCAAGAACCTGCACCCGCTGTACAGGCCCGTGGCCGATGCGGAGGCGCAACTGAACGGCGAGTGGAAGGCCTGGGATTCGAAGATCCAGAGCGACATCGGGCAGATTCGCGACGCCAACGGCCGCCGCGAGTTCAAGCGGGCGACCGACCTGGCCGCGGCGCGCCGCGCAGAGGGCAAGATTGGCCCGTACGAACAGTCGCTGTCCGAACAGGAAGGCTGGGCGCGACGATCGGAGGCCGAGAAGGAGCAGAAGCGGCAGTTTTTGAAAGGCGCCGAAGAGAAGATGAAGCGCGGCGACTACGCCGGCGCCGTCAAGGCGTTCGAGTTGGGCTTCGCCAATTCGGAGAACCTCTGGGCCTCCAGCGATCCGGAGCCTCCCTATTACTACAAGCTTCGGGACCAGGCCATCGCCAAGGCGGCGGGCTCGCCGCTGGTCGCGCAGGGGAAGGACGAATACGACCGGAGCGACTACGCGGCGTCGGCCGCGACGTGCACGAAAGCCATCGACCAGAATCCCGGTTCGGCCGAGGCGTACGCGTGTCGCGCGGCGGCCAGACGCGGCATCAACGACAACACCGGGGCGCTCGCCGATGCCAATCGGGCGCTGGAGCTGGATCCGCGCAACGCCGACGCCTATCGCGCTCGCAGCATGGTCGAACGCGCGCAGGGAGACCTCAACGCGGCCCTGGCCGACGCGACCCGGTCGGTCGAACTGGCCCCCACCAATCATCGCGCCCACCTGACACGCGGCCTGACTCGCGAGGCGTTGAAAGACCCGGTCGGAGCCCTGGCCGACTTCGATCGCGCCATTGCCGTCAACCCGAACGACGCGATGTCGTACTTCTACCGGGGGCGGGTGCGGCTCAACACCAAGGACAATGCCGGCGCCATCGCCGACTACGACCGATTCCTCTCGTCCCCGGCGGCGGCCAACAGCCGGGTGAATGCCAGCGCCGCTTCCGACAATCGCGGCGCCGCCAAGCAGCGGCTCGGCGACCTCAACGGCGCGCTGGCCGACTACGAGCAGGCGGTCAGTCTGAATCCGCAGAACGAAGTCGCCGCGCGCAATCTGGCGAATCTCCGCAGCAGCATGACGAAGAAGCAGACGACTCAGACGACGCAGACGACGCCGGTCACCCAGGCCACACAGACAGCTCAGGCGGAGACGAAGGCCGACAGCGGGAAGCCCGGCTACCTGCAGTTGGATTTCCCGGCGCATCACTCCCACAAGAGGGCAGACGGCCAGGTGCTCGAAAACGGCATCCCCATCTCGGGATACAACGGGGCCCCGTCGCCCATCGTGTGGCTGACCAAATGCACGTCGCCGGGTGGCGACGGTGTTTGCTATCCGACGCACTTCGCCTGGGACGTGTCCGGCTACTCGGCAAACCGCATCATGCTGTCGGCGAACCTGTCGTGGTGGGGCGAAAAGCTGGTGGGGCGCGCAGTGGTGCGACTGACGGTCGAAGGCGCCGGCGGCGCGCGCCAGACGTACGACCTGGTGGTCGGCTCGCACATTGCCGAGTGGAATGGCGGCGCCATCACGGCCGCGGCCCCCTCGATGCACATCAACACCAACGTGTCAGGTCCGTCTCGCCGGTGGTTCGTCAACGTCTTCGACTTCGCGTCGATGCCTGTCACCCGGGTGTCGGTGGATCTGCTGGACGCGCCATCCTGGAGCGCCGGCACGTTCGGCGTCGTTGAAATCCATGGCATCACGCTGGTCTCGGCCCCGGCCGCCTCGACCACCGCCCCGGACGGCCCTAACCGGGAGCGCGTCGCGACGACAGCCGTGCCGGAACCGACGACCAAGTCGACGTCATTGGAGAATTGCACGGCCGGCGGCACCTGGGCGGCGACCTCGGACGGCGCACTGTTCACCGTGATGCTGAAGCAGACCGGGCCGAACCTCGACGGCTCGATGACGATCAGGCAGTTGTCGGTCAACGTCACCGACACGCTGACGGTGACCGGATCGAAACTGGGCTTCAACGTGCGAATTACGGCGACACGCCCGGACGGTCAGATGCTGTTCCAGGGGCCGATCTCCGCCGATTGCGGAACCATGACGCTGTCGGCGTCGCTGGAGGGCCAGACCCACACGCTCGCGCTCAAGCGGAAGTAGAACGCGACGCCCGACGTAGTTTCGGCGGCGCGATGGCGGCGCGGCATCACGCCGCCGAACACCGACCGCCCGGTCCGGCACTGCGGCGCCAGCCGCATCCAGTCACCGCGACGTCAATCGAGGGTCCGGCTTGACGATCAACGGCTGCGTGTAGGTTTTCCCGTCAACCGTCAATTTAGCCGTGTAGGTTCCCGGCTGCGCGAGCGTGTGGGTC
>Ga0194060_10000070_pt1 | contig 69524 bp, 63 predicted proteins | sample SepL225m_MetaG_FD_163427 | JGI IMG/M metagenome (GOLD analysis project Ga0194060, IMG submission 163427) | Anoxic zone freshwater microbial communities from boreal shield lake in IISD Experimental Lakes Area, Ontario, Canada - Sep2016-L222-5m | ecosystem: Environmental > Aquatic > Freshwater >... | reverse complement strand
CGACGTGGAAGATCCGGGGAAGGACGCAACCAAACTGGTTATCACGAAGAATTGCGGCGGCTGCCACGCCGAAAGCCTGAAGACTTACACCGAAACCTATCATGGACAGGTGAACACCCTGGGCTACGCGCACACGGCCAAGTGTTTCGACTGCCACGGAAGCCACGGCATACAGCGGGTGGAGGACCCCAAGTCGTCGGTGCATCCGGACAACCGGCTGAAGACCTGCCAGAAGTGCCACACGGAGGCGACCAAAGGTTTCACCAGCTTCGAACCCCACGGTACTTCCCACGATTTCGCCCGCTATCCCTACATCTGGATCGCCTCCAAGTTCATGCTTCAATTGCTTGCCGGCACCTTCGCCTTTTTCTGGACGCATACCGCCCTGTGGTTTTACCGCGAGTACAAGGAGCGCAAGGAACGCAAATCCCGGCCGCACGTGAAAACGGATGAGTTGCTGGAGGGCAAATACAAGGGCAAGGAATACCAGCGCTTCCCGCTGATCTGGCGCATCGGACACCTGACTTTTGCGCTGAGCCTGATGATACTGACCCTGACCGGCATGTCCGTTCTGTACGCCGACACGACCTGGGCGCCGGTGGTGATGCACTGGCTCGGCGGTCCCAAGGTCGCGGCCGTGATTCACCGGACTTTCGCGGTGATATTCGCAATCGTATTTTTCGTCCAATTGATCTACATGGTGTCGCGCATCGCCCGCAACTGGAAAACCTTCGACTGGTTCGGGCCCAACTCCCTCGTTCCGCGCCTGCAGGATCTGTGGGACATCCTGGGCATGTTCAAGTGGTTCTTCGGCATGGGGCCGCGGCCGAAGTTCGACCGCTGGACCTACTGGGAGAAGTTCGACTATTGGGCGCCGTTCTGGGGTGTGACCATCATCGGCGCGACCGGTGTGATGCTGTGGGTTCCAAATGTGACCGCCGCGTTCCTGCCTGGATGGGCGTTCAACGTAGCTACGATTTTCCACGGCGAGGAAGCGCTGCTGGCAGCATTGTTCCTGTTCACGGTGCATTTCTTCAACAACCATTTCAGGCCGGACAAGTTCCCCCTGGACGTGGTGATGTTCACCGGCTCGATGCGGTTGGAGGAGTTCAAGCACGAGCATACGGTGGAATACAACCGGCTGGTCGAATCCGGGGAGCTCGAGAAATATCTGGTCGACGCTCCTTCCGAGCCCATGACACGCGGATCGAAGATACTCGGTTTCACCCTGATCGCGTTCGGCTTGCTGCTGCTGGTGTTTGTGCTGATCGGCGTATTTGGCGACATGACCGGCGCATAATTAATGTGAATGACACCCCGTTTGCCATTGGGTGCGCTGTTGCCCGGACGCTGGCCGGTCGACACTAACCGTCTGCGCCGGTTCGCCTGAAATGCGCCGCGGTGCGGCACGCGGCGGCTATGTTTCGGCGGTAGATGGGAATATAATGTTAGATAGGGTTTCCGGCGCGTTTGGGTACACTGAAAGCGGGCGATCGGGAACGTCTGACGCGATAACTAATCTTCGAGATTCTCCATGAAAAAATCTATCCTGGGCATTGTGGTTCTATCGCTGGCGCTGTTTGGTTGCGGAGAAAAGAAGGATACCGCCGTCAAAGTGGTAAAGGGCGATGCGGCAGCCGGCAAGGCGCTCGCGGAAAAAACCTGCAAGGCCTGTCACGGCGCGGACGGCGGCAGCGTGGCGCCGGCCATTCCGCATCTCGCGGCACAGCGCGAGCGCTACCTGTTCGCCTCGCTGAACGAATACAAGGATGGAAAGCGCACCCACGCCGCGCTCAGGGACATCGCAACGCACATGAGCGAGGCGGATATGCGCAATGTCGCCGCATATTTCTCCGGACTGCCCCCGATCCCGGTCGCCGCGGCCAAGGACGTCAAGCACACCTCGCCTTACGAAAAAGGCAAGGCGCTCGCAGCCGAGTGCGCCAAGTGCCATGAGCCGGACGGCAACGCCAAGACACCCGGAACGCCAACGCTAGCCGGCCAGCAGCCGCATTACCTGGTCGCCGCGATTCTGGAGTATCACCGCGACGATCGCAAAATGACCTCGATGAAGTCGATCATGCGCGATTCGGACAGGCTGGACCTGGAAAGCCTGGCGCTTTATTTTGCCGCGCAGACTCCGGTGCAGCGCGCTGCTCCGTCACGCGGCGATCCGGCTGTCGGCGAACCGCTTAGCGCCATGTGCGGAGGCTGCCACGGTGCGCGCGGCGTCAGTGTGGACGCGGCGACCCCGAGCCTGGCCGGGCAGGATGCCCAATACCTGGTGAAGGCAACAAAATCCTACCGGACCACGCGCCAGAATTGGGGCATGCAACGCTATGTGGCCAACCTCGGCGACAAGGATATCGACAACATCGCCGCGTTTTACGCCTCGCAGCAACCCAAGGCCGGCGACCAGATACCGAGTTCGATCCAGGACTTGGCTGCCAAATGCAACCGTTGCCACGACCAGGAAGACAATGCCATGTCCTCGCCGAAGATGAAGGGGCAGGACAAGGATTATCTGGTGATGGCCTTGCGCGCCTACCGCGATGGCAAGCGCGAAAGCACGACCATGCACAACATGAGCTTCCCCTACAGCAATGCCATCATAGAAGGCCTCGCCTCCTGGTACGCGAGCCAGCCGGCGAAGTAGCACTTCACCCGCTCCGCTGAACAAACGCCGCCGCGGCCGCAAGACCCGGCGGCGTTTGCTTTTGCAGAGGGATCGAAACCTCCGCGATATCCATAGCTCTACGATATCGGCAGCTGGGGCAGTACAGATCGAACAGCAGTGCTGGGGTTGGCGCGCGGACCGCGCCAAAGCCGTTCAGCGACCGTGGTGGATGAAACAGATTACTTAGAGCTGCAGCGCCAGAGCACGCGCAGACGGCGATCTTGTATAAGACCCGAGTCCGGCCTGCTTGGTGTTAGCCGCAACCGCGGCTGCGGCTGCCTTTTGCGGCAGCCGCGGCGCGCTTATGCTTCAGCCGACCGCGATTTCGTCTACGCCGTGCCGGCGCGCAACCGCTTCGGGCGTTCCGGAGAACCACATCTGATACATGGAAACTGCCCACATCAAGGCAAAGCACAGACCCTGAATTGCGCCCGCGCCCATGGTGACGAACGCGAAGGGGTGATACAGCTTGACCAAGTACCAGGAAATGATGTCCAGGGAGAGACAAAGGAATGGCAGTCCGACGATCGTAGACTTCAGCCAGATCGGTCGCAAAAAAGCGTGGCTGAAAATGGTGCCCACCAGGAAAAAGATGAAGGTCAGGCCGAAGAGGTGGATGTGCGACACGCGAACCAGGGTGAAGATATCGGTTCCCGTGTCCTGCTCTGTCACTTTCTTCAGGTTGTCCAGGCCGTTCATGTTCGCCAGGTGCGGATTGCCGCCGTCGTGACAACTCAGGCAGCGCTTTTCTATGATCGGTTTCACCGTGGTTTCGTATTTCGCCTTGTCCGCCCCCTGCTGCACCCACGAAACGAGCACATTCAATTCGTCCGGGGGCAGCATGTTCGACATCGGGCCGCGCAAGGCCGCTTCCAGGCGCGAGCCCTTGCCGCTGCCGCTGTAGGCGATCACCAGGTCGTCATAGGACATGTCGTTCGGGTTCCCGTCGCGCCCGGAATAGACATGGAACAGGTAAATCGCGGCAAAAAGATAGGCGAGCCCGAGCACGAGCAGCACCGCCGTGTACATAATGCGCATACTGGTGGGCAGTTCGGAGAAATGCAGGTAGTGGCGATGCAGTGGCGTATCACTCATGATCTATCCGTATGTTGGTTGAGCTGAATGTTCTAATTGCGATCCGGGTGCTTGCTGGAATTCTGCTGGCAGTCACTTGGCGGGAGGCGGCAGCACCAGATAGGCGAGGCCGCGCGCTTTCTGCCGCGCATAATGTGCAGCCAGGCCATCGACCAGGGCATCGTCTAGGCCTTCGGACATCACCGCCATTTCCTTGCTCTTGCGATCGCCCTTCTTGTAGGCGCGCAGCACCCGCTCCAGATAGTCCACCCGTTGCGCGGCCAACGCGGGCGAGCGCGGATCGGTGCTGTTGCCATTGACGCCATGGCAGCGGTCGCAACGCTCGGCCCACTCCGCCACGGTCAGCGGCTTGGCCACCTTGGGTGACAGCGGGATCTGGCTCGCGTAGTACGCGGCCAGATTCTTCGCCGTGGCCTCGTCGATCGAAGTCGCCGGCCCTTTCATCGTCGCGTCGCTGCGTGATCCGTCCTTGTAGGCGCGCATCGCATCGATAAAATACTGCGCATCCTGTCCGGCAAGGCTGGGCGTGGTCGGATTGCCGCTGACGCCGCCTTCGCCGTGGCAACCGACGCAGCCTGCAGCGGCGGTCTTGCCGGCCGCGGCGTTGCCCGGCGACGGCGTTTTGGCCTTGCCCGGCTTTTCCAGCGCATAGTAGAGCGCGATGTTATTGAGTTCGGTCTCGCTTACGCCCGACACCAGGGTTTTCATCATGTCATGCTTGCGCTGTCCGCCCTTGTAGGCTTTCACCGCCGCCACGAAATACTTCGGGTCCATCCCGATCAGGCTGGGCATTCCGGCGGTCGAACTGATGCCGGCGTCACCGTGACAGCCGCCGCAGCCCGCGGCGGCCGCCTTGCCGGCGCTGACCGCGCTCGGCTTGGACGGCGCGGCTTTAGCGCTGCCGCCGCTTGGTTCGGCCGGCTCCAGGCTCGCATAGTATGCAGCCACCTTCATGATGGCATCGTCGTTCATGTACTTGACCGTATTGGTCATGACCTTGTGGCCGCGCCCGCCCGCCTGATAAACCTTCATCTCCAGATGCAGGTAGACCGCGCGCTGCCCGGCGATATGGGGCACACCCTTGTCCTTGGCGATCCCGTTGATGCCATGGCAGCCGGCGCACATGGTCTCCGCCACCTGCCTGCCCTCGGCCACGTCCTGGGCAGTCGTGTGTATCACCTTGAAATCCGCGCTGTTGGCGGCACCCAAATTGACGGTTTGGGCCAACCCGGAATTCGCCAGCAAACCGCCGGCCAGACCGGCGCCAATCATCGCCAGGAATACAATCCGCGTGCTTCGTTTCATCAGCGTTCCCTCGAACTATCATCCGTATTTGCAGCACACTTCGTCTGCGCGCCTTGGCCGCTGCATTGCCAGAATTCGGTGGTTAAGCTCAGCGGCACGCCCGGAATATTCTTGTATGAAATTATCCGCGCATTTTACCACCAAGTCGCGGATCGCGCAGGTTTCAGAGGGGTATTTTGCGCTGGAAAATCACATTTAGGCTTGGCCCGGATCACGCCGCGCGCCGCGCACCGCCAGCATCGCCGCCTCCATGCGGCTGCGCACGTGCAGCTTCTCCAGAATGTTGGTGATGTAATGCTTGATGGTTTTCTCGGACAGGTGGAGACACTCGCCGATTTCGCGATTGGTCAACCCCTTTACCACCAGCTTGAGTATTTCCGCTTCGCGCTCGCTCAGTTCCTCCAGCGGATCCTGCGGCGCGGCGCTGCGGCTCAGCGCGACCAGAATTCCAGCCGCAAGCGAGGGCGTGACGTACACTTCCCCCGAGGCGACGGAACGTACCACTCGCGCCAGTTCGTGCGCGGATATGCCCTTCAGCACATAGGCGCGGGCGCCGGCCTTGAATGCCGCCAGCAGCTTGCTTTCGTCCTCCATCACCGTCAACATCATCACCTTAGTGGTCGGGCAGGCGATTCCGACTTTTTCAGCAGTCACGATGCCGCCCCACCCGGGCATCGAAATGTCGAGAAGCACGACGTCGGGGACTAGATCGCGGGCCAGGCGCAGCGCTTCCTCCCCGGAAGAAGCTTCGCCAACCACGTCGATGTCCTCCTGAGCCGCCAGGGAATGCACCACGCCTTCGCGAAACAGCGGGTGATCGTCAGCTACCAGGATGCTGATGCGCTCTGCCATCGGCGTGCTCCAGTTGTGAAAGCGGCATCGAAACGCGAACCTTGGTGCCGCGGCCAACGGCGCTGTCGACGTCGAAGCTGCCGCCCATGAGTTCGACGCGCTCGCGCATCCAGTCCAGCCCGAAATGGCCGTCCGCCTTCAGCGCGCCGGGGTCGAAGCCTCCGCCGTCGTCGGCCACCACCACACCCAGTCGCCCGGGGGCGCCGGTCACCAGTACGCGCTGGTTGAGGCCGCCACCGTGGCGAAACCCGTTGGCCAGCGATTCCTGCAATACCCGGAACAAGGTGATTCTGACGGGCAAGGGAGCGTCTTCCGGGGCATCGTCGAATGCAAGCGAAGCGGCGACGCCAGTCTTTCGCTGGTGATCGTCCACGGCGCGCTGCAGGGTCTCGGCCACCGAGAATTTTTCTATTTCCGGCAGCTGCAGACCGCGCAAAATGGCGCGCAAGTCTGCCAGCGCAGACTGCAGCGCCAGATGGATGGTGTGAAAATCCTCGGTCACGCTTTTGTTGTTTCCGGCCGAATGGCCGCAGTTGCCGCAGACTTCCGCCAGCGATTCGATGCGCATCGACGCCAGAGCCAGTCCCTGGCCCGGTCCGTCATGCAGGTCCGTGGCGATATTGCGCAGGAACTGTTCGTTCAGCGCCATGGTGCGCGCGGCGGCGCGATTGACCCGGTCGTGGAGGTGTTCGTTTTGGACGAGCAACGCGGTAAGCTGGTCCACTTTCTCCCCCAGTTCCCGCTGCTGCGCCGCGATCGTATAGTTCGCTTTCCGCACCAGGGTCACCAGCAATACCAGCATCGCCAGCGTCACCGCGCCGTGCACGCCCCAACTGCGCCATTGCGCGACGCGCACGCCATGCTCCAGATCGTCGGCCGCCTGGAAAAATCCCGCTACGGCGAGAACAGTCCGGTCGTTTTCGGCGCGCAGCGGCGCGTAGGTCTCGATCAGGCGCGACCAGTTCAGGCTCCTGAACTCGCTCTCGAACTCCTTGTTTTCCACTATGCGCGAGCGCACTTCGCCCGCGAACGCCGAGGCCAGCGGCCGCTCCATCGGATAGACGCGCCCCACCGCCGACGGATCGGCGCTGTTGTACATGATCCGCCCGTTGCGTCCCCAGATCTTGAGCGCGACGATATGCTCCCCCAGGTGGCTGCCGCTCAGCATCCGGTCGAGCGCCAGCTGATCTGCGCCATCGAGCCTGTCGGCGTTCGCCAGCGATTGCACGTGCGGGGTCACGGCGCCATCCAGATACAGATTGGTCACGATCCCGGTGCCGTTGACGACGCCGGTTTCTATCTGGCTGCCGACCCAGATGCCGATCGCGGCCATTCCCGCCAGCAAAGCCAGAAAGCCGATCAGCAGGAACCTGTGGACCAGGCTCAGCTTGGATAACATTTTCAGGGGCATACGGTTCATTTTAACAGCTAACACCCTCGGCCCAAAGCAGCCACCGCCCATGGTCTCAGACCAATGGCCCGGACCTCCGATCAAAATAGGATCCATGGTCCATTGCGCGCCAGCGCCCGACTCTTCAACATTGCCGGCATGTTTTCGGTGTCGCAAAAACCAACTGGGCATCAAAGCGGCAGGCGGATTTTCGCCGCCGCCCTGGTCGCGCTAAGCGCCTGGGCCGCCTGCGCCAGCGCGCCTGCGCTTGCGTCCAAGGCACGGCCGAGCGTGTACGAGGCCACGCTGGAGGAGCAAAACCAGAAGACGCCCGAACTGGCAACTGAGGAACTCAAGGCGCTGATGGCAAAGGGCAGCGCGATCCTGTTCGATGCGCGTCCGGCGGAGGAGTTCGCAATCGCGCATATCCCGGGAAGTTTGGTGCTGGACGAGAAACAGCTGGGGCGCTTCACCCAGTCCTTTCCCGATCGCAACGTCAGCATCGTCGTGTATTCCAACGGCCCCTATTGCGAGCGTGCCCGGCTGCGTTCGGAAGAGTTGCTGCGTCTGGGATACACCAGGATAAGCCGCTATCAGCTCGGCCTGCCCGTTTGGCGGGCGCTGGGCAACACCGCCGAAACCAGCCTGCAGGGATTCCGCCAGGTCGCCCGCGACAGCAACACCTTCATTGTCGACGCGCGCAGCCGTGCGGAATACGCGGCCGGGACCGTCCCGGGGGCGCAAGCCATCCTCGCGGGCGAAGTGAGCAAGGCCGAAAAGGATCGCCGGCTTCGCTTTCTGGACCACAGCACCCGGGTGATCGTTTTCGCCAACACCGCGGTCGATGCGCGCGCGGTCGCCGATGAACTGACCCGAAATGCCTACTCGAATGCCAGCTATTTCGGCGGTGCGTATGCAGAGTTGAAACGAGCGAAATTCTTTACCGAGCGGAAGCCTTCTGCTTCGGATCTTGACGATTTAACGAAATAACCTGAAAGGCGAGCATGCCCAAACATATTTTTCGACTGTTGTCTTTGATCCTAGGCTTCCTCGTGGTGGCAATCATCGCGAAGCCGTTTCTCACCGTAGACTCGTTCTACAAATTCGGCCACTACCGCGCCAATTCGATTCCGGAAATCGCCGCCCAGGAACCGGTCCTGCAAACAGCTGCCTACTGCAAGGATTGCCACACCGAACGCCACGCGCAGTGGTCGGCCGGCAACCACAAGTCGGTGACCTGTGAAATCTGTCACGGCCCGGCGCTGGGTCATCCGGAAAAGGGCAAGCTGCCGATTCCGAAAGATGCGGCAAAGCTGTGCACGCTGTGTCACGAAGCCATGCCCGGAAGGCCGAAAACCCAGCCGCAAATCCAGGTGGCGCAGCACTCCGGCGGACAGCAATGCACCGTATGTCACAACCCGCATTCACCCAAGATATCCGCCGCCTTGGTAAAGGTCACAGGCAATGCAGCCGCCGGAAAGCAGAAGTCGGCAGACTGCGCGGACTGTCACGGCGCGGCAGGAGTCAGCCCGAACGAAACCTGGCCGAATCTTGCAGGACAAAATCCCGCCTATCTGGTTCGGATACTGGCAGCGTACAAGTCCGGCAATCAGAAGGACGTCGCGATGACTCCGATGGCGGAGAATCTGAGCGATGCCGACATTCAGAATCTGGCGGTCTTTTACGCCGGCCTGGACTGCAAAGGCCCCAAGGCTGGGAAACCAACGGGAGATGCCGCAGCGGGCAAAGCCCTGTCCAAGAACTGCAGCAACTGCCACGGCGAGACCGGCGTAGGCAAAAACCCTGCCTGGCCGAAAATAGCCGGACAGCAGCCCGAATACCTGATGAACGTGCTCAAGGCGTTCAAGGCGGGACTGCGCAAAGATCCGATGATGGCGGGCGTTTCCAGAGGCCTGAGCGACACCGACATCGCAGACCTGGCGGCGTACTACGCTGCGCAGAGCTGTCAGTCTACTAAGTAAGGGAAGGCAAACCATGAAGAAAGAAGACACAAAGCCTACGTTGGAGGCACGGCGCGGATTCCTCGCCAGACTTGCGGGTGCCGCAACCTGCGCCGGAGCCGCCGTTGGCGCCGCAACCTTGGGTGCCATCCCGGCGGTCTCGGCAAAAACCGAAGCGCCACCACCCGGGGATTCCTTCCCCACCAAGGATTACGACTGGACCAAACACCAGTGGGGTTTCGGCGTGGATGCCACCAAGTGCATCGGTTGCCTGCGCTGCGTGGAAGCGTGCAAGAACGAAAACAACGTTCCGCGCAATGCGCACCAGTTCCGCACCTGGGTGGAGCGCTATGTTCACATCGAAGGGGAGGAAGAAGTACGCATCGACAGCCAGTCGGACCCGGTCAACATCGAGGCGTCCGGCTCGGAAAAGGAGTTCCGGTTTGCCAACCGCTACAAAGATGCGAAGGTCGACAAGGCGTTCTTCGTGCCCAAGCTCTGCAACCACTGCACCCATCCGTCGTGCGTGCAGGTGTGTCCTACCGGCGCGACCTACAGGACCAAGGACGGCGTGGTCCTGATCGATCATGGCTATTGCATCGGCTGCAGATATTGCGTTCAGGCCTGCCCCTACGGCGCGCGCTATTTCAACGAGGAAGAAGGCGTGTCGGACAAGTGCACCTGGTGCTATCACCGCATCACCAAGGGGCTGCAGCCGGCGTGCGTGGAGGTCTGTCCGGTGGGCGCGAGGGTTTTCGGAGACCAGAAGGACAAACAAAGTCCGATCAGCCTGTTCATACGCAACAACCGCGTGCAGGTGCTCAAGCCTGAAATGGGGAATGCGCCGAATGTGTTTTATGTAGGCATAGACAAAGAGGTGAACTAGTGCAACCAATTATCGATTTCGTCCCTTACACGGGCTGGGTTTATCCGAACGAAACGGTATTCGAGTGGTCGATACTGATTGCCGTCTACCCCTATCTCACCGGCCTGGTTGCCGGCGCCTTCACCGTGTCCAGCCTGTACCAGGTGTTCGGCTTCGAGCGGCTGAAGCCGGTGGCGCACATGGCCTTGCTGACGTCGCTCAGTTTCATGATCTTCGTGCCGACGCCGCTCCTGCTGCACCTCGGCCATCCGGAACGAGCGTTCAATTCGACCATCACGCCGCATCTGACCTCCGCCATGGCGATGTTCGGCTTTTTCGCGAGCTTCTACGTCGCGCTGTTGATTCTCGAAGGCTGGTTTGCCTATCGACCCTTCATCGTCGACCAGGCGCAGAAAAGGACCGGCCTGCTCGGCAAGTTCTATGGACTGCTGACGCTCGGCTCCCATGATGTGTCGGAAAATGCAATGCGCTACGACCGGAAATGGATATTCGCGCTCGCCGTCATCGGCATACCCGCGGCCCACGGCCTGCACGGTTATGTCGGATTCATGTACGGTTCGCTCAAGTCGCGCGAGTGGTGGTCATCCGATCTGATGCCGGTGATATTCCTGTTCTCTGCCATCATCTCGGGGGTTTCCCTGCTGGCAGTGCTCTACGTGGTGTCGTGCAAGCTGCGCAAGATAGCGGTGGATCTGGGCTGCCTCAAAGGCCTGGCCTATACGATCTGGGCCTTCATCATGGTCGCCCTGGTGCTGGAAGGCCTGGAATTCGCCAATATCGTCTACAAGGGGCGCGAAGGCGTCGACATGATCATGCAGTACGTCACCGGTCCGCTGTTGATTCCCTACTTCATCCTGCAGTTTGCCGTCGGCGCCATTGCGCCGTTTCTGTGGCTGTCGTACATGATCTGGCGCGGCACCAGCGGCCGCGCGCTGGTGATAGGCGTGACCACCTGCGCCTGCCTGGTCTTGTTTTCGGTGTTCATGATGCGCTGGAACGTGGTCATCGGGGGACAGGAAATTTCCAAGACCGGCAAAGGCCTGATGAGCTACCAGTTGCATTGGGGCGGCAAGGAAGGCGCGCTGGTGGCCGTCCTGCTGACCATGGCGCCGCTGGGCGTGCTGTACATATTGACCCGGCTGTTTCCGCCCTGGTCGGACGACGCGACACACGCGCACTCTTGAACCTGATGGGATAGCTGTAACCGAAAGCCGGCTGATGCGTTAATCCTTGTATCCCCAGCAGGCTTTGGTGATTAAATTTAATGAAATATCAACACGAAAGGAGAGCAATATGAAACGAGTGATGGTTCTGGCTGGAACGGCGGTGGCATTGATGATCAGCGGACAGCTTGCGGCCGCCGACGGCAAGGCAGTCTATGATAAATCGTGCGCAATGTGCCACAAGGCGATGGCTCCGAAGATGGGAGACAAGGCCGTCTGGGCGCCGATAATCGCGCAGGGCGCAGACGCATTGACCGCGTCCGTGATCAAAGGCAAAGGCAAGATGAAACCCAGGGGCGGAGCGGCGGCGGCCACGGATGAAGAGCTAAAGGCCGCGGTCGAGTACATCATCAGCCAAAACAAATAGCATCCGATCCAGCCGGTTCGGCCGTTGCAGCCGACCGGTTTTCTCAAAGCAGTTGCAAAGGGCCCGCATGCTCGCGGGCTCTTTTCATTGTTGCAGTCAAATCGTAAGATATGGCATTGGCAGGCGTACCGGCAGAATCGAAGCGCTTATGGTCAGGCATCTTCAAATTTTCGGCCAGGTGCAAGGCGTGGGCTTTCGCTATCACTTCAGCGAACAGGCGCGGCGCCTGGGCCTGGCGGGCTGGGTGCGCAACCGCCGCAGCGGCGGCGTCGAAGCATTGATAGAGGGTGCGCCCGAAGCCGTGGAAGCCCTGATTTCCTGGGCGCGGGTGGGTCCGCCCGCGGCACAGGTGGAGCGCGTCGACGTCAGCGCCGCCGAAGGCAGGTTCGCCGGATTCGAACTGCGTCCGACCGAATAGCCGATTGCGGCCCGCCTCAGGGATAGATTACCTGCACGTTTTCGGGGCGCAGCCACTCCCTTAGCGAATGCATCAGCGCGTCGTCCAGCCTGACGCGCCAGTCCTCCCCCAGTCGCATTTCGCAGCTGGCGGCGCCGTTGTTGTAGCACACGCTCACCGGACAACTGCCTTTGCGATATGGGGCGAGCAGGTCCTTGAGGCGGGCGGCCGCGACCGCGCCCGAACGGCTGGCCTCGCCGTTGATCGACAGCCGTACGGCCCTGGCAAACTGGCTGCGCGCGGCCGCCAGGTCGTAGATCTTGTCCGCGATGATGCGCGTGAACGCCACGTCGCCCTCCTCGCCTGCCGCGGCCCTCCTCACGGTCTTCACCTTGGCCTCGATCACCAGCAGGTTGTCCTCCTTGCAAAAATCCCGGTACAGTTCGAACACTTCGCCGTAAATGGTGACTTCCTGCGCGGCGCTGCCGTCGCTCAGGTTCAGGATCACCATGCGCCCGCTCTGCGTCCGCTGGATGCGCACCGATTCAACCACGCCGGCGATGAGCTGGCTTTTTTGCTGGTATTCGCCCGTTGCTGCGGCCTGCAGGTTTTTCAGCGTGCTGCGCACGAAGCACTGCACTTCCGCGCGGTAGGCACTGAAAGGATGCCCGGAGAGATAAAAACCCAGGCTCGCCTTTTCCTCCTTCAACAAGCGCCCCTCGTCCCAGCACTCGACGCGGATCAGCGCCGGGCGTTCGGATCCCGCGCCTCCGGCATCGCCGAAAAGGTTGACCTGCTGGGCATGGCGCTCGCGCTGCTCCGCCGCTTCGAGCGCGATGCCGACCGAGGCCAAAAGGCTGGCACGGTCGCGATTGATGCCGTCGAACGCGCCGGCGCGGACCAGCGCCTCGACCACGCGGCGGTTGACCACGCGTTTGTCGATGCGCTCGCAGAAATCGAACAGGTCGCGAAACGGCCCGCCCTCCGCGCGCGCGCGCGCAATGGCGCCGATGGCGGATTCTCCCGTGCCTTTCACCGCGCCGAGGCCGTAGCGGATGGTGGTCTCGTCCACCGGCACGAAACGGTATGCTCCGCTGTTGATGTCCGGGGGCAACACCTTCAGCCCGTTTGCCAGGGCATCGACATAGATGCCGTGCGCCTTGTCGGTGTCGTCCATCACCGCCGACAGGTTGGCTGCCATGAATTCGGACGGAAAATGCGCCTTCAGGTAGGCCGTCTGGCAGGCGACCAGCGCATAGGCCGCCGCATGCGACTTGTTGAAGCCGTAGCCGGCAAACTTCTCCATCAGGTCGAACAGCTCGCTCGCCTTTTTCCTGTCCACGCCGTTCTTTCCGGCGCCGGCGATGAAAATGTCACGCTGCTGCGCCATCTCCTCGGCATTCTTCTTGCCCATCGCACGGCGCAGCAGGTCGGCGCTGCCCAGGCTGTAGCCGCCGATCACCTGCGCGATCTGCATCACCTGTTCCTGGTAGACCATGATGCCGTAAGTCTGGCTGAGGATCGGCTGCAGGCGCGGATCCAGGTATTCGACCCGCTGCTTGCCCTGCTTGCGTTCGATGAAATCGGGGATCAAGTCCATCGGGCCGGGGCGATACAGCGCGACCAGGGCGATGATGTCCTCAAAACGGTCGGGCCGCGCCTGCTTCAGCAGGTCGCGCATGCCGCGCGATTCAAACTGGAACACGGCGGTGGTGTTTGCCCCGGAGAATATCTTGTAGATCGCGGGATCGTCGAGCGGAATCGCCTCCAGCGAAAAATCCGGCCGCGGCTCGCCGTACTGGCGGTCGCGGATGTGGCGGATCGACCAGTCGAGGATGGTGAGCGTGGTCAGGCCGAGGAAATCGAATTTCACCAGGCCGACTGCCTCGACATCCTTCATGTCGAACTGCGATACCACGCTCTCGGCGCCCTGCGCGGTATAAAGCGGGCAGAAATCGGTAAGTTTTCCCGGAGCGATGAGCACGCCGCCCGCGTGCATGCCGACGTTGCGCGTCAGGCCTTCGAGCTGTCCGGCGAGCGCGAGCAGTTCGCGCGTCTCCTCGTCGCTTTTTTCGCGCTCCGCCAGGCGCGGTTCCATCTCGCGCGCCATCGCCAGCGTGATCAGCTTGCCCGGCGCAAACGGGATCATCTTCGCCAGTTCGTCGGTGCGGCCGTAGTTCCATTCCATCACCCGGCCGACGTCGCGCACCACCGCCTTCGCCGCCATGGTGCCAAAGGTGGCGATCTGCGACACTGACTGGGCGCCGTATTTGTTCTTCACATACTCGATCACACGATCGCGTCCGTCCTGGCAGAAGTCGATGTCGAAGTCGGGCATGGATACCCGTTCCGGGTTGAGGAAGCGCTCGAACAGCAGGTCGTAGCGCAGCGGATCGAGGTCGGTGATGCCAAGTGAATAGGCGACCAGCGAACCGGCGCCCGAGCCCCGGCCCGGGCCCACCGGCACGGCATTCGACTTGGCCCAGTTGATGAAGTCGGCGACGATGAGAAAGTAACCGGAGAAACCCATCTGCGTAATGGTCTTGATCTCGAATTCCAGGCGCGCGCGATACTCGGGTTCGCGCCGGGCGCGTTCTTCCTCCGCTGGGAAGATTTTCACCAGGCGCGATTCAAGGCCCGTTGCGGCCTGCTGCGCAAGATATCCCTCCAGGCCCACCCCCGCCGGGGTCGGAAACGGCGGCAGCTTGCTCTTGCCCAGTTCCAGAGTCAGGTTGCAGCGGCGCGCGATCTCCACGCTGTTGGCGAGCGCCTCGGGAATATCGCTGAACAACTCGGCCATTTCCGCCTGCGACGTGAAGTAACTTTGCGGCGTGAACAGGCGCGGCCGGCGCTGGTCGGCGAGCACGTAGCCCTCGGCGATGCATACACGCGCCTCATGGGCGAGAAATTCCTCCGACTTCAGGAACTGCACCGGATGGGTTGCGACCACAGGCAAGTCCAGCCGTCCGGCAAGCGCGAGCGCACGCTGAATGTAGGGCTCGGTGGACAAGGCACCCGCCCGCTGCAACTCGACGTAGAAGCGCTGCGGGAACAGTTGCGCCCATTCCCCCGCCAGGCGCTCGGCCAGCGCGGCATTGTCCTGCATCAGCGCGCTGCCGACATCGCCCGACTGCGCCCCGGAAAGTGCCAGCAGACCGTCGGCGCGCCGTTCGCGCAGCCAGTCCTTCCGGATCTCGGCGCGCCCGCGCGACTGATTCTCCAACCAAGCCCTGGTGAGCAGCTCCGACAGTTGCAGGAATCCCCTGCGGTTGCGGCACAGGAGCAGCAGGCGCGAAGGCTTGTCGCGCTCGGCTTCGTTGGTGATCCAGACGTCGCAGCCGATGATCGGCTTCACCCCCGCGCCGCGCGCGGCCTTGTAGAACTTCACCATGCCGAACAAATTGGCCAGGTCGGTGATCGCGAGCGCAGGCATCCCGTCCGCGGCAGCGCGCATCACGGCCTCGTCTATGCGCACGATGCCGTCAGTGACGGTAAATTCACTGTGCAGGCGTAAGTGGACGAAGGCGGGTGTCATGAGGAGCGCGGCAATCTGTGGCGGAAATTTTACCACCGGCGCATCTCCCGGCAGGACGTTCGAGATAAATCAACGGCCTGCGAACGCCCCCGGACTGCGCCGCCCAGCGAATGCGTTGCTTGCTTGTATAATTGCGCGCCTGGTTCACCACGCTACGGGCGCGAAAGTGCCATGAATATTCTTAACGTCGCCGCCTACCGATTCGTCGAACTCGACCGCTTGCCCGAGCTTCGCGCCGCGTTCAGGGCGCGAGGCGAAGAACTGGGCCTGAAGGGCACCATCCTCGTCGCCACGGAAGGCATCAACCTGTTCCTCGCGGGCGAAGCCGGGAACGTTGAGGCCTTTCTCGAAACGCTGCAGGCGGACGCGCGTTTTGCCGCAATCGAAGTCAAGCGCAGCTGGTCGGTGGGGCAGCCGTTCAGCCGCCTGCTGGTCAAGGTCAAGCGCGAAATCGTTTCCATGCAGCGGCCCGAATTCCATCCGCGCGAGTCCCCAGCACCGAGGATTGCGCCGCGGGAACTCAAGCGCTGGCTGGACGAGGGGCGGGATCTGGTGCTGCTGGATACCCGCAACCAGTTCGAGGTCGACCTGGGCACGTTCGAAAACGCGCGCTCGCTCGGGCTAAAGTCCTTCAGCGACTTTCCGCGTGCGACACCGGCATTGCCCGAAGCGTTGAAGCACGCCACCATCGTCACCTTCTGCACCGGCGGCATACGCTGCGAAAAGGCGGCGCCCTGGCTGGTCAGCCGGGGATATCGCGAGGTCTATCAGCTCGATGGCGGCATTCTCAATTACTTCGAGCAATGCGGCAGCGCACATTTTCGCGGCAACTGTTTTGTGTTTGACCAGCGCGTGGCGCTGGACGCCTGCCTGCGTCAGGCCGACACAACGCCCGGTCGCACCCCCTCGCACTAGCCAGGTTGACGACCCGTCAGCCCGCGGCGGTCAAGCGACTGGCATCGAATCGGTAGCAATTGCGTCGAAGACCCTCGGCAGCGCCTGGCGCCAGCCCAGGCTGTTTTCTCCCGCCAGGCTTCAGGTGGCGAGGCCCGCCAGGGCCTTGTCCGTGCTGGCAACCACCTGCTCCACCATGGCGCGCTCGGCCCCGTTCAACGGCAGGCGCGGCGCACGTACCCACTCGCTACCGTGGCCTTTCAACTGCGCCGCGAGCTTGATGTACTGCACCAGCTTCGGCTTGGTGTCCAGATGGAATATCGGCGTCAGCACACGATAGAGAGAGCGCGCTTCCGTCCATTTGCCGGCGGCGGCGAGTTGCAGCAACCGCGCGGATTCCTCAGGATAAACATTGGCCATGCCCGATACCCAGGCGGTGACGCCGAGGATCGCGCTTTCTAGCACCAAGTCGTCCACGCCGCAGACCACCGCAAAACGGTTTCCGACCAGGTTGTAAATGTCGGTCACGCGGCGCACGTCGTAGGACTCCTCCTTGATCGCGACCAGCGTCGGGCAATCAGACAAGCGCTGCAATATCTCCGGCGTAACGTCGACGCCGTAGCCCACCGGGTTGTTGTAGATCAGTATGGGGAGCGAACTCGCCTGCGCCACGCTGCGGTAATGCTGTTCAGTCTCGGCGGCGTCGCATTTGTAGCCGATCGCCGGAAACAGCATCAAGCCGTCGATCTTCAGTTTCTCGCATTTCTTCGCGTACTCCGCACCCTGGGCGGTGGTGAATTCGGCCACCCCGGAAAGCACTGAAATCCGGCCGCGCACCGCTTCCTGCGCGGCGCGCAGCACGTCGATTTTTTCTTCCGGGCGCAGGGCGCTATTCTCCCCCACCATACCCATCATGACGACGCCGCGCACACCTCCGGCGATCATCCGCTCTATGCCTTTCTGGGTCGCTTCGAGGTCGAGCGCGCCGTCGCGCTTCATCTGCGTGGTCACTGCCGGAAAAACGCCGCTCCAATTCTGCATCACTGTATTGCTCCTGTTCGCTGACTATTGCTAGCGCCTGTAGCGCAAACGCCGCTAGTGCACATGCTCGCTCTTGGCGATCGCCTTCTTCAGCTTGTCCACGGTGAAGCCGGGCTCGCGGCATACCTTCAGGATCACCGCCTCGCGCCGCACGCAAAGATCGATCGCTGCAGGCAGTTTGCGCGCGAGCGCGTGTGGAATCACCACGGCGCCGTGTTCATCCGCGTACACCAGGTCGCCGTCGTTCACCACCATGCCGGCGACATTGACTTCGCCGCCGAAGTCGACCATGTGGTCGTGCGCATGCGACGGGCCGATGGAACCGGCGAGCAGCTGGAACTCCGGCGCGATCATGCGCAGGTCGCGCACGCTGCCGTTGGTGACAACACCGACGCAGCCCAGCGCCTGGTGCATGGTGGTGTTGACTTCGCCCCACAGGGCTCCGCGGCCGCGCTGCGCGCCATCGAGATCCTGCACCACCGCGATCTTCGGCCCCCTGCCCGCGCCGACGTAGTCCAGATACGCGTCGTTCAGCTTGTCCGCGGCCTTCTTCTCCAGCGTCGCGGGGCGCATCGCGCGCATGGTCGCCGTCTTGGCGTAACCCAGTATCGGCGGCAGCTTGGGAAAGGCACAGACCAGCGGGTCCTGGGTGAAACCGAGGTTCCTGAATGCCGGGTCGAGCACCTCCAACGCGTTGCAGATGGTCGGCGTGTCGAATTTGCGCAGTTGATCGATTTCCTTCCTGCTGAGCGGTTTCATGGCCATGCGTGTGTTCTCCTGGTTGTTCATGAATTATCTGCGGTTACGCGTCGACGCGCGGCGTCGCAAGAGGCATTTCCTTCAAGGCCGAACGCCCGTCGAGCACCCGTGTTCCGTCCTGCTTGGTGACCATCGACTCAAGCACGAGGATTCGCTTGGCCGCTTTCACCTCGACCACGGTGACCGTCACCGTGAGCGTGTCGCCGATGAACACCGGCGCTCGAAAATTGAGTTCCTGTCCGATATAGACATAGCCCGGACCGGTGAGGTTGGTGTGCGTGGTGGAAACGATCGCGCCGGTCAACAGACCGTGGGCGACGCGCCGGCCGAACGGCGTGGTGGCAGCGAACGCCTGGTCCATGTGCAGCGGATTGAGGTCGCCGGAAATGTCGCCGAACGCATCGACGTCCGCGGCGGTGATGGTGCGCACGGTCACCTCGCGCGTGCCCGGCCCCAGATCCTCAATTCGGCGCATTGTCATTGTCCTGCGCCGCTGCAGCGACCACGCCGACGGCGTTCAGGCGCTCGAACGCGCCCCCTGGGCGGCTCGATCTTGATCACGTCGGCTCCCAGATCGGACCGCATCTGTACCGCCGAAGGACCCTGCGGAAAATGGGTGAAGCTCTGAACCTTGATGTTCTTGAACATGCGTTTCGGCTCGCGGGCGAACGAACTATGCAAGCAGCTGGCGCGAAATGATCATGCGCTGGATTTCGGAGGTGCCCTCCACGATCTCCAGCACTTTGGCGTCGCCGAAGGCGCGCGAAACGGCGTACTCGCTCATGATGCCATATCCGCCGTGGATCTGGATCGCCTGGTGTGCGGCTTCCATGCCCTTTTCGGTCGCGAACAGCTTTGCCATCGACGCCTCCCGGTCGAAGGCTTTGCCCTGGTCTTTCAACTGGGCGGCGTAGTAGAGCATCAACCGCGCTGCATGCGCGTGCGTGGCCATGTCGGCGAGCTTGAACTGCAGCGCCTGATAACTCGAGATCAGTTTGCCGAAAGTCTTGCGCTCTTTCATGTAAGCGATGGAGCGGTCGAGCGAGCCTTGCAGGATCCCCAGGGCCATCGAGCCGATCAGGATGCGTCCGGTATTGATCGCCGCCAGCGTCTGGCGCATCCCCGCGCCGCGCTCGCCGAGCAGATTCTCGCGCGGCAGCAGGCAGTCCTGGAAAAACAGGCCGTAGGTGTTGGATGCGCGCCAGCCGATTTTCTTCAGCTTGCCGCCGTAGGTAAAACCCGGCGTGCCGTGCGGCATGATGAAGTTGGAGATCTCGTTGCGGCCATCGGGCTTCTTGCCCGTGATCGCCGCGATCACCACCGGCCCGGTGAAATCGGTGCCAGAATTGCTGATAAAGATCTTGGAACCGTTGACCACCCAGCCGTCCTTCACCTCCGCCGCGCGGGTCTGCAGGCCTGTCGCGTCCGACCCGGCGTTGGGTTCGGTCAGGCCGATGCAGCCGATCTTGCGCCCGTCCAGGATGGTGCGCAGGTGCTGCTCTTTCTGCGCATGTGTGCCGTGGTTGGTGAGCAGGCTCGCCACCGTGGAATTGGCCATGATCGAATTCGCCACTGCGCAATCGATGCGCGCAAGCTCCTCCAGCACGATGGCGAAGGAAACCCAGCTGCCGCCTCCGCCTCCGTATTCCTCCGGATAAGGCAGCCCGGTGAATCCCAATTCGCACAGCTTGCGCCAGATCTCGTGGGGAAACCGCTGCTCCTCCCACAACGCTTCCGACACCGGCGCGATCTCGGCCTCGGCATAGCGGCGCACCGCGGCGCGGATGGTTTCCTGCTCTTCCGACATGTTCTGCAACATCGTGTTCGCTCTCCGGGCCCCTATAGGACCTTAAGGTAGGTGCGGCCGTCGGCGACGACCGTGCCTTCGTCATTGGTGACAACCGCCTTGAACACGCAGGTGTTGTGTTCTTCATCCTTCTCGATCAGGTCAAGACGCGCGGTTACGGTGTCGCCGGCATACACCGGTGCCCTGAAGGTGATGTCGTAGCGGTGCGACACGGCGCCGGGATTGGGCGCGCGCCCCGCCATCTGGCCCATCACCGCCGACAGAAAGCCGACTGACAACGCGCCTTGGGCGATGCGCTTGCCGAAGCGCGTGGTCTTGGCGTACTCCTCGTTCAGATGCACGGCGTAGAAGTCGCCGACGATACCGGCGAAGCCGTATATGTCGGACTCGCTCACCGTCTTCGCCACTTCCCCGTGGTCCCCGACCGAATAGATATCCATGTGCGCACGCTTGGTCATGTTTGCGGCTTCTCTCTTTCGCCCCGGGACGGGAACAGGCGGTCCTGCTGGTAGTGCAAAGTGCGTTATCGAATGGCCTGCTCGGTTTTTGGATCAAAAAAATGCAATTGTTCGCTGAGTACCGAGAGCTTAACTGTCTCACCCACGACCAACGGCAATTGAGGATCAACGCGCGCGACGGTCATGGTCGAATCGCCCAGGCGTGTCTCGAGCACGATTTCCGAACCGAGTTGCTCAATAACCTCAACCTCGGCCGCGGCTATTGAATTCTTGCCGCCGGCATTGATCGCCAAATGCTCAGGTCGCACGCCAAGAGTGACCGTCCGGTCTTTCCAAGCAGCAAGCGCCGCCTGGTGCCGCTCGCTGATGCGGGCCCGCAGGAACGCGGTTTCCGCGATCAATTCGCCCTCGTGGGCGCGAATCGAGACTTCGAAGAAATTCATCGACGGGGCGCCGATAAAGCCGGCGACGAATTTATTGGCTGGCTCGCCGTACACCTGCAGCGGCGTACCACATTGTTGAATGCGGCCGTCTTTCATCACCACCACCCGATCGCCCAGCGTCATCGCCTCGACCTGGTCGTGGGTGACAAACACGGAGGTGGTCGGGACGCGAACGCGCAGACGCTTTATCTCGATGCGCATTTGCGAGCGCAATTTTGCGTCCAAATTGGAAAGCGGCTCGTCGAACAAAAAAACCTTCGGGTTGCGCACGATGCAGCGACCCAGGGCGACGCGCTGCTGCTGCCCGCCGGACAACTGTCGCGGTCTGCGCTGCATCAATTCACCCAGCCCAAGAATATCAGCCGCGCGGTCTATGGCTATCTTGATGTCTGATTCGGGAATCTTCTTATTTCGCAGACCGAAGGCCAGATTGTCGTAAACCGTCATATGCAGATACAGCGCGTAATTCTGGAATACCATCGCAACGTCGCGATCCTTGGGCAGCAGGTCGTTTACGATCCGGTCGCCGATGCGAATCTCACCGCTGCTGATGGCTTCGAGGCCGGCAATCATGCGCAGCGTCGTCGACTTGCCGCAGCCGGAAGGGCCGACCAGAACCACGAACTCCTTGTCGGCGATCGTCAGGTCGACGTCCTTGACGGCGTGCTGCATGCCGCCGTAATGCTTGTTCAGTTTGCTGAGAATAATTTGGGTCATCGCAATCGCTGTCTTCTTTGATGCAGGAAGCACCGGGATTTCTCCCGGTGCGGACGGGACGTCCAGCCTTTCTACTTTGCGGCGTTATGGACGTTCACCGCGCCTTCGGCCAGCGCTTTGGGAATGTCGGCACGGGAACCGGTCACTGCTGCGGTCATCGCGTCGTTATAGGCTTTGTGCACGGCGGTCCATTTCGCAAAATAATAAGCCGAATGAGTGATGTGCTTTGGCTCAAGGTAGTACTGCTGCAGTTTTAGCATGAACGGATCGGTCTTGGCGATCTTGGCCCACAAAGTCACATTCGGCGGCGGTGCGCCGGTTTTTTTCCAAAGTGCAAGCTGGCCGTCCTCGTCGAGCATGATTTCGGACAGCATTTTCTTCGCCAGCGCCTTGCGTTCCGCCGGAATAGCCTTGGGAACGGCCCAGCCCCAGATTTCGTCCCAATTTTCCACCCCTTTGGCCATCGGCCCGACCGGAAACCGCGCGAGACCGACTTTGCCCGCGACTTTGGACTTCGCCGGGTCATTGAATTCGCTCCAATAGGTGGTATCTGCAACAGTGAACGCCGCGTCCCCCACCGTGAACACGGCATTCGCCTCGTTGCGCCCGTAGGCGGGCATGCCGCGCGGACTGATCTTGTCCTTGTTGAGCGCGTCAGACCAGAATTCGGCGACCTGCCGCATGCATGGCTCGTTCAAGCCGCTCTCCCACCCGTTTTTCTCCAGCACCGCATTATCACGGGTGAAAAACGGCTTCATGACATCGCAGTGATTGTTCCACACGGTCCAAAGGGTGGAATTCCAGTCGGCATCCTTGCTCATGCCGCCCACAAACCCATACTTGACCTTGCCTTCGGCCTGCAACTTCTTGCTCAGGGCGACCAGTTGTTGCCAGGTCTTGGGCAGTTCGCTTTCCTTGATCAGGTCGGTGCGGTAAAACAAGGCGCCCAGGGTATGACCCATCGGCACAACTGTCGTCTTTCCATCCTTATTATGGAAGATGATCGGATCCGTGCTCCATTTGGAGGCAAATTTCAGGCCGGCCACATCGTCCAGCGGCTCAACCAGATGCGCCCATAGCTGCCCCCAATCGTCGTTGTGCCAGATGACGTCGTACTGGTCCGAGCCCGACGTCAACGACGCCGTCATCTTTTCCACATAAACGCCGTAGGAATTCGGGATCTTGGTGATCTTGACATTGTTTTTTTCGCCCCATTTCACCATCATGTCGATCGACGCTTCCTGCAACGGGTTGGGTTGATAGGCAATGCGCAGTTCCTTTTCCTGCGCGATTGCGCTACCCGCGCTGCCGGCGAGCAGCGCGAGCCCGGCGCTGCAGACTGCAGCCCATTGTTTCGCTTTAATCATGTCCTTCTCCTTGACGTTGTAATGACATTCACTTCTTGGCTACCCTCAACAACAGCGCGAGCTGGCTCATTGTCCGTGCTCGCTACTGCATCTAAATCTTGAGCCCCTGGATGACGTATTTTTGCCCGAAGAGCGTAAGCAGAAACGCGGGCACCAGCGCCAGTACCGCCGTAGCGGCCATTAGATTCCACTGCATGCCCATTTCGGAGACGAACTGCGCCATGACAACGGTGATTACCGGCGTATGCTGACCCGTAAGAATCAGCGCAAACAGAAATTCGTTCCATGTGAACAGCCAGCTCAGCACCGAAAGCGCCGAGATCGCCGGCATCGCCGAGGGCACCGCGACGCGCAAAAAGGCGCCCCAGCGCGTACAGCCGTCGATCAGCGCAGCCTGCTCCATCGACGGATCGATGCCGTCGAAAAACCCCTTCATCAGCCACGAGAAAAAACATATGTGCACCGCAATATGCGGCAGCAACAACCCAAGGTAGCTGTCGTACAGGCCGTAGTGCTGCTCGACAAAATAAAGGGGCAATACCCAGGTGACGAAGGGCACGCAACGCAGCGCGTAGATAACACCAAACCAACCGGTGGCAATCGGCCCGCGAAAGCGCGACAGCATGTAGCCGCTCGACACCGTCACCAGGATGGAAAAAATGGTTGCAGCAGTGGCGATGATTGCGCTGTTCAAAAACGCCTGCACCAGGCGGCCGTTTGCGAAAACCTGGGTGAAGCTGTCGAGCGTGAAATCCAGCCCCCGGTAAACGTAGTACACACCCGACTGAGGCCGCAACGAAGTCAGGATCAACCACAGTACGGGAAACGCAAACAAGAAGCACACTACCGAAAGCGCAAGCGCAAAAGAAAACCGCCGCGCGCCGGGTGCAAAGGAGTCGACGAACCGTCGTTGCAGCGTGTTCGTCATGATATTTCCCGAACGTGAGCAAGGACACGATAGAGCGCCAACCCCGCCACCAGAATGATGAGCGCGCCGATGATGGCGGCGGCCGAACCCTTGGCAAAGTCGAGAAACACAAACGCTATCTCGTAGGCATAGACGCTGAGCAATTCTGTCTGGCGCGCGGGGCCGCCTCCGGTCAGCGCCCAAACGGTATCGAAGGTGCGAAACGCGTCGATCGAGCGAATCACAATGCACACGACGATCACCGGCCGCAGCATCGGCAGCGTCAGATAGCGGAATACCCTCCATGAGGTGGTGCCGTCGATTGCCGCCGCCTCGAACGGCTCTTTCGGCAAGCTCTGCAGGCCGGCCAAGAGCAGCAGCGTAAACCATGGCGTCCAGAGCCAGACATCGGTCAGCACAATGACGGAAAACGCGCTCCAGCGCTGCACCAGCCACGGCTGGCCCTCACCCCCGAGAGCCTCCAGTACCACATTGACGATGCCGAACTCATCGTTAAACATCCAACGCAGCATAATGGCCGCAATCACGGGCGCCACCATCAGCGGCATCAGCAGTATCGTCTGCACCAGCTTTTGCCCGCGAAACGGCCGATTCAGCGCAAGCGCCAGCGCGAGGCCGACAACGAGAGAGAGGATGACGCTGGAGAACATGAATACAAACGTGTTGGGCAACACGATTTGCAGGAACGCCGGGTCGGTCAGTACGCTCGCGTATTGCGAAAAACCGACCCAGGTTTTTTTCGGGTTGTATAACATCCAATCGCGAAAACTCGCGCTGCCGCCGACAAAAATCGGTATCGCCTGAAAAAATATCAGCAGCGTGACCGCCGGAGCGATCAGCATGAGCATGAAACGCTGCTGCTCTCCGAACGACTTACGCCAGATGTTCTCCAATTTCATCAAACCGCCTCGTGGAATCGTCTCTGGGCACATTTTCCCACGTATTCACCATCGGCCCAAACATGTCGTTTGAGCACGCGTTGCCGGGTTTCGGCAACGCGCTGCCGCATCGCATCATTCATGGGTGAAACGGGGTGTCTCTTTGGCCAGGAAGGCGCGCACGCCCTCGCGGCAATCTGCTGAGCTGAATGCCTGGTCGCTAAGGGCGAGCGAGCCGCTCACCGCCTGGTCTTCGGTGGTGTCGAACGACATGTCGATCGCCCTCTTGCACAGTTGCAGCGTGCGATTGGGCCGCAGCGCCAGCACCGCGGCCATTTCCCGCGCCACGCGCAGGCCCTGGCCGCGCGGCACCACCCGATTGACCAGTCCCCACGCGAGGGCGGTGGCGGCGTCGATGGGATCGCCGAAATACATCATTTCCTTGGCCCGGCCTTCCCCGATCCGGCGGGTCACGCGGACCGTGCCGCCACTGCCGGGAATCACGCCGAGCTTGATCTCCGGCAGACAAAGTCGGGCCTGCTCCTCCACCACTATCAGATCGCAGCATACCGCCAGTTCCAGCCCACCCCCATAAGCCAGCCCGCTCACGGCGGCGATGGTCGGCTTGGGAAAATCATCGAGCTTGCTGTAAGTCTCGTTCTCCTTGGCCAGCTTTTTCGGAACCACCTCGCCCGCCCCCATCATGCGCGGAAACTCGCTGATGTCCGAACCGGCGCACAAGGCGCGATCTCCCGCCCCAGTGACGACCAGAACGCGAACAGCATGGTCGCGCGCCAGTTCATCGAGCGTCTGGCTCAGCGCCCGGGTCAACTCCAGCGTCACCAGATTGAGCGGCGGATTGTTGAGGGTCAAGGTGGCGACACCGTCGCGGATGTCGCACAGGATAGGCTGTTGGCTCATGGTTTCCTCTTTGCGGATGAATATTAGGCGCCGCGCGGTTTCGGCGCGCGGCTAGTGAATTCGGTGAGCAAACCCATCGGTTCCGTACGAAACAGTCTCGCGTCCATCGTCTTGAGGCCGGAGGCAATCTTCACCGGGAAGCCGATCCGAGGCAGCACATGCTCCTGCAGCGAAATGCCGGGAGCGATCTCGGTCAGTACGATGCCGTCCGCGGTAAGCTCGAAAACAGCGCGCTCGGTGATGAACAGAACCTGCTGGGCGCGTTCGCGCGCGTACCTTCCGTTGAAGGTGAGCTGCTGTACGTTAGGCACCCATTTCTGCACCGCGCCGTCCTGTTCCAGTACCAGGCCGCCCGCCCCGTCGGGGCGGACCTTGAGACCGTCGGTAGTGAGCGTCCCGGAGAAGACCACCTTGCGCGCGCCCTGGCTGATATTGATGAAGCCGCCTGGCCCATTCACCGAATTGCCGTAGCGGCTGACGTTCACGTTGCCTTCCTGGTCCACCTCGGCGAAGGACAGAAATGCGATATCGAGGCCGCCTCCGTCGTAGAAATCGAACTGGTCCGGCTGGTGCGCCATCATGTCGAAGTTGACGCCGGCTCCCGCGTCCTTTCCACCGGCCGGAACGCCGCCGATGATGCCCTGCTCCACCGTCAGCGTAAGCTCGCGATAGAAACCCTCCTCAGCCGCCACCGCGGAGACGCCGTTGGACACGCCAAAACCCAGGTTGACGACAGCGCCGGGGAACAGTTCCATCGCCGCGCGCCGCGCGATCACTTTGCGGATGTCCAGCGGAAGCGGCCGGATCTCGCTGTCCGGCAGGCGCAACCGGCCGGCATAGGCGGCACTGAAGGGGGTGCGGTAGGTCTGCCGCTGTTCGGGCGCCACCACCACGTAATCCACCAATGCCCCCGGCACCTCCACCTGCCGGGCGGCAAGCGAGCCCGTTGCCGCTAGGCGTTGCACCTGCGCGATCACAATGCCGCCGTGCAGATGCGCCGCCGCCGCGAGCGAAAAGTTTTCTCCCACAAAGGCCTCGTCCTCCATGGAAATGTTCCCGCGCTCGTCCGCGCTGGTGCCGCGGATGATCGCCACATTCACCGGGAAAGAGCGGTAAAGCAGATATTCCTCACCGTCGATGGTGACGAGCTTGACCAGATCCTCCGTGGATCGCTTGCTCTGCTTGCCCCCGCCGTGGCGGGGATCGACGAAGGTGTGCAGGCCGGTGCGCGTCAGCAGCCCGGGGCGGCCTGCGGCAATGTCGCGGCAGAGTTGCGACAGCGCGCCCTGGGGCAGTGTATAGGCTTCAATTTCATCGGCGATCGCCAGCGCCGCAATCTTCGGGCAGTTGTTGAATCCGCCGCTGATCACCCGGCGAACGAGCCCCGGATCGGCCAGCAGATTGAAACCGGTCGTCTCCCAGTCACCGATCGACACCGAACTCACCAGCGTGAGACCGCGCGGCGTTGCCTGCGCCGCGTAACGGTCGCGCAAGGCCTCGATGAGCGATTCGGCAACGGCGTGACCTCCGCCGGATCCGCCGAAAAAAACGCAGTCGTTATCGCGTATCAGACCGACCGCGTCGGCAACGCCGACAATCCTGGCCATCACCGGCTCCCGCCGCGCGCGCGTTCGCACATAGCGGAAAAAGATACCCCTGCACGCGACGCGGCGTCGCTCGGATTGGCCCGGCTTGACAGCATTATTATGGGAGCGCTTTCTGCAAAGGATGGCGCTACAGTATAGGTGCTGAAGCATTGAATCTTCAAGTCATAACTGGCTTTCGGCCCAGTTCCAAGATAGCATTCGGTTTTCGCCGCAATACCCAAGAATATTAACGCTGTACTGATCAGGAGGGATCAACCATGTTCACTTTCGTGCGTGCATGCATCATCCGCGGGATTGCGCTCGCCGCAGGCGTCGCCGTGGCGTCATCGGCAATTGCCCAGAACCGCCAGTTCACCTTTGCCTACGACCAGCCGCGCACCAGTGCCTACGCCGCCGGCGCCGACGTCTTCGGCAAGAAGCTGGAGGAACTGAGCAAGGGAACAATGACGATCAACCAGTACCCCGGCGCCCAGCTGGGCACAGAAGCGCAGACCCTGCAGAAGGTGCAGACCGGCGATATCGATTTCGTCCTCGTTTCAACCGCCAATTCATCGACTGCGCAGCCGGAATCCGGCGTGTTTTCGCTGCATTTCATCTTTCGCAACGAGGCCCATGCCGTTAAGGTGCTGACGGATCCGGCCGTAATCGCGGCGATGAAAGAAATGTACGCAAGCAAGGTCAAGGGCGCCCATATGCTGACGCTCGGAAGCCAGGGCCTGCGCAACCTCTACGGCAAGAAGGAGGTGAAGAAGTTCGCCGACCTGAAGAACCTGAAGGTCCGCGTCCAGGCCACGGTCACCGAGGACACGCTGTTCCCCGCCTACGGCGCGCAGGTCGTGCATATGCCGTTCGGCGAGGTCTATACCTCGCTGCAGACCGGCGTCGTCGATTTTGCCGAAAACTCATTCACCGTTTACCTGATCAACAAGCACTACGAGGTCGCGCCGGTCATGTCGGTGACCGAACATGAGGCGAACCACGCCGTGCTGTTCGTCAGCGACAAGGTCTGGGCCGGCCTCAACGCCGAGCAGAAGAAGTGGGTGCAGGAAGCGGCCGACGCGTTCAATCGCGTACAGCCGGCGAAGGCGTTCGAGATGGAACGCGAATCGCGCGCAAAGCTGGAAAAGCTCGGCGTCAAGGTCGTTGCCGGTGTCGACAAGTCCGGATTCGAGCGCCTGAGCAAGCCGATCCAGGATCAATTGGCCAAGGATCTGGGACCGAATGCGGTCAAGATTCTGCAGCTCGTGCGCAACGTGAAATAGACGCCGTAACCCTCGGGACTGGCTTCGCCTGAGGGCACCGGGAGCCCGGCTCGTGCCGGGCTCCCGGCAACCGACGTCATTCCAGAATGAGCGAACCATGAGCGAAGCGAACACCCTGGTCCTGCAGGCGCAGCGCCATCTGAAATGGCGCTCGCTCGATGTCGTCGAGCGTGTCCTGATGGTGCTGTGCGGCGTCGCGATCACCGGATTCACCTTGACCGTGATCTGCGACGTGCTGACCCGCATGGTTGGCCGCCCATGGCTCTGGCTGCAGGAAGTGACCATGACTTTCTTCATCTACGGCGTGTTCATCGGCACGGCTGCCGCGACGCGACGCAACGACCATCTGTACCTAGCGGTACTCGCCGAATCGCTGTCCGGCAGAAAACGCCTTGCATTCGAGGTCTTCAACCGCCTCGTCGTGCTCGTCGTGGCACTGTGCATGGTCTACTACGGTTATCTCAATTTCCTCGACGGCTTTCGCAGCCTGCGCATGCCCTCGATGACGCCCCTTGCGAGCCTTTATGCGGCGATTCCGCTGTGCGGCGTCCTGGTGGCGCTGTTCACGATCGAACAGCTGGTCAACGGCTGGAAGCACGGGTTCGCGGAGCCCGCCGGAGAACCGGGCGCGACACACGGCGGTCCGGGGAGCTATCCGCTGTGACCACCAACGGCATCCTCATCTTCACCATGGCCTTTCTGTTCCTGTTCCTGGGCTATATGGGCGTCCCGGTCGCCTTCGCGCTGATCGCCGGCGTCCTCGCGGTGACCGCCTTCACCCCTGTCGGCCTGCCTTCGATCATGACCCAGCTCTTCAACGGCATCGACGTCGAAGCCCTGCTCGCGGTGCCGTTCTTCCTGCTCGTGGGCGAATTGATGACGTCGGCCAACGTCACGGCGCGCATGATCACGCTGTCGCAAACCCTGATCGGGCATGTGCGCGGCGGGCTGGCCCAGGTGGTCACTCTGTTCAGCATGTTCTTCGCCGGCATTTCCGGCTCGTCCGCAGCGGACGTCGCGGTGCTGTCGCGCACGATAGGCCCCGACATGAAGCGCGAAGGCTACGACCCGGGCTTTATCGCCGCGCTGATCGCCTCCGCTTCCACCATGGCCAACCTCATTCCACCGAGCATCATGGCCATCGTTTATGGCGCGACCGGAAACGTATCGATCGGGGGATTGTTTCTGGGCGGGGTGGTGCCCGGTGTTCTGGTCGGCATCGGGCTGATGGTCTACAGCCATTTCTTCGGGCCGATCGGCGTCAAAAGACGGCGTTCTTCCCTGGTCGAAGTCGGCGATGCCGCGAAAAACGCGGCGGTGCCGCTGATGATCCCGATCATCATCATGGGCGGCATCCTGACCGGCTTTTTCACGCCCACCGAAGCCGGCATGGTCGCCGTCGTCTATATCCTGGTGGTTGCCATCCCGCTGCTGAACCGCGGCCACCTCCGTCAATTGCCCCGCGACATGGTACTGACCGGCCTGCTCTATTCGATCCCGCTCATCACCATCGCCGCCGCATCCACGTTCGGCTGGATGCTTGCCTATCTGCGCGGGCCGGCAGTGGTGTCGGGCTGGATCGCCGGCGCCGCGGGCAACGACCCGTTCATGATCATGCTGCTGCTGGTGTTGCTGTTCGTCATCGTCGGCGATTTCATCGACGCCATTCCCGCGATCATCATCTTCATGCCCATTATCACCGACCTGACGCAGACGACCAACATCAACCCGGTTCACATGGGCGTGGTGATCATCGTGACGCTGGCGTTCGGATTGATCACGCCGCCCTATGGTTTGGCGCTGCTGATGGCGTCGAAGTTTATCGGCGTCCGGTTCTCCAGGGCGATGTTCGCCTCGTTCCCGATCTATATCGTATTTTTTGCCGCGATCGTGTTCTGCATCTTCTTTCCCGAAGTCGTTCTGTGGCTGCCCAAGCACCTGCTGCCGGAGTCGGTCGGCTGTTTCAAGAATCCTAGCGGCGCCGGCTATATTTGTCCGTGATTGCTGATTGGCCGGAATGCGCCTCAAAGGTCAATCATCTCCACGCCGGGCAATAACCTAGCATCGCGACTTCGCACAGGCGTAACAATGGCCGAACCCGACATCCTGAACAAGCGCTGGGCGTATGTCGCTCTGGGCATTGGCGTGATCGTCATTTCCTCGAGTTCGATCATCACCCGCTATGCGCAGGCGGAAGGCGTGTCGTCGCTTTCGATTGCTGCGATTCGTCTCGCGCTGGCCTCCGTCCTGCTCACGCCGTTCGCCCTGACCCGGTGCTCCGCGGAAATCCGCGCGCTGTCGAGGCGCGACCTGCTGCTCGGCATCGCCGCGGGGGGCCTGCTTGCCGCGCACTTCGCCTCGTGGATCAGTTCGCTTGCCTACACCTCGGTCGCCAGCAGCACGGCGCTGGTCACCACCAACCCGATCTGGATCGCGGCCGCCTCGGTGCTGTTGTTTCACGAGCGCATGCGCAAAGGGCTGATCGTCGCCATCGCCTTTGCGCTTTGCGGCAGCCTCCTGATTTTCCTTGCGGATGGTGGATCAGGCCGCGTACAGCCTGATCCGCCGCTCGGCAACGCCCTTGCGCTGGCAGGCTCGCTCACGGTGTCCGGTTACCTGCTGATCGGCCGCTCGCTTCGGCGCCGCTGGTCGCTGCTGGCATATATCTGGATCGTCTATGCCAGCGCGGCCGCGGTGCTGGTCCTGGTCGCGCTTGCCGCGCGGGAGCCCCTGTGGGGCTTCGCGCCCGCGGCATGGGCTTTGCTTCTCGCGCTCGCGCTGGGGCCGCAGCTGATGGGTCATAGCGTATTCAACTGGGCCTTAAAACAGATGTCGGCGACATACGTTGCGCTCGCCATTCTCGGGGAACCCGTTGGGTCGGCCATTCTCGCCCTGCTGCTGTTCGATGAAGGTTTTTCGGGCCTGCAGATCAGCGGCTTCATTTTCCTGCTTTGCGGCATCTACATCGGCGCGCGCAGCGAACAGGGAAACAACCCTGCTGCAGAGGGCGAAGTAATTCCGTTGAAGGAATCCGTGGACGAATGATTCGAATCCAGGCCGACGCGAGCCAGGTCACAATTCTCCCAGCCTGGCCATGAAATAGCCGTCCGGGTGCGCCCGATGCAGGATGATGTTGCGGTCATAGCTCTGGTCCGGCCCGGGATAATCCTCGCGGTAATGGCTGCCGCGGCTTTCCTTGCGGGCCAGCGCGGCTGTCGCCATGATCACTCCGACATCAATCAGATTGTTGATCTCAAGGGCATGCACGAAATCTTGTGCTGTCCCGATGCGTGCTTCCTCGAACAGCATTGCGCGCGCATCGTGGCACTCCCGGATGAAGCGCGTGAGCCCCTGTTCGTCGCGTATGATCAGGAGCGCACGGTTGGCCGCCTGCTGCAGGTTTTTTTTCAGCGCGTCCAGGGCGTAGGCGCCATTTCGCCGAAACCGGTCGAGGAACGCCCGCTGCTCCTCGAAGATGTCGGCGACGGCCGGATGGCCGGTTTGCAGGGCCCGTTCCGCCGCCGCCTTGCCGGCTCTCCTGCCGAACACCTGGCAGGTGACCGACATGTTGCCCCCGAGCCGATCCGCGCCATGCGGGCCCGCAGCCACTTCACCGGCGGCGAACAAGCCCTTGATGCTGGATTGCGCATCGGCGTCTATGCGCAGCCCGCCGTTGATGGCGTGCGCGGAACAGGCAATCTCGACCTTATCCCGATACAGATCAACGCCGCGTTTCTGATACCAGTCATAGGTCAGCGGCCACATCTTGGCGATGCTGCGGGTCTTGTCGCTGAGGATTTGCCCAAAATCGCGGCCGGCAAAATCGAGGTAGACGCCCCCCCGCTCCGTGCCCTGGCCAGCGTTGATCGCCTTTTGAATGGAGATTTCGATATAGCGCGAAACGTCGCTCGCGCTGAACGGAAAATGCCGCTGTTTCTGCTGCATCACCTCGCCCAGGCCGAGCCCGGCCGGCAGGTAATCCTGAATGAACGCATGGCCGTCGCGATCGGTAATGTTCGGGCTGGCGTCCCACAGATAATTGCCGAACAGATTGACGAAGGGTGAAACCAGGCTGATCCCCGCCTGCATGAATTCCATGTTCACCAGATGCGCGCCGGCGCGATGAGCCATCGCGTAACCGTCTCCGGTGATGTCGGACGGATACAGGTTTTTTTCGAACAACTGGCTGGCGCCGCCTGTCGTCAGTATGGTCGCCTTGGCTCTCAGGACCACGGGCCGGCCCTCGTGATCGATCGCGTAGGCGCCCAGACACTCCCCATCGCGCACGATCAGGTCGGTGATCATCAGCCGATCGACAGCCTTGATGTTTCTGCGCGTGGCCTCGGCGCCCAAAGCGTGGACGATGGGCTTGAAATGATTGGGTATCACATGCGAGCGCGGCTTCGAGGAAAAGCAGGCCTGGAACACCAGATAGGCCCCGTTTTCGCGTTCGAACGGCACCCCCCTCTGTTCCAGGTATTGCAGCGCGTCGAGCGCCTCGTTGGCCAGAATCGCGCTCAATCTGGGGTCCGACATTCCCTGCGCCGCCCGCAGCATATCGGCAAGAAACACTTCAGGATTGTCGTTGTTGTCGGAGGCGCCGTCCGGCACGTTGAAAGCACCGATCTCGGCCACGCTGTGATAGGTAGCACCGCTTTTTTTGAACTCGCCCTTGATCGCAACGAGCACCTCGGCCCCTTGGGAGTCGGCTTCCAGAGCCGCACGCAGGGCGGCCCCTCCGCTGCCTACGATAAGCACATCGGTAGTCATCTCGCGGAAGTCGGAATTCACGGCGATTGCCTCCTGCTTGGAGTTCAGGCGAAATGGCCCGGATCTGTACTGCCGCTGCGAGCAACACAGCTGCGCGAGGCGTACAGCGCACAGGCGCGGCCCGACCTTGCGTTATTTTCTGAATTGCATTCTCGGCAGATGGCTTTATAGTATATGCGCTGACGCATTGATACTTCAATGCCAACCGCGCAACGCGATCGACAGGAGAACCAATGGACTTCCTCAAAGGCATTCGAGTGGTGAGTTTCAATCATTTCCTGCTCGGACCGGTGGGCATGCAAATCCTCGGCGATCTGGGCGCCGACATCATCGCGGTCGAGCCGCTGGAAGGCGCGTTTCAGCGCACCTGGGGCGGGGTAAATTCGAAAACCGTCGATGGCCAGACCATGCTGTTCCTGCTGGGCAACCGGAACAAGCGCAGCCTGGCCATCGACCTCAAGGCCCCGGACGGGCTGGAGATCGCGAAGCGCCTGACCGCTGCGGCGGACGTCGTATGCGAAAACTTTCGCCCCGGCGTGATGGAAAAACTCGGACTCGGATACAAGGATATTGCCGAACACAATCCTTCCGTCATCTTTGCCGCGGCATCCGGGTTCGGTGCTGACGGGCCCTATGCCGACAGGCCGGGGCAGGACCTGATCATCCAGGCGATGTCAGGGCTTGCGGCGATCACCGGGACCACAGAGTCCGGCCCCCGCCCGGTCGGCGTTTCCGCAGCCGATCATCATGGCGCGGCATTGCTCGCAATGGGCATACTTGCGGCATTGTTCCGGCGCGCCACCACCGGCAAGGGCTGCCGCGTCGACGTGAACCTCCTGTCCGCCGCAATCGACCTGCAGATCGAGTCCTTTACCTGCTTCCTCAACGGCAATCGGCCCGATTCGGTCACGCCGAGCAAATACAGCGGCGGTTGGTATTTCTCTGCGCCCTACGGCATTTTTCCCACCGCCGACGGCCATCTGGCAATTTCGCTCACCAGCCTGGGCACGCTGGCGGAGGCGCTGAAGGCACCGCGCATAGCCGAATTCAATGTCGCGGACGAGTATGACCGCCGCGACGAGATCAACGCTCTGGTGGCCGAAGTGCTCAAGCAACGATCAAACTCGGAATGGGCGGAAATCATGGCTCGTTACAAGATCTGGCACGCGCCGGTGAACGACTACGCGGCGGTGGTACGGGATCCGCAGGTCGTGCACAACCACAGCTTCTTGACCATTCCGGGCGCGACAGGCAAACCGATAACGCTGGTTAACCATCCGGTCAAGTACGACGGCAAATCGCCGGAGGTGCGGATTGCGCCTCAGCCCGTGGGTGCACAGACGGATGAAATTTTGGCGGAACTCGGATATTCAGCGGCGGAAATCGCAAAACTGGAAAACAAAGGCGTGGTGGCGCGTCATGCCGCGCAACTTGCAGAGGCGAAACCGGCATGAGGGGAAAGACGCGCATGCCTTATGCCATTTGGCCGATTGACGGCTGTCATTTTGCGGAAAGGATGGCGCGATGAAAGACCTCCACGTTTCGCTCGGGGAACAGGTGACGTTCGCCAAAACGGTCTCGGAGAGCGACGTCTACACGTTCGCCGGAATCACCGGCGACTTTTCGGTAAACCACGTCAACGAGCAGTACATGAAGAGGACGATTTACGGCAAGCGGATCGTCCACGGCGTACTGCTCATCGGATTCATATCCACCACTTCCACCATGCTGATCGAGCGATCGGTAGCGCGTGGATCAGACGAAACGGCGGTCTCTCTAGGCTACGACAAAATACGGTTTCTAAAGCCGGTATTCCTCGGAGACACGGTCACCGTGACCTACACCGTGGAAAAAATTGACGTTGCCGCCCGACGCAGCTGGGCAAAGGTGGAGATTACCAATCAGCACGGCGAGGTGGTGACAGTCGGCCAGCATCTTTTGAAATGGACGCCCGGCCTATCTTCGGATCGATAGCGTGATGCGGCGGTCAGTCGACTACGGTCGGCGCCTGTCCCGGCGAGCGCGCCTCGATGCGGCCTATGCGGTAGACCTTTTCCCCGGCCTCGGTGAGCATGCGCATCGCCGTGGCCGCATCCGCCTCGTCCACGATCAGGGTCATGCCGATGCCGCAATTGAACACGCGGTGCATTTCCGACTCGGCGACTCCTCCCTGCTGCTGCAGCCAGTTGAACAACGGCGGCATGGGCCAGGCGGATTTCTGCAGCACCGCAGCAACTCCCTCCGGCAGCGCACGCGGAATGTTCTCGACCAGACCGCCGCCGGTGATGTGCGCCAGGCCCTTCACCTTCAATTGCCGCATCAGGGCGAGCAGGGGCTTGACGTAAATGCGTGTCGGTTCGAGCAAGACCTCGGCCAACGGCCGTCCATGGAAATCCGCCTGCAGGTCCGGTTGTGCGCGCTCGATGATGGCGCGGATCAGCGAATAGCCGTTGGAATGCGCGCCGCTGGATGCGAGCCCCAGCACCGCGTCGCCGGCAACGATGGCCGCGCCGTCGATGATGGCGCTTTTTTCCACCACGCCCACGGCGAAACCGGCGAGATCGTACTCGCCCACCGGGTACATGCTGGGCATTTCCGCCGTTTCACCGCCGATCAGCGCGCAACCGGCCAGTTCGCAGCCGCGCGCGACCCCCTTGATCACGCTAGTGGCAGTGGCAATATCAAGCTTGCCGCAGGCAAAGTAATCGAGGAAGAACAGCGGCTCTGCCCCCTGCACCAGCACGTCGTTGACGCTCATCGCGACCAGGTCGATGCCCACCGTATCGTGGCGGTTCAGATGAAACGCGAGTCTCAGCTTGGTCCCTACGCCGTCGGTGCCCGCCACCAGGACAGGTTCGCGGTATTTCTTCGAGATTTCGACCAGCGCGCCGAATCCGCCGATGCCGGCCAGCACCTCCGGTCGCATGGTGCGCTTGGCGTAAGGCTTGATCGCCTCGACCAGGGCGTCACCGGCCTCGATGTCCACGCCGGCTTCGCGGTAAGACAGGGATTCTTTGGGGAAGATTTTCAAGATTTGTATGTTTAGCGGGATACGACTACAGTTTTGGGTCTTGCACTGCCGAGTTTACTCGAAATGACGCCCAAAAACCTGACCGAACCGAACAATGTCTGGTGGCTCGTACCCGCCGCCGCGGTCATTGCGCTGCTCTATTACCTGAGCCCGATCCTGGCGCCTTTCCTGTTTGCCGCCATCCTCGCCTACATCAGCAACCCGCTGGTAAGCTGGCTGGCACGCCATCGGGTGCCTCGAGCCATCGGCGCGGCGCTGGTACTGCTGCTTCTCGGCGGTTTGTTCGTGCTGTTGCTGCTCATCCTGCTACCCCTGTTCATCGAGGAGTTGCGCCTGCTGACGGAGCGCCTGCCGGGCTTCCTGGCACAACTCAATGACGATCTGGTGCCCTGGATCAAGGACCGGTTCGGGGCGGAACTGCAGTTCGATTCCGCCGCGCTGAAAGGGCTCATCGGCAACAACCTGCAGGGCGCAGACGGTCTGGGAATGCAACTGCTTGGCTCGCTCAAAATCGGCGGCCTTGCCGTGCTGGGCTTCGTGGTCAACCTGATGCTGCTGCCGGTGGTGCTGTTCTACCTGCTGCGCGACTGGAACGCACTGCTGGCGCGGGTCGATGAATTGCTGCCGCGGCGCTGGCACCCTAAGCTGACCGGAATCGCCATCGAAATCGATGCCATTCTGGCCGAATTCCTGCGCGGACAAATTGCGGTGATGTTCCTGATGAGTGCGATCTACGTGCTGGGCCTGTGGCTGGCAGGGCTGGAGTTCGCCCTGCCCATAGGCATCATCACCGGCATGCTGGTATTCGTCCCCTACGTCGGCATGCTCACCGGCTTGCTGCTTGCGACCGTGGTCGCCCTGATGCAGTTTCCCGGCGTGAACGGCATCATCCCGGTATGGATCGTATTCGGCGTCGGCCAGGCGCTGGAAGGCACGCTGGTGACACCGCTCCTGGTGGGAAAACGCATCGGCCTGCATCCGGTCGCAGTGATTTTCGCCCTGCTCGCGTTTGGCCAGATCTTCGGCTTCTTCGGTGTCCTGCTCGCGCTGCCCGCGAGCGCGGCGCTGCTGGTGGGCCTGCGCCATCTGGGCGCACGCTATCGCGCGAGCAACCTGTACCGGAAATGATGCAGCAGCTGCTACTGCAACTGGCGCCGCCGCCTGCGCCGACTCTGGACAACTACGTCCCCGGACGCAATGGCGCCGCCCTGCAGGCGCTGCGCGATATCGCGAGCAGCGCGCCCGCCGAGCGCTTTGTCTACCTGTGGGGGGAACCGGGAAGCGGCCGCACGCACCTGCTGCGGGGCCTGGCGCACGGAGCCGGCATTCACCGTGCGCCGGACCTCAACGGTGCGCAACTCGACCGGCTTCAGGACGGCCAGGTCGTCGCGGTGGACAATGTCCAGGATTTGTCGGCAGATGGCCAGATCGCCCTGTTTGACCTGTACAACCGCGTGCGCTCAGCGGGAGGAGCACTAGCAGCCAGCGGAGATGCCGCGCCGGCGCAGCTTGCATTGCGCGCAGATCTGCGCAGCCGCCTCGCGTGGGGCCTGGCGTTCCAGCTACACCCCCTGTCGGACGAGGAAAAGGCGGCGGCGCTGCGCGAGCATGCCCGAGGGCGCGCGCTCGATCTTGGCGAGGATGTTATCGCCTACCTGTTGAAGCACGCGCGGCGCGATATGGCGAGCCTGATCGGCATCCTCGATGCCCTAGACCGCTATTCCCTGGAGAAGCAGCGCCCCGTCACCTTGGCGCTGGTCAGGGACGCCCTCGGGTCCATGAAAGACAAACCTGCCTGAACGGCAACAAAGGAACTGTATTGGAACTGGTTCTATTCGATCTCGATAACACACTGCTCGACGGCGACAGCGACTACGAATGGGCGCAATTTCTGATCGAACAGGGCGTGCTCGAACGCGCGAGCTACGAGCAGCGCAACCAGGATTTTTTCGACCAGTACAAGGCCGGCACGCTCGACATCTACCAATTTCTCGACTTTCAGCTCGCGCCGCTGGCGCAATACCCGCGCGCGCAGCTCGACGCCTGGCACGCGCGGTTCATGGCGCTGAAAATTTTACCGATCATCACTGATCCGGCGCGCCGGTTGGTGGCCAAAAACCTGCAACAGGGGCATCTGTGCGCCGTGGTCACCGCCACCAACTCCTTTGTTACCGCGCCGATCGCGCGCGAATTCGGCGTCGCACACCTCGTCGCCACCGAGCCGGAGGAAACCGGGGGCAGGTTTACCGGAAAAGTCAGCGGCACGCCCTGCTTTCGCGAAGGCAAGATCGTCCGGGTGGAACAATGGCTGGCCGCGCAGGGAAAACGCTGGAGCGATTTCCCGGAAAGCCGGTTTTACAGCGATTCCCACAACGACCTGCCCTTGCTGGAACGGGTTACGCACCCGATTGCGGTCCGGCCCGATCCTTCGCTCAAACAGACGGCGCTTGCGCGGGGCTGGGATGTCATTTCGCTCGACTAGGCTTGCGCCCCTGTCGGCCGCTACTGCGACCGCATCGATTTGCGGTATGATGCCGCCCGCAGACATATTAGGCCGAATCTGACCGGACGAAACCGATCCGGAGGCCTTTTTCGATGCAAAACCGAATCCGCCCGCCGGCTCGACACTAACCCGTTTATCTCCGACCTTTGATCAAGAAATTCATCCGCCGCATGTTCAATATGGGCACCGAACCGGAGCCCAAGACATACGGGCGCGACAAACATGGCATCGAGCGCGGCGCCATCAGCCACGGGGCGCTCAAGGTATGCGAAATTCTGCGGACGCACGATTTTTCCGCCTACATCGTGGGCGGCGCGGTGCGCGACCTGCTTCTGGGCGTAGTGCCCAAAGACTTCGATGTGGCAACCAATGCCCACCCGGAGGAGATCCACCGCCTGTTCCGGCGCTCACACCTGATCGGTCGCCGCTTCAAACTGGTGCACGTGCTGTTCGGGCAGGAGACGGTCGAGGTGTCGACTTTCCGCGCAGGTGAAGGCGGGGAAGCCGACGAACACGGTCGGCTACTGCGCGACAACGTCTACGGCACGCGCGTGCAAGACGCTGCGCGGCGCGATTTTACCGCCAACGCCCTGTATTACGACCCGCACGACGAGACCGTTCTCGACTACCACGGCGGCTTCGCCGACGTGCGCAAGAAGACCATGCGCATCATCGGCGACCCCAGCCTGCGCTTTCGCGAGGATCCGGTGCGCATGCTGCGGGCGGTTCGCTTTGCCGCCAAACTCGGCTTTTCCATCGACGCAAAAACGCGGGCGCCGATCCGTGAACTGGCCGATCTGATCGAGAACGTGCCCTCTGCGCGCTTGTTCGAGGAAATGCTGAAACTGCTGCTCTCAGGCCACTCCGCGGCCTGCCTGGCGCAACTGCGCAAGGAAGGGCTGCATCACGGCCTGTTGCCCCTGCTTGATGTCATCGTGGAACAGCCGGTGGGCGAGCGCTTTCTCCGTCTCGCTCTGGAACAGACCGACACCCGCATCCGCACCGGCAAATCGGTCTCGCCCGCCTTTTTGTTCGCCGCGCTCCTGTGGCACGAGGTATTGGCTGCGTGGAAAACCAACGAAGGCAAAGACCTGCGCAGCATCCCCGCACTTTACCTCGCCATGGATCAGGTACTGGACTCTCAGACCGACAAACTCTCGATTCCGCGCCGCCTGACCACGACCATGAAAGAAATCTGGGCGCTGCAGCCGCGTCTGGAACAGCGCTCGGGCAAGCGCGCCCTGGTGCTGCTCACGCACCCGCGCTTTCGCGCCGGCTACGATTTCATGCTGCTGCGCGCCGAGAGCGGCGAAGTGGCCATGGAACTGGCCAACTGGTGGACCCGTTTTCAGGATGCCGAGACGGAAGAGCGCAACGCCATGCTGATTCCGGAAAGCACACCGAAAAAGCGCCCGCGCCGCCGGCGAAAGAGCAAGCCAGAAGAACTGCCGGAGCAGGCACCGACTCAGGATGTACCGGAAAATTAAACGCGAAGGCTGCGGCGCAGTTTCCTTTGCGGTATGTTTCTTTCGTCACCGCTCCCCGGCCGCAGCTCTAGTCAATTGATTTCGATGCATGCCGCATTCATCGGCCTGGGCAGCAATCTGGGGGAGCCCGAGAGCAAGGTGCGCCAGGGGATCGCTGACCTGGCTGAATTGCCTCAGGTGCAACTCGTCGCCGCATCCTCACTTTACCGCACCTCGCCCGTGGGCAATGCTGACCAGCCGGATTTCGTCAACGCCGTGGCGCAGGTGTCCACCGAACTCTCGCCGCTAATATTGCTCGCCGCGATGCTCGCAATCGAGCGGCACAACGGCCGCGAACGCTCCTTCCGCAATGCGCCGCGAACCCTGGACCTGGATTTACTGCTCTACGATGCGAATACGATAGCCACGGAAGGACTCTCCGTGCCGCACCCGCGCATGCACGAGCGCGCCTTCGTTCTGGTGCCGCTCATCGAAATCGCGCCCGCCTGCGTCATTCCCGGCTGGGGATCCGCAGCGGACTGCCTTGCTCGCTGCCCCGATCAACCCATTTTCCGGCTTGCCGCACTATGACACAGAATCTTTGCGCCGGCTGCATCTGGTGCGGTTAAACTCTGCTCGTGAATTTGGCAACAACCTTGGATAAGCACCGCTACATTGTCGTTGAAGGGCCCATAGGCGTCGGCAAGACCAGTCTCGCCAGGCGCCTGTCCGAGCACCTTAAAGCCGAACTGCTTCTGGAGCATCCGGAGCAGAATCCGTTTCTCGCGCGTTTCTATCAGGACATGGAGCGCCACGCGCTGCCAACGCAGCTGTTTTTCCTGTTTCAGCGTTTCAACCAGTTGCGCAACCTTGCCCAGATCGATCTATTCAGGCAGGTTACAGTCGCCGATTTTCTGCTCGACAAGGATCCGCTGTTCGCGCGCCTCACACTCAACAATGATGAGATGCACCTGTACCAGCAAATCTACGCCACGCTTTCGCCGCAGGCGCCGCGGGCCGATCTGGTGATCTACCTGCAGGCGCAGACCGAGACGCTGATAGAACGCGTCCGGCGCCGGGGCGCCGAGTTCGAGCGAACGATCTCGGAGGCTTACCTCGCGCTGGTTGCGGAAAGTTATAACCGGTTTTTCTATCACTACACCGGCACTCCGGTGCTGATCGTGAACTCCGAGCGGCTCAATTTTGTCGACCGGCCTGCCGATTTCGGATTGCTGCTCGATCGCATCAAAGGCATGCGCGGGCAGCGTGAATTCTTCAACCTGGGCGAATGATCATGGACATCGTCACTTCCGTTTCCGCACTGCGCGAGCGCCTGCAGCGCGAACCCAACAATGTGTTCGTGCCCACGATGGGGAATCTGCACGAAGGCCACATCGACCTGATTCGCATCGCCAAGCCCAAGGCCGCCTGCACCGTGGTAAGCATTTTCGTCAACCGCCTGCAGTTCGGGCCGAAGGAGGATTTCGACCGCTATCCGCGCACCTTCCAGTCCGACTGCGACAAGCTGAGAAGCTCGGGCGTGGACGTCGTGTTCGCGCCGGACGAGTCGGAAATATATCCCGAACCGCAGACCTACGTCGTCGAACCCTCCGACCTGCAGCACATCCTCGACGGTGCCTTCCGCCCAGGGCACTTCCGCGGCGTCGCCACGGTGGTGCTGAAGCTGTTCAACATGGTCATGCCGCACGCGGCGATATTCGGCAAGAAGGACTACCAGCAGTACCTGGTGCTGCGCGACATGGTGCGGCAACTCGCGCTGCCGGTGGAAATCATTCCGGCCGAGACGGTGCGAGCGGCGGACGGTCTGGCACTGTCCTCGCGCAACGGCTATCTCGCCGCGGCCGAACGCGCCGAGGCGCCGCGGCTGTATTCCTTGCTCCGAAACACGCAGGAGAGGATCATCAAGGGCGAGCGCAATTTCCAGCGCATCGAACTCGAAGCCATGACACTGCTGGCGCAAAACGGCTGGGTGCCGCAATACATCTCGGTGCGCCGCCGCTCGGACCTGCAGGCGCCGACGCCCGAGGACCGTGAACTGGTGGTGCTGGCCGCCGCCTATCTCGGCAAGACACGGCTTATCGACAATGTCGAGGTATCAGTCTAGATCGGTCGGCCGGAGTGCTAAGCCCGCCGCAGGCTGAAGCCGGGAAAGCGCCGCGCCAACGACCCCATGTCCGCCGCCGCGGTGACCGTCTCCGGCCGGAAGCCGACGCCGGCGCTCGCGCGAAACTCCTGCAGCGCATAGCGGCGCACCCCCAACTCGGCGAGTTTCAAGGTCAGCCGTTCGAGTTCCTCCAGCGACAGAAACCCGGAGTGCCAGGTAGTCCGGAATTCGCAATCGACGCCGCTTGCGAGGAGCGCCTTCGCGCTGGCGAGCGACGCGTCGCCGCTGCCGCGCACGCCGGTAATGCGCTCATAGGCCGCATCGAACGGGGCCTTGACGTCGAACCCGACCCAATCGACCAGGGGCAGGACTTCGGCGAAGCGGCGCGGGTAAATGCCGGCGCTGTGCAGGCCAAGGCGGTAACCCAAGGACTTGGCTGCGCGCATCGCCCGCGCCAGCCCCGGCTGCGCGGTCGGCTCGCCGCCGCTGAACACCACGGCATCGAGAAGCCCGCGGCGGCGCAGGAGGAAATCCTGCACCTCGCTCCATGCAATCCCACCCGCCGCCCGGCCCGGCAGCAGGTGCGGATTGTGGCAATAGGCGCAACGCCAGGGGCAGCCCTGGCAGTAGACCACCGCGGCAAGTTCGCCGGGGTAGTCAGCCGCGGAAAGCGGGGTAAATCCGCCGATTTGCAGCGGCGCTACCGCTGCTTTAGCGCAGGCCGGCGCGGCACTCGGTGAAGAACTTGCGTTCGTGGTGCTCGCCTTTTTTTCCGATGTTGAACGATGCCACGGGCCGGTGGTAGCCCATCACGCGGGTCCACACTTCGCAGCGCTGGCGCTCTTCGTCGCGCAGTTCGATTTGCGTAAATGCCTTGGCTTCGGTAATTGCATGCATTGCTTTCCTCCCGGGTGATTGACTGGCAGACCGCGTGCTACGCGGCTTCGGCTTCACGGCGCTTCTTTTCCAGCAGTTCTTCATCGCAGCGCGGACAAAATTCATGTTCGCCCGCAAGGTAACCGTGGCTGGGGCAGATTGAAAAGGTCGGTGTGACGGTGATGTAAGGCAGGCCGAAACGCTCCAGCGAACGCCGCACCAGTTTCTTGCACGCATCGGCCGAAGTGACGCGCTCGCTCATGTACAGGTGCAGCACCGTGCCCCCTGTGTATTTGCGCTGCAATTCGTCCTGCCGCTCCAGCGCTTCGAACGGGTCGTCGGTGAAGCCCACCGGCAGCTGTGATGAATTGGTGTAGAACGGCATCTCCGCGGTGCCCGCCTGAAGTATTCCCGGAAAGCGCTTCCTGTCCTCGCGCGCAAAGCGGTAGGTCGTGCCCTCCGCTGGCGTCGCCTCGAGGTTGTACATGTGCCCGGTCTCTTCCTGAAACGACACGATGCGCGCGCGGATGTGATCGAGCAGATGGCAGGCGAAGCGATGTCCCCGCTGGCTGGTGATGTCGTGTTCGTCGGCGCTGAAATTGCGGATCATTTCGTTGATACCGTTCACACCGATGGTGGAAAAATGATTGCGCAGCGTGCCGAGGTAACGCTTGGTATAGGGGAACAGGCCCGCATCCATGTAGCGCTGGATCACTTTGCGCTTCAGCTCCAGACAGTTCTTCGCGATATCCATGAGCTCGTCTACGCGCGCGAGCAGCGCCGCTTCGTCGCCGCGGTACAGGTGCCCGAGCCGCGCGCAGTTGAGGGTCACCACACCCACCGACCCGGTCTGCTCTGCCGAACCGAACAGGCCGTTGCCGCGTTTGAGCAACTCCCTCAGGTCCAACTGCAGTCGGCAGCACATCGAGCGGATCATGTTGGGCTTCAACTCGGAGTTGAGGAAGTTTTGGAAATACGGCAAGCCGTACTTGGCGGTCATCGCGAACAGGAGGTTGGCGTTGTCCGACTCCCAGTCGAAATCCGTGGTCACGTTGTAGGTCGGGATGGGAAAAGTGAATACGCGGCCCAGATGATCGCCCGTGGTCATGACTTCGATGTAGGCGCGATTGATCATGTCCATTTCGTGCTGCAGCTCGCCGTAGGCGAAGGGCATCTCCTTGCCGCCGATGACCGGCACCTGCTCGCGCAAATCCTCCGGGCAAACCCAGTCGAAGGTGAGATTGGTGAACGGGGTCTGTGTGCCCCAGCGCGAGGGCACGTTAAGGTTGTAGATCAGTTCCTGGATGCACTGCTTCACCGAAGCATAGGACATGGCGTCCTTGCGGATGTAGGGCGCCATGTAGGTGTCGAAGGATGAGAACGCCTGGGCGCCGGCCCACTCGTTCTGCAGCGTACCGAGGAAATTGACGATCTGGCCGACCGCGCTCGACATGTGCTTGGGCGCAGCCGCCTCGACCTTGCCGGGGACGCCGTTCAGGCCTTCGTGCAGCAGCGTGCGCAGCGACCAGCCGGCGCAGTAGCCGGCGAGCATGTCCAGATCGTGGATGTGGATGTCGCCCTCGCGGTGGGCGCTCCCGGCCTCGGGCGCATAGACGTGGTTGAGCCAGTAGTTGGCGATCACCTTGCCCGACACGTTGAGGATCAGGCCGCCCAGCGAATAGCCTTGGTTGGCGTTGGCGTTGACGCGCCAGTCGCGCCGCTCCAGATACTCATTGATCGAGCTTTCGACATCGACCGCGGTGCGGCTGTCTTCGCGCAATCGCCGGTGCTGCTCGCGGTAGGCAATGTAGGCGCGGGCGGTGCGGTAGTAGCCTGCGCCGAGCAGTGCCAGCTCGACGCTGTCCTGGATGCGTTCGATGTCGGGCACGCTGCCCGCCGGCAGCGTTGCAATGTCCGCCAGCACGCGCTCGGCCACAGGCTCGAGCGCGGCGCGCTCGAACTCGCCGGTTGCCGCACGGGCGCGCTGCATCGCGTTCACGATCTTGGCCGCATCGAATGCGACCAGCTTGCCTTCGCGCTTGCGTATGCTTTGCGGCAGTCCGGCCATTTTGAACAGCGGGGAATTCATCGAAATCCGGGTCATGCTTTTGTCCTGTCCATTATTCTCTTGGAACCTGTTGCAAAAATAAAACGCTCAGGGAAGGAGCACCTGCTCCTTCCATAGACCCGCTGTTGTATTTCCCGGATCCCACTGTGTCGCTGCAGTCATGCCGCAACCGCATTCATCTCTAAGCCACAAGATAATGTGGCGAGACCGTAAATTAGCCCAACCTATAGTGGTCCGCAACGGCATTCAGCCTGCGCCGGCTAGATTATCTATATTCTGTGACCTGGATCAAACGAGGTTGAAGCCGCCCGCAAGAATCGCGATCGGCGGAAAACGAGAACGGCTCGCGTCTGGCGACCCTGCGAATTCCGCACGCTCAGCCGACAATGATCGGTTCGAAGCGCCGAAGGCGGGAAATTGGCCCCTACGTAATGCTATGAGGGCCGGGAAGACTAACTGGGATAGGGCTCTAAGGTAATTTGTTCTACAGGGCAACCCATTGCCTTGGCCATGGCATCAAGACTGCCGTCATCGACCGCGATCGCCTGGAAATCCTCCGTACCGCCCTTGCTTTCGATGAAGGATTTGGCATCGCTTTCAGAAGTCCAGACAACCACCGGATCGGGCGCCACTCCAGCCACTTGAACGCAAATCGGAAAGCCGTCGGACTTGTAGACGATTGCGTACATGAACACCCTCCAAATGCAACGAGGCGGTCAACCCCATTTAACAGCAGACTGGATACCCAGATTGAAGCAGTACCCTTAAGCATAACTTTAACCCAATTTAGCCGCCATTGCGCAAGCCCCGCCCGCCGTGCCTGCCGGTCTGCCCGGCGCCCCGGCCGGAGCGTCGAACCGGCCACGCCGGCCGTGTTTGGTTTTGCGGGCATCGCTTGACCTTGATCAAACCGACTCCGCGTTCTCCGCTCAGACTGGGTTCTGTGCGCATCCAGCGGCGGAAATTTTAAGATTTATGAAGATCAGCTTTCTTGGCGGTGCCGGCGAAGTCACCGGATCATGCACCCTGCTTGAGTCCGGGGATGTCCGGTTCCTGGTGGACTGCGGCATGTTCCAGGGCGGGCATGAGGCCTGGGCGAAGAATCTGGCGGCGCTGGCACTTGATCCGGGGCGCCTGGATTTTGTCCTGCTCACCCATGCACACATAGACCATTCCGGTCTGCTTCCACGCCTGGCAGCATTGGGGTACCGGGGCCCGATCTACGTCACCGCGACCACGGCCGAACTGCTGGAGGTGATGCTGCTTGACAGCGCCCACCTGCAGGAAAAGGAAGCCGATTGGCGCGCCCGCCACCGCGATGCGCGACGCCAGCATCCGGTGATGCCGCTGTACACCTCAGACCAGGCGCGGATCTGCCTCGGGCAGTTGCGCCCTATCCCATATGAAACCGAATTTCATCCGCATCCCGACGTCAGCTGTGCTTTCCGCGATGCAGGCCATATTCTGGGCTCGGCCATCGTCGATGCGCGCGTGCGCGGGGGCTCCGGCACCCGCCGCCTGGTTTTTTCGGGGGACCTGGGCCAACCGGCGAACGGGATGCTGCCCGCCCCGACACGCATCGACGCCGCCGACGTACTGCTCGTGGAATCGACCTACGGCAACCGGCTGCACAAGGGGGCCGAGGAAACACTGTCGGAATTGGTGAGCGCAATAGGCAGCACACTCCCACGGGGGAACGTCATCATCCCGGCTTTCGCCGTGGGCCGCACCCAGGCCGTGCTCTACGCATTGGCTGAACTTGCTCGGTCCCGCAGACTGCCGCCGCTGCGCGTATTCATCGATTCGCCCATGGCCGAGAAAGCGACGCTGATCACGCGCCGGCACCTGGAGCTGCTCTCCCCGCCGACGCGCGAACTTGACGCCTGGATACGGCGCAATCCGGCCGATCTGCAGTTGCGCTATACGCACGACGTGGAAGATTCGAAGGCGCTCAATCAGGTCAGAAGCGGCGCCATCATCATCTCCGCCAGCGGAATGTGCGATGCCGGCCGCATCAAGCATCACCTGCGCTGGAACCTGCCGCGCAAGGAATGCGCCGTGCTTATCACCGGCTTCCAGGCCGAAGGAACCCTGGGCCGCCGCCTGGTCGACGGAGCGCACTGCGTGCGCATCTTCAACGAGGACATCGCGGTGCGCGCGCAGGTGCACACCATAGGCGGACTCTCGGCGCATGCCGACAGGGACGGGCTGATCGGTTGGCTGCGGGGCTTCGCCCGCGAGCCGGGGCGCAGCTTCGTGGTACACGGTGAACGCGAAGCCGCCGCCACCTTCGGCGATGCGCTGCGCCGCGAACTCGGCTGGACCGGAGTCCATGTCCCCCTGCGCGGCGACGTCTACACCGCATTTTGATTGCGCAGCCGTGCCGGATCGAGGATGCGAATATTCCGGCCGCTGACGCGTATCAATCCTGATTGCGACAACTCGTGCAGGATGCGGGAAAAATGCTCGCGCGTAATGTTTAGGCGTGAAGCAAGCACGCTTTTGCTGGCCGTCAGCTGTACATCCGCCGGCCGCCCCGAACCGGCGTCCTCGGGCAGCGCCGCCAGCAGATAGCCGGTAACGCGTTCCGTGGCGTTTTTCATCGTGTACGCCTCGATGTCGGCGACCAGGTGGTACAGGCGCTGCGACATTTCATCCAGCATGCGCCGCGCGAGCCCGGAATTGCGTTGTATCGCCTCTATCGTCGCGCCGCCGCGGATAAACAGCAGCAGCGAATCTGCCAGCACCTCGGCGTATAACGTATGGCGCTTGCCCAGGAACATGGCAGCCTCGCCAAAGCTCTGGCCCGGGCCCAGGATTTCCACCACTTTTTCCGCCCCCGCAGGCGCCAGCAGCGCAAGCTTTACCCGCCCGACCACAATCACGTGGAAACCATCGCAGGGATCGTCCCGGCGATAAAGCACCGTACCAGGAGTCACCCGCTGCTCGACGGTGGCTGCGCCTATCGCTTCGAGCTCGCACACATCGAGGTCCCGGAACAACGGCAAATTGCGCAAAAAATCGAACGTGCCGAAGGCGTCCCTGTGAGCCCCCACGATCCCGCCTACCGATGAGCCCGAAAGCGCATTGCCACACTCCCCTCGTCCTGGCCAGCAGATTACCTGATCGGCCGGGTGCTTGCCAGCCGCACCCGGCATGGAATTCCCCGCCGTCTGGCGGGTTGCGGACATTTCGCGCCTTCAGGCTCCCTTCATCGACGCCGCAATTTCGGGTCTGGCTGCGCGCAGTTCCGCCAGCTTCTGCGCAGTATCCGACTGCGCGCGGCGCGCAAGCGACTCCAGTTGCTGCCTGGCCGGAAGGTATTGCTTCGGCCAGGACACGCCTTCGATCACGTAGCCCAGCGCCGCGTATTCGGCCGCCGCGCGCAGCGTCAGGCCCGGATCCGCAAGATGCGGCCGCGCCAGCGCGCACAGGTCGGCGCGGCCGGAGGCGACGATGGTGTTCACCTGGTCGGCGCTGGTGATCGCGCCGACGGCCATGGTGGCGATCCCTGCTTCGTTTCGTATCTGTTCGGAGAACACGGTCTGATACATGCGGCCATAGACCGGCTTCGAAGCCGGGTCGGTTTGCCCGGTGGACACGTCGATCAGATCGCAGCCATGCGCCTTGAATATCTTCGCGATCTCGACCGAATCCCGTTCGCAAAGGCCTCCGGCAATCCAGTCGGTGGCGGAGATGCGCACCGCCATCGGCCGGTCCCCGGGCCAAACCGCGCGTACCGCGTCGAACACCTCCAGCGGAAATCGCAGCCGGTTCGCGAGCGACCCGCCGTACTCGTCCGTGCGCCGGTTGGTGACCGGAGAAATGAAACCCGCGAGCAGATAGCCGTGCGCCATATGCAGTTCGAGCATGTCGAAGCCGCAGCCGATCGCGAGTTTCGCCGCGGCCGCGAACTGATCGCGCACTCGCTCCATGTCGGCGCGGCTCATTTCCCTCGGAACCTGGCTGTCGGGAAGGTAGGGCAGAGGCGAGGCTGCGAGTACCGGCCAGTTATCGCGTGCGAGCGGATGGTCCATGTCCTCCCACATGAGCTGGGTCGAACCCTTGCGGCCCGCATGGCCGAGTTGCAGGCAGACCTTGGCCTGGCTGTGCCGGTGCGCAAACCCGACGATGCGCGTCCACCATTGCGCCTGCTCCGCGGTATACAGCCCGGCGCAGCCCGGCGTGATGCGCGCGTCCGCCGCAACGCAGGTCATCTCGGTGTAGACCAAACCGGCGCCGCCCAGTGCGCGTGCGCCGTAGTGCACGAGGTGCCAATCGCCAGGGTTGCCGTCAACCGCCGAGTACTGGCACATGGGCGAAACCACCACACGGTTGACGAGATGCATGCCGCGCAGCGTGAACGGCGCGAACATCGGCGGCGGCGCGAAATCCGGCCGCGAGGCGATGCCTTCGGTCGTTGCGACCTCGCCCGCCCACCAGCGGTCCACGGCGGCAATGAACCCGGGATCGCGCAGGCGCAGATTCTCGTAGGTGATCTGTTTCGAGCGGGTCATCAGGGCAAAGTTGAACTGCACCGGGTCCATGTGCCAGAAGCGGCGCACGTTCTCGAAGAACACCAGGCTGACATTGGCCGAATGCTGAATCCGCTCCGCCTCCTCGCGCCGCGCAGCCTCGTAAGCAGGCAGCGCGGCCCTCGGGTCACCCGCGTGCTGCAGCAGGGCCGCGTGCAGCCCGATCGCGTCCTCCATCGCGAGCTTGGTGCCGGAGCCGATGGTGAAATGCGCGGTGTGTGCCGCGTCGCCGAGGAGCACGACATTGTCGTGGTGCCAGGTCGCACAGCTGATCGTCGGGAAATTGCGCCAATGCGAGCGGTTGGTTAGCACCTTGGCCGCACGCCCGTCGGCACCGCGCAGTTCCTGCGCGAACAATCGTTCCACGTACGCAGCAGTCGCCTTCTCGTCGTCGATGCCAAGACCTGATTTGCGGAATGCTTCGTCCGTTGTTTCGACCACCAGGGTGCACTCGCCCTCGGCATACATATAGGCGTGCAGGTTCCAGATGCCGCACTCATCTTCGCGAAAACTGTAAGTGAAGCCCGGAAGCTGCATCTGCGCGCCCAGCCAGACGAACTTGTTGCTGCGCAGATCGATCTCCGGTCGAAAATGCCGCGCGAGGCCTTCACGCACCCGGCTGTTGATCCCGTCCGACGCAACGATCAGGTCTGCGTCCCGGTGTGCCTCCAGCCCCGGATCTTCGGTCTCGTAACGGATGTTCACGCCCAGCGCGGCGGCGCGGCGCTGCAGGATCTGCAGCAAGGCCAAGCGCTTGATGCCGGAAAATCCGTGGCCAGAGGACTTCAGCACCTGTCCGCGGTAATGGGTATAGATGTCGTCCCAATAGGCGAAGCTCGCGGCGATGTCGCGATAGGAAGGCTCGTCGGCCGCGCGCAGCTTGGCGAGTGTTTCGTCCGAGAGCACGATGCCGAAGCCGAAAGTGTCGCCGGCGCGGTTGCGCTCCGTCACCGTCACGGTGGCCTGCGGGAAACTCTTTTTCGCCAGCAAGGAAAAATAGAGGCCGGCCGGACCGCCGCCGATGACGTCGATTTTCATCGCTAATCTCCTGCTCAGCACCTGCGTGAGTGAAAGCCTGTGCCCCCTAAGTGCCGGGGCGAATCAGCGATGAATATAGTGCTCGAGCTGGCTGATGATGAACTGCTGTTCGGAGATCGTGTCCTTTACCAGGTCGCCTATCGACAGCACGCCCAGCACCCGATCCTTGTCGATTACCGGAAGATGGCGAATGCGCTTCTGAGTCATCAGCGCCATGCACTCTTCGTTATTTTGCGCGGGGGTGACGAAAACAACCTCCCGGGTCATGATGTCGCTCACCAGAGTATCGCTTGAAGACTTGCCCTTCAGCGCAACCTTTCTGGCATAGTCGCGCTCGGAAAAAATTCCCGCGAGACGCGTGCCGTCCATCACCAGCACCGCACCGACATCCCTTTCCGCCAGCAGTTTCAGGGCATCGAGCACCGCCGCATCCGGTCTGATCGAGATTACGCCAGTAGGTTTTTGCTCCAGCATTTGCGCGACGGTCTTCATCGTTCTCCTCCTTTTTTTGCACTATTACGACTTATTTACGGCTTATCGATATTGCCCTGCCAAATCTGCTTCGCCCACAGAACCGAATGCATGAAATCCTGGTGCCGGGAGGGGGAATCGAACCCCCATGACCGCAAAGTCGCGGGATTTTGAGTCCCGTGCGTCTACCAATTCCGCCATCCCGGCCATGCGCCCAATATCGAGCGCGAGGGAGCCGAATTATGCTCTAATTCGCGCTTCCTCTCAACGGAGCCGGCCCCGTAATGCCGCTCACGCTGGACGACTTCGACTATTTCCTGCCGCCGGAACTGATCGCGCAAATTCCCGCGCCTGAGCGCGCAGCAAGCCGCTTGCTGCGCATCCAGGGCGCGGTAATGTCCGATCGGCGTTTCGCCGAATTGCCGGGATTTCTTCGCCCGGGTGACGTGCTGGTGTTAAACGACACGCGCGTGATCAAGGCTCGCCTCTACGGCGTCAAGGCGAGCGGCGGCAGGATCGAGGCTCTGGTCGAGCGCGTCACAGCGCCGCACGAAGCCCTGGTGCAAATGCGCGCCAGCCACGCGCCGCGGCCCGGGACGCGCCTCTTTTTCGAGGCAGCCATCGAAGCCGAGGTGCTGGAGCGCCGCGGCGAGCTCTATCTGCTGCGTTTTGGCGGCGAAGCCGGCGTCGTCGAGCTGCTCGAGCGGCATGGCCACCTGCCGCTGCCGCCTTACATCACCCATGCAGACAACGACCAGGACGCCGCACGCTACCAGACGGTGTACGCACAGCGACCCGGCGCGGTGGCAGCGCCGACCGCGGGGCTGCATTTCGACGAGCCCATGCTGGCGCAATTGCGCGCCATGGGCGTGCATCTCGCCTGGCTCACGCTGCATGTGGGCGCCGGCACGTTTCAGCCGGTGCGCGCAAACAATCTGGCCGAGCACAAAATGCACAGCGAATACTACGAAATCCCGCAGGCCACGGTGCAGGCCATCGCCGGAGCGCGCGCGACCGGCGGCTCGGTGATCGCGGTCGGCACCACCTGCCTGCGCGCGCTCGAATCGGCTGCGCGCAAGGAAGCGCCTGATGCGCCAGCCGGTTCCCGATCTTCCGAAGCCGAATTTGACCTCCCTTCCGGAGCGGGCGAAACCGATCTGTTCATCACTCCCGGTTACCGCTTTCGGGTCGTGGACCGCCTGATTACCAACTTTCATCTGCCGAAGTCGACGCTGCTGATGCTGGTCGCAGCCTTCGCCGGAATGGAGACGATGCGCGCGGCCTACAGGCACGCAATTACTCAACGCTACCGCTTCTTTTCCTACGGCGACGCCATGCTGCTTGATAAAATGCCGCAATGAAATTCACTTTGCGCAACGTCGACGGCAGAGCCCGCCGCGGCACTCTGACCCTGGCCCACGGCCGGCTGGAAACGCCCGCTTTCATGCCGGTCGGAACCTACGGCACGGTGAAAGCGATGAGCCCGGCGGAACTGCACGAGATCGGCGCCGAAGTCGTGCTTGGAAACACCTTCCACCTGTGGCTGCGCCCCGGGCTGGAGGTGGTCGCTGCGCACGGCGGACTGCACCGCTTCATGGGCTGGGACGGCCCCATCCTCACCGACTCTGGCGGCTTTCAGGTGTTCAGCCTGGGCGCCTTGCGCAAGATTTCCGAGGAAGGCGTGAAGTTCGCCTCGCCGGTGAACGGGGACCGGCTGATGTTGACGCCGGAAGAATCGATGCGCATCCAGCGCGTGCTCAATGCCGACGTCGCGATGATCTTCGACGAATGCACGCCTTACCCGGCAGACGAACGCGCAGCCGCAGACTCGATGCGCCTGTCGCTGCGCTGGGCCGAGCGCAGCAAGCAATCCCACGCCGGCAATCCCAATGCCCTGTTCGGCATCGTCCAGGGTGGAATGCATGAGCACCTGCGCGACGAATCGCTGGCGGAATTGCAGCGCATCGGCTTCGACGGCTATGCCATCGGCGGGCTGTCGGTGGGCGAACCCAAGGAGGACATGCGCCGCATTCTCGCCCACGTCGCGCCGCGGCTGCCGGCCGATGCGCCGCGCTACCTGATGGGCGTGGGCACGCCGGAGGATCTGGTCGAGGCGGTGACGGCCGGCATCGACATGTTCGACTGCGTGCTGCCCACGCGCAATGCCCGCAACGGCTGGCTGTTCACCCGCTTTGGCGACATCAAGATCAAGAACGCAGCGCATCGCACCGATACGCAACCGCTGGACGCAGGCTGCGGCTGTTATTGCTGCACTCATTTCGGCCGCGCCTATCTGCACCATCTGCACCGCGTCAACGAAATCCTGGGCGCGCGCCTGAATACGATACACAACCTGCATTACTACCTGACGCTGATGCGCGAGCTGCGCGCCGCGATCGAAGCCGGGGGCCTGGCCGCATACACCGCAACGTTTCGCGCGCAACGAAACAGCGGAAAAGAAGCGGGCTGACGCTGACCCAATGCTGGTATAATTTGCGGTTGTTTCGACTTGGAAAATGGAGATACCCGTGCTGATTTCATCCGCGCACGCCCAGGCAGGTTCCGGCCTCGCGGGCGCATTGTCCGGCGAAGGCTTGATGGGCATGCTGCCCATCATCCTGATGTTCGCGCTGCTGTACTTTCTCATGATCCGCCCGCAGATGAAGCGCGCCAAGGAACTCAAAGCCATGACCGACGCCCTGCAAAAAGGCGATGAAGTGGTCACAGCCGCGGGCATGGTGGGCAAGATCACCAAGGTCGGCGATACCTACATCAGCCTGGAAATCGCCTCCGGCACCGAAATTCAGATGCAAAAAGCCGCAGTACAGACCCTGCTGCCCAAGGGCTCGATCAAAGCGATGTCGTGAGCCGTGCAGCCGGTGCCACGACCCTGCGCCTGAGTTTCGCCCTTGACACCTCACATTCCGACGGCTGACCGACAATGAACCGCTATCCGCTCTGGACCTACGTCCTCATTGCTTGCGCGCTAGTGCTCGGGCTCACCTACACCCTGCCGAATTTTTTTGGCGAGTCGCCGGCGGTGCAGGTCTCCAGCGTCAAGGCCACGGTCAAAGTGGACTCGGCGCTGCTTGCGCGCGTCGAAGACGTGCTCAAAGCCGCCAATGTCGCCAGCCAGGGCACCTTCATCGATCCCAACAGCGTCAAGGTGCGACTCGCCGACACCGATGCGCAGCTGAAGGCCAAGGATCTTCTCAGCCAAAGCCTCAACCCCGACCGGGACAACCCCTCCTACATCGTCGCGCTCAACCTGCTCTCTTCTTCGCCCACCTGGCTCACCGCGATCCATGCCCTGCCCATGTACCTGGGTCTGGACCTGCGCGGCGGCGTGCACTTCATGCTGCAGGTCGACATGAAGGCGGCGCTGACAAAAAAGCTGGAAAACCTGACCGGGGACATCCGCACCCTGTTACGCGACAAGACCGTTCGCCATTCCGGCATCACCCGCGAAGGCAATAACATCCTGGTCAAATTCCGCGATGCCGAAACCCGCGCCAAAGCGCGGAAATTGATCGAAGACAACCAGCCGGACCTGATTCTGGCTGACCAGGACCTGGCGGGAGGCGAATTCCGGCTGACAGCGTCGATCAAACCCGACGCGGTGAAACGCACGCAGGAATCGGCGCTGAAACAAAACATCACCACCCTGCACAACCGCATCAATGAACTGGGCGTATCCGAGCCGATCATCCAGCAGCAGGGCGCCGATCGCGTGGTGGTGCAATTGCCCGGAGTGCAGGATACGGCCAAGGCGAAGGAAATTCTCGGCCGCACCGCCACGCTGGAAATCCGCATGGTGGACGAAGAGAACAGCAACCCGGCAACGCTGGTAGCCGCGCAGCAAGGCCAGGTGCCGTTCGGCACCGAACTCTATACCGAACGCGGCGGTTCGCCGCTGCTGGTGAAAAAACAGGTCGTGCTGACCGGCGACCGGCTTACCGATGCGCAGCCGGGGTTCGACGGCCAGACCCACGAGCCCGCGGTGCACCTGACCCTGGATGGACCGGGCGCGCGCATCTTCAAGGACGTGACGCGCGAAAGCATAGGCAAGCGCATGGCCATACTGCTGATCGAGAAAGGCAAAGGCGAAGTCGTCACGGCGCCGGTCATCCGCAGCGAAATCGGCGGCGGGAGGGTGCAGATCAGCGGGCGCATGACCACCACCGAAGCGACCGACGTGGCGTTGCTGCTGCGCGCCGGCTCGCTCGCCGCGCCGATGGAAATCATCGAAGAGCGCACCGTGGGCCCGAGCCTGGGCGCGGACAACATCAGCAAGGGCTTCCATTCCACGCTTTGGGGATTCACCGCCATCGCCGCGTTCATGAGCATTTACTACGTGGCGTTCGGATTCATCTCGGTGCTGGCGCTGTCCTCGAACCTGCTGCTGCTGGTGGCCATCCTGTCTCTGTTGCAGGCGACGCTGACGCTGCCCGGCATCGCCGCCATCGCGCTCACCCTGGGCATGGCGATCGACGCCAACGTGCTGATCAACGAGCGCATACGCGAGGAAATGCGCAACGGCGCCACGCCGCAGGCGGCGATCCACGCCGGCTACGAGCGCGCTTTCGGCACCATTCTCGACTCCAACGTGACCACCCTGATCGCGGGCCTGGCATTGCTGATTTTCGGCTCCGGGCCGATACGCGGATTCGCCGTGGTGCATTGCCTGGGCATCCTGACTTCGATTTTCAGTTCCGTGGTGATCTCGCGCGCGGTAGTCAATCTGACCTACGGGTCGCGACGCCGGCTGGACCAGCTGGCGATCGGGAACACATCGTGGAAATGAACAAGACGGGGTACTGAACATGGAATTCTTCAAAATTCGCAAAGACATCCCGTTCATGCGCCATGCGCTGGTGTTCAATGTCATCTCGTTGATCACCTTCCTGCTCGCGGTGTTCTTTCTTGCCACCAAGGGGCTGCACTACTCGGTCGAGTTCACCGGCGGCACGGTGATCGAGCTCGCCTATGACCATCCGGCGGAGATCCAAAAGGTCCGCGGCGTGCTGGAGCAGGCCGGCTACGTCGACACCTCGGTCCAGAACTTCGGCTCCTCGCGCGACGTGCTGATCCGCATGCCGCTAAAAGCAGGCCAATCGAGCGCCGAACTGTCGATAAAGGTCATGGATACGCTCTCGGCCGACGACAAGAACGTGCAGTTGCGCCGAGTGGAATTCGTCGGCCCCCAGGTGGGCCGCGAACTGGCGGAGAACGGCGCGCTCGCCCTGGTCATCGTTTGTCTCGGCATCATGGCCTATCTGGCGCTCCGGTTCGAATGGCGCTTCGCGGTTGCCGCAATCGTCGCCAACCTGCACGACGTCATCATCATCCTCGGTTGCTTCGCCCTGTTCCAATGGGAGTTTTCACTGCCGGTGCTGGCGGCCGTGTTGGCGGTGCTCGGCTACTCGGTGAACGAATCGGTGGTCATCGCCGACCGGGTGCGCGAGAATTTCCGCAAGATGCGCAAGGCATCTGTCACCCAGGTCATCGACAACGCGATCACCAGCACCATCTCGCGCACCATCATCACCCACGGTTGCACCCAGGCGATGGTGCTGTCGATGCTGCTGTTCGGCGGCGCCGCGCTGTATTACTTCGCGCTGGCGCTGACCATCGGCATCCTGTTCGGCATCTATTCCTCGGTGCTGGTGATGGCGCCGATCGTGAAATGGCTGGGCGTGTCGCGCGAACAATTCATCCGCCCGCCGAAGAAGGACCAGCAGGAAGCGGTGGTCTGACGCGGGGCGGCCGCTCGGCCACATTGCGCCTATCCGCAGGAGCCCGGGAATGAACAAAATTCTGGTGTGGGACCTGCCGCTGCGGCTGTTCCACTGGTCGCTGGTGCTGCTGATCGTCGTCTCCGTCGTCAGCGTCCAGATCGGCGGCAACGCCATGCAGGTCCACATGCGCAGCGGCTACGCCGTTCTCACGCTGCTTCTGTTCCGAGTCCTTTGGGGGTTTCTGGGCGGCACCCACGCGCGCTTCGCGTCGTTCGTTCGCGGCCCGGGAACGGTCGTCGCATATCTGCGCGGGCACGGGGCAAGCCAGCACCTGGGCCACAACCCGGCCGGCGCCTGGTCGGTGGTCATGATGCTGGCGGTGCTGCTCGCCCAGGCTGCTACCGGCCTGTTTGCCAATGACGACATTTCCACCGAGGGCCCGCTGGCGCGGCTGGTGAGCAAGGCATTGAGCGATCGCATCACCGGCGTGCATCATCTGAGCGCCAAGATTCTTTTTGCTCTGATCGGTTTGCATCTGTCGGCCATCGGGTTTTATTTTTTCGGCAAGCGCGAAAACCTGGTCAAACCCATGCTCACCGGCTTCAAGGAATCAGCCGCCGGCGCTGGCGTTCCGGCGCAGCGGCAGGGAAAACTCTGGCTGGCGGCGCTGCTGCTCGCCGCCTGCGCCGGCGGCGTCTATTTTCTGGTCAAAACTCCAGCGGCATAAAAAAAGCCGGGGATGCCCGGCTTTTTTCCTGCGAAAAGCTTTTCCTGCGAAAAGTTAGTCCTTCATGCGATAGTCGTCATGGCAGGCTTTGCACGCCTTGCCGGTCTCGCCGAACTGGGCCTTGATCGCATTCAGATCCCCACCCTTGGCGGCCGATGCGAGCTTGCTCATTTCATGTTGCATTTTCTCCGCTGCAGCCTTGTATTTCGCCGCATCGGTCCAGATCTCGGGCTTGGCGCGCGTGTCGCCCTTGTCCGTGCCCGCACCGAATGCGGCCCAGGGCAGTTTCGACATTTCCTCGGCGACGGCCGCATTCCTGGCGAACTCCTCCTTGTCGTAGGGGCGATCGCCCTTGACCACCGCTCCCATGCGGCCAAAATGCTGGCCCATGACGAACAGCGCCGATTTGCGGTACTTGATCGCATCTTCCGCCTTGGCAAACTGCGCCTGCGCGGTGCCGGCGATGCCAGCCATGAGGACCACCCCTGAGAACAGCTTCAACAGTATTTGCATGAAATCTCCTTCTGTAAGTTGTTTTTGACGGCCGGGACGGCCGGTTACAAGCGGACCGGGATTCTACCCGACTCGCGCCAACCGGGCACGCGCAGAACTCGCACCCGCTCGGACTGAACGGCAAACAGCCCCCGGCCGCGGTTTATTCCTGCGGCGCCGACTTAAGCGGCGAGCCCGCCGGGCCCCATCTTTCTCAAATGCGCTTCGCCAGCTCCGCCGCTTTGCCGGTGTAGGTCCAGGGCGCGAGCGCAAGAAGGCGCTGCCGCTCCGCCTCGGGGATCGCGAGCCCGCCGATGAACTGCTGCAAGGATTCGCGCGTGATCCCCTTGCCGCGGGTGAGCGCCTTCAGCTGCTCGTAGGGTTCGGGCGCGCCGTAGCGCCGCATCACCGTCTGCACCGCCTCGGCCAGCACTTCCCAGGTCGATTCCAGGTCGGCGCGCAATGCGGCCGGATTGGCTTCGAGCTTGTTCAGTCCCTTGAGGCAGGAGACGCAGCCGAGCAGGCCGTAGCCGAGCGCCACGCCCACGTTGCGCAGCACGGTCGAATCGGTCAGGTCGCGCTGCCAGCGCGACAGCGGCAGCTTGTCCGACAAATGGCGCAGCAACGCATTGGCCAGCCCCAGATTGCCCTCTGAATTTTCGAAGTCGATCGGATTGACCTTGTGCGGCATGGTGGAGGATCCGACTTCGCCCGCGACCACCCTCTGCTTGAAATAGCCGAGCGACACATAGCCCCAGATGTCGCGGTCGAGGTCGATGAGGATGGTGTTGGCGCGCGCGCAGGCGTCGAACAGTTCGGCCAGCGCGTCGTGCGGCTCGATCTGGGTGGTGTAGGGATTGAACTCCAGGCCCAGAGCCTCGACGAATCTGCGCGCAAACCCCTCCCAGTCGAGCGCGGGATAGGCGGCGAGGTGCGCGTTGTAATTGCCTACCGCACCGTTGATCTTGCCCGTCAGGCTCACCGCGGCGATGCGCGCGCGCGCCCGCCGCAATCTGTGCACCACATTGGCCATCTCCTTGCCCATGGTGGTCGGCGTGGCCGCCTGGCCATGCGTGCGCGCGAGCATAGGCGCATCGGCAAACTCGTGCGCCATATTGCGCAGCTTGGCAACGATACCCTCCAGCGCCGGCAGCAACACCTGTTCGCGCGCCTCGGCCAGCATCAGCGCATGGGCGAGGTTGTTGATGTCCTCCGAGGTGCAGGCGAAGTGGATGAATTCGACCGCAGCCGCCACCTCGGCGTGTCCGGCAAAGCGTTCCTTCAGCCAGTACTCGATCGCTTTGACGTCGTGGTTGGTGCGCGACTCTATTTCCTTGACGCGGGCCGCGTCGGCCTCTGAAAATCCGGCTGCCGCCTGCCGCAGTTCAGCCACCGCGGCAGCCGAAAACGGCCGCACCTCCGCCACGCCAGGCTCCTGCGCCAATGCGATCAGCCATTCGATTTCTACCCGTGCCCGATAGCGGATCAGCGCGGCTTCGCTGCAAAAAGCGGTGAGCGGAGCGAGCTGCTTGTGGTAGCGCCCGTCCAGGGGCGAAAGAGCGCTTAGCGGTGAGGGCATTTTGCGGTGTCCGGCATTTTCGCAGCGAATGCGATTTTATCATGCGCCGGGCACTCTATGCTTCGGGGCGGCGCGGTGCCAATGCTATAATTTGCCCTGATCATCACGACTCGCGGCAACTTTCAGATGAAACTGCTAGGCTCTCTCACCAGCCCCTTTGTGCGCAAAGCGCGCGTCGTACTGGCCGAAAAAAAGATCGAATATACCTTTGAACTGGACAACCCCTGGGACGAACACTCCAGGGTCGCCGACGCGAACCCGCTGGGGAAAGTGCCGGTGCTGGTGCTGGAGGACGACAGCACCCTGTTCGATTCGCGCGTGATCGTCGAATTCCTCGACAGCGTGTCGCCGATCAGCCGGCTGATTCCCGCCGACAACCGCGAGAAAATCGACGTCAAACGCTGGGAAGCGCTGGCCGACGGCGTGCTCGACGCCGCCGTAACCGTGGTGCTGGAACGCCGCCGCCCGTCCAAACAGAAAAGTGAACCGACGATCAAGCGGCAAATGGAAAAGATCGAGCGCGGCCTGGCCGTGATGTCCAGGGATCTCGGCGACAAGCCCTGGTGCACGGGTAATGCTTTAACCCTGGCCGACATAGCCTGCGGCGTGGCCCTCGGCTATCTCGACTTTCGCCACGGCACAGTCGACTGGCGGGTACTGTACGCGAACCTGGCGAAGCTCGCCGCAAAACTGGCGGAGCGGCCGTCATTTGCGGATACGGTACCGCAGGAAGCGCCTCCGGTCGACGGCAAATCCCCGAAATAGGGGATAGTCGCGGCTTACCGCCGCCGGATGCTCACCGGTGTTCCTCCGCGCAAGCGTTCATGCTTCACTGTATCACCCCGCCTCCCAGGCATACTTCACCCTGATATAGCACGGCCGACTGACCCGGCGTCACCGCCCATTGCGCCTGGTCGAAGTGAAACTCGCAGGCAGCGCCCCCGTGAAAGGAGATACGGCAGGGCGCATCGGCCTGGCGATAACGCGTCTTGGCGGCATACCCTTCTGCCAAGGCCGGCGCGCTGCCGCTGACCCAGGAAAGGTCCGCCGCCAACAGCCGGTCTTTCTGCAAAAGCGGATGGTCGTGGCCGCTTACCACGACCAGTTCGTTCTTCGCCGTGTCCTTGTCCGCCACATACCACGCCTCGCCCTCCGCGCCGCCGCCTTTTACCCCTCCTATGCCTATGCCTTTTCTCTGCCCGATGGTGTAGAACGCGAGACCGACGTGCTCGCCGATCGCCCTGCCCTCCGGGGTACGGATCGCGCCCGGTTCGTGCGGCAGATAGCGGTTGAGAAATTCACGGAATGGACGCTCGCCGATGAAGCAGATGCCGGTCGAGTCTTTTTTGGCGTGCACCGGCAGGCCCGCTTCCCTGGCGATCTTGCGCACCTCGGTTTTCTTTAGTTGCGCCAGCGGAAACCAGGTGCGCGCCAGCTGCGCCTGTGACAGGCGGTGCAGAAAATAGCTCTGATCCTTGCTCTGGTCAGCCGCCTTGAGCAGTTCGAAGCGCCCGGCGTCCTTTCCTTCCCCGATCTGACGCACGCCGGCATAGTGGCCGGTGGCGATGCGCTCCGCGCCCAGGGCGATCGCGTGATCGAGAAACGCCTTGAATTTGATCTCCGCGTTGCACAGCACGTCGGGATTGGGCGTGCGCCCGGCCTGGTACTCCGCCAGAAAGGCGCTGAACACGCGCTCTTTGTACTCGGCGGCGAAATTGACCGCCTCAATCTCGATGCCGATCACGTCGGCGACCGCGGCGCAATCGATCAAATCCTGGCGCGTGGAGCAGTATTCATCATCGTCGTCGTCTTCCCAGTTCTTCATGAACAGGCCGACGACGTCGTAACCGGCGCGCTTGAGTAGCAGCGCCACGACGGAAGAATCCACGCCGCCGGACATGCCGACGACAATTTTTTCTCCGACCCTCGCTTTAGGCGCCATCGGGATCTTTTCCGGCAGCCCAGTCCTCGAGCCGAAGCACCGCCGCCGGACGGCCGTTGTCGAAAAACCAGCTGTCGACGGCATAAGCCTGCTGCCCGACCTTGTCGCGAATGCGCGCGGTCCAATGCACCGAAAAAATGAACCTCGTGCGACGTATCGGTTCCTGCACCTCGTGAAACCTCAGCCAGCCGCGGGCCTGCAGCAGGCCGAGAAAGGCGCTGGTATTGGTCGAATGGTCGATGCAATCCATTTGCCCGTCGACGCCGCCGTCGGCGTAGTTGCGGCCCTTGTCGCGCCACACCGGCGTCTGCTCACCGGCAATGGCGTACATGCCGCCGATGGCCATGGAGATCGCCGCACGCTCGGCTGCTGCATCGCTCGCCGCCGCAAGCAGTTGCCGCAGACGGTCGAGCTGAGCGTCGTCGTAGTTGACCGGCGCCCTGGCGTTGCAGCCGTAGTTGTAGCAAATCGTGAGTTCCTCCGCCCGCGCGGCGGAAGCACCCGCGGCAAGGAGCGCCAGCAACAGGTTCATGCGGGCTGCGGCTTTAAGCATAATCGGTCAGCAAGTCCAGCGCATAGCGCCTGCCGGCGAGATAGTCCTCGATGCAGCGCAGCACCAGCGGACTGCGATGGCGTCCTCCCAGCGCGCGTATCTCGTCCGGGTCCAGCCAGACCGCGCGCAGGATGCCCGCGTCGAGTTTGTGTTCGGGCTCGTGCTTACCCAATTCTCCGCTGAAAGCAAAGCGCACATAGGTCACACCGGCGTCCGATCCGGGTCCCGGCTTGCTCCAGCGATAGATGCCGACCAGCTCGCGCGGCTGAAAATGCCAGGCCGACTCCTCCAGCACCTCTCGCCTGCAGGCCTCGGCCAGCGACTCGTGCTGCTCGAGGTGCCCGGCCGGCTGGTTGTACACGACGCGGCCTGCATCCTCTTCTTCGACCAGGAGAAATTTGCCGCCGCGCTCGATCACCGCGGCCACCGTGACGCTCGGTCTAACTCCCACGGCGGCTCAGCGGCTGTTGCTGCGGATGAATTCCGCCATGCGCGCGACGCCGTCCTCGATTGCTTGGTTGGATGCGGCATAGGAGAAACGGATGTGCTGCCCCTCGTCCGGAACGCGCGCGCCGAAATGGATGTCGGCGAGCACCGCCACCCCGGCTTCGTTCAGCAGGCGCTTGCGCAGCTCTTCGGAGTCCCTGGCGCCTATCATGCGGCAGGCCTCGGTGACATTGGGCCAGGCGTAGAACGCGCCGCCCGGGAGCTTGCAGCTGACGCCCGGCACGCGGTTCAGCAGGCCGATGATCAGGTCGCGCCGGGCAAGAAAACTGTCGCGCATCCTGCGCGGCTCGTCCTGCGGTCCGTTCAGGGCCTCGACCGCCGCCCACTGGCTGATGTGCGAGGCGCAGGAATCCGTATTGGTCACCCAGCGCACGAACTGCGGCGCAAGGATGGGATTCGAGGCGAAACCGATGCGCCAGCCGGTCATGGCCCAGGTCTTGGAGGCTCCGTCCGATATGATCGTGCGCTCGTACATTCCCGGCAGCGATGCGATCGATGCGAACTCACCCCGATACAGCAGGCGCGAATAGATCTCGTCGGCAAATATCCACACGTCCGGATGCCGGCGCAGCACCGCCGCAATCTGCTCCAAATCGCTTTTCGTCAGGATGCCGCCGGTCGGGTTGTGCGGCGAATTGAGGATCAGCAGTTTGGTCCTGGGCGTAATTCGCCGCTCGAGTTCGGCCGGGTCGAAGGCGAAATCGCGCGCCTCGCGCAGGTACAAGGGCACCGGCACCGCGCCGCAGGCGAGAATCTGCGACTCGTAGATCGGAAAACCCGGGTTGGGGTAGATGACCTCGTCGCCGACGCCGTAATCCGTGGTGCAGAGGATGGTGTAGGCGATGAAAGGCTTCGCGCCCGCGCCGATCACCACATGTTCCGGATCGACGTTGAGGCCGCGCAGGCGCCCCATGTCCCGGGCCGCAGCTTCGCGCAGTTCCGGGATTCCGGCCGAGGGCGTGTAGCCGTGACGCCCCTCGCGGATCGCCTTGACCGCGGCATCCTGGATGTTGACCGGCGTATGAAAATCCGGCTGGCCAATGCAAAAGGAGATGATGCTTTTCCCTTGGCGGATCAGTTCGTTCACCTCGGCGAGCACGACAAAGGCGTTCTCGGTGCCGAGTTCGGCGGTGCGGCGGCTGGTCTTGGGCATGCGTGCGCTGTCAGATGGATGAAAAAAAGCATTTTAGCCTATGCAGCCAGCGGCCTGTCACCCTAAAATCGGGCAGTCAAAAAGGGAAGCCCGGGGGAAACCGATGCTCATCAACTGCGCCGCATACCAGGACGGCCGCAAGCTGGCCGATATCAAGCCTGACGAAATCAGCGAATACGTCAGCCGTCCCGACTGCTTCGTCTGGGTGGCGCTGAGAGACCCCGGGCCGGGCGAACTCACGGCAATGCAGAAGGAGTTCGACCTGCACGAGCTTGCCGTCGAGGACGCGCGCCACGGCCACCAGCGCCCGAAGATAGAGGAATACGGCGACTCGCTGTTCGTGGTGCTGCACACCATCGAGCGCGCCGGCGACGAGCTCAAAATCGGCGAAATCGACATATTCGCCGGCAAGAATTACGTCCTGTCGGTGCGCAACCATTCGGAACGCGGACTCGCGGAAGTGCGCGCTCGCTGCGAACGCGAACCGGCGTTGCTGCGCCACGGTTCGGGTTTCGTGCTGTATGCCATCATGGACACGGTGGTGGACCGCTATTTTCCGGTGCTTGACGCGCTCGAGGATGAGTTGGAGCGGGTGGAGGAAAAAATCTTTTCCGGTACCTCGCCACGCGCCAACGTCGAGGCGTTATACGCCCTAAAGCAAAGGCTGATGTCCCTGCAGCATGCGGTGCGGCCGCTGCTCGACGGCGCGGGCAAGCTCTACGGCGGACGCGTGCCCTCGGTTTGCGTCGGCACGCAGGAATACTACCGCGACATATACGATCACCTGATTCGCATCAACCAGACCATAGACAGCCTGCGCGACATGGTGACCACCGCGATCTCGGTCAATCTCTCGCTCATCACCCTGCAGGAAAACGAGACCACCAAGCAACTCGCCGCCTACGCCGCACTGGTGGCGGTGCCGACCATGGTCGCCGGCATCTACGGCATGAACTTCAAGCACATGCCGGAACTGGACTGGCATTTCGGCTACCCGCTCGCAATCGGCATCATGGCGGCGGTAGACAGCTACCTGTTCTACCGCTTCCGCAAATCAGGCTGGCTATAGGGTGGCTATGGGCGCGCAGCGCTAGCTTCCGGCTCGCGCCAGCACCGCCTGCAGCAGCACGTTGCAGCCTGCAGCCAGGTCATCCGGCTTGGCGTTTTCGATTTCGTTGTGGCTGATGCCGCCCTCGCAGGGAACGAAAATCATGGCCGTGGGCGCCACGCCCGCGATATGCACCGCATCGTGGCCGGCGCCGCTGACGATATCCATATGGCGATAGCCCAGGTGGGCCGCGCCCGCGCGCACTGCGGCGACGCAGCGGGGATCGAAATGACAGGGCGGGAAGAAAATCGTCTGACGCAGGTCGATTTCGAGCCCGTGTTCGGCTGCAATTTTCTGCGCCGCCGCGCGTATTCCCTGCTCCATGCGATCGAGACCCGCCACCTCGGTGTCGCGGAAGTCGATCGAAAAGACGGTCTCTCCGGGCACGACGTTGCGCGAATTCGGCCGGTTGAGGATCATGCCTACGGTGCCGCGCGAATGTTCGGTGGCCCTGGCCAGGCGGTTCACCTCCTGGATCAGAAAGCTTGCGCCGAACAGCGCATCGCGCCGCAAGTTCATCGGCGTGGGGCCGGCGTGGGCGTCCATGCCGCGCACCGTCACCTCGAACCAGCGCTGGCCGAGCGCGCCGGTCACCACACCGACGGTATTGCCGGTGTTTTCCAGCAGCGGCCCCTGTTCGATATGCGCCTCGAAATAGGCGCCAAGCTTGCGCCCGCCCACCGGCGTCGGGCCGGCGTAGCCGATCGCGCGCAGCGCGTCGCCGAAGGACACGCCGTCCAGATCGCGCGCGGCCAGGATTTCATCGACCGCATGCGCGCCGGCAAACGCGCCCGAAGCACCCATCACCGGCAGGAAACGCGTGCCTTCCTCGTTGGTCCACATCGCGACTTCGAACGGCGCCTCGGTCGCTATGCCGCGGTCGTTGAGGGTGCGCGCCACCTCCAGCGCCGCCATTACGCCGTAGCAGCCGTCGAAGCGTCCGCCGGAAGGCTGGGTGTCGAGATGGCTGCCGGAAACGACCGGCGGCAAATCATTGTTGCGTCCGGCGCGGCGCGCGAAAATATTGCCCACGCCGTCCACGGTGACGCCGAGACCGGCGGCCTTGCACCATGCAACGAACTGGTCGCGTCCCTGCCGGTCGAGTTCGGTCAGGGTCAGGCGCTTCACCCCGCCCTTGGGCGTGGCGCCGATTTTCGCCATTTCCATGAGCGAGGTCCACAGCCGCCCGGCGCTGATTCTGATATCGGCATTCATGCTCGCACTCCCGTGATCGATGCACTCATGATGACTTGCCATTTTTGACAAGACGACAGGCCTGAACGCAAGGCAGCGCCTGGATCCAGACCGATGCAATGTTCACAAATGTCACTGCCGCGCGCGGCTACTGCAAGCCGCGCACCACCTCCATCGCAACGCCGAACATCTCCTCCAGATGCTTCTTCTCCGCGATCAGCGGCGGGCAGAACGCGACGTTATCGCCGATGGGGCGCACGAACACGCCGCGGTCCCAGCATTTTTCGAACACCTCCTTCGCGCGCGCCCCCGGAGCACCCGGGCGCGGCGCGAACTCGATCGCGCCGATCAGGCCGAGGTTGCGGCAATCGACCACGTGCGGCAGTCCCCTGAACGCATGCACCCCGTCCGCAAAGTCTTCCGCCAGCGTCTGCGCCCGCGTAAGCAGCCCCTCTTCGGCGTAGGTGTCGAGGGTGCCCAGCGCGGCGGCACAGGCGAGCGGATGCCCGGAATAGGTGTAGCCGTGGAAAAAGTCGATGCCGTTGCCCGAAGCCTGCATGAAGGTGTCGTAGATCGCGCTTTTCACGATGACGCCGCCCAAAGGCACGGTGCCGCTGGTGATGCCCTTGGCAAAGGTGATGAGATCCGGCGTGACGCCGAAGTACCCGCTCGCGAACGGCTTGCCCAGGCGGCCGAAACCGGTGATCACCTCGTCGAATATCAGCAGGATGCCGTGCTTGTCGCAGATCTGGCGCAGGCGCTCGAGATAGCCCTGCGGCGGGATCAGCACCCCGCCCGCGCCCGACACCGGCTCGACGATCACCGCGGCGATGTTCGACGCGTCGTGCAGGGGAATGATGCGCTGCTCCAGCTCGTCGGCGAACTCGGCGCCCGCCGCCGGCTGACCCCGCGAAAAGGCGCTGCGCGCGGGGTCGTGGGTGTGGCGCATATGGTCCACGCCCGGCAGCATCACGCCGTAGGCCTTGCGGTTCGCGGACACGCCGCCGACAGAAATGCCGGCGAGGTTCACGCCGTGATAGCCGCGCTCGCGGCCGATGAAGCGGGTGCGCGTGCCCTCGCCCTTCAAACGATGGTAGGCGAGCGCGATTTTCAGCGCCGTATCCACGGCTTCGGAGCCGGAGTTGACGAAAAACACCTGCTCCATGCCGGGGGGCGCAAGCCCCGCGATGCGCCGCGCGACTTCGAACGGCAGCGGATGGCCGAGCGAGAACGAGGAGGAGAAATCGAGTATGCCCGCCTGCTTGCGGATCGCCTCGACGATTTTCGGCCGGCAGTGCCCGGCGTTGACGCACCACAGCGTCGCCAGGCCGTCGAGCACCTTCTTGCCTTCGACGGTGGTGTAGTACATGCCTTCGGCCGATGCGATCATCCGCGGCGAACGCTTGAAGTCGCGGTTGTTGGTGTAGGGCATCCAGTAGTGCTCGAGCGACGGCGACGGCTGCTGCGCGGTGTTCATGGTCGGTCCTCCAGGTACTGCGGGAATTGCGGTGGCCGCGGCGGCTCAGCCCAGCGTCGGCATGTTGAGCCCGGCTGCGGGTGTGTCTTCGTGCGGCCAGCGCGTGGTCACCACCTTGGTGCGGGTATAGAACTTCACCCCCTCCATGCCGTGCACGTGCAGGTCGCCGAACAACGAGGCCTTCCAGCCGCCGAAAGAGTAGAACGACATCGGCACCGGGATCGGCACGTTCACCCCCACCATGCCCACCTGGATTTCTTCCTCGAAGCGCCGCGCCGCGCCGCCGGAGTTGGTGAATATCGCCGTGCCGTTGCCGTAGGGATTGGCGTTGACCAGCGCGATCGCCTCGTCCAGGCTGTCCGCGCGCAGCACCACCAGCACCGGGCCGAAGATTTCGTCCTTGTAGATTTTCATTCCCGGCTTGACCTGGTCGAACAGCGTGGTGCCGAGAAAAAAGCCGTTCTCGTAGCCGGCTATCTTCCTGTTGCGCCCGTCCAGCACCAGCTTCGCCCCTTCGGCCACACCGGTGTCGATATAACCTGCGACCTTGTCGCGATGCGCGCAAGTGACCAGCGGCCCCATTTCCACGCCATCGCCGTCGCCGGGACCGACCTTGATCTTTCCCGCTTTGTCCTTGAGCCGTTGCACCAGAGCGTCGCCGATCGAGCCCACCGCGACCACCGCCGAAATCGCCATGCAGCGCTCGCCGGCCGAGCCGTAGGCGGCGCCGATCAGCGCGTCGGCGGTGAATTCCAGATCGGCATCAGGCAGCACCACCGCGTGGTTCTTGGCCCCGCCCAGTGCCTGCACCCTTTTCCCGTTCCTGGCGCAGGTTTCATAGATGTATTTTGCGATAGGGGTGGAGCCGACGAAGGACACGGCGTGTATGCCCGGATGCTTGAGGATGGCGTCGACCGCTTCCTTGTCGCCGTGCACCACGTTGAGCACACCGTCGGGCAGTCCTGCCTCTTTGAACAGTTCGGCCATTCTCATGCTGGCCGAAGGCACTTTTTCCGAAGGCTTGAGGATGAAGGTGTTGCCGCAGGCGATCGCCACCGGAAACATCCACAGCGGCACCATCACCGGAAAATTGAACGGCGTGATGCCGGCGCATACGCCCACCGCCTGACGCAGCGTGTGGCAGTCGACGCCGGAGCCCGCGTTCTCGGTATATTCGCCTTTGAGCAGGTGCGGGATGCCGCAGGCGAACTCGATCACCTCGATGCCGCGCTGCACGCTGCCGAGCGCGTCGGGCAGCGTCTTGCCGTGCTCTTCCGAAGCGAGCCGCGCCAGTTCCTTCTGATTCGCCTGCATCAGCGCGAGGAACTTCTGCATCACGCGCGCACGGCGCAGGGGCGGCGCGCCGCTCCATCCGGGGAGCGCGTCGCTGGCCGCCTTCAC